>Ga0067045_1027590_pt1 | contig 84519 bp, 83 predicted proteins | sample TerdegcTABiofilm_FD_59184 | JGI IMG/M metagenome (GOLD analysis project Ga0067045, IMG submission 59184) | Combined Assembly of (Gp0054472, Gp0054536) Wastewater bioreactor microbial communities from Singapore -Terephthalate degrading... | reverse complement strand
ATTCTTACGGCTCCCCCTCTCTCTGGGGGGTTGGGGTGAGGCTGACTTTCCACGCATCGACGCTCAATCGTGCTACGATTATTTGTGTGTCCCGAGTTTTGAGACATTTCCTAAACCTGCCCTCCTGTGGGGTGGAGCGTTGATCTCTTTGCGGCAGGAGTACCGTAGCACGGCCGGTACGGGCGGGTTTCAAACCCGCCCGCGCTGAATACGGCCCTCCCCGCCATTCTCGCCGATTGGCACTGCAATCGTGTCAACTGCGTCGCCGTTAATACATCATCGGAATGAGATCGATATGATATCAAGCGATTCAAGAAAAGAAGCCAGCGAGGCGGGAGCGCACGCGTGACTGAACGCTCGAGCATCGTTATCGTGGGTGGCCCGACTGCCTCGGGGAAGACGCAGACGGGCTTACGGCTGGCAGAAGAATTCGGAGGCGAAATCGTATCCGCTGATTCTGTTCAAGTGTACCGGTACCTCGATATTGGTTCTGCCAAGCCCACACCCGAGGAACGGGACCGCGTTCCTCACCACATGATAGATGTAAGAGATCCGGATGAGGAGTTTTCAGCCGGCGATTTCGTCCGGGAAGCGCGCTGGTGCATAGAGGGAATTCAGCGCAGGGGGTCAATCCCGATCGTTGTCGGAGGCACGGGCCTCTATATTCGGCTCCTGATCGGCGGAATCGTCGACGCTCCTGCAGCGGACCCGGAAGTCAGAAAAAAACTCCTGGAACAGGCCCGGATGGAAGGACCCAACGCCCTGTGGCAACGCCTCCGATCCATCGACCCAGAAACCGCGGCTCGGACCCCTTCTCGGAACGTGGCGCGGGTTGCACGCGGCCTGGAAGTATTCGAGCTCACCGGGAGGACCCTCTCTGAGGCACAGCGGGACCATCGCTTTGCAGACCGACCGTACAGGTATCTCTTTCTGGGAATCACACTACAGCGCGACGTTTTATATGAACGGATTGATAAGCGAGTTGACAGTATGATAAAGGGGGGACTGGTGGAAGAAGTTGCGCGTCTGTTGGCGCGCGGGTATTCCAGGGAGCTCAAGCCCCTGCAATCTATAGGATATAGGCACGCCGGACTGGTGCTCGCCGGAGAGCTGGGCGAGACGGAAGCCATAAGATTGATGAAGAGGGACACCCGACGTTACGCCAAAAGACAGTTCACGTGGTTTCGCTCCGAACCGGAAATCCTTTGGAGAAATCCCGAGGAGTACTCCCGTATTCGGTGCGATGTTGCTCATTTTCTTGGGTGTTGAGCCCGAGAATGTTTTCCCGGAATCGTTGGAGCGCAACATCCGGGGTTCACGGCACGGGGGTGCGGAAATGGCGAAGACGCATTTTAACATTCAGGACCAATTTCTTAATCAGGTGCGAAAGGCCCGGATTGAAGTGGAAGTGCTTCTCGTTTCCGGCGGCTCCTTCAAAGGCTACGTCCGCAGTTTCGACAGCTTTTGCATCATCATTGAGGATCAAGAGGAAATCAGACTGATTTACAAGCATGCTCTGACCATGCTCAGACCGGCAGTTCCCGGGACCAAAATCCCTGGGCTGGTCTAGGAGCGCGAAGCGCAACCTCGTATCAGCATTTGTGCTCCCGAGGTGGCTTCCGAAATGTCGGCCTGCCAAGAGCTTGATTGTATCTTGTGGCGATCTTCGTTTTGCGGCGAGGTACGCTCTACAGTTGGACCAAATTCGGACTAAGGAGAGTCCGAAATTTGCGCTCTGAAGGAGCGCACCTTGAGTAGCCCCAGGTTTCAACCTGTGGTTCGGGGCGTCACAACAGGTAACCGACCCTGAAGGGGTCGACCAACAGGCTTCCCGTCCCCTGGTATAGGCACCGATCATAATGGGTGCCAACGCGTGCGCATTGCTTCGGGAAGACTCTGCTCAGGTCGTTGCGAGGTCAATTCCTACCGGGCAGTGGTCGGAGCCCATCACGTGGTCTAGGATAAACGCGGCCTTCACCGCGTGCACCAGCTCGCTGGAGACAAAGACATAATCGATTCTCCAGCCCACATTCCTCTCACGCGCCCGACTCTTCAGGTCCCACCAGGAGTATTTCACTTCCTTCGGGTGAAGGTGTCGGAAAGTATCCACGTACCCCCGAGAAATCACCTCGTCTATCCACGCGCGCTCGATCGGCAAGAATCCTGATACCGTAGAGTTTTCTTTCGGTCGCGCAAGGTCCATTTCCTTGTGGGCAGTGTTTACGTCGCCGAGGAAGATCAACTTCGGGGACTTTTTCCTCAGGTCCTCAATGTAAGCCAGGAAGGCATGGTAGAAATCCATCTTGTATTGAAGCCGCTGTGCGTTCATCTTTCCATTGGGGAAATAGACGTTCAGCAGCACAAATTCAGGAAAATCCAGGCGCAGGAACCTCCCCTCCTCATCGAAGCGCTTCTCGCCCAGGGATTTTTCCACGCCAACGGCTGCGACCTTCGTGTAAACTCCCACTCCGCTATAACCCTTTTTCACCGCAGCCCCATGCCAGTGGGAATCGTACCCAGCCAGACAACTTAACTCCTCGGTGAGCTGTTCCGGAACCATCTTGGTTTCCTGAATGCACAGGATGTCCGGCGATTCCTTGGCGATCCACTCGAGGACCCCCTTCTTCGCTGCTGCCCTGAGCCCGTTTACATTCCAGCTCATGATTCGGACGGTCTTGCCCATGCGCCCACCTCTCATGAATTGCACTCTGCGATGCACGGCCTTGATGATACAGGATACCTGGCTTCCAGGGAAAAAAGCCCGACCGGCTGGGTCGGGCGGAATATTGCTCGAGGTTTGCTGGTGCCGAAGGCCGGACTCGAACCGGCACGGGCTCTCGCCCGCCACCCCCTCAAGATGGTGTGTCTACCAAGTTCCACCACTTCGGCATAGGAATTAGTGTATACATCGAGGTGTTTGTAGTCAAGCCCAAAGAGGCAGGGGGGGACGCAGGCATAGCTGGAACGCAAGAGATTCATGGAAAAGCCTTGTATTTTAGTAATTAATTTCAGAAATCTCAAGTAATTTTTGCCTTGACAATCTCATTATTGGATTATAACTTATTTTTCGAGACAAGCCAAAACGGCATCGCCAGGCCCCCTCGGCCCCTGATTCGGAGCCTTCTTCCTCCCGACAGAGGTTCGCGCCCTTGCCGTCACCGCCAGTCGGGTGCCCGGTGCTCGCGGGCGAAGCTCCATCTCAAGCGCATTTGCCGAGGCTTCGGTGCTGGTGACCAGGGACCGTGTCCCTGTGAAGGAGATCGAGGTGCATGTTCCGGTACTCGTGGATGAAATGCTTGAGGCGCTAGATCCAAGACCAGATGGGGTGTACTTGGATGGGACGCTTGGCGACGGCGGGTACGCGGAGGCGATCCTGGAGGCTTCAGACCCTGAGGGGATTGTTGTGGGATTGGATCTGGACTCGACCGCAATCGAACGCTCGCTGCACCGGCTGGCCAGGTTCGGGACGCGCTTCAGGGCACAGCATGGTGGGTATCAGGATGCCAGGACGATTCTCCATTCTCTCGGGTTTATCTCGGTGGATGGTGCGGTTCTCGATCTTGGTCTTAGCTCAGCGCAACTGGAGGATCCAGAGCGCGGATTCAGCTTTCAATTACCGGGGCCGCTGGACATGAGGTTCGACACAACGTCCGGTATCACGGCGAGAGAATACTTACAGAATCTTTCTGTCTGGCGACTTGAGGAAATACTTGCAACCTATGGAGAGGAAAGGTATTGCAAAAAGCTGGCGCGTGGAATCATTCAGGCGCGCGACGCGGGAGCCCTCAATACGACCGAAGATCTGGCCAAACTGGTGACCCGATTGAAGCGCGGTCGCAGAGAAAAGATTCATCCCGCGACCCGCACGTTCCAGGCGCTCAGAATAGCGCTCAACAGGGAATTGGAGAATCTCGAGATCGCACTGAACGAAATACCTGAGCTGCTAAAGCCTGGCGGACGATTCTGCGTGATCTCATACCATTCTTTGGAGGACCGGTTGGTGAAAAGATCCTTCCGGCAAAGGACAAAGGATTCGGACGCGTGGCTGGCTGTTACGACCAAACCGGCTCGGCCGTCTTTTCAAGAATTGCGGAAGAACCCGCGGGCACGATCCGCGCGCATGCGAGTCCTTGAGGCAAGTCATGGTTGCGCGGAGACGATACCCTTTTGAACTGAGGATGTGAGTGAAGAGGTGTTTGGCCCGAATTCGACTGTTGCTTGCCACGATCTGTGGCCTGTTTGCACGGCTGACCCTCCCTGCCGAGCATCGGCCGCGCATTCGCCGGGCGGTTCCCCTCATCGTGGTCGTTGCTTCCGTGTTCCTTCTCTTCGTAGGTTTGTTTTACGTGCGGACGCGCATGCAGATTGTCCAGATCGGGTACGATATATCGGAGCTAGAATCGAAGAACAAAGAGCTTGGCAACCGTAAGCGCGAGTTACTGCTCGAGGTAGCCTCTCTCCAGTCTCCGGAGGAGATCGAGAAGAAGGCACGAAAGCAGGGTCTCGTGATTCCCTCTCTTGATAGAGTGGTACATGTACCGTAGCGCAAAACCGATCAACTGGGTCTCAGTAAGGATAGCGGCCGTCGCTGTTGTGTTCGCCTTTGCAACGGTGGTGCTGGTGATGCGCGCGTACAGTCTTCAGATTTCTCAGGCGGAATCGCTGAAACGAAAGGCAGAGCGTCAGCGAACAAAGGTACTCCACCTCGAGGGAAGGCGCGGGATGATCCTCGATCGCACGGGAGACCAGATGGCAGCGAGTCTCGAGGTGGACTCCATTTATGCTCGTCCGCGCAGGATCACCGACAGAAAACTGGTTGCTCGCAAGCTCTCGGATCTTCTGGAACTATCCGAAAGCGATGTCTTGTCCAAGCTTGATCAAGACAAACCGTTTGTTTGGGTCAAGCGACGCGTCTCCCCTTTTGTAGCAGGCCGCGTCAAGGAAGCGAATGTTGAGGGGGTCTTTTCCGTCAAGGAGTACAGGCGGTTCTATCCGTTGAAAAGCTCGGCAGCCCACGCCATCGGATTTGCGGGAATCGACTCTCGGGGACTGGAAGGCATAGAGCTCTACTACGACAGGGACCTGAAATCAGAGCCTATTCCAGTTACAGCCCTACGGGACGCTCTCGGGAGGCCGGTGATGTTCGAGTCGACGGGCAGAAACCCCGGGAGGCGGGATTTGCACACGAGCCTGGACAGAAACGTGCAGTTCGTGGTGGAACGAGCCCTCGACGAGGGGGTGAGAAGCGAGAGAGCGAAGAGCGGGGTAGCACTAGTTTTGGACGTGGATACCGGCGAGATTCTTGCCATGGCTGTACGCCCGACGTATAATCTGAACACGTTCCACAGAGCCTCTGCTGAGGTGCGGCGAAACAGGGCAGTTGCCGACACATTCGAGCCCGGCTCGACCTTCAAGGTGTTTGTGGCTGCGGCCGCGTTGGAGCTAGGAAGAGCTGCTCCGGGAGACATTTTCTACTGCCACAAAGGACTCTATCGCTATAAGGGCGCCGAATTCCACGACCTGGTCCCCCATGACAGACTCGCCTTTGATGAGGTCATCGCCAATTCGAGCAATATAGGTACCGTGAAAATCTCAGAACGGCTCTCAAAAGGAGAATTTTATAGAATTCTCAAAGGGTTCGGTTTTGGCACCGCATCGGGAGTAGATCTGCCGGGGGAGCGTCAGGGCACGCTACCCTTGCCGGGAAGGTGGTCGGTGCTGACCAAAGCGACCATAGCATTCGGCCAGGGCGTGAGCGTGAACCCGGTGCAGTTGACTGCCGCGTTTGCCGCCGCGGTCAACGGTGGGTACCTGTACAAGCCGAGGCTCATGACCAGAATGACGAATGCCTTGGGGGAGACTCTCACTGAGAATCCGCCGGTGTTGGTACGTCAGGTGATAAAGGAAGAGACTTCTCAGACTCTCGTGGAAATCCTGCAGAAGGTGGTTCTGGCGGGCACTGGCAAGCTGGCGGCCATCCCGGGAGTGGATGTGATCGGAAAGACGGGAACTGCCCAGAAAGCCGATTCCGCAGGCGGGTACGCGAAAGACAAGTACGTGGCCTCCTTCATTGGGGCGCTCATGAGCACCAAGCCTAGGATAGCCATCCTGGTCGTGCTTGACGAGCCGCAAGGTGAGCAGAAGACGGGAGGTCGAGTGGCTGCGCCCGTATTCCGCAAGATAGGGGAAGGCATTCTCGCTTTGTGCGGAGGGAGGCCTACAGGCACCCAGCCCATCTTTGCCTTGTCACCGGACCGGGATCGAGCATACGGGGCTTCCCACGGCAAGCGCGTGAACCCGCGCAAGGGTCCGAAGCCTGGAGAATGGATTTTGCCGGACCTGAAGGGACTGGACATGCGTGACGTGCTCGATGTGTGTGGGAAAATCAAGTGTGATCCCGTGTTCAAAGGCGTGGGCCGTGCGACGAGCCAGGAGCCCGGACCAGGCACGGTTCTCAAAGAGGGCGCCCCTTTGACGGTTGTGTTTGAAGGACAAACTACGTGAGCGCGACACTCCAAGACATAGTCGCCTTACTGGCGCCGACGTTCGTGTCCGGAGATCCCCGAACAGTCTTTTCAGGCGTCACGCACGACAGCCGAAAGGTGCGGCCTGGATATATCTTTGTGGCCGTACCCGGCGAGCATGTTGACGGTCATGCCTTCATAGGACGGGCGCTAGAGGCCGGTGCTTCGGCCATTCTCGCCATGGGCAAGCCTACAGGCGCGCTCGAAGGAGTGCCGTGGATAGTCGCGCCGGACACACGGAGAGCCCTGGGGCCGGTGGCGTCACTCGTTTACGGCAATCCCGGGCAGGATATGATCCTCGTGGGAATCACCGGCACGAACGGGAAGACGACGCTGACCTTTCTCCTGGAGTCCATTTTCTCCGCAACCGGTGCAGTGCCGGGAGTGATCGGCACTATCACCTATCGCTGGGGCGCAACGGAGCGGAGCGCGGCGAACACGACTCCCGAAGCTTCCGACCTGCAAGAGATGCTGGCACTGATGCGTGACGACGGCGTGACCCACGCAATCATGGAGGTCTCGTCCCACGGCTTGCACATGGGACGGCTGGATGGATGCGATTTCGACACCGGCGTCTTCACCAACCTCACCCAGGACCACCTGGACTATCACGGCAGCATGGAGGAGTACTTTCTGGCCAAGAGCCTGCTCTTCACAAGACTTCTGCCTGCTTCATCGAAAACGAGCCCCGTTGCAGTGGTAAACGGAGACGATCCGTACGGGAGGCGGTTGGCAGCACAGATGAGGCATATGCCTCTCCTCACGTACGGCACTTCTCAGGCTTTCGATGTCTATCCGAGCAGTGCGATGGTGAACGCCGAGGGGATAGAGCTCCGGGCCGAAACCAGGCGAGGTCCCGTAAGAGTGATCTCTCCTCTGACCGGGCGGTTCAACGTGTCCAATATCCTTGCTGCGATTGCGGTGGCTGAGTCTCTTGGCATAGACCGAGAGGCAATCCGCGACGGTATTGGACGGGTGCGCAACGTTCCGGGACGGTTGGAGCGCGTGAGCTCCGCGGCAGGAACTGTTTTTGTTGATTATGCACACACACCCGCTGCGCTGAAGAATGTGCTGGAAGCGCTAGCGAGGATCTGCACCGGCCGGATCATCACCGTAATGGGATGCGGTGGAGACAGGGACAAGGCAAAACGGCCGCTTATGGGCATGGAGGCTGCGGCCGGCAGTGACTTCGTTGTCGTGACCTCGGACAATCCGCGAACAGAGGACCCCCTCAGCATAATTCGGCAGGTTGAGGAAGGGGTCCGGGAATACGGATACGTTGCCCTGGACGGTAACAAGGAACAAAATCCACTGCCTCCGCGGTCTTATCGGGTCATTCCCGATCGACGGGAAGCGATCGCTTGGGCCGTGCGCGCGCTGCGGAAGAGCGACATACTGCTGGTGGCTGGCAAAGGCCATGAGACCTACCAGGAGATCAACGGCGTCCGGTACCCGTTCGATGACCGGCAGGTTGTTCTCGAAGAATTGAGCCTACTGTCTGCTTCCGGGCACGGGAATGCCCGTCACGCGAAGAGATCTGGCGACGACAGGGAGACATTGCATTCATGAGAGCTCGAGGAGGTCCGTACATCGCCCAAGAAATTGTTCGAGCATGCGGCGGAGCGCTGCTTGCGGGTGATCCGCAGACCGTCTTCGACTCTATTACGACTGATTCCCGAGACATAGAGCGCGGCGATCTGTTCGTACCGCTCAAAGGTGTGAATTTCGACGGACACGATTTTCTTATTCCGGCCCTGGAAGCCGGAGCCCGAGGAAGTCTGGTGGCACGCGATGCAAACAGGGACAACCCCCATGTTCCCCCCTCTTCTGTCCTGATCCAGGTGCAGGACACTCTCCAAGCTTTATCCACACTTGCATCAGCCCACCGTAAAAAACATCCCATCCCCCTGATCGCGGTAACAGGCTCCTCGGGCAAAACCACAGTCAAGGAGATGATTGCGGCCGTCTTGAGACGGTCGCATCGTCCCCTGGTTTCTCAGGCGAATTTCAACAACCGTATCGGTCTGCCAATGACTGTTCTCGACCTGGGACTCGGCTATTCGGCCGCTGTGGTTGAAGCAGGAATCAATCTACCCGGAGAAATGGACGAGCTTGCGCGCGCAGCGGCACCGCAGGTAGCGGTGATCACCACGATCGGGCCGGTACATCTGGAGGGATTGGGATCCATCCGATCTGTGGCTGAAGAAAAATTCAAGCTGGTCAGGAGCCTCCCGGCCAGTGGAGTGGCAGTGTTGCCGTACGGAGACGAATACTTGACCCCCTTGGCTCGAGAATGGGGGGGACGAGTCCTGGCCTTCTCGGAAGCGAAAGGCGATATGAGAGCGTCTCGTATCAACGAGGGTTGCAGGACGAGCTTTATGATGCACTCACCGTGGGGCTCGACGGAAATCGAATTGCGGATCCACGGCAATCACAACGTCAGCAACGCTCTCGCGGCAGCCGCTGCTGCCATGAGCATAGGTGCGAGCCTCGATGACGTGGCAAATGGCCTGCGAGAGTGCCGGCCACCGGCATTGCGCATGGAGATAGAGCCTCTGCCGGGGAATCGGTCTCTTATTCGAGATTGTTACAACGCGAATCCTCAGTCCATGAAAGCAGCCTTGGAGGTGCTCAAGAGCTTTCACCGCGGATCTTCAGGCCCTGAGCCCGCTGCCGAGTCCCCTGGCTCTTCACGAACCGGCCTGTTGGTCGCGGTCTTGGGTGACATGTTCGAGCTAGGCCCAGACGCCCCTGTGTATCACCGGACCGTGGGCCGCGAAGCAGCGCTGCTCGGGATAGACCGAATGGTTTTTGTGGGCGAGCACGCTTCGGAATACGCCGATGGATACATCGGGGCCGGCGGACGAGCCGAGGCAGTGACGCTTGCTCGCGACAACGAAGAGGCCTGGTCGGTCCTCCGGGAAGAGCTCGATGTCTATGCAGTCATTCTGATCAAAGGCTCGCGCAAAATGAAGATGGAAACGTTGGCTGACAGGATTGCGAGGGGAATCTGATTCATGCTCTATCACCTACTCTTTCCGCTGGGCACTGACTTCATCCTGTTCAACGTATTCAAGTACATCACGTTCAGGACCATTATGGCCACGTTGACGGCCTTGATGATCAGTTTCCTTCTCGGGCGTCCCCTCATCGACTATCTCCGTGCGTTTCAGATTGGTCAAATGATCCGGCATGACGGTCCCCAATCCCACCTGGAGAAGAAGGGAACCCCCACCATGGGCGGGGTGCTCATGTTGTTCGCCATGACCATCTCGTGCCTCTTGTGGACTCGCCTCGACAATCCGTATTTCTGGCTCGTTCTTGGAGTGGTGCTGGGGTATGGCATCATCGGATTCTCCGACGATTATCTCAAGATAGTGCGGCGAAGTCACAAGGGCCTGACAGGAAAGCAGAAACTTGGGCTTCAGTTATCGATCGGCGGGCTGGTGGGTCTCTACTTGTGGCTGGACCCCGTATTCAACACCACTCTCGCGTTCCCGTTTTTCAAGAATTTGAATCCCGAGCTTGGGATCTTTTACATCCCATTCGCAGCGCTGGTCATAGCCGGAGCATCCAATGCCGTGAATCTGACTGACGGGCTCGACGGCCTCGCAATAGGACCGGTCATGGTGTGCGCGGCTACGTACCTGGTCTTTGCTTACATAGCAGGGCACCTAAAGCTGTCCACCTATTTGCAGGTGGCGTACGTTCCAGGGTCTGGTGAATTGTGCGTCGTATGCGGTGCGATGCTCGGCGCTGGTATGGGGTTCTTGTGGTACAACGCGTATCCTGCCGAGATTTTTATGGGAGATGTGGGTTCGCTGTCGCTGGGGGGTCTTCTGGGCGCTGTGGCGGTCGTGACCAAGCATGAGATCGTCCTTGCCATAGCGGGTGGTGTGTTCGTTATCGAGGCGGTTTCCGTCATTCTTCAGGTAGCCTCCTTCAAGGCAACCGGAAAACGGATCTTCAACATGGCGCCTATACACCACCATTTCGAGCTCAAGGGATGGCCCGAGCCAAAGGTCATTGTTCGGTTCTGGATCATCTCCATTATCTTTGCCCTCATCGCGGTGAGCACCCTGAAGTTGCGGTGACCATTTCAGGGGGTTTTCCGCATGAGTCCGAGGCGAGCCATGCATATCACGCAATTTCGGTGGAAGTTTCGTGGGGAGCGCCGGTTTTCGGCAGAAGGGTGGAACTCGCTCGTTCGCTTCTGCGCACCCGCGAGCAAGGATCGTTTGCGGCTGTCCGAAGGCCGTGGAGCAGTGGGCCGAGCTCCCGTTCTGCCCGGCGTCCTTCCTGGAAGGTTTCCCGGCGCGATCGCGTATGAGAGCGCTCGAGGTTCTGCGCACAGACGACGCTTCAGAGCCGCTATGATTGCGGCTGCTTCGCCGGTACAGCGAGACTGGTGCTTCCGAGGCTGCTGATGGTACCTCAGGCGCAGTCACCCGACGTTTCGGCACCCAAGATACGCTTGGGGCCGGATCCGTTTCTTCTTGCGATTACAGTCCTGATTGTCGCAGTCGGGATCGTGATGGTGACGTCCGCGAGTTATATCATAGCCTTTGGCAAGTTTGGCGACGGCTTCTACTATGCCAAAAAACAGGGATTGGCGATCGTTATCGGGCTGGTCGCCATGTACCTATGCTCCATGGTGAACCCGTTGATCTGGAAACGGGCGGCCAACTACTTGATGCTCCTGGGACTGCTGCTCTTGCTCCTGGTATTCGTTCCAGGTATCGGTGCGGAAATGGGAGGATCTCATCGGTGGATCCGTTTGCCTTTCGGATTCTTCCTTCAGCCATCGGAGGTCATCAAGTACTGCCTCATTTTCTTTTTCGCAAAATCCCTGGCCAAGAAAGGGGAAGGAATCAAGGACTTTGCCGTTGGTTTCCTCCCTTACGTGCTGATCATAGGGCTCGTGGTCTTTCTCATTCTTCTCGAGCCCGATTTCGGAACAGCCGTTATCGTGACCGCTGTTGGTTTTCTGATGATGTTCGTGGCCGGCGTCCGCCTGCAACATCTAGTTGGATGCGCGGTTCTGTGCCTGCCCTTCTTCATCTATGTGGCCCTGGATGCGAGGTACAGACTGGAGAGGCTCCGGGGCTTCATGGACCCCTGGGGCGATCCTCTCAACTCAGGATTTCATATCATTCAAAGCCTGGTGGCGTTCGGGTGTGGAGGTCTGTCTGGGGCAGGTGTGGGAAAAGGCATGCAGAAGCTGGGATTCTTGCCCCAGCCGCACACGGACTTCATTTTCGCTGTTATCGGAGAAGAAATCGGATTCATCGGGGTGTTTATCCTCATCCTCCTTTTTTACCTCGTGATCTGTCGCGGGCTCGTCGTGTCCATCAAGAGCACGGATCCGTTCCTTCGATTCGTCGCGTTCGGCGTCACTGTGCTTATCGGTCTCCAGGCCATCCTTAACATGGCCGTTGCCATGGGATTGCTCCCCACAAAGGGCCTCCCTTTACCGCTCATCTCGTTGGGAGGAACATCATTGGTGATGAATTTGGCCGGCCTCGGAATTCTCATGGCCATTGCGAGATCCACGCTGAGCCCTGTCGAGGAGGTCAAGCAATGAAGCTCCTGATCGCTGGTGGAGGAACAGGCGGGCATCTCTTTCCGGCCCTGGCCATTGCAGAAGCGGTCAAGGCAGAGGAGCCTGGATCGGAGATTCTCTTCGTGGGCACGCGACGGGGAATTGAAGCGCGTATCATCCCTGACTCCGGCTATCCGATTCGGTTCATCACAGCCCGCGGAATGCGAAGAACTGGTCTGTTCAACACGGTGGCAGCCCTGTGGGAGCTGCCGAAAGGGCTGCTCGAATCGGTGACCATCCTCAGGGAGTTTCGTCCAGACTACGTGCTCGGCGTGGGAGGGTATGCCTCCGGGCCAACTGTGGCCGCTGCAGTGCTCACCGGCGTTCCTACAGGTATTCAGGAACAGAACTCCGTGATGGGCACGACCAACAGAATTCTGAGCACGTTTGTTGGAAGGGTCTACGTTGGTTGGGAGGACACGGTCCCTCCTCCCCCCTCGAAGAAAACCCTTTTCACTGGCAATCCGGTCCGTGCTGATCTGCTGGCGGCTCAGCAGGCCGTAGAAGAGCATGAGACGTTCAATCTCCTGGTGTTCGGCGGCTCGAGAGGGGCCCGCAGTATAAATATCTCCATGATAGAGAACCTCGATGCCCTCCGCGCACTGGGGCCGCGTGTCCGAGTGCTTCACCAGACCGGCGTGGACGAGGTGGAGGCAGTGAAGGCGGCTTACGATCAGGCCGGCATCTGCTCGGATGTACGGGAATTCATTCATGATATGAAGTCAGCGTACCTCTGGGCGGACCTGGTAGTATGCCGTAGCGGTGCCGCAACCCTTGCGGAGCTCACCGCGCTTGGTAAGCCGGCAATCGTGGTCCCCTACCCGTACGCAATCGGCGATCATCAAACCCGCAACGCGATGGTCCTCGAGAGGGCCCATGCGGTCAGAGTCGTCCCGGATTCATCGCTCAAGAACGGCGCCCTCGTCAAGGAGATCGTTGACGTGGCCGAGAATCCGTCCATTCTGAGCACCATGGCGAGAAACGCTCTGAGGCTTGGCCGCCCCGAAGCTGCTCGTACCATAGCCCGGGATATTCTTTCCGGAGGGAGGGGTACCCGGTGATCGGAACTCTTTTCAAGCGAGTCAAGGATGTCCACTTCGTGGGGATAGGTGGAGTGGGCATGAGCGGCATAGCGGAGATACTGATCGCTCTCGGTTTTCGGGTGAGCGGCTCCGATCTCCGGGAGTCGGGTACGACCGGACGGCTTCGCGACATGGGGGCACGAATCTGGATCGGACACAGCAGGACGCACCTGGAGAAGGCGGACGTGGTGGTCGCATCTTCCGCTGTTTCCCCGGACAATCCGGAAATACTCGAGGCGCGGGACCGCCACATACCGGTGATCCCACGAGCCGAGATGCTCGCGGAACTGATGAGGATGCAGACCTCGATAGCGGTCGCGGGGATGCACGGGAAAACCACGACCACCTCCATGATCGCGGCCATTCTCTCGGCTGCCCAGCTTGACCCGACCGTGGTGATCGGCGGGAAGCTCGACCACCTGGGCGGAGGAGCTAAGCTTGGCGAAGGCGATCTGTTGGTGGCGGAAGCAGACGAGTCGGACCGATCTTTCCTGCAACTGTTCCCCACTATCGCGGTGGTCACGAACCTCGATTTGGAGCATATGGACTGCTATTCATCCATGGAGGAGATCAGCGAAGCTTTCCTCGAATTTATCAACCGGATACCTTTCTACGGGTACGCGGTCCTCTGTCTCGATGACCCGAACGTGCAGAACATCATTCCGTTTATGAAGAAACGCTTCATCACGTACGGCCTTTCCTCTCAGGCCATGTTCCGATGCGTCAAACCTCGCTTCGAGGGAGGGGTAACGAGGTTTGCCGTGGATAAGGGGGAGGAGCGTCTCGGAGAGATCCGCCTTCCTATGCCCGGCGCGCACAACGCGGTCGATGCACTGGCAGCGGTCGCGGTTGCAGACGTGTTTGACGTTCCCTTCGAGGTATCCAGGAAAGCGCTGGATTCATTCCAGGGGGTTCAACGCCGGTTCACTCTGCGCGGAAAGGCCAATGGTGTGACTGTAATAGACGACTACGGACACCACCCCACGGAGATTCGAGCAGTGCTGGGTGCAGCAGGACAAATCGCTCAGAAGCGAATAGCAGTTCTCTTCCAGCCGCACCGATACACGAGGACAAAGGCCCTATTCGAGGAATTCCTCACGTCTTTTAATGACGCGGACCTCCTGTACCTCATGGAGATCTATCCCGCGAGCGAGAAACCCATCGAAGGGGTCACATCCGCGGCGCTCTGCGAGGGCTTGCGCAGCAGAGGTCACAAGACGGCACGTCTGCTTCGGCAGCGGGAGCTCATAGCAGAGGAGGTAGCGGCCGATTTGGATCCTGGCGACATCCTGATAACCCTTGGAGCCGGGGATGTGACTTCCCTGGGACCTGAAATTCTTGAAGCTTTACGCAGAAGGGAGGCCTCGCGACCGTGAAGTTGGCTCCTGGTTACATTTTGGAGCTCGAGAGATTGCTCGGTCGCTGCATTCGCAGGAATGTTCCGTTGCGCACGCTTTCCTCTTTCAGGATAGGTGGACCGGCTGACGCCGTTGTGGATCTTCGGAATGCCATGGAGGTTGCCCAGATCCTCCGCTTCGTCCGGGACAATGGTATTTCTCATCTCGTCCTGGGAGCCGGCACAAACGTGCTCTTCCATGACCATGGATACAGAGGACTGGTCATACGAACCAACGGCTTGAAGACATACGAGATCCACTCGAATGGATCCGGCCGTGCCACTGTCAGGGCAGCCGCCGGGGTAAGCCTCCAAGCACTTGTGAGCCGCGCGTCGAGCCTCGGGTGGGAAGGCCTCGAGCCCCTCTGGGGCATACCGGGATCCTTCGGTGGCGCGATAGTATCGAACGCGGGAGCAGGCGGCGTGTGCATAGGCGATCTCCTGACCTCCGTAACGGTAATGAGCGAGTCAGGAGAGCAACTCGTCCTGACACGGGGGGAACTGCGCTACCGGTACAGACACATGGAAATCCCCCGAGGAACCGTTGTAGTGGAAGGAGCTCTCCACCTGAGCCCGGGCGATCGCGACGATATAGCAGCCCGAATTGCTGCAGCCAAATGCCGTCGCCGGTCCACTCAACCGTGGGCTGCGGCTAGCGCTGGCTGCGTTTTCAAGAATCCGTCCCCCGACAAGCCTGCAGGGGCCATTGTCGATGCTCTGGGCCTGAAGGGAGTGTCAATCGGAGATGCCGTGGTATCGGATGTGCACGCCAATTTCATCATCAATAGGGGGAATGCATCGGCTTCCGATGTGGTGCGCCTGATCGATTTGATCCGGTCCAGGGTCAAAGCAGAAGAAAACATCGACTTGGAGCTCGAAATACATCTTTTCGGAGCCGAAGGCACATGACCCTCAACCACACGCCACGCTCGATTCAGAATGGGAGGATTCCGCAGGTCCGGGATCATGTGGTTGAGAAGCGCAAGCGAAACCACGTGATTCTTAAGTCCTTGCTCGCTCTGGGAATTTCCATTGACGCGGTCCTTGCACTCATGCTCGTGTACCTGTTTTTCCTCCATATGCCCTATTTCAACCTTCAGGAAGTGGAGGTTACCGGAAACCGGCGGCTGTCAAGGGCCGAGATTATCGAGGCGTCGGAGATTGAAGCAGGAACAAATCTTCTCACTATCAATCTGGCCGCAGTCGCGGAACGTCTCAAGCGCCATCCGTGGGTTCGCTCCGCGGTGGTATACAGAAAGTTTCCCGGCCAACTTATAGTGGAAATAGAGGAGAGGACTCCCAGAGCCATTCTCGCCGCGGAAAAACTCTATTACGTGGATGAGCAGGCCGAATTCTTCTCGCGTTTGCTGCCGGGCGATTCAGTCGAATACCCGCTGTTCACGGGAGTCACAGGGGCCGACCTGGACAGACGCGGCCCTGAAATCCGGGAAATGATACGGCTGGGGCTCGGTCTCTTCGACACCGTGGAGCGGAGCAAGTCCGGCCTCGATCTGTCCGAGATTTCGGAGGTCCGCATGAAACTGGAGGAAGGCCTCGTGCTCCAGACTCGGGAAGGCCGGATCCTCATGCTGGGCAAGAGCGACTTCGAGGAGAAGCTCCAGCGGTACGACCGCCTAAAACGATTTCTTACACGAAGAGGGCAATGGAATAGCGCCCGAATCATCAATTTGGATTTCGAGGATCGCGCCTTGGTCCGATCATCGGATAAGTCAAGCCACCAGGGGTAGAAACATGTCTCGAAGCGATAACACCGTCCTGGGTCTCGACGTGGGGACGACAAAGATCTGCACGATTATCGGCGAAGTCAACGCGGACGGCATGGTCGACATCATCGGACTAGGCACTGCTCCGTCGCGGGGATTGCGGCGGGGAGTCGTCGTAAACATCGACCATACGGTCGCCAGCATCAAAAAGGCGGTTGAAGACGCCGAGCTGATGGCCGGATCTCGCGCTGAAACCGTGTACGCCGGCATCTCTGGCGGACATATTCGCGGGATCAACTCGCATGGGGTCATTGCAATCAAGAACAGAGAAGTCACGCAGGTAGATGTTTCTCGAGTCATCGACGCGGCCAGGGCCGTAGCCATGCCCCTGGATCGAGAAGTGATCCACGTGCTCCCTCAGGAATTTATGGTGGACGAGCAGGAGGGGATCAAAGAGCCGGTCGGCATGGCTGGAGTACGCCTCGAAGCAAAGGTGCACATTGTCACTGGCGCGGTCTCTGCCGCCCAGAACATCATCCGATGTGCAAACCGCAGCGGGCTGCGAGTCCAGGATCTTGTACTGCAACAGATGGCAGCAGCAGAAGCTGTACTCTCTCCAGACGAGAAAGAGCTGGGTGTGGCCCTCGTGGACATCGGAGGCGGCACAACGGACATCGCAGTCTTCTGCGAAGGCGCGATTCAGTACACGGCCGTGATTCCCGTCGGTGGCGACCAACTGACCAACGACATTGCAGTGGGCTTGAGAACTCCCATGGCGGAGGCGGAAAAGATCAAGAGGCGGTTCGGCTGCGCGTTGGGGTCCCTCGTCAACAAGGATGAGACTATCGAGGTTCCCGGAGTGGGGGGAAGGCTTCCCAGGATCCTCTCGAGAGCCGTCCTGGCGGACATCACGGAGCCCCGTTTGGAAGAAATCCTCAGACTGGTCCGCAGAGAACTGGAGAAGTACAACCTGCTGCAGTCCGTAGCATCGGGAATCGTTCTCACCGGAGGCAGCGTAGCCATAGAAGGGGTGTGCGAGCTGGCAGAACAGCTCTTCGACATGCCGGTTCGCCTCGGGTATCCCATTGGTATCAGCGGCCTTGTCGATGTGGTGAGCTCGCCGGTGTATGCAACGGGCGTAGGCCTGGTCCTCTGGGGGGCGCGCTGTCGGGGATCGCAAACAGTGGTGCCGTATACGGACGGGGGTACCTTCGACAGGGTGGTGGGAAGGATGAAGCAATGGTTCGCGGAAGCTTTTTAGTCTTTTGATATCTTTACGGTTGCGATTCTTCCGTAATTGTGCAATATATCCAAGTCCATGGAGGGACTTCTAGGGTTTTACTGGAAGATTACGTTGGATTTAAGTTAGGAGGTTCCCAGACATGCTGGATTTTGAAATAGATTCCAATCGCAATGCCGTCATCAGAGTCGTCGGCGTTGGGGGCGGTGGGGGCAACGCGGTCAACAATATGATTCGCGCCGGTCTCGGTGGCGTGGAATTTGTTGCAGCCAACACCGATGCGCAATCGCTCCAGCACACGCTCGCTCAAGTAAAAATCCAGATAGGCGCTCAGCATACCAAGGGTCTGGGAGCCGGAGCGGACCCCGAGATAGGCAGGATTGCCGCCAATGAGGATTATGAGACCATGAAACAGGCCCTAGAAGGCTCTGACATGGTCTTCATTACCGCGGGGCTGGGCGGCGGAACCGGTACGGGGGCAGCGCCTATCATTGCTCGTGTCGCGCGTCAGGAAATCGGCGCACTCACGGTCGCGGTCGTGACCAAGCCATTCCTGTTCGAAGGCAAGCGCAGGATGCGGCAGGCCGAAGAGGGCATTGACGCTCTTCGCCGCGAGGTGGACACACTCATCATTATTCCTAATCAGAAGCTCCTCTCCTTGAAAAAGGACATCTCGTTTCTGGACGCATTTCGGAAAGCGGATGACGTGCTCCTCCAGGGCGTGCGGGGAATATCGGACCTCGTCACGGTAAACGGCCTGATAAATCTCGACTTTGCCGATGTGAAGACCATTATGAAGGAAAAGGGCGTTGCGCTCATGGGAACCGGATCGGCCATTGGCGAAGGCCGCGTCGAGGAGGCCACGCGCATGGCAGTGAACAGCCCGTTGCTGGAGGACATCTCTATGGCAGGGGCTAGAGGGGTGCTGATAAATGTTACGGGCTCTTCGAATATGTCCCTTGCTGAGATCAACGACGCGGTTTCCATCATTCAGAATGAGGCTCACGAGGACGCGAACATCATCTTCGGTGCGGTCATTGACGAGGAAATGGGCGACGCGGTGAACGTCACGGTCATTGCCACCGGGTTCGGCAGGAGCGACGAGCTCGGCTTTTCCAGAACCGCGGAACAGCCAGCATCTGTCCGGCGTCCCGCGATCGAGCACCCGGAACAGGCCAGGAGCGAAAAACCCATGGCTCGCACCGTGGTTCCACCCGAGCCCCACGATATGCACATCCCCGCGTTTATCCGCCGAAGCAAGAGGGAAAAGAACAGCAGGCACCTCAACGTGGTGGACCAGTATGACCTGGATCACGATGAGGATCTGGATATTCCCACATTCCTGCGAAAGCAGGCAGACTGATTTGCTGGTCGTCGTACCAGATGGGGGTCAGGTCTTGTTTCTTGATCTTCCTGCTATCTCTTAAGCTCGCCTGATCAGTCCAGAAAGGGCCAGTGGCCTATTCACAGACCATCGTCATCACACAATCGTCAAGAAACAAGACCTGACCCCAGTCGGCGCAGCGGCTAATGCTCCAGGCTGTACCCCACCTCACCATGAGCAGACGTGTCCACACCTACCTCTTCTTCCTCTTTGGCAACCCGGAGCCCCATAATCGCATTGACTATGAATAGGATGATCAGGGTCACGACCAGACAGTAGCCAATAGTAGCGAGAACCCCAACGAGTTGTATTCCGAACTGAGCCGGATTGCCAAAGAAGAGCCCGTCCTTTCCGGCTTCGTTGATCAGTGTCGAAGCAAACAATCCTGTGGCCAGGGTGCCCCACACGCCGCCAACGCCATGAATACCCACGACGTCGAGCGAGTCGTCATATCCCAAACGGTCTTTGGCGAGCACGGCCATGTAGCAGATTACTCCGGCAACCGTTCCTATGATGATGGCGCTGCCGAGGCCCACGTAGCCTGAGGCTGGGGTTATGGATCCGAGGCCTGCTATGGCGCCGGAGGCAAGACCGAGGGTCGTTGGCTTGCGCTTGAGTATCCACTCCGCGACTACCCAGGAGAGCGCGCCCGAAGCAGCAGCCACATGAGTAACCACGAACGCGTTGGCTGCAACTCCATCCGCTGCCAACTGGCTGCCTGCGTTGAAGCCGAACCAGCCGAACCAGAGCAGTCCCACACCGAGGAGAGTGAGGGTGAGATTGTGTGGGATAAAAGGCCTGACCCCATACCCTTGTCTCTTCCCCACCACGATAGCGCTCACGAGCGCCGCGACACCGCAGTTAAGGTGGACCACCAATCCTCCGGCGAAGTCCAGAATCCCTAGCTTCTGCAGCCACCCACCACCCCATACCCAATGGCAGATGGGTGAGTAGACCAATGTGATCCACAACGCCATGAAGAGGACGTATGAGCTGAACTTGACCCGCTCTGCAAAGGCACCTGCTATCAGGGCAGGTGTAATGATCACGAACATGCACTGGAAAATCATGAAAACCGAATGAGGTATGGTGGATCCGGGCCTGACCTCCGCACCTACGCCCGATCCGAGGAAGTGATTCAAGCTTCCGATGAAGCCGCCAACGTCGGAGCCGAACGAGAGGCTGTACGCGTACACCACCCAGAGGAGGGTGGCGAGCCCCATGAGGAAGAAGCTGTGCATCATAGTGGAAAGCACGTTCTTCGAGCGGGCCAGCCCCCCGTAGAAAATCGCCAGGCCAGGGGTCATGACGAGAACGAGCGCGGAGCAGATTAACACAAAAGCCGTGTCGGCAGCATTCATGGAACAAACCTCCTCTGATGTTCAGATCTTGGAAAGAGGCAACCGTCCTCGGATTGGACGTGCTCGGGTCATGCCATCGGTCTGTGCTCTGTTGTTCGGAGTGGTCGATCGCCGGTATGCTTCGACAAGCGCGACATCCGGTCGCCACTGCAGATCGCGACATCCGTGCCAATCGACCGGTGCGCGGACATGCCATCGCAGGTTGTTCGCCATAGCCGCAGCCGTTCCACCCATTTAGGGGCGAGCGCCAGTCGCCCCATCATGTTCCGAGAGCGTGACCTGCACGGCGGTTGCAGGAGGTGTGCCAGGACGGAAACGACAAAATGGTGAGGATTTGAAAGGATTTCGCCAGGGAGACAGGGACGCAGGTGGGGCAAGAAAGCTACATTTGTGTATTATCGCTTTGGAGAACCTTACATTCCTGTATTACCGCCACGGCGCCCCTCACTCTCGACGTGGAGCCACGCCGGCTCGTCGCCTGCGGAGAAACCGCCATTGAATCCTGCAGCAATTCCTTTCACGGTTGTTGGACAGGAACTCGGACATTGCGTGACGCAATCGCTATAATAGCCGTAAGATCCCGATGTTTGCCGGGGGCGACAAACAGAGGAAGACGAGAAATTATGAGGTCGAAAGGTCGAGCATGTCGACGATCAACGTGGCTTTGGCGTATCCCAACACGTTTCAGGTCGGGATGAGTAACCTGGGGTACCAGTTCGTGTACGGGTATCTCAATTCCCTTTCCGGATTTTCAGCCGAAAGAGTCTTCTATTCCCAGTCGGTGGGAAGGAGAGGCCCCACGTCGGAGGAGACGGGCCGACCTCTCAGAGACTTTCACGTAGTGGCGTTTAGCATCCCATTCGAGAATGATTATCCATCCGTTCCTGCGATGCTCGAGGCAGCAGGGATTCCTCCACTGCGGGAACACAGGACTGATAACGATCCGCTCATCCTGGCAGGGGGTGTTTCCGTGTCGATGAATCCGGAACCCTTGTCAAGTTTCCTCGATCTGGTCTTCATAGGAGAGATGGGGGAAACCGAAGCCTCGGACCGATTTTGTGCCACGCTTCGCGAGGTGATAGGAAGGCCCCGGACACGATCAGGGTCCGGCGATTGGGCCTTGCAGGCCTTCTCCACAGTACCCGGTACGTATGTCCCCGCCGCCTACTCGTTCTCTTATGACGACGAAGGCCTCATACGGGAGGTTCGTGTTCAGGACGGTTTTCCCAAACGAGTGAAAGCGGTCAAGAGGCGATCCAGAGGGGCCCCGGTCCCCGTGTCGGTGCTCTTCACGCCGGAAGCCGAATTTGCCGATTCGCTCCTGGTGGAGACCAATCGTGGATGCGGGAGGGGGTGCAGGTTTTGCGCGGGCGGATGGATTCACTTCCCTGTGAGGCATGCGGTTTTTTCCGGATTCCGATCCAGTGTGGAAAAGGCCTTACAGGAAGGGAGGACCGTCGGCTTGATCGGATCCGACCTGGCGGGTCATCCTCAACTGGAGGAGATTCTCACCTTTATCGTGGAGCAGAATGGGAAGTTTTCGCTCTCCTCGATCAGGCCTGAAGGTCTCACGCCCCGCATCGTAGCCCTACTCGCTCGAACGGGACAGAAGACCGCTACTCTTGCGCCGGAGGCTGCATCTCCCCGCATGAAACGGGTCATCGGCAAGGAGATCCCATCCGAACGTTTCCTCGAATTGGTGGAGCAGCTCGTGGCCGCGGGGATACCCAATATCCGATTCTATTTCATGGTCGGCCTGCCGACGGAAACGGACGAAGACGCTGAAGAGGTTGCCCGATTCGTAGAGCAGGCCAGGAAGATCTTTGTCGAGGCATCCCGGTCGAGAGGAGCGATAGGCAGAATAGGCGTACAGGTCACACCGTTCGTTCCCAAGCCATGGACCCCGTTCCAATGGGCTGCCATGGCTTCTCAGAAGACCTTGCAACAGCGGGTTCGGATAATTCGAGAACGGTTGAAAAGGATGGGAAACGTTGTGGTCAGGGCGGAATCGGTTCGTGACGCGACCGGCCAGGGACTTCTGTCCCGGGGGGATAGGAACGTGTGGCACGCCATTGTGGAGGTAGCGCGCCAGCAGGGCCGGTGGGCCCCCGTCTTGAGGGCACATCCGAGGCTACTGGATCGGTACGTCCATCGGGAGCGAGACGCAGGGGAGATTTTCCCGTGGGAGGTGACCGATCATGGCCTGACACGCATGGTCCTTGAACGGAGCTACCGACGTGGGATGGAGGCTTCACGGGACCAGGAATAGAAAAATCTGAAGAATCTTGTACACCGAGGAGTGTGTTTTTCTCGAACCGTGATTATTTTTGGTACGGGCAGCGGTGCGTTCCATGTGCGGACAAATCAGGTGAAAGATATCTCGATGCAGCAGTGAGTGCGTAAGAAAGGCGTCCCACGATGTATGTTCCCGTTATTCAAGAAGATAAATGCTCCAAATGCCGGCGATGCGCCAACATATGTCCGAAAGGGGTGTTCGAGTGCCGGGAAGACAGGGTATGTGTTTGGAATCCCGCTTACTGTACGGGTTGTGACTCCTGCACTGTCGTTTGCGAGGAAGATGCCATACGAGTCGAGGAGCTCTGACCCTGCTGTCGAGCGGCGCTCGTCTTGCCCATGGTAGTCTGAGGAAAGGAATGTTTGACACGTGTGGGCGCGACTGCGGGACGGCCGATTGAGCCCCGGCCACAGGCGCGCCCCCGTCTGGCACACCGGGCGACCAGGTGCCCCACGTCGGTCACGATGGGGCCGAGCAAGGCTCACTGAGTCTTCCTCCTTGACAACCCGATGCGTTCCGGGTACCATGCGTCGCTGCGTTATCTTCTTGGCAACCCGTTGATTTTTAAGGAGGTGAACATGACAAAAGCAGATCTTGTGGCTCGAATCGCTTCAGACGCCGGGATCTCTCAAAAGGCCGCGGACAAGGTGGTCGATGCCTTGGTCTCCGCCATCCACGATGCGTTGAAGGGCCCAGAGGGATCGATCCGCATTCCCGACTTGGGAACGTTTAGGGTCTCTGAGAGGAAGGCGCGAATCGGTGTAAACCCGAGGACTCGTGAAAAGATGCAGATTCCCGCTTCAGTGGTGCCCGCATTCACGGCTGCCAAAGCACTCAAAGAGTGCGTCAAAGGATAATCCCCCAACCAAAGGTATACCGGTCATGAACAAATCCGAGCTCGTCGCCGCCTTGGCGAAAGAAACCGATCTGCCCTTAAGAAAATCCGAGGAAATCGTCAATACAGTCTTTGACACGATGTTCCGGTCCCTTGTGGACGGGGATCGTATTGAGATTAGGGGGTTCGGTTCCTTCGAGATCAGGGAATACGACAAGTATCTGGGCAGAAATCCAAAAACCGGAGATCAAATCGAGGTGGAGGGGAAACGATTGCCGTTTTTCAAGGCAGGGAAGGAGCTCCGGCTGAGGGTTGATCAACCGCGGGAGAATTGATGGATCAGCCACGTGCAATGGGGGAGACCACCCCGAGATCTTTTTCGTGTGGCAGTCTCGTTCTCGACCCATGGATTCGTCGCCTCGTTCACGTCGATGGGGACATTGGGACGGTGTTTTTATGTGTGGGATATCCCCGGGAGAAAAAGCTCGAATTTCTGCTCATGGATACGCGTGCCCCATTGATCAACAGCATGTTCGACTATCAGACGAAACCCACAGCGTTCATAGAGTTTTCGCGCCGCATGCAGTCCCTGGAAAGTCCAGAGGAATATCCTTTTGTGGCCCGCTTTCCGGCAAAAGCCAACGGCTTCTTGTATCAGTGCGGAACCTACTCCCAGGCCGTGAAGATTTGGATCTACGATGAACCAGCGCAGTCGTGCGCCTTCGGCCTGGGAGTTGCGTCCGTCTATGCTTATGCTTCCGGCAAATCGGCCTTTGTATAAAGCTGCCCAGAATCCATCTCGCGCAGGATCGAGCTCGATCATAAATTCGGAGAGCTCTCTCGCCACCTGGGTCTCGAAAGTTACGTCGAATCCCCAGTGCTCATGGTAATAGAGTGCGTGCATTTCTACGATCTTGCCGATGACTCCGGCGTGGTAGCCTGTAATCTCAAGCGAATTTGAAACAGAGCTCATCGCGATACTTTCTGTCCAGAGACTGGAGCACGCTCGATTTGGGACCGGCTCTTGTCACGCTAACGGGAGTACCGGTCCAGTAGGTTCATAAGATTGCGGGCCCTGGGAGACACGGCCCCTTTTCCCGTAAAGAAGACGTCAACTATGGAGAGGTCCGAACCGTAATAGGCCTCGTTGGCCTGCCAATCCGGCTCGATTACGCTCCCTTTGATGGACACTCCGGCAAAGATCCCTTTCGCCCGAGAATAGGAGAGGATCCCAGCGGAAAGGTTGATATCCGCGCCTGCCGAGGCTTCGCGGCCTATAGGGCCGGCAGCCACTGACGCATCGACACCGATGGTTATCTTGTCTCGAAAGAGGCTTCGGAGGCTCACCTCGTTCATCACGAGCAGCACGAGATCGGTGGCCTGGACTCCCACCTGCCAGCCAAAACTTCCTCCCATGAGCGTCAGAAAAGCAGGTGGTCCCCATTTTCCGGTGCGCTCATTCCTCTTGAGAATGACTCCCGTGCCATATTCTCCGCCTATGCCGAGTCCTGCTTTGAGCACGGAAGGAAAAATGATGACCGCCCGGCTTCGTTTGAGGAGATCTCCGGGGATTCTTGCATCAGGAGCGGCCATGATTTCGGCGAGTACGCGGGTACACTCGTCGATCCGGTTCTCCAGCTCGAGGGTTTGACTCTCGCTGACTGCGGGGACAACCGCAAGCGCAGCCAGGCAAATAATAAGCGCACTCGGCTTTTTTCTCATGACAGGCTGTCCTTCCTGCGCCTTTCTACAATCAATCGAGATGATGTTCAAGGCTCGGACGGAGCTCGAGGATGACAATAATCCTTGCTCAATAATCCGTTTCCATTATAATCCAAATTCGCGGTCCCTCTCACCGGGCCGCACCTCCTGTATCTTGGCGATTTACGGATGCACATGACCTGGGGCAGCTCGATTCGAAGCCAGTATTGGCATGCGCGAAAGTTGCAGCATTGTCCGTGAGAGTACTCTCCCGGAACCAGCATGTTAGAAGGGGGCTTGCATGAAAAGAATAATGCTCTGCGCAATGGCAGCCACGGTGATGGCTTTCCTGGGCTCTCCCTGCCTTCAGGCGGCCGACCCCATCAAGGTGGGCGTTGTCCTTCCCTTGACGGGCGCTCAAGCGAAGTTTGGGGAAATAGAAAAAAATTCTTTCGTCATGGGGCTCGAAAAGATTAACAGCGCTGGCGGAATCAACGGTCGCAAAATAGAGCTCATTTTCGAGGATGATACGGGCAAGCCCGATGTGGGCCGATCCGCTGTGGAAAAGCTCATTTCTCAAGACAACGTCGTTTGCCTGACCGGAGGTTATTCTTCTTCGGTCACGTATGCTGTGTGCGCAGTGGCACAGCAACGGAAAGTTCCCTTCCTTGTCACCACCGGATCGGCGGACAAGATCACGGAGCAAGGGTGGAATTACGTGTTTCGGATCAATCCTCCGGTGAGCGAGTATCCCAAGGCGTTGGGCTCCTTCTTGATGGAGGTCGTGAAGCCCCAAACCGTCGCGATCCTTTACGAGAACACTCTGTTCGGGCAGTCCGGATCCAAAGAATTTAGTGCCCAGTGCGAGAATCTCGGAATCAAAGTGCTGATGAAGGAGGGATACGAGCACGGAGCCGTCGACTTCAAGCCGTTGCTCATTAAGGTCAAGGCAGCCAAGCCTGACTTCGTGTACATGATTTCGTACGTCATGGACGCTGCGTTGCTCATGCGTCAGGCCAAGGAGCTTGACTTCAATCCCAAACTGTTCGTGGGTGGAGGTGCAGGCTTCACGCTCCCTGAATTCGAGAAAAACGCTGGCGACGCGGCACAAAACGTGTTTTCCGCGACACTCTGGGTGCCCTCTCTGCCTTACCCGGGTGCTAAAGAATACTACGATGAGTACCTGAAGCGGTACAACAGTGAGACCGAGTACCACGGCGCGGAGGCATATGCATCTATCCAGGTGATCGCGGACGCGCTTCGAAGAGCCAAAGAAATAACCCCGGCGGCGGTCCGAGAGTCTTTGACGGCTACGGACACCACGACGGTATTCGGACCGGTGAAATTCGTTGCATACGACAAGAAGACCCAGCAGAATTCGCTACCCACGTACCTGGTACAATGGCAAAACGGTAGCCTGGAAACCGTGTGGCCGAAAGACGTAGCAACCAAACCGTACGTATACCCTGTCCCGCCGTGGTCCAAGAAATAGGGAGGACTTATCCGGCGCTTGAGTAGGAGAAAATTCTGCGGAGATGAAGCTGAGCAGGTGATGCGCGGAGCGCGGCGTACTGAGACCGCCTCAAAATCGGGCTGATTCATGGAAGTATTCCTTCAAACCCTCGTCGCAGGCCTCCTGAAGGGTGGATTGTACGCCCTGATCGGCATTGGCATGGCTCTCATCATGGGGGTGATGGGCATCATCAATCTCGCGCATGGCCAGTTGATGATGGTGGCCATGTATGTGACATACTGTCTTTTCCATTATCTGGGAGTCGACCCGTACCTGGCCCTGTTTGGCAGCATGCCTACGCTGTTCCTGATGGGAATGGCAATCCAGCGATTTCTCCTGAATCCCCTCATGCGGGTGGAGAGCATATTGCCGGAAAACCAGGTGCTCATGACCGTGGGCATAGCCATGGTCCTGACAGAGCTTGCCAGGTTCATTTTCACCTCGAACTACCTGTCCATAAAGACCTCGTTTTCTACCAAGGCGTTTTACTTGGGAGGCCTTTCGTTCTCAGCGGCTCTGTGCGTGGCTTTTCTCTTTTCCGCTGCTCTGACGGTCTTGCTCTTCTGGTTTCTCATCAAGACTGATGTGGGCCGTTCAATTCGGGCTGTGGCCCAAGACAGCGAAGCAGCCCAGCTCATGGGTATCGATGCGGAGAGGATCAAGGTAATCACCATGGGAATCGGGTCCGCTCTGGTGGCTGCTGCAGGAACGCTGCTTCTTCCCATTTACTATCTGTTTCCAGACATTGGGGGGCCTTTCACCCGGAAAGCCTTTGTGATCACGATTCTCGGTGGGCTCGGATCGGCTGTTGGAGCCATATTCGGCGGGATTACCCTTGGATTGGCAGAAGCCTTTGGCGCGACGTACATCGGTATGGACTACGAAGACATGATCGGGCTGATCATATTCATTCTCGTCCTACTCTTCTTACCCGGCGGCTTCAAGAGACTGACGAAAGTGTGATGTGCCATGAGGAGTCATCTCGGCCCGATAACGTTCCTGATCGTTCTCATCATCTATCCTTGGGTGGTGAGCGATTCGTACTATCAGCACCTGATGATCCTGGTACTCATGTGGGTCGCTATAGGCTCGGGATGGAACCTGATTGCCGGCTTCACCGGCCAGGTGTCGTTCGGGGACGCAGCGTTTTTCGGCACCGGAGCGTACGCGTCTGCGCTGCTGGCCCACAAGCTGGGAGTCTCCGCCTGGTGGGGGCTGGCGATAGGCGGGTTTGTTGCCGTGATTATCGCATATCCGTTTGGATGGATCTGCTTCAGGCTTCGCGGCGCATACTTCGCCCTCGCGACTCTGGCTCTCAATGAAGTAATGCGGCACATCGCAACCATCTGGGAATCGCTCACGGAGGGCATGGTAGGCATTCTCGTGATGCAGACCTTTGTTTCCAAGGTGCCGTACTATTACATCGCTCTCGTGATAGCTGTCATGTCCCTAGTTACCGTGGAACTGGTCATCAACTCCCGGTGGGGATATTACTTCGTATCAATTCGCGAGGACCAGGACACGGCGGAGAGCATCGGCATAGACACCCATTACTACAAGATGACGTCCCTCTCTTTAGCAGCGTTTCTCACCGGCCTGGCAGGCTCACTGTACACCAATTACATGGGATTCATCGATCCATCCATCGTCTTCTCTCTTCACGACATATCCATCATGGCAATCTTGGTAGGAATTGTGGGAGGAGTCGGCACTGTGTACGGGCCTGCAGTTGGCGCGTTCATAATGGTGGCGGTTTCCGAAATCTTTCGCACCGGAGGGTTCGGATTCCTGGAAAACCTCACAAGAGCAACTTCCTCTCCCCTCGTAGCGACAATAACCAAGTACGTAAAGGAAGCCCATGTGTTCAGCTTTGGGATCCTCGTGATTCTGGTAATCTTGTTCATGCCCAACGGGGTGGTGGGCGATTGGAAGGTGCTCGTTCAGAAATTCCGTTCACGTCGAAGCAGAGCTCCAGAGGGTTAGGATGGCCTTTTTTGAAACCCACGATATGGTCAAACACTTTGGCGGCCTTACTGCTGTCAATCACGTCAGCTTTCAGGTGGAGCAGGGACAGATCTACGGTTTGATAGGACCCAATGGCTCGGGAAAGACCACCATTTTCAATCTCATTAACGGCTACTTTCCCTTGAACGGAGGAGAGATTCGCTTTGAGGGAAGCCGGATTTCCGGCCTAAAAACCCATCAGATTTGCCGGAAAGGGATTGCTCGGACCTTTCAGGTGGTCAAACCGCTCAAGCGGATGACCGTTCTGGACAACGTGATCGCATCGGCCTTTCTCCGGTGCTCCACCAAAGCCGAAGCTAGAGCACTCGCGGAAAACACGATCGAGTTCTGCGGCATGACAGGGGAAGCAGACAAGCTTGCCAAGAGCCTTCCCATCGCGTGGAGGAAGCGCCTGGAGATCGCGAGAGCTTTGGCAACCAAGCCTTCCTTGCTTCTGCTGGACGAGACGGCAGCGGGGTTGAACCCGTCTGAGTCCGAGCAAGCCATCCAATTGATCAAGCGAATCCGGGATTCAGGGATCACTATCATCATAGTCGAGCACATCATGAAAGTGATCATGACGATTTCCGACCGCATTCTCGCCATAAACCATGGGACGGTGCTCACTGAAGGAACACCCGAAGAGGTCGCCTCTCATCCCGAAGTGATAGCGGCCTATCTGGGAGAGGACTATCGTGCTTAACGTTGATTCCATAGACGTTCTGTACGGCGACCTGCAAGTGCTCTGGCAGGTATCGTTTGAGATCTTATCCGGAGAGATTGTGGTTCTCTTAGGAGCCAATGGTGCGGGGAAATCCACGACGCTCAAAGCCGTCTCATCCCTTCTAAGGCCCGCCAACGGAGCCATCACGTTTGAGGGGACCCGTCTTGACCGTCTGCCGGCAAGCCGAATCATCGAGTACGGTCTGGCGCACGTCCCAGAAGGCAGGCGACTCTTTTCGGAAATGACGGTTGAAGAGAATCTCATCGTCGGGGCCCTGAGCTCTCGGTCGAAGGGAAAGCGAAAACAGACTATGCAACGCATCTACGACCTGTTTCCGCGCCTCTGGGAGCGCCGGGCTCAATTAGCCGGCACGCTTTCCGGTGGAGAGCAACAGATGCTCGCTATAGGACGCGGCATGATGTCCCTGCCGGTCTTGCTCATGCTTGACGAACCTTCTCTCGGATTGGCCCCCATTCTCGTTTCAGAGATTTTCCGTATCGTGAAAATGGTGCGGGAAGAAGGCGTGACGGTTTTTCTGGTGGAGCAGAATGTCAAGCACACGTTAGCCATGTGCGATCGGGCATACGTGCTGGAAAACGGCCGGATAGCCCTCTCCGGCACCGGTCAAGAATTCCTGGGCAACGATCACATTAGGGAAGCATATCTCGGAATATGACCGGTCCAAGTCCTCGACCGCGATACGGAAAGCCTGTTAGCCTTCTTCTCTTGCAAAACCCCGTTGCTCAAGCTATGAATGGTTTCGGGAACATGTGTTGACGCGTGCGCAGCTCCAGCATGTCCTGCTCGAGTTCCATGAGGATGTCTTTATGGGAGAAAATGACAATTATAGTGTTCGGAATACGTTGCGAGACATGGTTCTTGCCCGAACCTCGCTGCTGTACTTGCTTACGGACGAAGACCGCCGGATGGAGTTGGAGATTAAAGCCCTTGGAGCAGCGTTCAAGCCTCCATTCAGAGTTTACGTGTGGTCGTGCACAACCGGCGTGACCCTGAACGACGAGCCCATTATCCCAACCCCGGCAATTATGGAAGCGCTCGACTGGTTCATGGGGCTCAATGAATCTGCATTCTTGTTGCTGAACGATATTCATGTCTTTCTTAAGGACAATCCACCCGTGATTCGCAAGTTGAAGGATGCCGCTCGCAGGATGGAGAACAGCTACAAGACCATCTTCATGGTGTCCCCATCCTTGGAAATCCCCCTTGAGCTCACTCACGACGTGGTGCTGCTCGACGTACCGCTGCCGAATATCGAGGAAGTGGAAAAGCTCTTGTATCAGATCATCGGTAAAGAGCGGCACAAAGACAGTCTTTTGGGGTCGCTCACGGAAGAAGTTCGAGACCAGTGCGTCAAAGCAGGTTCAGGACTTTCCAGCCAACAAATCATCCAAGCTTTTCGCAAATCTCTGGCAGGCAAGAAGACCATCACCTCGAAAGAGTTGGAGATCCTTTTCGAGGAGAAACGCCAGATCGTCAGGAAGAGCGGTTTGCTCGAGCTGGTGAAGCTGGACATGAACTTTGACCACCTCGGCGGATTTGCTAACTTCAAGAGATGGCTCAGGCAACGGGAAGACATCTTTTCCAAGAGGGCGCGGGAATTCGGACTTGCATTTCCCAAAGGCGTCCTGCTCATGGGCATCAGCGGATGCGGCAAGAGTCTGTGCGTCAAGGCAATCTCGGCTTTTTGGAAAATTCCCCTGTTGCGACTTGATATGGGCAGAGTTTACGACGGATTGGAAGGGACGCCGGAAGAGTGTCTGCGCAAAGTTATCAAGACATCTGAAGCATCAGCGCCGTGCGTCCTGTGGATCGACGAAATAGAGGCAGGGATTGCCAATGCGGGCCAGAAGTCGCTCGGCGGATCGGCTTCCCGCATTCTCGCGAGCTTTCTCACCTGGATGCAAGAAAAGACATCCCCCGTTTTTATCGGCGCTACCGCGAATAACATCGAGCTGCTCCCTCCGGAAATCCTCCGGAAGGGGCGATTCGACGAGCTGTTCTACGTGGAATTACCGCAGGACGAGGAGCGTGCAGAAATCGTCCGAATTCACCTGGCCAGGAGAAACATTCCTCTCGACAGGTTCGATTACACTTCTTTGGTCAAGGCTACTGAAGGATTTAACGGCGCGGAGATCGAGCAGGGGGTCATGGGCGCGCTATTCCGGGCGTACACGCAGAAGCGCGAGGTGTCTCACAACGATCTCTTTATTGCGCTGGAGAGCATTGTCCCGCTCTCCACGACCATGAAAGAGCAAATCAAGACCCTCGAGCGATGGGCGCATAACAGAGCGGTCCGAGCAGGGGGCAACTGATCGAGCTGCCTCACTGGATGAACTTGAATAACCGGTCCCACCGAATGCCGCTGAGATTCTCGGCGGAATAGTAGATCAGGAACGCGTCTCCTTTGACGTCTTCCACAGGGACGAATCTCCACCACCTGCTGTCGTGGCTGTAGTCCCTATTATCCCCCATCACGAACAGAGATCCTGGTGGAACCTTGAGTGGCGGCATGTTGTCGCGAGGCGAGATATCTCCGGGAATCACGGAGTTGCTGTAAAAACGCGCGTGCGGACTGGCGGTAGGCTTTCCGTCGAGGTAAACGACCTTGTTCTTGATTTCGACCGTGTCACCCCCCACGGCAACGACTCTCTTGATAAAATCTTTTGTCCTGTCTTCGGGATAGACGAAAACGATTACGTCGCCCCTCTTCGGCTCCCTGAACTGGGGCCACCTCAGGTTCGTGAACGGTATCCGGATGCCATACACGAGCTTGTTGACAAGAATATGGTCGCCGATGAGCAAGGTCGGTATCATAGATCCCGACGGGATCTTGAAGGCCTGTACAAAGAGCGCACGGATCAAAATCGCCAGAATGATGGCCACTGCCAGTGCTTCGGAGTACTCTTGAAAAATGCGCCGTTGGGATTTCTTGACTTCCGGTTCCTCGCTCTGCTTTCGTTTCATAAGGATCTCTTTCTTGTCCGATTCGCCGACAAGGCCACCCATCTGTGGAAAACCGTTTCGTTTGAGCATTCCGGTCGGAAGGGACAGCTTGAAGCAAAATATTTCAGAGTCAGCAGCCGCTTTCCCACGATCTTGAGTCCACGGGCCCTGTCATGAACCCTATCTTATAAGCCATCCTTGCTTTCCTGTAAAGAGATCGATACCGGTGCAACGATGAAGCCTGAACGGCCGATGCGAGGAATTAATAAATGAAACCGGCGGGGAGGATGTTTTGCATCCTCACCCCCCGGTTTGCCGGTTGGATGGCCCCTCCCTCCCCCGAGGTTGGGCCGGCTCCTCTCCTACCACCACCCGATTTCAGAGTCAAGCACCTTATGAAGATTTATTTCGCGAACTCGCGCCTCTCGATACTATTTCGCGCTCTTTTATGTGAGGATCGCGCATAAAAATGGCGCGTACGCGTGATCTTGATCCAACGTTTTCCGGCCACGACCGCATAATACGAAAATCCCCCGAGGCATCCTCTTTACGCCTGCGAGGGAATTTCTCCCAGGTATGCTGCCCTGACTTTCGGGTCATCAAGGAGGTCCAAGCCAGCGCCCCTCAGTACGACGTTCCCCAGCTCCAAAAGGTATGCGTAGTCCGCTATTTTGAGCGCGGCATTCGCATTCTGTTCAATGAGGAAGACGGTGACACCCTCCTCCCGGATCTCCCGGATGATTCGAAAAACTTCGGCCACGACAAGAGGCGCGAGGCCGAGCGAGGGTTCGTCCATCATGAGAAGTGCGGGATGAGACATCAGCCCCCTTGCAATGGCCAGCATCTGCTGCTCGCCTCCTGACAACGTGCCACCGTACTGGCTATACCTGGCCTCCAAGATCGGAAACGTGGCAAAGAGTCGTTCCATCGTTCGTTTTAGGTCTTCTTTGTCCCTGTTCCAATATGCTCCCATGACAAGATTTTCCCGTACCGTAAGGTTGGCAAAGATCTTTCTCCCCTCCGGGACCAGTACAAGACCCAGGGCCTGGATTGCATAAGCAGGCAGTCCCCTGATCGACGTTCCTCGGAACAAGACCTCACCTGAGCTAATGGGTACAATCCCGGCCACTGCCTTCACGGTCGTCGACTTTCCGGCACCATTGGAGCCTAACAATGTGACGATCTGCTTCTCTCTTACGTCGACGGAAACGCCACGCAACGCTGTGATTCCACCGTATTTTACGTAAAGATCTTCCAGAACTAGCATGGGCTGTGAAATCCTTTGATGGGAGGGGTGGGCTCATGGCAGTTGCCCATGGAAGCCTCCAGGCGCTCCTTGCGAAGAAGCTGCGGGTGTCCACATCGTTGAAAACAACTTCTGCCAGCAGGTATCGCATCAGGCTTTGGTCACTTGGAACCCTCGGATCCCCCGAAGGCCCGCCCGACCTCTCTATTCGCCGAGGTAGGCAGCGATCACCTGTTCATTTGTCTTTATCTCGCCCGGAGCTCCTCGAGCGATGGGGATCCCGTGGTCGATCACGGTAATCGTGTGGCAGATCTTCATTACAAAGCCCATATCGTGCTCGATCAACGCAATAGACAGGTCCAGGTCCTCGCGGATCTTGCGAAGCAAGTTGCTGAATTCCATGGTTTCAGCAGGGTTCATGCCCGCTACCGGCTCGTCCAGAAGGAGTAGGGACGGTTCGAGTGCCAAAGCCCGGGCCACCTCGAGCTTTCGCTGGCTTCCGTACGGCAGTGAGCTTGCCCTTTCTCGAGCAAACTCCGTAAGGCCCATCAGATCGAGCAGGCGTTCCGCCTTCTCTTGAATCCTTCTCTCTTCCCGGGAGAAACGGCCTAACCCGACAATGGCTTCGAGAAAAGTGTAGGAAATGGCGGAATGAGACGCGACCATCACGTTTTCGGCTACGGTCAGGTCGTCGTACAGCCTGATGCTTTGAAATGTCCGAGCGATGCCGGCACTGGCAATGCGCGGGGGGCTCCAGTGGGTAATATCGGTTCCACGGAAGTATACGCGACCCGCTGACGGGCGAACGATTCCCGTAATAGCATTGAAAGCCGTGGTCTTTCCCGCTCCATTAGGACCGATAAGCCCAACTATCTCTCCCGGATTCACCTCCATATCAAGTCCGCTCAGAGCGGTAAGCCCACCGAATTCCACCGTCAACCCCCGGACGAGGAACAAAGGATCGCTCATACACACCTCTTCGCGAGTGCGATGAGCCTCCCGGTCCAGTCGATCAGCGCCTGCCACGAGAACTCCTTGCCGCCCATCAACCCCCTGCGCGCAAACAGCATGACCACGATGAGCAGAAGAGAGAGGATCACCATGCGCATGCCGGGAATCCCTTCGTAGTAGTACCCGAAAATGGTGGTGGGCTCTTCAACAATGCGCAGGAACTCCCCTCCCCACGTGAAAAGCGCTGCAGCCACGACTACGCCCGTCGTGCTCCCTAGCCCCCCTACAACGATGATGATGAGAAGGTGGAACGTCAGGAAAAAGGTGAACAGTGATGGCGATATTGTGGTGATGAGGTGGGCCAGCAACCCACCGGCTACCCCTTCGAAAAAAGCGCTGAACGTGAACGCCAGGGTTTTGGTTCGAAACGCGTTTATCCCCATCGCCTGCGCGGCAGTCTCGTCCTCGCGCACCGCTTGCATGGCCCTACCGTACGAAGATCTCACAAGCCGCACGACAGAGAACACCGTAAGGACACAAAAGCCCCAACTCCACCATAAGGTCGTGTGTGGATGGAGACCTTTCAAACCAAGAGGGCCGTTGGTGATGGAAACGAGGTTGTTTGCCACCACCTGAATAACCTCTCCGAACCCCAGCGTCACTATAGCCAAGTAATCCCCGCGGACGCGGAACACGGGGATTGACATGAGGAGAGCCATCAACGCAGTCAAAAGGCCAGCGCAAAGCAACGAAACAGGAAATGACACGCTAATTTCCGAAAGAGGCCAGACGATCGGCTCAATGATGAAAGATCTGATCTTCTCCTCGGGTGAGAGCGTAAGCAGCGCGCTCGTATACGCCCCCACCGCTACAAACGCGTTCGGTTCAAGGGAAAATTGACCGGTCACGCCATTGATCAGGTTATAGCTCACCGCGAGAATAATGAAGATTGCAATGTTGTTAAGAATGCGGATACTGTACGGGCTGAAGTGATGATCCGCATACCAGAGAAAGGCGAACAACGCGCCTACTGAGAGAAGCGTGAGAACTCTATCGCGAGTCTTGTGTTGAAGTGGGCTTCTCGCTTCGCTCTCCATGAGCCCCCTGCTCTACTGCCACGTATTCAAGATGGCGAACAGGCTTCGACAGGTCAATCCGGCAGTTCCTCTCCCATGATCCCTCTTGGTCGCGTCAGAAGAATGACGATCAATATGCAGAACGCGATTGCATCGCGATATCCCGACCATTCGGGCTTGACTGCCACGATGAGGATCTCCGCTACGCCTAGGATGAAGCCGCCAAGAGCAGCGCCGGCAACGTTGCCGATCCCGCCGAGAACTGCCGCCACAAAGGCCTTTAAACCTGGCAGCACCCCCATGAAGGGCTCAACCGCGGGATACTTCATGCTCCACATCATTCCGCCTGCAGCAGCCAGGACCGATCCCAGGACAAAGGTGAACGAAATGACCCGGTTAGCATCGACTCCCATGAGCCCCACTGTCTCCATATCGAGCGAGAGGGCGCGCATCGCCATCCCTACCCGTGTTCGCCGAACGATGTACATCACGGCCGCCAGCAACAATGCCGTGATGAAGAAAACCCAGACGGAGAGAACAGGGATGGTCACCCCTGCGACCTTGATCACCCCACCAAACAGCGACGGGAGGGGAAACGATTTCGGACGTCCGCCAACGATCACTAGCGCCAGATTTTCCAGCAGGAACGAAATACCAATAGCAGTGATGAGCGCGCTGATCCGCGGGCTGTGTCGCAGCGGTCTGTACGCTCCTCTATCGATAAGAATCCCCAGCACTCCCGTCAAGGCCACGGCCAGGAGAAACGATATCTGCCAGGGTAACTCAAATATGATGATGCCGAAGAACGCGAAGTACGCGGACACCATGAGGAGATCGCCATGCGCGAAGTTGATCAGCCGCAAGACCCCGTACACCATGGTGTAGCCAATGGCGATCAGCCCGTAGAAGCATCCGAGCGTAAAACCAAAAACGAGTTGCTGGGTGGCAAAAGAAATGTCCACAACAGGATCGGGTGCGTGACTATCGCAAGACGTCCACGCTTTTCAAGCTGTATGACTCTCAGCCTCCTCTGCGAAGGAGGCTGATCCGTCAGGGATGAATGGTAGTGACGTATTCGAACTGTCCGTCTTTCACCTGGTTGATGACCATGGCTTTAATCGGGTTGCCATCCTCTTTGAGGGAGATCTTGCCGGTCACCCCCGGAAAGTCCTTTGTGTTCACGAGCGCGTTTCGGATTTTCGCCGGGTCCGGGGAGCCTGCCCTCTCGATCGCATCAACGAGCAGGAAGTACGCGTCCGCACCCATCGCGGAAAAAGCGTCCAGAGGCTTGCCGGTTTCTTTCTCGAAACGAGCCAGAAACTGTCTTCCCAGATCCGTTTCAATCATGGCTTTGTGAAAGTGGGCCGTGAAATAGACATCGTTTACGGCATCACCCCCCAATGCCAGGAGCTCGGGAGCTTGCACGCCGTCTCCCGAAAGGATCGGGACATCCAGCCCCATTTCTCGCGCCTGTCTGGCTATGAGCGCGCATTCGGTATAGTAAATCGGCGCATAAATGATGTCAGGTTTGGCCGCCTGTATGCTGCTCAATTGAGGTGTGAAATCCCTGTCGCCCGACTTGAACATGGTCTCGGCCACTATCTTGCCGCCTTCTTGCAGGAATTCCTTCTTGAAAAAGCTCGCAAGACCGACGCAATAGTCCTGGGAGATGTCGTAGATCAGTGCGGCTGTGTTTGCCTTGAGTTTCTCCCGGGCGAGCTTGGCGGCAACTCGACCCTGATCGTAGTCGATAAAACAGACCCGGAATATGTATTTCTTGTTCTGGGTCACGATGGGGTTGGTCGCCGTAGGAGAGACCATGGGGATGCCTCTTCGTTCGGCGTGGTCAGAACCTGCGATGGTGTTTCCCGATATCATCTCACCGATCAAGGCTATGACCTTTTCACGCTCGATGAGCCTGGACACAGCATTGGCCGACTCCACTTTGTCGGACTTGGTGTCGACCAGCTTGAGCTCAACGGGCCGTCCCAACACGGTAGGCTTCATCTCGCGGGCCACGGTGATGCCCGACCAGCCCATTTGCCCGTATGCCGCCACGTTGCCTGTCATCGGGAGATACGCGCCTACCCGAATGGGATCGGCGGCCCAAACAGATGACATGGCCAGGGAGGCTGTCATAAGAGCGGCAACGATGATCCGTACCATCTTTCACCTCCATCTGTGATCTCGGGTAGTCCTGCCTGCGAGCCCGCAGATTTCGCCGTAAGACAATTCCCCTTCAACCTGGATAACGGATTCCTCGGCACTGAGCGCAAGGACGAAATAGGTGGCCGACGACTGCAGAGCGACCATTGTGATGATGGTATTTAACCACAAATTCTGTCGGAAAGGAAATATTTTACCCTTTGACGAACATCATGGGGATGTGTATCTTTCACAGCCATGACAACTGGATATCCGCTACTCAGATTCGGCGTGATCGGCGTGGGCACCATGGGGCAGCACCACGTGAGAATCGCGAACGAATTGCCTGATGTCACGCTGGCTGGCTTTTTCGACCCTGACAGGCGGCGTTGTGAAGAGATTTGTACCAGGCACGCATGCCGGTGCTTCGATCGGTTGGACGATCTTCTGGATCAGGTCGATGCGGTCAGCGTTGCTGCTCCCACGTCTCTCCATGAAGAGATAGGGACTCGGTGTCTGGAGCGCGGGATCCATCTCCTCATGGAGAAACCTCTTGCCCACACGCTGGAGGGAGCCGAACGCCTCGTGGAGCTTGCCCGCACCATGGGTGCGGTACTGGCGGTGGGACACGTGGAGAGATACAACCCCGCTGTAGCTGCTATGATGGAGCTTCTCAGCCAGCCAAGAGAAGAAATAGTGTCCATTGACGTCCGGAGGCTCATGCCTTTTGACGGTAGCCGATGCATGGACGTGGACGTCTTGTATGACCTGCTGATCCACGACATCGATCTGGCCATTGAGATCGCAGACGGCCCCATCAAGCGCGTCTCCGCCAGCGGGAGGCCGGTATTCTCCCATCAAACGGACGTGGCCCACACTCGGATCGAATTCCGCACTGGCACCACCGCGGTCTTCTGGACAGCCAAGTGCACCCCCCAGAAGGTGCGCACCCTCACAGTTGCAACGCCTTCTCGCTTGCTGGTGGCCGACACCCTTCAAAAAACCCTTACGGTCCACAGCGCCCTCCAGGTGCCCGCCACCGCGGACGGCATCTGTCTCATGGGAGAAATCACGACGCGCGAAATTGTCGTCCCGGAGGGAGAACCGCTTCACAGGGAGATCGAAGATTTTCTCAGGGCAGTGCGGGAGGGGACATCACCCGTTGTGCACGGGGAGCGCGCGCTGACAGCATTGAGGGCACTCGATATGGTGGCACGATCGCTCGCGAGCGGTGAAGCGATTCTGCAATGAGGGGGTGGCGCGACGGGCTTGGTCGATACAACCGGCCGAAAACGACGCGCACTCGGGGTCAGGTCTTGTCTCTTGACGCATCTATGGTGACGATAGTCTGTGAATAGGCCACTGGCCTGGTCTAGACCGAGCAGGCGAGCTTAAGCGGTGACAGGAAGATCAAGAAACAAGACCTGACCCCTTCCCTTAGATTACCTTGTTCAACCCGTATTCGATGATGCCCGTTGCACCGGCCTTGAGGAGCTTGGGAATCAGAGTTCGCACCACTTCCTCGGAGACCACCGACTCCACAGCGAACCAGTCGGACTTGTACAGACCCGAGACGGTCGGAGCGTTGAGGGACGGCAAGAGAGATACCACCTTCTCTATGTGCTCCTTGGGAACGTTCATCTTGAGGCCCACCAGCTTGCGGGCTTCCAGCGCTGCCTGAAGAAGAAGGTGGATCTGCTCTATCTTTTCCCGCTTGACGGGATCTTCAAAGGAAGCTTTGTTGGCTATGAGCTGCGTATTGGTGGTCAGGAGCGTATGGATGATCCGCAAACCGTTTGCCCGCAGGGTGCTCCCGGTTTCGGTAACGTCCACGATCGCGTCTACGATTCCCTCGTTCACCTTGGCCTCGGTGCTACCCCAGGAAAACTCCACATCCACCGGCACGCCCCGTTCCGCGAAGAACTTCTTGGTAAACCGTACCAGCTCCGTCGCGATACGCTTGCCTGCCAGATCCTCGGGCTTCTCATAGTCGGATTCAGCATCCACTGCGAGAACCCACCTCGCCGGACTCTGGGATACTTTCGAGTAAACCAGATCGTCAATGACTTGCACGTCGGACTCGTTCTCCAGAACCCAGTCCTTTCCGGTGAGGCCTGCATCGAAGGATCCGGACTCCACGTACCGGGACACCTCCTGGGCCCTCAGCCTGGCCAGGAGGATCTCGTCGTCATCCACAGTGGGAAAGTAACTCCTCGGTGAAACGTTTATGGTCCAGCCGGCTCTGCGAAACAGGTCAATGGTTGCCTGTTCCAGACTGCCCTTGGGTATGACAAACTTGAGCGGTTCCTTACTCATCGATATCCTGTAAATCTCCTTGTTCTGTGAGGCGGCGGAAGAAGCAACTCCATCTCCGCGTATGGCACGCGCCCTTCCCGCGCTGTTCGACGAGCAATAGTATCGTGTCTTCGTCGCAATCGACCAAGACATCCTTCACAATTTGCACGTCGCCCGAAGTATCACCCTTCCGCCACAACTCTTGCCGGCTGCGGCTCCAATAACAGGCTCGGCCCTCCGTGAGGGTCTTTTCCAAAGCTTCGCTGTTCATGTATGCCATCATGAGGACCTTGCCCGTATGAACGTCTTGAGCAATGGCAGGTATCAGACCGCCACCTTTATCGAAATTGACTGGTAGTTCCAACCTTTCTCCTTCCTCTATCGCTGCTCTTCCGAACCGGTCATGTACTCCTGTTCCAGCGCACGCAAAATTGCCATAACCACGTTCGAGGCAGCCTGAGCCACCTCGGGATCCACAGAGCCATCGAGAACGCCGGCGAGCAGGCCGTTGAGAACCCTCACGGCATCACTGGGATCGCGTATCATTTCCTCACCTCTCATACGTTTATCCTGAATAGGCATCTCTGCCCGCGTTGTACGTTCCCGGCCACCGGTTCCCTGCGACGCACCGCGTTCTTCGAGAATCTCTTCAAAAATCCTCAAGGCTTCGGGAGTATAATCGTCTCTCTCTTCCCTGAGAATTCTCTGAATATCTGCAGTGGAATGCGATTCAAGGAGGGTTCTGTCCACCTTGTACTGACTCATTCTGACCTCCGACGCATCGGGTGCTCCCAGTACTTCTCCGCCATGGGAGTGCCTCCGCTCGAAGTGATGATATTCTTCCTGCCTCCTGCCACACACTGCCTTCCTATTGTCAGCGCCACTCGTGCGGCAGAAGTCCGTATGACTCTCAGGCACCCCAAATGCTCCCCGCCACGCGTGGAGCAGTACGAAATATATCACAACGATCGCACAGCGGCGAACCGGAACATGCCTACTTCAGGAGAAAGCGCACTATCTTTACCGTCTCGTCGTCGCGTTCCCACTCCATCTCATCGAACCATTTCCAGAACTTACTGAAAGAACAGCCGGAGAGAAACATAAGGGCCAGAGCGATGATCAGCCATTTCTTCATGGGTACCTCGTGCGGGGGCAAGCGTAAACCATGAGGGGAATATGCCGAAATCTATACTAGATCGCAAGAGCAAAGAAAGCATTTTCAGACGCCACATCAAACCATTTTCTCGAGTTTAAGACCATCCTGTGGAAATTTCGAGACAAAGCATTGCTCTTTTTCGTGAAGTGTGATAGGATCGCCACGTGAATCGACTCCAGGATCAACCTGGACCCATTGCTCACTTTTCTCGGTCCGCCCCTGCGTCCGTTGAGCAGACGCGAGTCCGGCGGGTATTCCCATTGCGGAGGATGACACGATGAATGTACCAAGAGTAGCGCTCGCGATGATCCTGGCAGTATTGATCGGCGGGACTGCTTGTGCCTTTGAGACCGATTTTGACGATCTCAGGCAATTCGACCGGGCACTCCCTGCGTGGAAGTTCGGCAGAGGTGTTGTGAACATCATTTCCGGTCCGCATGAGCTCTTTACACACATGGCCAATGCAGCTATTGACGGTGGATATTACGGCGCATACGACGGTGGGCTCCAGGGGTACCTGGCGGGATCGACCAATGGGCTGATAGCGGGAAGCTGGACAGGAACGTGTGCAATGGCCAAGCGAATGTCCAGAGGGCTCTTGGAGATAGTGACATTCTGGAAACCGGAATACGGCCCCACCCTGGATCCGGAATACGGTACGCGCTTCATGGGCGATCCGCACTATTTCGATCCGAACCCATTCTGGTATGCCGGCCCGACGCGCTGAGCGCCGGACCGTATACTAGTCAGTCAGTGGCCCTCCAGATAGTGTTGAGCACTGTAAGCGGCTGTGGCACCGTCTCCTACCGCGGTGGAGATCTGCCGCAGTTGCTTAACCCTCACATCTCCCGCGGCGAAGAGACCGGGTCGGGAGCATGCCATTGTTTCATCAGTGACGACGAACCCCTGGGGATCGGTATCGACCAGCTCCCGAAAACACTGAGAGTTCGGGGTGAGTCCCACGTAGAAGAACACGCCCGACACCCCGAGCTCTTTTTCGGCTCCGTCTTTGACTGATCGTATCCTCAGGCCTTCGACACCCATGCCCCCTTCAATCAGCACCGGCACGTGGCTCCAGTGTACCGTGACCTTCGGTTCTTTCAGGGCCTTCTCCTGGATCTCTTTTACGGCTCTGAGCTCATCGCGGCGATGAATCAGGTGGACTCGGGAAGCGAACCGCGTAAGATATACCGCCTCTTCCACCGCTGAGTCGCCGCCTCCTATGACGGCGACTTCACTGTCTCGGAAAAAAGGTCCATCGCACACAGCGCAATAGCTGACACCTCGACCCGCAAGCTCCAGCTCTCCCGGAATCCCCAGCTTCACCGGAGATGCTCCTGTGGCAAAGATGACAGCGGAACAGGAAATGGATTCTTCGCTTTCAGAGATCAACTCATAGCCAGACCCCGCGATCGCCACTCTGCTCACATCCGCCCTTACAATCTTCAGGCCGAATTTCTGGGCCTGCGCCTCCATTTTCTGGGCAAGGTCGACGCCGAAGATGGGTTCCGGAAACCCTGGATAATTGTCCACGAGCTCTGTGGCAGCCATCTGGCCACCAGCCATGCCTCGCTCTACCAAGATGGTCGGGACTCGCGCCCGTGCAGCGTACATGCCCGCTGTCAACCCCGCCGGTCCCGCCCCGAGGATTGCCAGCTCTGTTCGCATGCTACGACACCTTGTCAAGCAGCTCTTTAATGCGATTCTTGGGGACAGCCCCAACAATCTGGTCTACAACCTGACCGTCCTTGAACAGCATCAAAGTGGGGATGCCTCTCACCCCGTACCGAGTGGGGGTTTGCTTGTTGTCGTCCACATTGAGCTTCGCCACCTTCACTCTACCCTCGTATTCGGTTGCGAGCTCCTCTACGATAGGTCCGACAGTCCTGCACGGCCCGCACCAGGCTGCCCAAAAATCCACGAGCGTGGGAATTGTGGACTTGAGTATCTCGTCTTCGAAGCTCGAATCCGTAACATTGACGTAGATTGCATCTGACATCATCTTCTCCTCTCTTAATTTACATCTGATAACCTTTACAGTGCTTTCTCAAGAAATCTTTCAATCGGGATCGGACCTCCGGAGGCACCTCGTCTGAGATTCCCTGCTCGCAGATCTTGACCGTAAGCTTGAGCGACTCGAAAAGCAGGGCGCATGGCTGACAAACTTCCAGGTGGTCTTCGATGAGCCGGCACTCACGCTCTCCTATCTCTCCGTCCAAATAGTCGGAGAGTTGTTCGCAAAATTCCTTGCACGTCTTCATCTTACTTCGAAGCTCTGCGAGCCGCAGAGGCCCCCTTTTCTTCATAGTATGAGCCGAGCGCCTCACGAACGGCGTTGCGCGCCCGGTGCAGCCGCGACTTAACCGCGGCCACGGATATGTTCATGATTCCGGCGACCTCTTCCAGCGAAAATCCTTCTACATCTCTGAGCACGATGACGGAGCGGTAAATGACCGGCAGGCCGTCAATCGCTTCTTCGATCTTATTTTTTCCTTCCAAAGAAAGCAAAATGTCGAACGGAGTGCTCACAAAGGCCGGGGAAGTCCCTCTGATAGCACCGTCTTCCTTGTTTCCAATCTGGTCGTCATACTCTACAATCTCGGGACGGTTCTTCCTCAGATACATCAAGGCCGCATTGGTAGCGATTCGGAAAAGCCACGTAGAAAACGACGAGTTTCCTTCGAAACCTTTCAACCCCTTATATGCACTGAGAAACGTTTCTTGCAAAAGATCTTCGGCCAACTCCTTGTCATTCACCATCTTCCTCAGGTGGCGATACACCCGGCCCTCGTATTTCTCGACCAGGCGCTCAAAGGCATCGAAGTCACCAGAAATCACCTTATCGATCGTTTCCTGGTCGTCCATAGCGTCTCACATTCATAGGGATGCCCATATTGGACAGAAGATTCATATGGTAGCTCCATACTCGTACTAAATAGTCTCGATCTTGTCATCGTGTCAAGGCCAAAGCCTTGGAGGTCGTCGCGGCCAGCCCCGATATCGAGCAGGCAAGAAAGATCGTAAGGCTTGACTGACTCGAGCGTCCGGCCGTCCCGAATTTTACGATTCTCAGCGGGTCGTGCGCTCGGCCCCGCGGTTCCGGACGAATGCCGTCGAACAATTGAGAAATCTCCCGAGAAATCTGTTGCACCAAGAACGAGTGGCCTATATCATCAATCATTGAGGGAGAAACATGGAAGACAGCATACTGAGAGTTGCAGAATGCCTGGCCGGCTGTCGAAACGTAGTTGCCCTAACCGGGGCCGGCATCAGCACGGAGTCAGGCATCCCCGATTTCCGAAGCCCTGGAGGCCTCTGGACCCGGGTCGATCCCGGCGAGTTCTCCATTGACAGGTTCCTCCAGAATCCCGGTCGCTTCTGGCGACTGCACCTCAACCTAAAAGCCTCGGGAGACTTCGACCTCGCGGCAGCGGACCCGAACCCCGCACACTACGCGCTCGCCCGTCTGGAGCAGATGGGGATACTGAAGTGCATCATCACTCAGAACGTGGACAATCTCCATCAACGGGCTGGCTCGGTTGAGGTTGTCGAGTTCCACGGGAATATGCTCCGCGCTGCTTGCTTGAAGTGCCGAGCCAAAGAGCCGATCGAGAACGTGGAATCGCGACTGGCAGAAGACTCGGACGACGTTCCGAGATGCCAAAAATGCGACGGGGTGCTCAAACCGGACGCGGTATTCTTCGGGGAGCCGATTCCGTCAAAGGCTCTCATGATATCTGAGCTTCAGTCACAGAAGTGTGACATGCTCCTGGTGATAGGCACCTCACTCCAAGTATACCCCGCTGCCAGCATACCCGTGGCTGTCAAGGTGAAGAATCCGCCTGCCCTGGTGGTAGAGATAAATCGCGAGCCATCCGCGCTCCATGGACAGGTGACTGACCTCCTCCTCATCGGAAGCGCGAGTGAAATCCTCACCAAGATCGTGGACGCGCTGGAAGTGCTTCGCAGAGAGCGAGCCTCCTGAGGATTCCTGTTCGTGACTGCGGCCAAGGAGCTCTAAGAGTGCGGGACTTCAAAAGAGCAACGATGTCTCGACAAAGAATCCAGAGCGGTTCATGTCAAGGACGTCTCTGTCTCTCTTGAGCTTCAAGTGCCAGAAGCGGTATCCGCCATTGACTGTCCACGTCCAGAGCCGATTCAGGGGAACGTCCACCGCGGCGCTAACCTCCCAATCCCACGTTGCAAGCGATTCGTAATCCCACCAGTTTATCCGGCCCGTGAGATTGGGACGCAACGCAATGCCATCGACAATGGGATAGAATGTTCCATGTACCCCGAGGGCAGGAACGACCCGAGATTCTCTGACGTCATAATTGAAGGTTACACCCCCCACAGTCACGTTCCTGACCTGTGTCTCGGAATTCACAATGGCCATGTCCACGTTGGCCCCAAAAAGGAACTGCGGGGTCATATAGAAGTCCAAATCATACCCCAGCCTCAAATCTCTGATGGTCTGGGAAGAATCGTTTCGGGCCTGATCGTATTGCGTGTACGGCTCATACCGCACCCTCAGCACGTGGATGTTGTCAAAACGAAAGCTCGAGAATGCCTCCCACACGAGCCGGTCCCTCTGGATACCGAGGTTCTGGATCAGATCGAGCTTGGTCAGGTCATTTTGGACCAAATCCCCGTCAAGTACGGAGAACCACATCCGGGTACCGCTGGACATTCGAAGATAAGAGGGGATTTCCCACGCGTGAACGTTGGAGAAGAGAAGGAAGCAGAGGGCGGTGAGCCAGATTATTACAAGAAGTTTTTTCATAATGATGCCATGCTGTGGCAAATACCTTATTCTCTTCCTCGAAAATCGATGCAACTAATATAACTTATAGTCTTTTTTGTCAAGACAAAAGAAAGCCTTCCCATCTTGACACAACGGTAATACATGGTATCAATATAAGTGAGCCGCTATCTCACCCGGGACGGTAATTCATGAAACACCAGAGACAAGAGGTCATCACGTTCAAGGTTCCTGAATCCCTGAGGGAGGCCATGAAAGGCATCCCCAACCGATCCGAGTTCATCAGATCCGCGGTATTGGCAGCACTGGATAACGTGTGCCCTTTGTGCCGGGGCACGGGCATACTCCTGCCGAATCAAAAGACCCACTGGAACGAGTTTGCCAAGCATCATCACGTGGAGGAGTGCAGGACTTGCCATGCGGTCCATCTCGTATGCCCGAGCTCTCCGTCACACACGGACCACGAAGAGCCCACACCCTTGAGCAGCAAATGACCTACTGGTCCTGAGAGAGGACGATATGGCGGATTCACCGGTTGTGGAATTTGAGGATGTGTCCTTCTCGTACGACGGGTATCCTGTCCTTGAAGAAGCGACCTTCTCCGTGCGTCACGGCGAATTTGTCTCCATAGTGGGTCCCAATGGAGGGGGGAAAACAACTCTTGTCAAGCTTATGCTCGGTTTGCTTCGTCCGTCACAGGGACGTGTCAGGCTTTTTGGGGGGCCGCCTGAGGAGAACCGAAGCCGGACCGGCTATCTTCCTCAACATGCGAGGCTCGATCCTCAGTTTCCTGCCACCGTGATGGACGTGGCACTCATGGGGCGGCTAGGTAACAGCGGATTCTTTGGCAAGTACTCGAGGCAGGACAAACAGGCAGCCCTTGCTTCTCTGGAGCAAGTAGGTCTGAAGGACCTCAAGAGCAGGCGCTTCTCGGACCTGTCTGGAGGGCAACGACAAAGGCTGCTCATTGCGCGAGCTCTCGCGAGCGATCCGGAATTGCTCATTATGGATGAGCCGACTGCGCATCTGGATCGCGCGGTGGAAGGTGAATTCCATGAATTGCTGCGGGAATTCAACAAGCGTATGACGATCGTGGTTGTATCACACGACCTGGGATTTGTGTCTGAATTCGTGGAAAAGGTCGTCTGCGTAAAGGTACGGGTGATGATGCATTCCACGAGCGACATAACCGGTCAGATCATCAATGACATGTACGGATCGCCCAGAAAGCTAGTGCGGCACAACAGTGGGGGCGAGACCAAGGCAATCCACCAGTGTTTCAGTTCCTGATCGACGTTCAGCAGCACAGCTTCCTGCAGTATGCGCTTGCAACGGGCCTGCTGGCCAGTATCGCATGCGGCGTGATCGGCACCTACGTGATCGTACGCAACATTTCGTACATTGCGGGGGGGATCTCCCATACGGTTTTGGGGGGAATAGGCGCGGCGCTCTACTTCAAGACCGTTCACGGGTGGAATTGGATCAATCCGATCTACGGCGCGGTGCTCTCCGCTCTCATTGCTGCCATGATCATCGGAGTGGTGAGTCTCAAGGCCAAACAGCGCACGGACACGGTGATAAGCGCTCTGTGGGCCGTCGGCATGGCGGGCGGCATACTGTTCATTTCTCAGACCCCCGGATATTCATCCGATTTGATGAGCTATTTGTTTGGCAACATTCTCATGGTCAATGAGTCGGACTTGTACCTCCTGACTGTTCTTGACTGCATAATCGTGCTCATCGGGCTGGGGTGCTACAATCAGTTCTTGGCGGTATGCTTCGATGACGAGTTCGCGAAAGTGCGCGGTCTCCGCGTCGATTTCTATTTTCTCCTCTTGTTGGGTCTCACGGCACTCACGATAGTTCTCCTCGTAACCGTGGTGGGGCTTGTCATGGTGATTGCGCTGCTGACCCTCCCTATAGCCATCGCTGGCCTGTTCTCCAGCACCCTTTGGCGTATGATGCTCCTCTCCGCCCTATTCAGCGCTCTCTTCACGACTGGGGGCCTCGTCATAAGCTATGTTCCCGATTATCCTCCTGGAGCCACGACAATCATACTTGCCGGGGCCACTTACCTCGTTATGGTTACAGGAACGTGGCTCTTGCACCGTCGCGAGGCGTGACGCGGGTCCACCCCACGTCGCCGGATGCACACGAGCGCGCATTACAGTGCAGGCTTTTAGCCTGCATTCCAGGAATTGGCAGCCTGAAAGGCTACCCTACATCGTCCGGAATGGCAGCCTGAAAGAAACTGTCTCAAAACTCGGGACACACCAAACATCGTAGCACGATTGGGCGTCGATGCGTGGAAAGGCACCCTCACCCCAACCCTCTCCCAGAAGGAGAGGGAGCCGGAAGAATCCCCTCTCCCCCGCTTCGGGGGAGAGGGTTAGGGTGAGGGGGTGTGCCACGATTATCACGGACCGCCGGCTTTTGAGACACGTTCGAAAAGGCTACCCTACAGAACCGGATGCGTTGAACCCCATTGTAGTGCAGGCTTTTAGCCTGCATTCCAGGAATTGGCAGCCTGAAAGGCTACCCTACATCGTCCGGAATGGCAGCCTGAAAGGCTACCCTACATCGTCCGGAATGGCAGCCTGAAAGGCTACCCTACAGGACCGGATACAAAGGAGGTAGGTATCAATCCATGAATCGGACAGACACCACAGCAGAGACGCCAGGCTCTTCCATGGTGACCCCGTAGAGCGAGTCAGCTTCTTCCATGCTTCGCTTGTTGTGCGTGATCACGAGGAACTGGGTGCGATCCGAGATGTCTCTGAGCATTTCGTTGAATCGCACCAAATTGGCGTCGTCGAGGGGAGCGTCCACCTCGTCGAGGAGACAGAAAGGTGAGGGCCGGATCAGGAATATGGAAAAGATCAGGGCCACCGCGGTCAGAGCCTTTTCTCCTCCGGAGAGCAGGTCCATATTCTGCTTCCGCTTTCCCGGCGGTCGAGCCACGATCTCCACGCCGGTTTCCAGGAGATCCTGTTCGTCGGTGAGCTGCAGCCTTGCTTCTCCTCCCCGAAATAGGTAGGGGAAGATTTCCTGGAATTTTGTGTTGATGCTGTCAAAGGCCTCTCTGAATCGTTCCCTCGTCGTGCGGTTGATCTTATTGATGGTGGCGTAGAGCGATTCGACCGCGCTCTTGAGGTCCGATTCCTGTTCCACGAGAAACGTCAGACGCTCCTCTGCCTGGGCGCACTCCGCTATAGCGGCCAAGTTCACTTCCCCCAGAGCCTCGATCTGAGACCTGAGGCCCTCTATTTCCTCCTCGGAAGGGGGAGACTCCGGTGCAGACAGGGTGCGGGGATCAACGGCGTACCGCTCCACGACCTTTTCCACGATTCCTTCCAGGGATTGCTCCAGCCGGGCGGCTTCCATCTCCAACGTATGGACGGCGTCCCGAAGGCTCATGATCTCTTTTCTCGCTGCGGCAGATTCTTGCTCGAGAGATTTAACGCGCGCGGTGAGCGTCTCGCACTCGCTCTTGAGTTTCTCCGCATCGATGCCCTGGGCCTCCCGCTCCCGCATCAGCTCCTTTTCCCTCTCGCGGGTGGCTTCCAATTCTTCCGAGAGACGCTTTTCTTCGGCTACGCTTCTTTCCAGATCCTCTCGCACGAGAGCGAGACGCTTCTCCAACTGGGCGGTCAGCTCGACGGCCGATTGATATTCCCTGTCCAGAGAGCGTTTCCGTTCCTCTAGCTGGGCAGTGCGCACTCGCAGCTCCGAGGTACGCTCGGTTTCCGCGTTCACCGATGCGGCGAGCTCCTCTACCTTTCTCGAGGCATCCTGTTTTTCGTTTTCCAGATCTTTCTGCTTTCGTGCGAGATTCTCCAGGGATTCCCCAACAGCTTGCAGCTCCGCGGCGAGGCCATCCTTCTCGCTGGCAAGCCTCTGCTTCTCGAGCTCCAGCACCTCGGTCTTTCGTCGTGCCGTTGCTATCTGGGCAGCGAATCGCTCCAGGTCCTTCTTTATCCTGACTTCCTGGACGGTGAGGTCCTGGGCAACACGCTTCTGCTCGTCGATTCGGCTCCCAAGGTCTGCAGCACGGGATTCTTCGGAAACCAGGGCAGCACTCTTCTCGGCGATCGCAGCACGGATCGTCTCCATGCGTCCCCGCAGCTCTTCGATTTCTCGCCGCTTCTCGAACAATTCTTCATGGGACTCGTCGTGGCAGCCACCGGTGATTTCCCCATGCCGGGTGACCACTTCACCGTCCCGGGTGACGAGGTCAGCCACAATGCCGTTTTTCTCCCAGATTTCCACGGCATCTCGAAGATTATCCACAATGAAGCATCGGCCGAGGAGAAAGTCCCAGAGGCTGTCGCAACCATCCTGGAAACGAACGACGCTTTTGAGGCTCGTGGCGCCTTCCGGCACTTCGCCGTTTCCATCCTGGGCGCCGGGCCTCGGCCGGAGCGGAATAAGGGTGGATCTACCCTCTCCGGATTCCTTGAGATGGTCGAGCGCTCTGATCGCATCCCGGGGAGATGACACAACGAGGTGACCGAGTCTGGAGCCGAGGATGGCTGTCGCTGCCTTTTGATAATCGGCGGGCACTTCGATCAGTTCAGCCAGGGGGCCCAACAGAGCCTCAGGGATAAGGGAGTCCCGGTTCTTCATGAGAAAACGGACGCCCCGGTCATATCCATGATATTCGCGGCGGAGCTCTTCCAGTGATTCAACACGAGCGGAATCGCGTGCAAAGCGGTTGTCGAGCTCAGAAATTTCCTTCCTGAGACCCCCCATGCGCGTCTTGGCCTCTGAGAGGGCCAATGCGAGGACCTCATTCTCATGCTTGGCCAGATCACGCTGCTTCGCGGTTTCTGCGGCCTCGCCAAGCAAAGTGTCGTGCCGAGCGACATCTGAGGAGAGCCCCGCTGAGATTTCTTCAATCTCCTTCGCGATTTTGTTCGCGGTTGCGTCGATTTCGGCCCCGCGCCTCGTCAGCCTCTCTCGACGGTTGTTCTCCTGCGCGGTCCGCTGGAGGTTCTGGAACACTGCTTCCTTCAGGGTTTCGACTCGTTTCCTGCACGCATCAAGCTCTCGCTCTCTGGCTTTGGTGCCGGTTAATGCTTCCTGGAGAGTAGCAGCGGCCGATTTCAATTCGGAGTCGAGCTCGGATTTCGATTGCTCCAGCTCCCGCTTGCGGTGAGACGCCTCCCGGCTTCTTCGGCCTGCAGCCTCTTGTTCCCTGAGACCGCGCTCCCGCCTTTCTCGTGCCTGGGCTATTTGTGCAGCATGGCGCTCGATCTTGCCCCGTGCAGAGGTAAGCTCGATGTCGGTCCTGTGGAGAGCCTCCATCACCTCCTTCAGGGCCTTTTCCGCGTCGAGAGCTGCAACGCGATCCGCCTCCAGACGGGCCTCCAGGGAAGCGAAGAGGGACTCCCGCTCAATCAGGGATCTTTTCTGAAGGTCCAACTGCTCCGATGCCACCCTGTGGCGGTGTTGAAGTTGCGCGCACCGATAGGATTGGGTAGCGAGGTCCAGATTCCTCAGTCGCTCGCTGAGCCTGCGGTACCGTTCCGCTTTCGATGCTTGCCTTTTCAGGGAAGAATGCTGGCGTTTGACTTCCCGGATCACGTCGCTGATGCGCTCAAGATTGTGCTGGGTTTGTTCCAGCTTTTTTAGTGCCGCTTCCCTCCTCGACTTGTACCGGTTGATTCCTGCAGCTTCCTCAATGAGCACGCGGCGATCCTCCGGCTTGGAGGCCACCACCATGTCCACCCTTCCCTGCTCGATGATAGCGTATGAATTCTTTCCAACTCCTGTGTCGAGAAAGAAGTCGGTGATGTCGGACAAGCGGCAGGGAATATTGTTGAGCTCGTACTGGGACTCCCCATCCCGAAATAGCCTGCGCGCGATCATGATCTCGTCGTAATCGGCCATAGAGGGATGTGAGGACACGCCGTCATTCGCAAGAATCAGCCGCACTTCGGCCATGCCGACTGGCTTCCGATTCTCGGAGCCATTGAAGATGACGTCATCCATCTTTTTGGCCCGGAGGGATCGCGTTCGTTGCTCTCCCATGACCCAGCGAATTGCTTCCATGACATTGCTCTTACCGCACCCGTTCGGGCCGACTATTCCCGTGATTCCGGGCTTGAATTCGAAGACAGTCTTGTCAGGGAAGCTCTTGAATCCCTTTATTTCCAGCCTCTTGATTTTCATGTGCCGTCGCGTAATCCCCTTGAATCGGGCGGATAGTAACGTCCGTGCTGGCCGTTGTAAAGGGAAAATACCCGAATAAAGAGCACAAGAAAGGTTATCCGGGCCGACGAGCCATGGTATCATATTCCCATGGAGACGAAGGATTTCGACTACATTCTTATCCGAGAATTCAGCGTCCTGGCGCGGGTTCCACGCGGTGCAAGCGCTCACCAGAAGACGGATCTGCAATTGTTCGACATGAGAACCGGTGTGCAGGTACCAGGCATCATCCCTGAGGTAAACGACGAGGAGCTGTCACGCGGGTACAAGGTGTCCGCGGAAGTGGCCGCGTCCATACTCAAGTCCGGCCATACCATCCTGGAGCTTCCCGCAGTGGATCTCTCAAAGGTGACGAACCTCCATGACATCAAGCAGCGAAAGCTGGACGTGGTGGTGGCAGACTCGATCTTGGATCAGGTGCAGAAGATCTCGGATATACTTAACAATTTCCTCAAGGTGGCGGAGTCGGCGAGCAAAGAGGAGCGATTCTGGTTGTCGCAACAGGCATTGACCCTTGTTCGAAAATTCTCGGGTAGAGAGCTAGCAGAGATGGAAAATGTTGTAGAATGGCTCGGAAGGCGATCGCCTCGCGAATAGAAAGGAGAGTCCCTCGCGTACAGGTTCTTTGAAGAGACGGCATAAGATGATGACCGCGCTCGTCGGCTTGTCCCTCGCTATGCTCGCGTGGGCGAGTCAGGTCTCCGCCCAGGCCACTGCGTCAGCCCTGTTCAAACAGGGCACCTCGTGCCTGCTGAACGGCAATCACGAGCAGGCAGTGACCGAATTCTCAAAGGCTCTAGGACTGGTAAAGCCGGACAGCTCCGATGCCCACACCATTCTGCTTGCGAGAGGTCACGCGTACTACGAGGCGGATCGGTTCAAAGAAGCCCTCATCGACCTGGCCTCTGTGCTCAATTCAAGACAGGCTAGTGGCGAATCAATTGCGTCGGCCTATCAATTGCGCGGTCTGATTCATCTCAAGAGAGACGCCGCGGAAAAGGCGATCAAAGATTTCACCGCAGCGATAAAGACACCCCACGAGAACATAGAGCTTCGTGCCGTAGCATTCTCCAATCGAGGGATCGCGTATATCAATCATGGCAACTACGATCGGGCAATCAGCGACCTGAACAAGGCGATAGAGTTGGATCCGAGCTCCGGATTTGCCTATGCGGGGAGAGGCCTTGCATATCTGCGGTCCGACAATATCGAACGGGCGCGTAGGGATGCCCGGCAAGCTCTGCGGCTGAACTCGGATTCACGGACGAAGTCGATCTCTGAAGGGATCTTGCGGGAGCTGTCGGTTTCCGCGTCCGGGCCGCTCAGTGTGGTCGTCCCTTTGAGCGAACATGGCCAGGTTTTCGTACAGGTGCGGTTCAGCAAGAGGGGGGCACCGCACAGATTCCTTCTGGACACCGGCGCCACTTTCAGCCTCGTGTCTCACGACCTGATCGAAAAGATCGCCCGAGAGACCTCCGTCCGTAAGATCGGCAAGGGAACGGTGACAACGGCCGACGGAACGCGCCACCAGGTGACCCGGTATGAGATAGACCAGGCGTTCTTGTACACCTTACCGCTGGGGCGTATCGAGGTTCATGTCTTCGACAAGGACCCGAAAGGGATTCTGAATCTGCTCGGTACCAAGAGTATGTCGAGTTTCTCGGTGTCGATAGACAATTCGCGCAGGCGCGTGATCATCAGCAGGAGAGAGTCGTTGGCACGGTGAAAACCCCGTGTATCACAGACCGAGCAGACCGAATAGGTCTGTATCTTCGGGAGCTGGGCCCAGCGCTACTACGGAAAACCGATTGCTACTGAACATGTCGTCGCACAGCTCACGTAGCTCGGCTAGGGTCACTGCCTCGAGGGCCTCGAGAATCTCTTCAACGGACACATAGCGGCCGAAGAAATATTCGCCTTTGGTCAAGCGGTTCATGCGCGCGTCAGGGGACTCCATGGCAAGGATGATGCTCCCCCGAATGTAATTCTTCGCTGTGCGGATTTCCTCTTCGGTGAGTGAGGAAGCCAGGCCCATGGTCTCCTTGCCTATGGTCTCCATGAGCTCTTCGAGACGTGCGGCTTCACAGGCAGCATAAATACCGAACATTCCGGTATCGGAAAAGGACGAGAGAAACGAATAGACGCTGTACGCCAGGCCCCGTTTTTCCCTGATCTCCTGGAACAATCTTGAGCTCATCCCCGAGCCCAGGATCGCGTTGAGGACGTACCCCGCCTGACGGCGTCGATCTGCGGCGCTCGGCCCGATCGTCCCAATACAGACATGAACCTGTTCTAAATCTTTTGCAATCACATGCGCGGACGCCTCGGTCGCGGGGGGTATCGCGCAGATACGGGAACCGGTGGTATGGAGACGATTCATCTGCTTCTCGAAAAGGTTGGTAATATTGTCGTGGTCGACGTCACCAACTGCACAAACAACGATCTCCTCAGGAGTGTAGTTATCGAGCTTGAACTGCATCATGGTGTTGCGGTCCAATCTCCCGATATTGTCAATGGTTCCCAGAATCGGTTGTCCAAGCGGATCGTCTTTCCAGAAGCGGATACCGAGGATCTCGTGGACCAGGTCCTCCGGGCAATCCTCCAGTTGAGAAATCTCCTGGTATACCACCTGCTTTTCCCGCTCGATTTCCTCCTCGGGGAAGGAGGACTCGAGAAAGATGTCAGTGAGCAGGTCCACGGCCAACTCGCAATGCTCGCTAAGAACTTTGCAATAGAACGCAGTCACTTCCTTGCTGGTGAAAGCGTTCATCACTCCGCCGACTGAATCGATCTCCTTAGCGATAGACAGAGCGGACCGCCTGTTCGTCCCTTTGAAGAGCATGTGTTCGATGAAATGACAGATTCCGTTCACTTCGGGGCGCTCGAATCGCGAACCCGACCGTACCCAGATCCCCAGCGATACGGACTGGAGATATGGAATGCGTTCGGTGACGACTCGGACCCCGTTGTTTAAGACGGACTTGCGGTAGGTGTTGGAATGGTCATACCGCGTGACAGAGGAGCAGAGGCCTTTTCTATGACTCATTAATCAGGTGTCTTCCCAATGGCGTCTTTTCTTGACAACTTTATCTTTCCCTGTGGATCGATGCCTATGCACTTCACCGGGAAGGTATCCCCTTCTTTCACGACGTCTGTCACCTTCTTGACCCGACCGGGCTCGAGCTGGGAGATATGGACCAGTCCGTCGGTTCCGGGGAAAATCTCCACGAAGGCCCCGAAATCGGTAACCTTCCGGACCACTCCCATGTAGATCCTTCCCACTTCCGCCTCCTGAGTGAGGCCCCGTATGGCGGTCTTAGCTTGTTCAGCACCAACGACGTCGGTTGAAGCGATAACGACTTTGCCGGTATCGTCCACTTCGATTTTCGTCCCGGTCTCTTCCTGAATTCCCCGAATAACCTTGCCCCCCGGACCAATGATATCTCTAATTTTCTCAGGATTGACGTGCATGACGAAAATCCTCGGCGCGTGTTTGGAGATTTCCGGCCTGGGAGTAGATATTACCGCGTTCATTTTCTCCAGAATCTGGCGCCGGCCTTCTCTCGCCTGGTACAGGGCCTGGGATAGGATCTCCCGAGTGATGCCATCGATCTTGATGTCCATTTGCAGAGCAGTGACGCCGTCCCACGTTCCGGCCACCTTGAAATCCATATCTCCATGGTGGTCTTCGTCTCCTATGATATCTGAGAGAATGATGGTCTTGTCTTGACCCTTCAGCAAACCCATGGCTATACCGGCCACAGGAGCGATCACCGGGACGCCGGCATCCATCAAGGACAGGGAAGCTCCGCACACGGTGGCCATGGAAGAAGAGCCATTTGACTCCAGGATTTCAGACACCACGCGGATGGTATAGGGGAATTCGTCATCGTCAGGCAGAAGGTACGCCAGAGCCCTCTCTGCGAGCGCACCATGGCCGATTTCCCTCCGAGAAGGCCCTCTCAGGAACTTGACCTCGTTGACGGAAAACGGCGGGAACTTGTAGTGAAGCATAAATGACTTGAATGTGGCCCCTTCCAGCGCTTCTATTTTCTGTTCGTCAGACGAGGTTCCCAGGGTCACGATGACGAGAGCCTGAGTCTCGCCCCGCGTAAAGAGCGCGCTCCCGTGTGTCCGTGGCAGGGCCCCCACTTCACAACTAATTTCCCGAAGGTCAGTGAAGCCTCGGCCTCCGATCCGGATGTTCTTCTCCAGGATCATGGATCGAACGTATTCGCCCTCGATCTTGTCGAAGTAGCCGAGAATCTCCGAGCGTCTCCTTTCGCCCTCTTCCCCCATTGACTCAAGGTACTCGGTATAGATTTGTGCCAACGCGTCATGTCGGCTGAGTTTTGCAGGAATATTGATAGCCTGCTCAATGCGCTCGCCGCACTCACGTCTAATCCTCTCGATAAGCTCTTCGTCCTGGACGCTTGGCGGAACCGGCCGTTTGGGCTTTCCAGCTTTTTCTCTCAGTTCCTCTTGCGCTGCCACTATCTTCAGGATTTCTTCCTGAGCGAAGAAGATGGCATCCAGGATTACATCTTCCGCCAGTTGGTCGCTCCCCCCTTCAACCATTACGATCCCTTTGCGTGAGCCGACCACGATGAGGCTAAGGTCCGAATACGTCTCTTCCAGGGGAGAGGGATTGACAACCAGATTTCCGTCGATCCGTCCGAGACGTACTGCGCCCACCGGACCGTCGAATGGGATGTCGGACAAGTGGAGAGCGGCCGACGCACCGTTGATGGCCATCATGTCCGTGTCGTTCTCGCCATCGGACGATAGGACCGTTGCGATGATCTGGGTCTCGGCCGTGAATCCTTTGGGAAACAGGGGACGGATCGGCCTATCTATGAACCGCGCGGTCAGAATCTCCTTTTCGGTCGGACGGCCTTCTCTCTTGAAAAATCCCCCCGGGATCTTCCCTGCGGCGTAGGTCATCTCCAGGTAATCGACCGTGAGTGGGAAGAAATCAATGCCTTCCCTCCCTTTCTTTTCCGCTACGGCTGTCACGAGGACAATGGACTCCCCCACTCGAACCAATGCGGCACCGGACGCCTGTTTGGCCAAACGACCCGTCTCGAATGTAATTTCTTTGCCAGAAACGGTGGCTGAAGCAGTATGCACCATAATTTCAGTAATCCTCATTGTCAGCACTCCGGGGGACCCGGGTGCTCGATTTCACCAATCGGGCTTGGCCAGGATAAAAGATTATCTCCGTATGCCCAATTCGCCGATCAGAGATTTGTAACGCTCTACACTCGTGGCTTTCAAGTAATCCAACAACCGGCGCCTCTGCCCGACCAGCTTCAGCAGACCCCTCCGGGAATGATGGTCCTTCTTATGGATCTTGAAATGTTCGGTAAGATACCCGATTCTCTCACTGAGCAGGGCTACCTGCACTTCAGGAGACCCAGTGTCCTTGTCATGAAGCCTGTGCTTTTCTATGATCATCTTTTTCTTTTCCGATGGAAACGCCAACTCCTGCTTTCCTCCTGAACACGGATTGTTGCGCTAATTCAGCTCAATCTGAATTAATTATCACACGGCCCTCACGAAGTAAAGATTCTCCCCCCTTTCCCGCTCTTTTTCTCCGGCAGTGCGGCTGCGAAGGCTGCTGCACCATTCCCGAGGTCTTGCGTCGGTACAGAGGCTTGGGCCGAGCAGCGAAGCCGGCTTTCCGCGGGGAGTCTCTCAGCGAAGAAATAATACCACCATTCCGAGTGACAGCACAGGAACACGATGCGTGCTCGGCGCGTTTCCCTGGGTTCAGATTTTCACTACGGTGAATCGACGACGTCCCCGGGACCGGGCAATTTTCTCCGAGCACAGCGACCTTCTGCACGCGGTCGCGAACCGAGTGAGAATGTCCGGGTTTCTTCAAGACACGGGTGAGATTTTGTCCCACGCCTGCGACAGCTTCTCTTCTGAAGAGTTTGATTTATGCCATTACATCGTCTATCATATTTGCTGAAGCTGAAGCTGCCGATAGACCCTTCAATCCCCCCATCGCACTGACCCGGCATACGGGAGACGATTGACGACCAGGAGAATGATTGACGCCAGGAGGAGAGCGCCATGGATTTTGTTCGGAAACTAACCGATATTGTGGGAGAAAACTTGATCACCGCTTCGCCAGTCGACTGCCTGGCATATTCCCGGGACATGTCCATTCATGCAGGAGTGCCTCAAGTCATTGTATTTGCTACCGACACGGACCAAGTAAGTAAGGTGGTCGCCTTGGCCAATTCCGAAAAAGTCCCGGTCGTAGCGCGGGGAACCGGGTCTTCAGTGACAGGTGCAGTCCTTCCCATCAAGGGGGGCGTGGTACTGGATTTCACCAGAATGAACAAAGTGAAGGAAGTGAACTCCGCCGACGGGTACGCGATCGTCGAGCCTGGGGTCATTTGTAACGCGCTCAACGCCAAGCTGGCACCCACCCATTTTTTCCCACCCGATCCCGGGAGCGCGCCCATTGCCACAATTGGGGGCATGATCGCCACCAACGCGAGCGGTGTCCGCGCCGCCAAATACGGGACAACCAAAGACTACGTCAAGAGTCTCACCGTTGTCCTGGCGGATGGAAGAGTCATTCGCACAGGAGATATCGCCCCGAAGAGCTCCGCGGGATATGATTTGACCCATCTGTTTGCCAGCTCCGAGGGCACGCTGGGAATAATTACTGAAGCGGTAGTAAAGATCCTTCCCATGCCTGAGTATGAGGCGTTCGCAAAGGCATCGTTTCCCGATGTGGAAACGGCCGGCCGTGCGGTGGAGAAGATTTTCACGTCCGGCATGGAGCTGGCTACCTGCGAGATTCTTGACAATGTCTGCCTGGACGTGGCCAGAGATGCCCTCAGAATGGAAATTCCCAAAGAAGTGAACTGCCAGTTGTTCATGGGCATCGACGGTCCCAAGAGCGCGGTTCAAGAGCAGATCAAGAGGATAGACGAGATTTGCGCTTCAGTGGGGGGCATGGAAAACGTCTGGTCCGACAATCCGGTGGAAAAGGCGAAGCTCTTCGCAGCCAGGGGCGGTCTCGTGCCTGCTATGAGCAGACTGCAGCCCGGATACAGGCTCGTTCCGCTCGTGGAAGACTTCGGAGTTCCCATAAGCCGAATCCCTGAGACCATAGCAGAGATTCAAGCAATAGGGGCAAAATACGACTTTCCCATTGCCACCTTCGGCCACATCGGGGACGGCAATCTCCATGCCACGTTCATCATGAATCCCGCAATCAGCGAACACTGGGAGAAGGTCAAGAACATAGCCCTTGAGTTTATCGACATGACCCTTCGATACGAGGGCACGGTGTCTGCGGAGCACGGTGTTGGTATGGCCAAATCCCCGTACATCCGCTCCCAGTTGGGGAATTCCCTCGATGTGATGAAGACTATCAAGAAGAGCCTCGATCCTAACAACATCCTTAATCCGGGCAAGATGGGGTTCGATGATGCCATCACGGATATCCTGGATGAGAACAGTTTTCAGGCATACCTTAGCGCGCCAGAACGAATCAGCCATTTTCCCGGAGGAGTGGATAACGAGATCATCGCGTGTATCCAGTGCGGATTTTGCAGAGCCGGGTGTCCCACCTTCGGCGAATCGACCCTCGAATCCTTGAACGCCAAAGGTCGCGTTACCCTGGCCTTCAACATGCTCATGGGCAATTTGGAGCCGTCCGCAGATCTTGCGAAGCGCCTCTACCAGTGCATGCTCTGCCTCAACTGTAAGGCCGTGTGTCCTGCACAGGTGAAAGTGTCCGACATTGTGCGGTGCGCGCGGGAACGATTGGTAGAGCAAGGTTACATGCCAGAGGTGTTCAAACCTGCCCTCGCGGCCATGATCGAAGCGGGCAATCCGCTCCTCGCCTCGCCGGACAAGCGTGCTGACAGCTATCCTCCACAATACAAGAAAGCGGTCGCGGGCGAGACCGACGCCATTCTCCACCTAGGCTGCGTGACAAGCTTTCAGGACATCAAGATCATCCCTGCTGTCATGAAGATCCTGGATGCAGCAGGAGTCAATTACGGGGCGCTGGGGGAAGAAGAATCCTGTTGCGGATACCTCTCGTACCTCGTGGGGGACATGGCCGCGTTCAGAAAGGCTATGGAAACGTACAACGAGCGCGTGGCAGCGTATAAGCCAAAAGAGCTGATAACCACGTGCGCGGGTTGCTTTAAGACCTTCCGTGATATCTATCCCCATTATGGGGGACACAACGGCTACTCGGTTCTCCATGCGGTGGAAGTGATTGAAAAGCTGATCGGCGAAGGGAAGCTGAAATTCCGTGAGGATACAGAGCCCCTCAAAGTGGCCTACCACGATCCGTGCGACATGGGGAGGCACATGGGAGTGTACGAGCCGCCTCGAAACGTGATCAAGGCCCTGCCAGGCGTCGAGTTGGTGGAATTCCCCATGAACCGGGACAAGGCCAAGTGCTGCGGCGGCGGCGGGGGAATGAAGGGATTCGACAACGAGCTTGCCGGGGAGATAGGCTACAAAAGGACCCTTTCGGCCCTCGATCTCGGCGCGGATGCGATCGTCTCCGCGTGCCCCTCCTGCAAGGGAAGCTTCAATCAGGCCGCAGCCAGGGCAAGGAAAGAGAAGAAGGGCAAGATCAAGGTGTTGGATATCACCGAGCTCGTTGCAGGCCGGCTCGCGTGAGTGGAGGAGAAGAGAGTGCCGGCGAGACGCCGGCGCTACGGGAAAGCCGTGCAGGAGCTCCCACGGGTGGGTTCAGGAGAAGTGTCCGCAGATTGCGCAGATTTTCGCAGATTAGAGCGCTTGCCAATACCAGTGTCCATTTCTCCTGTTCACCACTGACGGGCGAGAAACGGAAATTATTATTGGCAACCGCTATAGATATGGTGTGGTGCGATTGCCGGGAATCGTGCTTTACAGGCAGCAGGTGGACAAGAACCGATCAAGCTTCGGGTGCAGGCCTGACCCAAAGCACTGAGGGCACTTATTTCGATCCAGAAGGCGCGTCGAATCGTCGGGACCGGCTTTTGCTGGCGAGAAATACACGGTCATATTCTCGTCGCTCGTCGAGACAGCGAGGGAAAGATGGGTCAACGCGAAGCGCCAGAGCGGCTCGTCTGAGGAAACGGGAGAAGGGTTGTTTTCTGGGGCGAGTGGGCTCCACTCGCGCGCAAGCGCCGAGAGGACAGGCACCAGCGAATCATAGGTGTCCCATTCCCAAACGACGAGAGGAATCGCCATCTTCACCTCCCGCTCAGTTCCATCGTTCCAAAAGCCCACAGAAGCCAGCATTGGCGGAATCCGCCATCCTGGGCCTTTCAGGGAGGCGGCAAGGTCGACCATGCGCGCCAGGGAGGTCGCCTTCTCCCCGAGGGTCTCGTGGGCGAGCTCCAGTACCCGCTCCCTCACGTGGTCATGCATGAGAAAGTACACCTTAAGCCCGCAAACACGTGCAGCGACAAAGTCATATCCTACCCCAAAAACCGGGTACGCAGCCACGGGGGGCCTGTCCAGCCACCGGAGGATGTCTTCGCTTACAAAGGGCCTCCACAGTTTGATCAGCTCATCGCGTTCTTTCCAACTCGTGTTCACGTAGAGTCGGGGAACGAGACCGGAAGCCCGGTCGAATCGCGCACTAAGCGCGACATATGAGCGGACTGCATTCCCAGCCCCTTTGAAGTGCTCTTGTGCAATCCGTTGTAAGAGTTGCTGATCATCCTCCGTAGGTAGAAGGACCGAGGTATACCTTCGTATTGACTCAGCCGCATCCTCCCACGTTCCGGGACGCCTGTGCGTATCGACAACGAAGCGAAGGGTCGGCTTAGTTCTACTGACTTTGAATGCAAATTCCACGGGTGTTCCGTCCAGACACAATTCTGACTTCCATTCATTGGACAGTGAATCTACCTCAAAACAGGGTCGCACCAGTCCATGAAACGTCTCTACCATCTGGTTTTGGACGCGGGAGGGGAAAACATCTGTGGTGAGCCAGATTAGCGACTGGAGGATACGCTGCCAGTTCGCACCCGCATGCAACTGTCGGTTCAGGTGAGCCATGTCGAAATCGTGATGGGGGTCAGGTCTTGTTTCTTGAATCCATGATGACGATAGTCTGTCAATAGGTCACTGGCCTTGTCTAGACCTAGCAAGCGAGTTTCAGAGGTGAATGGAAGATCAAGAAACAAGACCTGACCCCTTGTCGCAAAGCGTCTTGGACATGATGATGCTCGCTTCACCGTCCGAGCCACTGTGAAGCTGCAGGGTTGTTTCCATCCCTGGGACAACTGTCTCTACGAATCCCAACTTCTTGAACAGCTCAAGTGAGGGCTCGTTGGTTGCGTTCACCAGAGCGCTCACTGTTCTTGCACCCAACTCCAGGGATTTTTGTATGCCCATTTTTACCAGCGTTTCGCCTATGCCAACCCTCCGAAGCAAGGGGTGAGCTTGCAGACTAAAGAGCCACCTATCCTCAGAACCCCGGTCCAGTGAGCGCAGGACTTCTACAGACCCAACCGTTCTTCCATGCAGGAGAGCATGCACAACAATGCACTCGCTGCCGAGCCAGTTGTCCATCTCGGACTCCTGCCGATCCCAATTTCGGAGGCCCCGCCGTGTTGAGCGCTCCGGTACTCCCATCGGGTCAGCCTCTCCCGTTGCCACCATGTACTCAATGGAAGGCACAAGAAATCGTTTGACGAAGCTGCGATACGCGGGAAGATCTCGGATGCGTCGCACGAGGGGAGCGGCCAAGAGTCGAATACGTCTCCGAGGATCCACAAGCCATTCCGCGAGGGACCTGTCGCGGGCAATCAGCCCCCCCAATACCTTTCGGAAGCCTCGATCGAGCCGGACCACGTTGTCGCCATGGCGAACCGCAGATACTTCTCCCAGGATATCTGACAGGGAGACTACCGTTTCCGGGCAGGTTGGCGCATCCCCGCGAACCACGACGGATTGTGTTCCCTCAGGCGGGTCGATGCCCATTCTGACTATCCGGTGAGCCATCAAGCCGGTAGCGCACCGGCACAGGACAATGGTCCCCACAGACAAGGACGACGGATCGGTCGGCCGGAGCATAACGAGATCCCCATTTTTCAAGAAAGGATGCATGCTGAAACCATAAGCACGAAACCAGAGCACGCCTCCTCGGCCTAACACCTGCTCTGCCAGCGCTTCAAGATCTGGTGGACTTAGACTTATTTCATGCATTGGATAAAATCGACCACGCTCTCTTGAGGCACGAATGCCAGCTCGTAGCAGGGAACTGCAGGCACGAGTTGCGCCAAGAAGTCCATGGTGAAGGCCATGCCATCCCTGGACCATAGCGGCGGAAAAGCTCTCTGTAAGAGGAAACAAATGGCCTCTGCTTGCGTCAGGGGACGCGAATGATTCTCCTGCCCCCTCGAGAGCACGAAGATCTTGGTCAGAGGAGCCCTCGCCACGGACAGGTCAGGCAGAGTCCCGTGCCAAGGAGTTGGATAGAGCCAAAATTGGCCATCCACAAAACGCACGATGACTCGATCGTCATTGAGTATTCTGGCCTTATCTCTCCAAAGCCCTCCTAAGGTAGACTTCCCGTGCCCGGAATTGCCTGCAAAGAGGTATCCATTGCCTCGATGTTCAATTCCCAGGGCATGGAACATCAATCCTCTTCCACGGGAGAGGAGAGACACCATGAGGACTTGTCCCAGGGGATACTCAAGAGGATCCGGCCTACGTTTCCGGGGACGCGCATGGCGCATGAAGAATTCCCCGCGGTGAAAGTCGAGATCAAAGACCATGAGCCTCTCGATATCCGAGCTGAAATTGGGTGTCATGAGAGTCAGCATGGTCGTACTCTGCCCTTGACGCACGCTCCACATATCTCCTGACGCAAAAATGAGCTCCGCGTCTTTCACGAGGGAATAGGGAATCGCAGCGGAGTTTTGTTGTATGGTAACGTCCGGTTTTCCGTGGGTTGAGAAAAGCTGCATCTCCCGGTTTGAAGTCAGGGCAAATTCAGAATGATCGTAATCTATTCCGAAGACGACATCTGCTATACAAACCGTTTCTCGAGCCGCTTCATTCATGGGGAGCACGTAGCTTTTTTCGGGGGATCATGAACCGAGGTTGTTGCATCGGATGGGGCTCCCCCAGAGGCTTCCGCTACAGACATCGGCCGAAAATCGGTTTCCGCTTCCACTCTGGGTCTTGCAATAGCTAAACACCGCTTCCTCTGCTACAAATTCCACTCTTTCCATCAGCGGTTTCATGTACTTTCGTTTTAATGGAGTGCTGTCGGTTGAACAGGTCATCTATCTTGTTCCTTTCTCCACACCCGACGCCAAGCGCGTGGGCTCTCAGATGAGCCAAGCGGCACAGATGGTCCACAGGCAATTCCGGGTCGTCGCCCTCCAATTCAGCCCATCCTGGGCAATAATCACAGAGAGCGTGTAGATGACACCTTTGGCAAGGGGAGACTCTCTCCCTTTTCTTGCGGACCACCGTAGGCAGGAACGATGCCCACCCTTCGCGAAATGTCCCAGTCCGAAGGTCATAGCTGGGGTGCCTGGACATAAGGCACGGACTGAGCCGACCCTGGGAATCTATGTGGAATCCTGTGAGACCCGCCTGACAGAAATACAGGTCATCAGGCGCACTCGGGGGTCCCTCAAATCGCTGCACAAACTTCTTCAACCCGTTCATACGCTCTGCGTCCTTCAACTCGAGCGCGAGAACCTCTTCTGGAGAAATCCTGAAATCAAGGGGTGACTTGTCACGATCCAGTCTCGGGTTGATCACGGGATCGAAGCGAAATTCGACGCCCAATTCCGCGGCGAGCTTCTTGAGGTCCCATACCTCATGCATGTTGGCTGTTACTAGAGTTGCCTTGAGAGCCAAGGGAACTTTGCGTTCCAAGAGCAGCTCAATCCCGCGGAAACAACGACTGTACGAGCCCGGAACCCCGGTGACTTTTTCGTAAACCTTTTCGCTCCGGCCGTAAAGCGTGATCTCCACGGTCTGCGGCGGCCATTCGGCCAGCATGTCTGCGATGTGAGGATCTATGAGAGTTCCGTTGGTGAAAAGACTGGTTATCAGGCCCTTTCTCTTGGAGTGCATATAGAGAGCCGTGAAATCATCTCGAATCAACGGCTCGCCGCCAGTAAAGAGAATCCCCAGGCACCCATGGTCAGCCAATTCATCCAGAATCCTGATCACTTCACTGTGGGAGAGCTCATCCTCGATGGCCTTGTTGGTTCCCTCTTTCACGCGTATGTAGCAGGGCAAGCACTTCAGGTTGCAGCGGCACGTCAACTCGAAGCTGCCTGCCACAGGCCAACGCCTGTCCGGCCCGGAATTTATCAATTGTTGCACAAATTCCACGCCGTCCATGTAGCCTGTCCTGAACTCGAGGCTTGTACCTCTTCGATAGCTCGAATTTCTTTCAATTGTTCGAGAAACTCTGTCACGTCGCGCTCGGCAGTCTCGGCCGTCACATCAAATTCCGATACCACGGCATTGATGATCTCAGCAACGGACCGGTGTCCGTCGATGTGCTCCCAGATTTCTGTTCCCACTTCGTTGAGTTTATAGAATCCGTTTATATCGGACGCTTGGCAATGGATCGGCACGAGCAGAAGGTTGTTTTCTATTCTTCTCGAGACGACCTTATCGCTTTTCCGAAAACACGCGGTAAGAAAATCCTTCATTGCCGCTCCCGTCTGTTCGTCGCACGCGATTGCCAAATCCAGCCGATCAGCTTAGTGCGTCCTTGTTGAACCATACCCAAATGTGGCGCTCTCCGCAAGTGCTTTCGGGCACGGGAAGAATGACAAATCGATCCAGAACATCGATCTGATTGCACCGGATCATCATGCTCGGTAGTTCCGAATCCCTGTGCTGCTCGCAAGTGACCTGACCGGATTGTTGCGTTGCCGTTGGCATCTATTGAAGCAGGGCTTCCGCCGGACGCCCCTACCACGGACCGACTGCCGCCAAATTCGCGTCGCGCCAGCATCTTGCCGGCATTGCGGGGACTCTCAGGAAAAGAAACGGCACCGTATCTGCACTGCGGTGTGCTTGGTGATCGCGTCGTTCGCACTGACAGGGGCACCCACAAGGGATGCCCCTACGTCGCAATCCCTTTTTGACACGTCCCTTTGCGAACCCGGCAGCGGAATTCTGCTACGGCTCATGAGGTGACTTTGGCTCTGAAGGAGCGCACCCTCAGTAGCCACAGGTTTCAACCTGTGGTTCGGCACGGCACAACCACCAACCGACCCTGAAAGGGTCGACCAAGAGGATTCTCATCGCCAGGTATAGGAACCGATCATGAATGAGCCTTGGCTCTCCTGCACTTACATGGTGGACCCCGTCAGGGTCCCCCCTTGTCGGTTTCTTCCTTCCGTGGGTTGAGCCCCACGGCTACTCATGGTATGCCCCTTCGGGGCATGAAGCAATCAATGATCACCATCATTCCTCTTATTAATGACCCTGAGATACGTAACCGTACTTATGAAATCGTGTACTAAGGTAATTCCCTATTGTCCGACCACCACCTGAACGCCGGGGTCAAGACCGGATAGGATTTCGACCTTACCGTCCAGGGTACGGCCTGTCTTCACATGGCGAGTCTTCACGACCCCTTCTTCCAGCACGCGAACGGTCTCCAACTGTCCCACTGTCTGCACTGCCTCCTTCGGCACGGCCAATGTCCGAGATGGCAGAGTGTGAAAAGTGAGGGTACCGTATAGACCCGGCTCCAGTCCGCGGGCCTCTTCCAGGGGAGCTTTCACGGTGATGGTCCGCGTCTTCACATCTCTCTGGGGTACGATTTCTCGGATCTTCGTGGACTGGATCAGGTCCAGGGAGGGTATCTTCACTGTGACGGGGACGCCCTCGGCGACAAAGGGAGCGTACTGCTCTCCTACCGCTGCCACCAACTCTACCGAGCCAGGTATGAACACGGTGAACAGAGGACGACCTGGCGTGGCAAGATCTCCGAGGTTCACAAGTCGCTCCGCGACCACGCTGTCAAAAGGCGCTGTCACCGTGCCATAGGAAACATTCGTACGCGCTTGTTCCAAAGCGGCCTGGGCTCTCGAGAGAGCTGCCTCCGCGGTTTCATACCTGGTCCTGGCGTGGTCCAAGTCTTTCTGGGATATGGATCCGCTTTCGGACAGAGCCTGGAACCGCTTATAATCGGTTTCGGCATAGAAGAGATCCGCCTTTGCACTTGCAAGCGCGGCCTCGGCTTCTACAACCTTTTCCGACAGCTCTCTCGTATCGATCTTCAGCAGAACCTGTCCCTCTTTTACCTTGTCTCCTGCATCGGCTTTCAGCTCGATGACAGGACCCAGGATTCTCGAAGCTATGGTGGCGGTATCCTTGGATGATACGCTCCCAGAGACGGTGACTTCCCCTGCTGTGTCAACGGTCTGTACTTCCGCGGTCCTCACTGTGGCAGCCTGTTTCTCGGGAAGCGCTGTGGTGCCGCCGGGAACCTTCGAGTGAAACCCTCCCTGCATCCAGATCAGGACCACGATAAGCCCGATCAGAAACACTGCTCCTAGCAAAATCTTCCTTTTATCCATGGCCCGGACTCACCTGACGCTATTCACAGTGGTCTCCCGCACTGATGATAGCAGTTGCAAAGAGAAAAGACGGATCTGCAACAAGTGCAAACCCGGTGGGGCTACAGTGCAGACACAGGGCTAGTTTTCGGTCATCACGTGATCGTCGTATTCCACCTCGAAACGCAGCTTGTGTTTGGCTTCCTCTTGAGCCAGCACCTGAAAGACGACCTTGATCTCATTGTCGGGAGAAAGCTCGGCCAGATTGGTGTACATGAGAAACGCTTTCTTCTCCTTCTTCATGGCAAGCAGAAGTGCGTCCTGGTAATCCATTTTCGCGGAAGGCTTCACATCTACCAGGTAGTCGGACATCTTGAGATCCAGGATTTTTTCCTTGGCAGGAGCAAGACGCTTCCCCGCCTTGATCTCCTGGAGCTTACGCTTGTGGCCTTCTTCTTCCCCCGCAAACTGTCTGAATATTTCACTCATCCACGGCCTCTCCACCCGACCGGCCAGATCGGTGTAAAATTGGGCGGCTTCCTCTTCTTGTCCTATTGCAAAATCGAGGACTTCATCCACAGACGTCCACTGCTCCATTCGTTCCTCCTCACTCCTGTCGGGAGGTACCGGCGGATTGGCGTTCAATTCCCCGGACACCTTCGCGTTCTTGTTCACGGGACGTGCCCCTTCGAGCTGCCCCGTGGGTCTTGGACTCACCGTCCTATCTGACCGAAAACGGTCTCTGACGCGGTCAACGCTTCACGCACCGTGCACGAGTCTCGTCGCGGCCGCAAGCGCTGCTTCGTAATTCGGCTCCTGAGCGATCTCTTTCACAAGCTCAGAGTACCTTACCTTCCCTTCCCGATCAACCACAAGAACCGCCCTCGCCAGAAGACGATTCTCTTTCATTAGCAATCCGTACGCGGTGCCGAATGACGCTTCCCGATGATCGGACAAAGTCTTAACATACGAAACTCCGGCAGCTCCGCACCACCGGGCCATAGCAAAGGGCAAGTCCATGCTGATGGTAAGGACAACCACGTCGTCACCCAGCTTTGCCGCTTCCTCGTTAAAGCGTCGCGTGGACATGTCGCAAATAGGCGTGTCCAAGGATGGGACGGACGAGATGATGCACACCTTTCCCCGAAAGGAGGAAAAAGCCACGGGATTCAGATCCGTGGCCACCACGGTGAAATCAGGGGCCATATCGCCGACATTGACCTCTTCCCCTGCGAGGGTTACGGGATTTCCCATCATAGTGACTAGACCAGAACGTTCTTTCATCTGTAACTTTCCTTTCTGTCAGGCGGGTCCTCACATGACCGGCTTTTTATGATGCTGCAGCTCAGTAAGCTTCCTCCGATGCCAGATCCTCCTCGGTGACTTTGTGCCTGAAGATGTAGTATGCCCAACTTTGATAGAGAATCACGATTGGGACCATGATCAGCGCTACGATCAGCATTATCGTCAAGGTGAGCTGGCTCGAGCTCGCGTTGAACGCAGTCAAGCTCCAATTCGGGTTGAGACTCGAGGGATAGATATTCGGGTAAAGGCCTATTACCCCAAACAGTGTCACTCCAACAATGAAGAGCGCGGATGCAAACCAGGCTTTCCACCAGTGTCCTCGACCCACGTACAGCCTTGCGGCTAGCAGGGCCACGACAGCGAGTAGCGGCACCACAAGGAGCACGGGCAGAGAGAAGTAGTTGTCCCACAGAGTGGTCGCCCACTTTGTCGCTATCAGGAAGACCACTGCCCCGATCAACAAGATGACCCACAGACCTTTGGCCGCTGAGGCCGCCCGTTCTGCCAAGGGGCCTTCGGATTTTATCGCCAGCCAGATCGACCCGTGGAGCATGAACATCAAGACGAACGCGACACCACCAAGAATCCCGTACGGGTTCAGGAGCGTCAGCAGGTTGCCCACGAACTGATGCTCCTCATTGAAGGGAACGCCCTGGAAAATGTTGGCGAACGCCACGCCTAGCAGGAGGGCAGGCACGAAGCTGCCGAGGAACTGGCACGTGTCCCAAAGAGATCTCCAGGCACGGCTGTCCACTTTGCCCCTGAACTCGAAGGAGACCGCCCGAATGATCAGGCCGAAAAGGAGCAACAACAAGGGGGTATACAGGGTACTGAACATCACAGCATACGCTGTGGGAAACGCGGCGAATGTGACCCCGCCCGCGGTGATCAGCCAGACTTCGTTTCCATCCCAAAACGGTCCCATGGAATTGTAGACTATTCTCTTTTCAGTTTCGGTCTTTGCTAGAAGCGGCCTCAAGGCTCCAAGGCCCAGGTCAAATCCGTCCAGAGCGAAGTAGATTGCCCACAAAAGCCCCCAGAGCAGAAACCATATGGTTTCGAGCATGATTCCACCAGCCTTTCTTTTTCCTAACGGACGCCACGAGGATTCGTGCGTTTGGACACCAACCGGCGTCCAGCTTGCTCTCTTCAGGCCAACTCAGACGAACCGAGCGTGCGGCTGGATTCTTTCTACGGTGCCCCCCTTATGCCTCCTCCGGAGAGGGTCCCTTGGTAGCGAACTTGTACATGAGAACAAATGCAGCCAAGCCGAGGAGCGAATAGAGCACTATGAACGCCGCCAGGGAAAATCCTACCTGCGTGCCGGAAATCGGCGAATGGGCTTCGGACGTCCGCAACATGTTGTACACAATCCACGGCTGCCGACCCACTTCCGTTACCACCCAGCCGAGGAGGCCAGCAATGTACGGCAAGGGGATTGCGTACATCAGAATCTTCAAGAATCCGGGGCTCGATTCCAGGTTGTTCCTTTTCCACAAGGCGATCAGCGCGAGCAACACCAAGAGAAACCCGATTCCCACCATGATACGGAACGACCAGAACGTCAGAGCCACCGGAGGACGATCCTCTTTGGGCCATGACTTGAGCCCCTTGATCTCTGCATTCCAATCGTGATAGGCCAGAAAGCTCAGGAACTTTGGTATCTGGATGGCTTCTATATGATTGCGCTCGTTCGCCTCATCAGGAATTAACAGCATGCTGAAAGGCACGCCTTTCTCGGTCTCCCACATGGCCTCTACTGCGGCCAGCTTGGCAGGCTGGAATTTAGCAACCTTGGCGCCGTTCAAGTCTCCGATGATGACCTGTCCAACCGAAAAGACGAGCGCGAATACCAAACCCAATCGAAAAGAGCGATGAAAGAAGGACAGCTCGTTCTTCCTCAAGATATGGTAGGCGCTCACGCCCATAACAAAGAACCCTGCCACCGCGTAGCCGGCCCAAGTGGCATGGAGGAAATTGAGAATTGCGTAAGACTGCGAGATTACAGCCCAAAAATCGGCCAATTCCGCCCGACCGTCGCGAATCACATACCCAACGGGGTTCTGCATAAACGCGTTCGCAGCCATAATCCAGTAGGCTGACATAGTGGACGCAATTGCCACGATCCAGATGCAAAGAGCATGCATTTTGGGTGAAAGTCGCTTCCATCCGAACGCCCACACCGCCAGGAAGGTAGACTCAAGGAAGAAAGCCACTGTTGCTTCGATAGCAAGCAGTGAGCCGAAAATATCCCCCACGTACTTGGAATATCGAGCCCAGTTGGTTCCAAACTGGAACTCGAGCGTCAAACCTGTCACCACCCCAACGACAAAGTTGATGAGAAATAGTTTTCCCCAGAATTTGGCCATTCGCCTGTACTCTTCGTCGCCGGTCCGCACAAACTGGGTCTCCATGATAGCGATCAGAACCGACAGCCCGAGAGTAAGCGGTACGAAAATGAAGTGAAAGAGCGTCGCTACAGCGAACTGCCATCGAGACAAGAGTAGTGCATCCATACCAGGCTCGCCCCCTTTCCGAGTGGGTTCGTATCAGCCGGTCCCCGTTTCCTCTTAACGGCCCGGATCATTGACCATTCCAGCATCCCAGACCTTTGGGGCCATTGAAGCTTCTCGGATACTAACGGTCTTACTGCGTTAATGATCGCAGCGCCCTCGCTGCCAGATCTCGCACGAAAGTGCTTTCCATAGCCCCGTCCAGGTATATACTCACGGGTGTTGTGTCGTCCGTCATAGATTCCAGGATTGCCTGCGACGCTCGGTCTCCCAGCAGCCCCAAAGCCCATGCAGCCAAGCCCCGAATCGTTGGATCCGATGATTCCAGAAACGGGCGCAGATGTGGCAACGCATCCGTCAGGAGCTCCGGCCTGACTCGGGCAAGACGGACAATCCCCCAGAGGAGACCCCGCTGGAGCGGCTCGTATTCGAGGTAATTGCCATTTTCGTCGCAATAGGATACGAGAATCGGGGCGAATTCCTCTGCCAAAGTCTTATGACGGGCCATGATTTCGCCCAGCACTTCCGGCGCTCCCCATCCAATTCCACCGGATTCGTCATTGAGGCTCCACATGAGGCGACGGATGACAACTCTGGCGCTCTCCATGTTCTGCTCTGCCAGGTTCCGCACTACTTCTCCCATCGCGGTGACCGCCCTCCATCGCACAAGCTCGTCCGTGCTAAGAAGAAAGGAGAAGAGAGGATTCACTACTTGCCTGCCCGGCAGATTCACCAGATCCTCGAGACCTCTTGCGAAGTCTTCAGCCTGAAGAAGGCGAAACACTTTGCGTTTCAATGCTTTCCCGTCACCGGGGTTTTCTCTGCTCATGTGAGTTCCTGCTTTGTCTCTGTACGCATCTCGAAGAAATCAAGGGTTGGGGCCACCTGAATCGCTGGTGCCTGGATCGGGAAACCGGTCGAAAGAACGGCCCGGTTTCCCGCGAAGCGATCAAAGTGTCGTCGGCTGCCGAAACATTCACCCGGTCAACGGGCGTACTTTCGGTATCACCTGTGAACCATACTGCCACGCATTGAACATGCGTGGCAGTTATCGCAGTCAAAAGCCAGTGAGCCTTCGGTCGACGTGTGGTCCATTAGAGGGGGCGACATCTCCCCGCAGCGCCTGTGAAACTCCTGACTTATGGCCAGCACGATTGTGGAGCGCGACCGGTGCTTTGATGCCGTTATCTGTGACTCGATTCAGAAGTCAGGTCCGGTCCCGCTCTCAATGTGCTCCACTATAGCTTTCTTTTTTCACGGCGTCTGCTATTTTGCGGCCTAACTCGACGCACTTTCCCAAACCGGCATGGTCCGGAACGTACTGGAGCTGAATCCCAGGATCGAGAACTTTGATTTTCATGTCTTCCAGAGCGCTGTTCATCAGCTTGACCGCCTCGCCGCTCCACCCGTACGAACCAAAAGCCGCTCCGATTTTGTTCGCCGGCCGGAGTCCCTTCATATAGCAAAGCATGTCGGCCATGCGGGGAAGCATGTTGTTGTTCAACGTGGAAGACCCCAGAATGATGGCCTTGGCATCGAGCAGCTCCGTGATGACATCGCTGCGGTGATCCACGGCCAAGTCCATGACCTTTGTGCTCACTCCACTCTCGATCAGTCCATCGGAGATGGCCTTGGCCATAGTCTCCGTACTGTGCCACATGGTGTCGTACACGATGAGAGCTTTAGGCTTGGGCGTTTGTTGGCTCCACCGATCGTACGCGGCCACGATCTGCATGGGACTGTCGCGCCAGATGAGACCATGGTCCGGTGCGATCATGTCGATCTTCAGATCCATTTTCTGCACGTCTCGAACGAGCTTCTGAACGAGCGGTGAGTACGGGAGGAGTATGTTCGCATAGTACTTGGCCGCATGGAACATCAGCTCCGAAGCATCCACCTCATCGTTGAAGCGCTCACTCGTTGCCCAATGCTGACCGAATGCGTCACTGGATATCAGGAGAGCATCTTCCTTGAGATAGGAAAACATGCTATCCGGCCAATGCAACATCCTGGTTTCGATGAACATCACCTTCCGCTTGCCCAGACTTATCTCAGCACCCGTGCCCACAACCTCATAGGGCCAATCTTCCCGGTGATAGTGATCGATCAAAGCCTTCTTGCCCCGAGCGGAACAGAAGACTTTCTCAGGCTTGATGACTTCTATCATCTCGGGCAGAGCGCCCGAATGATCGGGTTCCACATGATTCACGATAAGGTAATCTATTTTCTTCGGATCGATCACCTTGTAAATGTTGTGCAGCAAGTCTCCCTTGAATGACTTTTTCACCGTGTCGAACAGGGCGATCTTCTCGTCCATGACTAGGAAAGCGTTGTATGTTGTCCCTTTCTGAGTCAGGTAGCCATGGAAATCTCGTACACTCCAATCCACGGCTCCTACCCAGTTGATACCGTCCTTCACTTTCACAATGGCTCGCAATGTAAGTCCTCCGAAAAACAACGTCAGGTACGAACGTGCAGAAACTGTCTCGCAATCGGGCAATGGGCCAAAATCAGGGCACCTTGTCCCAGCACCCCTCCAGATACGGCCCTATCCGAAACGCCTTTCGAGACAGTTTCCGTGTTCTCGCCCCCCAATCGCAAGGAGCGAGGGGGAGACAAAATAAGTCACTATTCCGGTTCGAAGGACGACTTGTCCGCCCCGCAAACAGGGCAGACCCAGTCGTCGGGCAGGTCTTCGAATGGGGTTCCGGCCGGAACGCCATTATCCGGGTCTCCCACAGCGGGGTCGTACACATATCCGCAGACCTGACACACATAACTCTTCATAAGGTACCTCCTGCAAATTGCCAGTTGATCGGTCTCTGTTGAGACCTCTTGTGCACATGCCCCCGCGGAGCACTCCATGAGGGCTGCTTGGAAAAATCCTCCTGAACGGCCCGATCCTTATCGGTATCCCGAAATTGAAAGCCGGTCACTTTTTCGCAATCCTCTTACCTATCTCCCGTCCATAGTCCTGGGCCATCTGCATCCCGCCCTGGAGGGCAGCCGATTTGAGCCTCAATGGCGAACCCACCATCTCCATGTGAAAAATGTTCTTCATCGTGTCGTAAATTCGATCTGGCGCCTCGCCGCTCCATCCGAAGGCTCCGAAAGACCCGCCAATCTTGCCTTGCAGGTCCAGCTTCGCGGCGAGAAAGAGTAATGTCTTCATGGTCTGAATCATCTCGCCATGATAGGTAGCTGACCCGAAAACGTAGGCGTCATATCCTTCCAGGTCCTCTTCTTTCTTGATTTCTGTTGCGTTCACTACTTTGGCCTCAGCGCCGGTAAATCGTATTCCTTCAGAGATGAGCTGTGCAATATCTTGCGTCTGTCCGCTTCTCGTTGCGTATACAACAAGTACTTTTGGCATGTAGACCTCCCCATCAGCTTCCGCTTCTCGCGGAAGCACACAATTTCGAACGTGTCCTCCCCGGCTGTCATGGTCCTTGGCAGGCGGCGCTCTGTCCCAACGCGAATGCTTCCTTCAACGTCTCGGGCCGACCGCGGACATCGCCTTTGGCCTCTACCTTTCGAACGAATACGCCACCACCGTAATCCATGTTCAACGCATCGTAGAAGTACTTGCCCACCAGTTCCGTTCCCTGGAAAAGGTTGGCCCCCTTGGTTGCCCCAGCACAAATTAGGTACCCACGTCCTTTTCGAGGCCCCATCTCTTTCTCGGCCCCTTCCCGGAGCCGCTGGCGGCACCAAAGAGCCTGGCAACGATCTATCAGCGCCTTGGCCTGGGCCGTGATACCGTAAAAAAAGATAGGTGACGCAAGGATGATAACATCCGCTTCCAGAAGCTGAGGATAGACGGTCTGCATGTCGTCTTCGATCACGCACTCACCTGTCTCATCACAACCAGCGCACTCCCGGCATCCTTCGATCTTCAAATCGCAGCATCGAATTGAGACTACTTCCGCTCCCGCGGATCGCGCTCCGTTGAGGCATTCCTCGAGCAGAATGTCCGTGTTTCCTCCCTGGCGGGGGCTTCCGAATATGCCTAAGACTTTCATGACTCGCTCAGTTTTGTTCCGCATCGTGGGCCGCTGCAGCAGCGGTAGCGCCTGTTCCACCTCGCGTCTCCTTCTGCTGCGCACGGTCAAATGCGAGCTAAAGGGTCACCCGAGCCTGGGATCCTGACCGGACAATCCGCACTCAGGAACATAGCACGTGACGTTCACAAACTCACATTTCTCCTTGCAGCTAGCACAAATCTCAGGGGGAGCGTCTCCCGCATTGGCCTCAAAGGTGTAGCCACACTTCGAGCATTTCCAGGTAATCTTTTCCATAGGTCTCTATTCCTTTCTCTGTCTGTGTGTATTCGACGCGCTCTCACTTGTTTCTTCTCGCGCTCTCAGCAGGAACCGGAGGTGGTCCAGCATGTCCTGCGGGGTTCTGGCCAGATGCCACCGGCCTTCTGCAAATACTCCGTAATCGGCTCCGTGCATGGCGGAGGCGAACCGCGTGGAATTTGCGTAGAAGAACCACTGCTGCATCCACTGTTTCTCGATTGCTTCGTCGAACAGATTGGACGGGTCCGCGACTTTTGCATCCCAGGCTTTCTGAAGAATCTCGGTCGCGGTTAGGGTCATCGCATTTGTCGTCTTAATCGCGTTCTCGAACCGATCCCAATGTCCGTTGACCCAGCTCGATGCATGGCACTGGAGACACACCTTCTGGATGGTTTCTCTTCTCTCCTTCCGCTCTTGCTCGGAGATGAGGTATGCATCAGCAAAGGTTCCATCCAAGGCAGTGGGTAAGGGAAGCCCATCCTTGTTGCGTATTTTCGTCGTGTCTGGCGACGCGGGATGCGGATGAGCGTACGGCAAGCCGAAGATCCTCCAGGGGATGCGGTCTGCCATTTGATGGGTCCTCTTCGCCACCACCTTTCCGTCCGCATCGACAACAAGTGACACGTGGCATGCTGCGCAGGTCGGTGCGGTAAAGTCCTTCCCAGCCGTCCAAGGCACCTCGCTGAAATTCCACTTGTCCCAAAGGGAGAAGAAGATGTTGCCGTGCTTGCTCACGGAATAGACCTTGTACGCTACCACGTCGGGTCCCTTATGACACTGGGAACACGTGTACGGTTTTCGGGCCTGTTCGATTGAAAACGAGTGCCTGCTGTGGCAGGGCACGCAGGAGCCCATAGTGCCGTCAAGGTTCATTCGGCCCACACCCTGATTGGGCCATCCCGAAATAACTAGGAATTCGAGCTCGCCATAGGATGTGTCCCTCGTAGTTTTGCCCTCCACCTGCAAGCGCGTCCCATGGCAGTGGTAGCACGAGTCCTCGTTTGTCTTCGCGTCCGGCGCTGCGATGGTAGTTTTCATGTTCTTCAGGCTTTGAGCTCCGTTGACCGCCTTTTCCAGGGTTCCGTACAACTCGTTTTTCGCCAGGTTCAGCCACGCGTGAGACATGAGATTCTTCTCGTACTGCTTCCGTTCATCGGGGTGGCAAACTCCACAGTCCTTCGGAGTCACCGTCAGGTGCACCTTTTCGGAACCATGTTCAAAGGCATCTTGGTGATCCGCCGGGTTGAGCACATGGCATTCGGCACACCCCACTACCACGTTTGCGAGTCTGTCCGGAACGTTGGCCGCGGTTATGCGACGCTTCAGTTCGGGCTTTTTCAAAGCCTCAGCGGGCGTGGCCAGCGCGTGAAGGCTCTTCTTCCAATCTGCAACGATGCCGGGCGTGGCTGCCTCATGGCAATCGAGACATTCCTGAGTCAGGTCGCTTATTTTCTCAAGCGCATTCACGGGTTCTAAATCAAAGACCAAACAGCCCAAGAAAGCTATCCCGGCAATCGCCGCCCTCGCCATCATTAGTACCCCCCGGTTTCCTTTGCGAATCACCTCAATGCACACACCTGCAGATCTATTTATCGAGCTTTTCCAAAGCCTTGATGAGGTGTTCCAGTTTGGGCATCTTGTTTATGTCATGAACGTCAGTGTATCTGATTGTGCCTTTCTTATCTACGACAAAGAGAGCGCGCTCCGACGTCCCGTCGGACCGCAAGATGCCATACTTCTTGGCCACAGCGCCGTGTGGCCAGAAATCGGAGACCACGGGAAACCATAATCCGCCCATTTCCGTAACCCACGCGTGCAGAGTGGGAACGTTATCCACTGAGATCCCTATCACCACCGCGTCATGGTTCTCGAAATAGTCCCGAGCAATGTTGTATCCCGGCCATTGCCTGGAGCAGACAGGGGTCCAAGCAGCAGGCACAAAAGACAGTACCACGTTTTTCTTGCCTCGAAAGCTGCTTAACGTCACCGTGTTGCCACTGAGATCTTTGAGCTCAAAATCAGGGGCTTCATCTCCTACCTTGAGCGTTGTGCGGCTGTCTATGGATTTGAGCCCGCCGGGATCGTATATGACCCCGCTCCCTGCCCAACTTGTCGGGAATGCAGAGAGGGTTACGCAGACCACGGCAACCGCCAAAAAAAGAAAGAGCCGGAATCGGTCGTACGATCTATTCATGCAAAGCTACCTCTCTACTTTCCCTTCGTCTGCTCGAGGTTCTCGACGAGGCCGGCTATATCCTCGATACGTCCTACAAGGGCGTCCAGTATCCTCACCTTGTTCCCCTGTTCAACCTCGAGCACCAGGAACGTGGGAGTCCGAATCCTCTGTCTGGAAATCTTCTCCACGGAAAAATCTTCGTCAGAAAAGAGAGGAAAGGGAATCTCGAATTTCTTCCTGAAGACTTCGACCTCGAACGGGGTGTTCCCGATGCCAATGCCGACCATCTTGACCTTGTCCTTAAGCGTTGGACTCTTCTGGATCCTGGTGTACAGCTCGTTAATCTTCGGTGCTTCCGACTGGCAGATGGGGCAGTACATGCTGAAAATCTCGACAAACAGAATTGGTACTCTTACGCTGGGCAGGCGGAACGTATTATTGCCGGAAAGACCCAAGTAAGCTCGTTCTTTCCCGTTTTCGGGGACTGGAAACTCCAGTCGATTCAGAGCCGCCTCGTCTACTGTGAACTGGGCAGCCAGAGCAGCCGGGCCCTGCAGCACCATTGCCAAAGCGACCCACACACAGGCCAAACGCAGGCCAGTCATGTAGCACCTCCGCCTTTCCCTCACGGACTCTAGGCTGCCAGTGGGAGAAACATTTTCTTACCTGCCCCACAAATCGGACACTTCCAGTCATCGGGAAGCTGCGCAAATGGGGTCCCTTTCGCTATCTTCCCCTTCTTATCCCCTTTTTCGGGATTGTAGATGTACCCACAGTTGGGGGTCTGACACTGATACATCTCCTGCAAGCTTGCCATTCGGCCCTCCAGGTCTCTCTGGCCCCCCGTCCCCATGGGGCCTCGCTGATGGGAAGCCCCCAGAAAAAGAGGGCTCCCCTCGGTTCATTCGTCTGTAAGCCGAGGAGGGGCTCAGGATTTCCACAGCCCGTGGAGATTGCAGTACTCTCTGGCTGTGAACTCCCCCTCTACGGGAAATACTGCCTCAGGGGCTTCTCCCGGGCAAAGAAATTGGCGATAGGCTTTCCCATCTGCAATGATTTCGATCCATTCGATATAGTGCTTTTCTTCCATGGGATGCGGCACGCTCCCCACCTTCACCTTGGTTCCGCCTGGAACCGGCTCCTTAACAGGCACGTGCTTCTCTTTCGCCGCGTCAACGGTATTCTCTACGAACAGCTTCATGGGCTGGCCGCAGCACACAAGCTCACCCGCCCCCTCATGAACCATTTCCACTATGTTTCCGCAAACCTCACACTTCAAAACCTGGAGTCTCTCTGTCATTGGATCATTCCTCCTAAGTAGTTGATAATGCTCCATGTTGTTACCAAAGGAGCAAGAGACTTCGCCCGGCAGGGCGATCATCCACTCACCAGTTCTCACCGAGGATCTCATAATAGGCCTGGGGATGCGCGCAGGCCGGACAAGACATCGGAGCGTCGGTGCCCTCATGAAGGTATCCGCAATTTATGCATCGCCACACGACAGGCTGATCTCTCCGAAAGACCTTTCCCGCTTCCATGTTGGCAAGCAAATCCATGTACCTTTTCTCATGTTGCCGCTCTGCCACCGAAACGGCATCCCAGATGCTCGCAGCGGCCTCGAATCCTTCTTCACGAGCCACTTTGGCAAAGGAGGGGTAAAGCTTGGTCCACTCCTCGTTCTCCCCTTTGGCGGCGGCCATGAGGTTATCGGCTGTCGACCCGACCACCCCCGCCGGGAACATGGCATCTACCATGAGGTCTCCACCCGTAAGCTGGGAAAAGAATCGTTTTGCGTGCTCCTTTTCCTGATTTGCAGTTTCCTCGAATATCATGGCAATTTGTACGTAGCCTTCCTTGCGCGCTTGGCTCGCAAAGTAGGTGTACCGATTGCGAGCCTGAGACTCGCCAGCAAACGACGCAAGAAGATTTTTCTCCGTGCGCGATCCTTTCATTTCTGCCATATGGGCCTCCTTTCATTGGGTCGAAAGAGTCTCATGCACAATTGTGCATGACCGCGTTTCCCTGACCGTGGAGCGCCGAGGCAAACACACGAGCTGACGCTCCTGCGGCCGCCGGCACTGTCCTCCTCTCAAGATATCCGGATTACGGTTCTTTCTCTTTGTGACTTCTACATCGAGCGCAGACACCTACGAACTCGATGCTGTGTGAGAGAATTTCGTACCCGGTGACATTCCGAGCGGCCTCATCGATCGTGTCAAATGGCTCGAGGGGCACGTCGTCAAGTCGACCGCAGCGAACGCACCGCACGTGATAGTGAAGGTCGGTTCTCCCATCAAAGCGCTTTTCAAACCCCGCGGGGTGCAAGGTATTGATTTTTCTGAACTGGGAAAGGATTTCGAGGTTTCGGTACACGGTTCCCAGGCTGATGCGAGGTAGCCGCTTGCGAACGATCTCGTAGAGCTCGGAAGCCGTGGGATGACTCTCGAGCTTTGCCAGTTCTTCCAGGATGACTTTTCGTTGTTTGGTGTTTCGTAGCTGGCCAAGGGGCACGTTGTGACTTCCGATAATAGTTACTATTTTCAATAATGTCTACTCGGTCGCACCTTGTCAAGTCCCGAGGGAAAAATCAGCCATATTGCTGTCGTGGAATTTGCCCTTGCGCCAAGGATGTCTCTGTGGCATATTAGATTATTTAAATGTCCCCTCTTCTTCGCCGGAATTCCGGCTAACCATAATCGCGAGGTGTAGTCAGATGACCATTCAGTATTTTAAAAACCTGCGTGACCTCAACCGCTTTCTAAAAACCACCCCCACCGATCTCCCCCTTGCCAGACTCAATGAGATTCGCACCAGAGCAAAAAAGAAAAAGCCCACCGCGTTCATGGTCTGGATCAACCCGTCGGGCCACGTCATCGATCTCTCGATGAGAGTCTAGCCTCCTGCATACCGTGCCGTTTCACGTCGTGGAAGCGACTCGATGGCAGGCAGAGGGAGTCCGTCTCATGCTGCAGTTCTCGCTGCGCTGGGCGTGATCGTGGCTCCAAGCCAGACGGATTGACTTATCTGCCGAAGTTTTCTCGTAGTTCCCGAAAGTTCTGCCTGATTTTCCCTGGCTGTCTCTCTTTGTCATAACTGTGAATCCCCGGATTCTCGTCCGGGGTTCACCGGCCCTTTCTCAGAGCATCTGGGGCCAGCCTGGTGCAATTTCCAATCTCGGGCTTCCGGTGCGCAGGAAGCCTTCCCTTGTGAAACGCGCGTGCAGGCGTCCTCGCCATACGAAGCCCTTATCCGGGCCAGCCGGACAATCGATCTTTGAGGAAATCCCCTCGGGCCTCCCTGTCACCCCCACTGTTCTATGAGGCGGAGCAATTCGTTGGTGCGTTCTTCCAGCAGCCGCTTATCTTGCCTCGTCTCTACGTTCAGCCGAATCACCGGCTCGGTATTGGATGGCCGAAGGTTGAACCGCCACGACTCGAATTCCATGCTGAGACCGTCGATATAGTCAATTGCCGGGTTCTTCTTACTGTAATCCGCTTCAATCCTTTTCAGCAGCCCATGGGGGTCGGAAACCCTGCGGTTTATCTCCCCACTGACCGGATATCGGTCCATTCTGGCTTGGATAAGCTCAGAAAGAGGGCGATCTTCCAGACTGAGGGTCTGGACCATAAGCAGCCACGGTATCATCCCGCTGTCGCAGTACGCGAAGTCCCGGAAATAGTGGTGAGCGGACATCTCTCCTCCGTAAATCGCATCTTCGCTTCTCATCCGCTCTTTGATGAACGCGTGACCCGCTTTGCTCATCACTGGTGTGCCACCCGCCTCCTCGACCATTTCAATGGTGTTCCAGATGAGCCTCGGATCGTGGACTATCTTCTGGCCAGGTTGCTTTCTGAGGAACGCTTGAGCCATGAATCCAACGATATAGTAACCCTCGATGAAACTCCCCTTCTCATCGAAGAAGAAGCAGCGGTCACAGTCCCCGTCCCACGCGATCCCCAGATCCGCCTTGTTGGCAATAACGGCTTCCGCTGTCACTCCTCGATTCTCCGGCAGGATTGGATTCGGTATCCCGTTGGGAAACGTTCCGTCCGGTTCGGGGAAGAGCTTGATGAACTCAATGGGTAGCTTGTCTTCCAGCCGCGACAAGATGGTGTCCGCGCATCCGTTACCGCAGTTCATCACTACCTTGAGCCTTCTTATTTTCGAAGTATCCACGTATCCCATCAGATGCTCGATGAACGAGTCCTTGCAGTTAAGCGGGCTGACCTTTCCGGGGATCGCGGCCTTTGGCTTAAAGCCATTTTCGAGAACAATCCGTTCGATGTCTTTAAGACCCGTGTCGGAGCTGATGGGACGCGAATGTTCCCGCACGAATTTCATTCCGTTGTAGTCTATCGGATTGTGACTCGCCGTCACCATGATGCCTCCGTCAAGGTTCAGGCTGGATGTGACGAAGTATATCTCCTCCGTTGGGCACAGGCCGATATCGAACACATCGCAGCCTTGCGAGGTAAGACCTTGTGAGAGGGCTGCGCACATGGACTCGCTCGAAAGGCGCATGTCCTTTCCCACGCACACCCGTGAAGGGGAGAGAAGCGATGCGTATGCCCTTCCTATCCTGGCGGCCAGGTCTTCGTTCAACTCGTCCGGGATGCGTCCCCGCACATCGTATGCCTTGAAGCAGTTGAGCCCTTTTTGTGACGAGTCACTCATGATCCCTCCTTACTGGTGCCATTGGTCCGGATCGAAGCCGTCCATGGCGATTGCGTCCTCCGAGTGCCGACAGCATTCTACCGTTATTTTATATTCTTTCACAGGGAGCCCGCGCCTTTCAAGGCGCCTAATGAATGGGGCTGGGATCCGGGATCTCTTCTTCGTTCACTTTCTTCATCCCCCCCCGGAACAGGACGAAATCGGCGCGTATGAGCTTGTCCTTCTTCGTTGGATGGAGATAGCGGACGCTGAACCCCGGCCGCCCCTCGTGCTGGAAGCTCGTGATCGGCAGTATGCCGGAGAGTTTCATTTGCGAGGTGATTACGTGGTGTTTCGAGCGTGAGGACCAGGTCATAAGGTAGAGCTTTGTGTAATCGCACCCGGCATCTCTCCCTATCGGCGCGTATGCCACCAGATAGTTGTTCTTCGCACCACGATCCGGGTCGTCGGTCACACTGATAGTCTGCCACCCCACCATTCGCATAAACGGAACCATGCGCGCGATCTCATCGGGGGGGGTGAGCACCATGTTGTGGGTATAAAGGTAACCGACTCTGCCATCCTCGATCTTGACCTTGTACCACACGTCCTTCTTGAAATCTTCCAAAGTGCTCTCGCCGCTCGGGGTATCCGAAGCCGCCGCGTCCGCGATGCCTGAAGGCACCTCCCTCTGCCCGTGGTGAACGGTCACGACCCGCTCGTAAACTTCGAACTTTTTCCCTGCTTGGAGGACCTCCACGATTTCTTGTTCCCGTCCTGGGCTGAGCCTGAAATTCGCTCTGCTTTTGGTCACCCCTTCAGCCTGCGGACGGATCCCTTCAATAGATCTCTTGAGCTCTTGGATTTTCTGGATGATTTCCTGCCCGCCAACAACCTTCTGCTCAACATAGCCTTCCCTACCATCGCGGGTGCGCACCCTGTACCAATCGCCTATCTTGTCCAAGAGGTGTATAGGGGCTTCCGCGGGCAGGTCCCGAATTATTTCGGAATTTTGATTGGCGGTTCTGAAGAGGGAACAAGCTCGGATGGTGACCCCGTCTCGCGGAACAAAGGGACTCTTCTTCTGCTTGACCAGTTTGGTGACCTTGGCTAGCAGCTCTCTCTTGATAGGTTCCAGCTCATTGCAACCTGCGATGAGGGAGACACACACGGCCACGAGCAAACAAGCGGTTCGAGCTCTTGCTCTCGCTCGAGAATCACAGGTACAACCCATGAATGTACGCCCTTCCAGGACCCGAGCCACCGGGAATGACGCCATGGTTCTGAGGCCCATCCGACGCAGGGAGTGGCGACCCGGCTCCGATGAGACTACTCGGGTCCCCTCGGATGCTTTGGTGTCAATTCCTACACACTGAAGTGGCGCAATGTCAAGACAAGTTTCCGTTTCCTGGCATAAATCGCTAGTATTTATATTGATTTTGTTGAAGGCTAAAGACCGACTTCTCATCGGATCGGCAAATCCTTATGAACCGAAGACGGTCTCACCGTTGCTTTGGACAATCCAACGATACGTGGGCCCCTCTTTTGTCAAAACAAGTCGCTGTCGAGGGTGGAGGTAATCCTGTGGTGTAGGTACTCACGCTTTCCAGATTTCCTTGTTGAGAATGCAGTTGACAGGACGCAGGGGATGGGGGTGGAACCACGTCTCTGCACGGAAATAAAGAGCAAAGACTCATGAGAATATGGCTCCAAAAGGTGCTGCGCTCGTGTGCTGAACGCGCCGTCAGTGTTGGAATCAGGCTGCAAAGTTGACGCGGGGTGGATTCCGCGCCGCCGCGAACCTCAATAGACCTTGATTTTCCAATCAAAATCGGATA
>Ga0067045_1027589_pt1 | contig 84897 bp, 76 predicted proteins | sample TerdegcTABiofilm_FD_59184 | JGI IMG/M metagenome (GOLD analysis project Ga0067045, IMG submission 59184) | Combined Assembly of (Gp0054472, Gp0054536) Wastewater bioreactor microbial communities from Singapore -Terephthalate degrading... | reverse complement strand
AAATCCAGCCCTGCCGTTACCGGCAGGTCCTGTTTACTTGAATCATTGACATTGACTTCAGTTACGACGGAAACAACAGGCTGCGGCCGGTGACCATTCGGGTGATCTGGTTGGTTCCCGTGTAAATCTGGGTCAACTTGGCCTCGCGCATCATTCGCTCCACCTGGTATTCCTGCATATAACCCGACCCGCCCATAACCTGAACCGCGTCGGTCGTCACCTTCATCGCCGTATCGCTGGCAAATGTCTTGGCCATTCCACCGATCAGTGGTCCTCGTTTGTCTTTTGCATCGAGCAGTGTTGTCGCCTTCCGGACCAGGAGGCGCGCGGCTTCGACTTCAGTCGCCATATCGGCGATCATGAACTGGATCGGAGTCAGATGGGCGATGGGCTTGCCGAACTGTTCACGCTCGCGGGTGTGCTGCATGGCCCTTTCCAGAGCTCCCTGAGCAATGCCCACAGCCTGGGATGCACAGAAAACACGGTTAATGGAAAGCGCACCCATGAGATAGGCGAATCCTTTGCCTTCTTCACCGACCAGGTTTTCCGCGGGAACTTCCAGGTCCTCGAAGAAGAGTTCGGAGTTGGGGCATCCACGCATCCCCATCTTTTTTTCATTGTGGCCGTAAATCAAACCGGGAGTGCCTCTTTCCACCACAAAGGTGCTCATGCCTTTCGCGCCTTTTGACGGATCCGTATAAGCCCACACCGTGAGGATGTCAGCCACAGAACCATTGGTGATAAAACATTTCTGTCCGTTGATCACGTACTTGTCGCCCTTCTTGACTGCACGGGTTTTCATGGCCAGCAAATCCGAACCGGCTCCCGGTTCGGTGGCGGCAAAGGCGGTCATCAGCGTGGATTTTTCGCCAAACCGGGGCAGATACTTCTCCTTGAGGGCCGGGCTGCCGTCCAGGATGATGGACAGCATGCCGTCAGCCTGAGCGAGCAGCATCAGGGCGGTGGAAGCGCAAACCTTGCCGATTTCCTCAAGGACCATCGCAAAAGTCGTAATATCCATTCCTGTTCCGCCGTATTCGACAGGCACCAGCGGGCTCAGAAGCCCCAGATCCGCGAAGAGGTCCCGGGCATGCACCGGAAAAGAATGATTCTCATCTATTTCTATGGCCCTCGGCGCAATTTCCCTAACCGCCAGATTGCGCACCATTTCCATTAAAAGTTTTTGCTCTTCGGTAAGTTCGTTCATTGTATCTCTCCTTTGAGTGATTGTGGTATCATTACTTTGATTGCTCATCACGGATCTCCCTTGCAACGACAATGCGTTGAATTTGATTGGCCCCTTCAAAGATCTGGGTCAGTTTCGCATCCCGGAACATGCGCTCCACCGGATAATCATGCGTGTAGCCATATCCGCCAAAGACCTGAATCGCATCGGTGGTGATTTTCACGGCGGCATCGCCCATGAAGAACTTGGCCATGGAGGCCAATTTGGTATTTTTCTTCCCCTTGTCATACAGATCCGCCGCCTGATAGATAAGACCCCTTCCCGCCTCGATCAGAGCCGCGCTGTCGGCGATAATCTGAGTGATCATCCCGTGCTCGCACAGAGGCTTGCCAAAGGTATACCGTTCCCTCGAATAGGTCTCCATCTGCGCGAAAGCACCCTCGGAAATTCCCAGGGCCTGCGCCGCGATAGCCGGACGGGACATGTCGAAATCCTTCATGGCGAGCTTGAAGCCGTTGTTCAACTCACCCAGCAGGTTTTCCGCGGGCACGCGCACATCTTCAAGTATCACTTCGGAGGTCTGGGAACCCCTCATCCCCATTTTGTGCTCGATTTTTCCAACCGACAGTCCGGGGGTGTTTCGTTCCACCAGGAAGAAGGAATAACCCTGAACTCCCTTATCATCCTTGGTCCGGCACAGGCAGGAATAGAAAGAAGCAATCGGCCCATTTGTGGCCCAGCACTTGGTCCCGTTGATAACCCAGTCGTTGCCGTCTTTGACCGCCTTGGTCCGAATCGCCTTCACATCTGATCCGGCTCCGGGTTCCGATACCAGATACCCGGCCAGTTCACGATTGTTCACGATCCTCGGCGCGATGCGATCAAGAAGTTCCTTTCTGCCGCCATGCATGAGGGGAAAACTTCCCACGGCCTGAATGATCAGCAGCAGGGCCGTTGAAGCGCAGGCTTTCGCTATCTCTTCACACCCTATGCACAAAAGTGTCCCGGGATTTGTTTCCGATCCGCCGTATTCCGGTGGATAGGTCACGGTCATGAGCCCCAGATCCCATAAAAGATCATATATTTCCGGTTTGATAATACCCGAGTCATCGACCTCTGCGGCCAGGGGAGCAATACGATCCTTTACTGCCTTGCGTATCGCATCGATCGCGGTTTTCAGATCTTCAGTCTCCGTGTTGATGTACATTGTTTATCTCCCTCCTAATATAAATTCTTTTGTGTTTTACATTGATCCATGAATTACCAACAAACCCACCGATATTCCTACTAAAATTCCTTTTGTTTTTTATCTTTACATGCTTTGTGCCAGTTTCTTCGGGAAAAAAACCATTGCGAATGTAATCATTTGATATATATGTGATTTTTTAAAATCTATACAAAACGAAAGAGATGTGCTACTTTTCCTATAGTGTAGACCATTGAATACAAGTCTGTTTAAAAGCATGATTAAATAAGGATGTACCCCTAAGGAGACATGTTTCCAAATGAATACAATTACCCAGGCATCCGCACTCCGCAAAGCTGCCTATTGTCGGTGCGGTGTTGTTTTCTTAGACAAAACCGGCCACATCATCACATTGAACGCTGATTTTTTCGAAGAAACTCATCCGAATATCAAAAAAGGAGTTTTGCTACCGGAAAAGCTTCGCAGCCTGGGACCAGGACAGTGGACCTTCTGGGATGAGGACTGGTTTGTGCAGGCCGAGGGTCAACAGAAAACGGAAGTGGTCATATTCCGGCGAATCCGGGTGGCGGACAAGATCCTGGGGCCTTATGGAAACAATTCCATCAACGAGGAAATGGTGAGGATGGTCCTGGATAACCCCTATGAGGGGCTTTCGGTTATTGACACAAAGGGAAAGGTCACGATGTTCAGTCCGGCAAACGAAAAATGGTTCGGCCTCGAATCCGGTGGCGGGATGGGCCTTTCGCTTTCCCAGCTTGCACCGGGAGCTCATCTGACCAAAGTGGCGCGAACCGGCGTCGGTGAAAGAGCCGTCGTTGATCTGCATGGAGAAACTAAAATAACGATCAACCTGCCTGTCAGGAAAGACAACAGGGTGATCGGAGCTTTTGGGAGAATCCTTTTCCAGAGTCCGGAGCAATTGGAAAAGCTGGCAGATCGAGTGCGGGCCATGGAACGGAAAGTCGAGCGCTACGAAACCCTGCTGGATGAAATGCGCAGACATCGGTTTTCGTTCGAAAACATACTCACCCAGAATCCGGACATGCAGCGCATTATCGAGCAGGCCCGCCGGATTGCGGCTTCTTCGGCAACCGTCCTGATCCTGGGCGAAAGCGGAACCGGCAAGGAGTTATTTGCCCAGGCCCTCCATGAAGCCTCACATCGACGAAAAGGACCATTCGTGGCCATCAATTGCGGCGCGATTCCCCATACACTGATCGAATCGGAATTGTTCGGTTACGAGGAAGGGGCTTTCAGCGGCGCAAGCAAAAAAGGAAAACCCGGAAAGTTCGAACTGGCATGCGACGGAACACTCTTTCTGGATGAAATCGGAGAGTTGCCCATAGACAGTCAGGCCAAGCTGCTCCGCGTCCTTGAAGAGCGCAAGATCGACCGACTGGGCGGGACGGCGCCGATTGCCGTGGACTTCCGTCTGGTGGTTGCCACAAATCGTGATCTTACCGCACTGGTCAATTCCGGCAAATTCCGCAGCGATCTCTTTTACCGCATCAACGAATTTCCCATCGAAATCCCGCCCTTGAGGCAGCGTCTGGATGATATCCCGCTCTTGGCAGAGCACTTCCTCACAAAAGCATGCCAGCAGGAGGGGCTGGCCATGCCCAAATTCTCCGAGGAAGCGATTAAAGTATTGATGTCTTATGAGTGGCCTGGAAACGTTCGTGAATTACGTAGCCTGATCCGTCAGATGGCCTGGAAATTCCAGGGCATGACCGTCGAACTCCATAATCTGCCGCAGGCATTCCATAAAGAACGGAAAGTAACGATGTCCGGAACCCTTGAAGAACAGCTGGCCCGCGCCGAACGTAACGCTATCGAAACCGCTCTGCAGACATCGAACGGTAATCGCGCGCTCGCCGCCCGCATGCTCGGAATTCACCGCACCGCTCTTTACAAAAAGATGAACCGGCTGGGTGTCGACGGCACCTTATCCGGCCATATCCCGTGATGAATTGCCGGAAAGGCAGATTACTCTTCCATGATTCAAACCCCACTTGAAAGCCTGAAAAAAATCTTCGGGTACGACGCGTTCCGACTGCACCAGCAGGAGATTGTCGACGGGCTTATCCGTGGCGAGGACGCCTTTGTCCTGATGCCCACAGGCGGCGGCAAATCCCTTTGTTATCAGCTTCCGGCCCTCCATCGTCCGGGGGTGGGGATCGTGGTTTCTCCGCTGATTTCCCTGATGAAGGATCAGGTGGATTCCCTTAAGGCCTATGGTGTGAAAGCGGCATTCTACAATTCCTCTCTAAGCGGCACGGAAGCACGCAAAGTCCTGGCCCGACTCCACGGCGGGAAGTTAGATCTCATCTATATCGCCCCGGAGCGCTTGATGAGCCGGGAGTTTCTCGAACGGCTCAACGACATCCCCATCGCTCTGTTCGCTATTGACGAAGCGCATTGCATTTCCCAGTGGGGGCACGACTTCCGTCCGGAATACCGGCAGTTGGGCCGGCTTCGGGGCCTTTTCCCTGAAATTCCCCTGATCGCCCTGACCGCCACGGCCGAGGCGCACACCCGCCGGGATATTCTGGAGCGCCTGGGCCTCCGGCAGGCCAGATCCTACATCTCTGGATTCGACCGGCCCAATATCCGCTATACCGTTCTTGAAAAAAGAAAGCCTTTCGCGCAGTTGACGACCTTTTTACAACCGCGGTATAAGGGGGCCGGCATCGTTTACTGCCTGAGCCGCCAGCGGGTGGAAAAGGTGGCCGGAGCACTTACCGAAGCCGGCTTCCAGGCGGCTCCCTACCACGCGGGGCTCCCGGCGGGAGCGCGGAAGCAGGTGCAGGAGGATTTTCTGCGCGATGATATCCGGATCATCGTGGCCACAGTGGCCTTCGGCATGGGAATTGACAAGTCCAACATCCGCTGGGTGGTCCATTACGACATACCGAAAAATATTGAAAGCTATTACCAGGAAACGGGGCGAGCCGGCCGTGACGGCCTTCCGGCTGAGGCTCTGCTGCTCTTCGGCTATGGCGATATTTCCCTGGCCCGCGGTCTGATCGAGAACTCAAAAAATCCCGAACGCAGACGGATCGAACTTCACAAACTCAATGCCATGGTGGGATATGCCGAAGCCCTGAGCTGCCGCCGCCGTATCCTGCTGGGTTATTTCGGGGAATCCCTCGCGGAGGATTGCGGCAACTGCGATATCTGCCTTAACCCACCGCGACTGGTCGATGTGACGGAAGACTCCCGCAAGGCCCTGTCCTGCGTCTATCGGGTGGGACAGCGCTTCGGCATGGGTCACGTCATCGATGTGCTGCGCGGATCGCAAAAGGAGCGCGTGCTTGAACTTCACCATGACCGATTGTCAACCTATGGGATCGGCCGGAACAGGAGCCAGGAATACTGGGGCAGCCTGCTCCATCATCTGGTTCACAATGGCTTCCTGGAACAGGATGTGGGCAATTATTCGGTGCTCAAACTCACGGACGCCGCCCGACCGCTGCTGCGCGGGGAACAGACCTTGTCCATGGCGGAACCACGCGTGAAAACGGAGACAGCGTCTCTTACACATAGGCGCAAGGGCGGGCAAAAAGCGAGAGATGAATATCCCGACGACTCCGCAGCCCTGTTCGAAAGGCTGCGCACTTTGCGCAAGAAACTGGCCGACATGGCCGGCGTTCCGCCCTATATCATTTTCAGCGACGCCTCCCTGGCGCAGATGGCAGCCTTCCTGCCCGCCGATCCCGAGGCTTTTCAGCAAATCCACGGCGTCGGCGCGCACAAGACGGCACGCTACGGGCCGGATTTCCTGGAGGAGATCCGGCGATTTATCGACAGCTCTGTGGAAAAAAAGAAGAACAGGACACAGGGTTTGCCGGGCTGAGAAAAAATCATTCCGCTTACCCGTCAAACATGATAAACACCGGGACATTTCAATGCAAAACTGAATTTCAGGAATCCGAATCAATGACCCGGGAAGAAAAAAGCTGGATTCTCTACGATGTGGCCAACTCCGCCTTCATTTTGACGATTGCCACGGCTGTTATGCCCATTTTCTTTAAAAACGTGGCCGCCCGAGGCGTGGACAGCGCCGTCTCCACGGCGAACTGGGGACTGGCGAACGCCTTCGCGTCTCTCCTGCTGGCGCTGCTTGCCCCCTTCCTGGGGACCCTGGCCGATTATCAAGGATGGAAAAAACGGTTTTTTCTGGGATTTCTGCTTCTTGGCGTGATCTTTACCCTGATGCTGACCGTCCCCGGCGAGGGAGACCAGGCATTGTGCCTTTTTCTGTATGTGGCCGCCTACATAGGCTATGCCGGAGCCAACATCTTCTACGACGCCTTTCTGGTCGATGTTACCAATGACAGGAAAATGGACTGGATTTCAGCGAACGGCTTCGCCTGGGGATATATAGGAAGCACAGTTCCTTTTATTCTGGGCATGATCCTCATTCAGAGGCCCGCCTTCGCCGGCTTCGATTCGCCTCTACAGGCCACCCGTGCCGCCTTTGTCATCACGGCCCTCTGGTGGCTGATCTTTTCCCTTCCCATGATCCGGAATGTCCACCAGAGGCATTACATTCCAGCATCGACCCACCCCCTGCGCCGCAGCCTTCGGCGACTGGCCGCCACATTCCGGGAAATCCGCCGGTATCGCCCGGCGTTTCTTTTTCTGGCAGCCTATTTTTTCTACATTGACGGGGTGGATACGATCATCCGCATGGCAACCGCTTACGGGGTGGATATCGGGATGACGACGACTCAGCTTTTGACGATCATCCTGGTTATCCAGATTCTCGCCTTTCCTTTCGCCCTGCTCTACGGGAAGCTGGCCGACCGTGTGGGAACAAAGCCCATGCTTTATGCGGGCATGGGAGTTTACGGAATCATCGTCCTGATTGCCTACGCCCTTCCTTCAATGCCCACGGCGCAGATCAGAACTCTTTTTTACTGGATCCTGGCGGTTCTTGTAGCCAGTTCCCAAGGGGGCATTCAGGCCCTCAGCCGTTCCTTTTTCGGCCGTCTCATCCCCAAAGAAAAATCGGCTGAGTTTTTCGGCTTTTATAACATTTTCGGGAAATTCGCGACAATTCTCGGTCCCCTGCTGATGGCCCTGGCCAGCCGGATTACCGGTCAGTCCCGTTACGGAATACTGAGTCTCGTGGTCCTTTTTCTGATCGGCGGACTTCTTCTTTCCCGGGTTCCCATATCTGTCGGCACAAGGGAGGAATAAAATCATGCCGAAGGAAGCGACACACTGGATTCTGGCTGAACAAACCTGGCAGGCCATGCCCGACGGACTGCTGAAAATGGAAATTCGCGAAAACAAGGCTCTTTATTATCTTGGCGCGATTGTCTTTGATACGCCCTATTATGTCGTGACCGGGCAGAACCGGTCTAATCTGCTTGCGGCGGCACAGCGGCTGCACGGTTACAATGCTTCCCGCGCCTTCAATCCTTTCGGCCCGCTGGCAAGAAACCTCGAAACTCTGCCTGAAGGATACCGGCCTTTTCTGGCAGGAGCCCTGACCCACGTGGCTGCGGATGCGGTTTTTCACCCCTTCATTTACTATTTCAGCGGCAGCGACGAGGGCGTCCCGCCAAATCAGGCCGCCCGTGCCAAGGCTCGCCACCGCCGTCTCGAAACCGCCCTGGATCTTTCTTTTCTCAGCCGGAACGGAAACGCTTCGTTCCGGAATCTGCTTCTTCCCGCCCTTTACCGGCATCGGGAAAATGAAGAAAGAGCCTTCATGAGACTTCTGAATCTTCTTTATTTCGGCAGGGTCCTGTTGAAAGACTCGTCCCTGAAACTGGCGGTGTGGCAGCATGCCCTTATTCACGTCCTGATTCATCAGAAACGGATTCACCAGTTCATCGAGCTGATCGATATCCTTTGGCCCCGGCAGGCCCGCCGGGTCAAGCCCGTTGAAGCGCTGTTTTATGCCACCTGCCAGGAAGCTGATCCCCGTTTTTTCCAGCGCCCCCTCGTTTACCGCCACCCCGTGACGGGGGAGGAAAGAAACGAATCGACCAATGATCTGCAGGACAGAACCGTTGCCCTGGCACTGGAATTTCTGGACCGAATCGATAACCTCGAACGCCAGGCCGATTTGAAACAGCGCCTGGCCGGAGCCACTTTTCCTTCGCTTTACTCCGGGCTGCCCCCTGACCGAAGCCTTAGGATGCGTTTTTTCGACACGCTTGTGCCACTGGACCTGTAATGCCGGACGGTAATCACCCTCAGCTTTTTCATGGAACCGTTTCCGCCGGCAGGTACACAATCATCGTTGTTCCAACTCCCGGTTCCGAACGGCAATCGATAAGCCCCTGATGTCTGCGCACAATCGAACGGGAGACAGCAAGTCCCCAACCGGATTTTTCTCGGTTGTCGTCCGGCCAGGCAGCAAAACCCGGATCGAATACCCGGGGGAGAATCTCTGAAGAAATGCCAATCCCCCGGTCTTCAACGGACCAGCGGACATAGGAACCGACAGGCAGATCCCCTTTCTCCCCGGCATTCAGAAAAACATTTTCCGCTCGGATAGTTACCTGCCCCCCTTGCGGCATGGCCTGCCGCGCGTTCTGAAGAAGATGAAAGATCACCTGCCTGATCTGATTCTCATCGACGCAAACCGTCCAAAGGGGGGCGGCAAGGACAAAGGCGCTTTTGAGGTCGGACCCCCTCAGAAAAAGGCGGACAGAATCCAGCAGAAGAACATCCGGAGACACTCTGCGATGGAAAGGTTTGCCCTCCTGCCCGATTAAAGCGAACAGCCGGGCAGCCAGTTTCCCGGATTTCATAAAAGCTTCCTCTGTCTTTTCAAGGAACTGCGAAGCCGGATCGTACGGCGGCACATTCAGCCGAGCCAGCGACAGATATCCCATGCTCACGGACAGCAGATTGTTAAAGTCATGGATGATATCCTCAGCCAGGACACACAGGGTCTCGAGCTTCATTTTCCGGGCGTATTCTTCCTCCTTCCGTTTCCGTTCAGTAATATCCGTAAAGATTTCGAGACGGACAATCCGGCCGTCGAACCAGGACACGGCGCTGTCCCGACATTCATACCAGCGCTGATTCCGGGTGTTTTTGACCTCCCGCAACAGAACCCGCTCAGGCTCTCCCCTTTCATTGACCAGCCGCCCATTGTTGCAGAAAGGACAGGGACCATCCTGGTTTTTCTGAAAGACCTGCCAGCAGATTCGCCCTTCCACATCGCCGCAGATATACCGGAGATGGCGATTAATGTAAAGAATCTCACAGGTTTCCATGTCGGTCACGTAAGCCCCGGCGTCCAGACTGTCCAGAATCCGGCGGAGATTATTCTGATCAGATTCCAGAGGTTCCCGGGCAGAACTCTCCCTTTTTGCCGTTTCTTTTCGCCGGTTACTGCAGAATAACGGCCACGACAGATTCTCTTTCTCTCCGCACCGCGACAACGGAAGCGTTTTCATACTCTGCAAACCTCCTTCTCCACGAATTCCCGCAGACAGGATAATGTGGGAACATTTAAGTGACGCACAATCCAAAGAGGACGAGAAAATAAATACTAATATTTTCAATGGGTCAAGCTCATTTATGGGCTCAATCTACGACACGGTAGATGGAAGGCAGTAAAAACTGCAACCCGCCCGAAAGCTGTAAAATCTGATGAATCAATTCGAAGATATATTGAATGGCATAGACGATAGCACTTAATTACAATATGTTGTAAAACGCATCCCAAAATTACGAACTTCAAAAATTCTCATAAAAGTTGATTAACGATTGACAGGCCTTATCAAATCGGATACGTTGCGTCCGAAATACTCACTCTTCATTCCTTTTCAAGCGAGTTACCGTGCCTCAAGGATTCGAAAATCGCTTATAGAACATGGCATCGGGCAGCATTTCTGGTCATCTTGATGTGATCGTTTCCCTTGCCTTGAAGTTCAAGAGGCCTGATATCCGGCTCTCTATCCGGCATGCTATCTCCCTTCAGGGCGCTTGCGGCTGTTGCCTGTCCACCGGCAATTTCAGAACAGAAGACAGGAGCTTCCCGGATTTTTCCAGAAATAGGACTGGCAAGCTCATCGTCAAGCTCCAGAAGCCTTGTTTTCACAATTTCTTTCCGATAAAATGCGGGAAATAATCTTGCAGCAGGAAAGGATTGAACCATATGAAATCATTCAGAAAAGAATTGTGGATTGAGATTCCGAGCAGAATAGGTTTTTTAAATATTACGGAAAAGATTGAGCAATGCCTCAAAGAAAGCGAAATAAAGGAAGGTTTTGCGCTGATTAACGCAAGACATATAACGGCATCGGTCTTCATCAACGGCGATGAACCCGGTTTGCTTCTGGATTATGAATATTGGCTGGAAAAACTTGCCCCTCATGAACCCATTGCCAAATATCGCCATAACGACACCGGCGGTACGAACGGAGACGCCCACTTGAAAAGACAGATCATGGGAAGAGAAGTTGTTGTTGCCATAACGAATGGCATCCTGGATTTAGGACCGTATGAGCAGATATTTTATGGCGAGTTTGACGGCCTCAGGGAGAAGAGGGTTCTGGTGAAGATGATCGGAGAATAAAACCGGCCTTATTTTTGATCATAACATATTCTGGCACTTGAAAGATGAGATTACTTCCTGAATTCCGAATTCGATTACTGTTAAATAAACTACAGAGGCGAAAACATGAAAGTGACAGGAACCGTATCCAACCGGGCTGGAGAGATTCTGATTGTTGAAGACAGCCCGACCCAGGCCGAACATTTAAAACACATCCTGGAAGAAACCGGCTATCAGACAGAGCATGTTCGCAACGGGAGGGAAGCAGTACGCTTTCTGAGCCTGACTCGGCCGGATCTGATCATCAGCGATGTCCTCATGCCCGAAATGGACGGCTACGCATTGTGCCGATGGCTGAAAGGTCAACCGGATCTGCGGACGATTCCCGTCATCCTCTTAACCATTCTTTCCGATCCCCGGGATGTCGTCAGGAGTCTTGAGTGCGGAGCCGACGACTTCATAACGAAACCCTGCAAAGATGTCGTCCTTGCCTCCCATGTCAAACGCCTGCTGTCCGGCGTGAAGCGGACAGAGGAAAGACATTCCCGGGAAAGCATCACCCTTGCTTTCGGCAACTCATCCTATCACATTACCGCAGATCTTCATAAGACAGCAAATCTTCTTCTTTCGTCCTATGAAACGGCCATCGAAAAAAACAGGGATCTGATTGCAGCTCAGCAGGAATTGAGGATACTGAACGAATGTCTGGAACATCGCGTTGAAGCAAGAACCGCGGAGTTGCGTGCGGAAATCGCCCGCAGGGAGGCCGCTGAACAGACCCTCAGGCAGAGTGAACAGCAGCTTCAGCATATCCTGAACCACATCCATACGGGCTTTCTGGTGATCAACGCTCAGACGAAACGCATTGTCGAAGTCAATGCCTCGGCTGCCGAGATGATCGGACTGCCCCGGGAGACGATTCTGGGAGAATGCTGCTGTCGTTTCATCTTTCCGGACCTGAGCGGATGCCCCATCGAATTTCCTGAAAGGGTCGGAAGCCAGTCGGAGCACCTGCTCAGGACGGCATCGGGAAACCTGCTTCCCATCCTGAGAACCGCATCCATCATGACCTTGCACGGCCAGCCTCATATCGTTGAAAGTTTCGTTAATATCAGTGCCCAGAAACAGGCTGAGGAGGAACGACTGGCCTTGGAGAAACAGCTTTTCCGCGCCCAGAAGATGGAGGCCATCGGCACCCTGGCTGGGGGAATCGCCCATGATTTCAACAATATTCTCGGTGCTATCATCGGATATGCGGAAATCACTCTCCATGGCCTCTACGACAGTCCCTGGCGGCCTAAACTGGAACGAATCATCAGAATCAGCGAACGGGCCAAAGACCTGGTTCAGCAGATCCTGACCTTCAGCCGGCACAGCGACCACGAGCACAAACCCGTGCAACCCGCTCTTCTCATCAAAGAATCCCTGAAGCTTCTCCGTTCCTCTCTCCCTGCGACGATTGAAATCCGTCAGGATATCGCAGCGACAAAAAGCACCATTATGGCTGATCCAACCCGAATTCATCAGATCATGATGAATCTCTGCACCAATGCCGCTCATGCCATGCGTGAAACCGGGGGTGTTCTGGAGGTATCCCTGAAGAACCGTGACATTGGCGCCGCGGAGATCGTGCCGGACTTCCAGCTCGAACCGGGACCATACGTCGTACTGACCATTCGGGACACGGGACAGGGGATCCCGCCGGATATTCAGAACCGCATCTTTGAACCCTTCTTTACCACTAAAAGCCCGGGAGAAGGCACAGGGCTGGGATTGTCCGTCGTTTACGGCATTGTGAAAAAGTACAACGGCATGGTTACCGTTGACAGCGTTCCCCGAAAAGGCGCCACCTTCCAGGTATTTCTTCCCCGTGTCGATGACAATTTAACATTCATTCAAGAAGAAGAGGAAATCCTGCCCTGCGGCAGTGAACACATCCTGTTTGTCGACGATGAGACCGCTCTCGTTGAGATGGGCCAGGAAACGCTCCGAACCCTGGGCTACCGTGTTACAGGAATATGCAACAGCCTTGAAGCGCTGGAAACTTTTCGCCGGACGCCCTCTCTTTTTGATCTGATCATCACGGATATGACCATGCCACAGATGACGGGCACCGTTCTTTCGCGCCACCTTCTTCAGATCCGCGGCGATATCCCGATTATCCTCTGCACAGGCTACAGCGAATTCATTACAGAGAAAGAAGCCAAAGAACTGGGTATCAGGGAATTCATCATGAAACCTCTGTTCATGAAAGAACTTGCCACGGTTATTCGCCGGGTCCTGGATTCGGTTCCTGCGGTGTAAAGGCATACTGCCTTCGAGAAAGAAAGGAGGTGAATTTTATGAGTTCACTTCGTTTTCCAGAACCATACCAGCATCGGCACCCGCCAGTCTGCAATATCAACGAGCTGCTTCAGGAAAAACCGACCTTGAGCCAGAAGGCGGCCGACCTGATTGCAGGAACAGTTGGATCATGGCGCTTTCTGATTATTCAAAGTCTTCTCCTGGCTGGCTGGTTTATCCTCAATCTGGTAGCCTGGATCACCCCCTGGGACCCCTATCCCTTCATCTTCATGAATCTTGTTTTATCCCTGCAGTCGGCATACACGGCTTCGATCGTCATGATCAGCGAAAACCGCCAGGCGGAACGGGACCGACTGGAAGCCCATCACAATTATGAACTGAACCTTAAAGAGGAAGAAGAACTGCGGGCGATTCTTGATCATCTGGCCGCACAGGACGAAGCCCTGCAAGAAATTCATCGCCGACTTGCTGCGCTTCAGGCGGACAGGGAACAGGCCGGCGGGGCAGACAGACTGCCGTGAATTCAAAGCATTAATTAATTCCAACAGGAAAGGAGACCTTCACAATGTTGACTGCCGAAAGAACGGTTCTGGTGGTAATTGATTTCCAGGGCAACCTGGCTCAGGCGATGGCTGACAGGGATGCCCTCTTCGAGAATGCACGAAAGATTATTCAGGGAATTCAGGTTTTCGATATCCCTCTGATTGTCACGGAACAGATTCCCGCCAAACTGGGACCGACGATCCCCGAAATCTCAAATCTCCTGCATGGGGTGACGCCCATTGCCAAGGAAAGCTTCAGTTGCTGCCAGAACGACGTCTTTATGCAGGCTCTGAAGAAGACGGGGTGTGAACAGATCCTGTTGACGGGGATTGAAACACACATCTGCGTTTATCAGACCGCCCTTGATCTGATCTCGGCGGGTTATCCGGTTTTTGTCGTCTCCGATGCCGTCTCCTCACGTACGGCGGGAAACCGCGAGATCGGGCTGCAACTGATCCGGGATGCCGGTGGCACGATCACCAGCACCGAGAGCGTTCTCTTTGAACTTCTGAAAACGGCCGCTCATGAGAAATTCAAGGACATTTTCAGGATAGTGAAATAGCGCAACGAGGGGAAACGCAACTTTTCGCCCCGGGGCGGAAAGAGGAAATCAACTGCTGCGATGGACGCTCCCCCGGGTGAGAATAAAAACTCAGTTGCGGGAAACAAGGTGCTTGACGGCTTTTTCCAGGCCGTCAAGGGTCAGTTCGAACATGGGAAAGACATCCTGTATGATCCCGATGGTCCAGGTATGCCGCCACTCCCAATCCGGTTGGGGATTGAGCCAGACGGAGTGGCGGAAGGTCCGCGTCAGAAGTTTGAGGCGTTCAATGCTCGGCGTGGAAGAGCGATCATGAAAGTAGATGCCGCCGTGCAGATGCATGAGTTCCGACGGCGCCATGCTGGCATCCCCCACCATGATCAGCCGCGTCTCCGGATCCTTCCGGGCAAAATCCTCAATGAACTCCGGTTTGTAATACCGCTGCGGATCCTGCCAGACGACATCATAAACGGTATTGTGGAAATAATAGATTTTCAGATCCTTGAACTGGGAGCGGGCATAATTGAACAGAGTCTGCACAACATCGATGTAAGGTTCCATCGACCAGCCGCCATTGTCGATCATTAAAATCACCTTAAGGCGGTCCGTCATGCGTCGGTCATAGACAATCTCGATTTCCCCGGCGTTACGCATCGTTTCATAGATGGTTTTTTCAACATTGACGATATCCTTCGGTCCTTCGGGAACCATCTGCCGCAGCCGCTTCAGGGCTTCCCCCATCTGGTGTTCGGTCAGGGGTCCATCCAGCGAATAATCCTTATAGCGTCGTTCCATGGCTACCTTGATCGCCGATTTGTTGCGGGAGCGGCCACCGACCCGCATCCCTCCGGGATGGTAACCGGAATGACCGACGGGTGACGTCCCCCGGGTGCCGATCCACTTATGCCCCCCGTGATGCTCCTCCTTCTGATCCTTAAGGCGATCCAGAAAATACTGCACGAGCTCTTCAGGCGTCATCTTCTTGAACTCTTTTTCGTCGATGCCCAGCGCCCGGGCCAGATCCTCAGGATTTTTCAGCCAGTCTTCCAGCATGGCCCGCACAACATCCGTCAGTTCGGCAATATCCGGCTCGGTCAAAGCCACGCCCTTGAAATGGAAAGCGAAGATCTGATCGTAGAGATCAAAATACCGTTCGCTCTTGATCAGGATGGAACGGGCTGTCATGTAAAAATCTTCCAGGGAGGTCACCAGCCCCATGCTCAGCGCCTTCTGAAGGCGCAGGAAAGAGGTGGGGGAAACGGGGATCCCTTTTTCCCGGAGGGTGTAAAAAAACTGGATAAACAAGAAACTCCCCCCCCCTTATATCCTCAGGCGTGATATCTGCTGCATGGCAAGATTCAAATCCCCGCTCTTCTTGAACAGAATGCCGAGATAGGGCGACTCTCCCTTGTGCAGTTTCTTGACATTGAAATCAGGATCGGCATGAAGGGCGCGAATCCAGTTGATCAGTTCCCGCGTCGCCGGTTTTTTCTCGATGCCGCGAAATTCCCGCAGCCGATAAAACGTGGTAATGCAGGCTTCCGCTATGTCATCATGAATGTTGGGGAAATGGACATTGACGATCTGTCGCATCACATCAGGATCGGGAAAGGCAATGTGATGGAAATTGCATCGCCCCAGGAAGGGATCCGACAGATCTTTTTTGGCATTGGATGTGATCACGATCACCGGCCGGTGCTTCGCCTGGATCGTCTTGTCGATCTCGATGATGTCGAACTGCATCTGATCGAGCACATCCAGCATGTCATCCTGAAAATCCGTATCGGCCTTATCGATCTCGTCGATGAGCAGAACCGTGCGCACGTCGGAAACAAAGGCCTGGCCGATTTTTCCCATTTTGATATATTCTTCGATATTGCTGACATCCCGCTGAGAATCACCAAAACGGCTGTCGTTCAGTCGAGTCAGGGTGTCATACTGATAAAGCGCTTCCAGCAGCTTCATGCTCGATTTGACATTCAGGATAATCAGCGGCATCTGAAGACTTTCCGCTATCGCGTGAGCCAGCATGGTTTTTCCCGTACCCGGCTCACCCTTCAACAGAAGCGGCATTTCAATGGCAATAGAAACATTTACGATTTTGGAGAGTTCCTCGTCGAGAATATATTTCGAGGCTCCCTTGAACCGACGCAACTGTTTATCAGAACTCATAACATAAACTCCTTATACCCGATTCATAACACCGGGGTTAATTGCAGAAAATGATCATATTCCTGATATTCAGAATGGTTTTGAACACATTTTTTCTCAGGTCGCCAAGCTATAATCCATGCCCCGCAACCTTGTCAAGATTTAAATATTTGCGTGCAAAATCAAAGAGATAATAAAAATGAGGCGTCCCGCGGGAGAAGCTTTTCATTCTGCTTCGAAACGCTGTTGACAGCGAACAGAAGAAGGAGTTACAGCCGGTTAAAGTGACGGAACATTTCCCTGCCCGGTTTGCGGCCCTTTTATGCTATAAAAACAACCTCGGTTCCGCGTGTGGATTAATTTATATGATCACATATGCTCAAAGTTCCCGGCTGACCGCCCGGCCTCTTTTTTTCGGATGGCTGTGGAAAATCTTCCGGGGAGGAGGAATTTACGGGTCACACATCATGAAAGCAGCCCTTTTCGCCGTCACCCTGCTCATAATTATTCTGAATATCCTGGACGTATACACCACCCGGCTCGCCCTGAAGCAGGGCGGCTATGAGGCCAATCCTCTCGTCCGTTTCCTGATGCGGAACCATCTTTTCATCCCGGTAAAAGCGGCCGTCGTGACAGCGGTCATCATGCTTATGGCTGCTTCGGATCAGCATACGGCGCTCCTGACGGGTGTTTTCTGCTGTCTGATCTATCTCGCCATTGTCGGGAACAATTTCAGAACCCTCAGGCATCTGAAAAAAAGGTCCTCTCATCATGCCGTCCCGGTAGTGCGGGCATCTCAGAAAAAAACCCTTCTCTGAATCCGACCCTCGCGGGCCCAATGCTCTCCCGGACAGGAATTGCTGCAGGATTCCGCATTCCCGAGCCCCCCTGGATGGTCGATTATTCCCATAATCCTTCAATAGAAAAGAAGTTTTTGACATTTGCAGACAGTCAGGGTAAATAGTTCAAACTAAGCTGGCATTGTGAGATCGCTCATTGTTCTGTTAATGAATTCTCATGCCGTATTCTGGATACCAGCGATCCTTTCCCGGTCATACTCCAGATATCCACTCGGAATTTGTCGGACATCGGGGCGGGAATGCATGCCCCAAAAGGCCCCGGAATGATGAAGGACGAAGAAAAGACCAGAAAACAACTGATCAGGGAATTGGCTGCATTACGTGGGGAGATGTCCGGCGTCATTGCCGAAAAAAGTCCGGATGCAAAGTTCCGCATCCTTTTTGAACATTCTCCGGAAGGCATCTTTCTTTCCGACGGCAAGCTGATGATCGACTGCAATGACACCATGGTGAAGATGCTGCGTTGTTCCTCCAAGGAAGAACTGATCGGCCGTCATCCGTCAGCCTTCTCTCCCCGGATGCAGCCTGATGGAAGCCTTTCCTTTGACAAGGCCAATCAACTGATGGAAGAAGCCCTGCAGAAGGGCCATCTGCAGCAGGAGTGGCTGTGCCGCCGCTTCAACGGCGAAGAATTTCCCGTGGAAATCCTTCTCGCCGTGATCACCTGGGAGGGGCAGAAAATTCTCTATATGGTCTGGCGAGACATAACGGAACGCAAGCGGATTGAAGACGCGATCCGCCATCTGGCCTACCATGACGTTCTGACGGGATTGCCCAATCGTATCCTCTTCACCGACCGGCTGGTGCTGGCGATCGCTCAGGCAAAACGCTATCGGAAGACGATGGCGGTCATGATGCTCGATCTGGACCGGTTCAAGACAATCAACGACACAGCCGGTCATCACATCGGAGACCTGCTGCTCCAGAGTGTCGGACGCCGTCTGACTCATACGCTGCGCGAAGAAGATACCGTTGCCCGTCTGGGAGGAGACGAGTTCATGATCCTGCTGCCGGAAATCAAACAGGCACTGAGCAGCTTCCGCGTTGCTGATAAGATCGTCTCAGCCTTTAAAGAGCCCTTTATCTGCGAAGGAAACGAACTGTCTACCAGCGCAAGCATCGGTATCGCCGTGTATCCCGACGACGGTGAAGACATGGATACTCTGATGAAACATGCCGATACGGCCATGTACCAGGCTAAAAGCACAGGGCGCAACACCTATTGCCGCTTCGGCTCCGATCATCTTCCGTCGGAGGACCGGTTTCTGAAGACGGCAAACTGAACCCTCCACCTCACTGATGTTCTCCCATCCTGCCTTCAAACAGGATTTGCAAACCCTTAAAACAGTCGGCAGGAAGATGTTGAAAATCGGCGATCCGGCCCACGACACCGGCAACCCGCAGGCCGGAATGCCGTTCTATCGCTTCGATATTCTCCAGAATCATGTCCCGCGGCGTTTCCACCTCGCCTCCATCCAGAAGAATGACTCCGAGGGGTTCGATGTTTCTCTGTTCCAGGGCGGCAATCGTCAACAGGGTGTGATTGATGGTCCCCAACCCGGCCCTGGCGGCAATCAGGGGGCGGGCGCCGGTGGGCGGAATCGTGTCAATAACCAGCTTTTCTCCGTCAATGGGTACGAAGACGCCCCCGGCAGCTTCGACAATCAGCGGCGCAAAACGGGCTCTTTTTTCGTCCAGAGTTTCGAGTATCCGCTGCCAGTCGACCTGGCGACCTTCATTGCGCGCGGCAAAGAAAGGAGCCTTGGGATTTCGATAGCAGAATCCGACGGAGCAGGCTGGATCCTTACCGCTCAATTCCGGAATATTCTCATAAATGAATTTCGCATCGGAATCCGTATCGTAAGGATGACGGCACCCCGTCTGCACAGGTTTGAAATAAAAGGGGACAGCCCCCCGATCGAAGAAGTAGCGCATCAACAGGAACGACAGGACGGTCTTTCCGACCCCTGTATCCGTGCCTATCACATAGATGTCAGGAATTTCCGTTTTCATATTCTTTCATAACCTCCTTCAGGGACAAAATAAAGTGATTGACGTCCTCCTCCCCGTGCAGGGCCGTCATTCCAATCCTCAGGATGGCTCTTCCCAGGGGAACGGTGGGATAGCGTGCCGACAAAACGAATATTCCCTTTTTCCGAAGCCGGTTTGAAATCTCCAGCGCCTTCTGTTCCCGCCCGATTTCCACAGCCAGGATATGGGCGTCCCCCTGCACGGAAAAACCCTCTGCATACAGACGGTTTTTCATGAGGGAGCTGATTTCCCGGAGATGCCTTCTGGACTCGTCGCTATCGCCCAACAGGGTCAGGATGTCGATGGCCGAGGCTGCGTGCGCCTCGGGAAGGGTGGTGGAGTAGATGAGGGGGGAAGCGAAGTTGAAGAGATACTCCTTGACCAGGGCCGGAATAAGAAGAAATGCTCCGAAGAGTCCCAAGGCCTTTCCAAAGGTCCCCACGGCGATGTCGGCAACCGGCAGGGCAACGCCGATTCCCCTCTCCCCCAGAACGCCCAGGGCGTGGGCTTCATCGACAATGCAGAGAAACCCGTAATGCTCCTTGAGATCGGCCAGGCCGGAGACATTCAGCAGGTCGCCGTCCATGCTGAAAAGGGATTCCGTCAGGACGACGGTCTCCCTTGTTTCCGCTTTTTTCAGGCGTTTTTCAAGGTGGGTCAGGGAACTGTGATTGTAGCCCACAAGTTCTGCGGAACTGAGGGCCATACCCTTGACGCTGCTGGCATGGATATGCTTGTCAAAAAAGAGCGTCGTTCCGGAATCGAAGAGAGTGGACAGCAGGGCAAGGTTGGCCTGATAGCCGCTGGGAAAGAAGAGAGCCTCCTCATAGCCGAAATAGCGGGCGTATGCCCTTTCAGCTTCGGCAATCAGGGCATAATGGCCGGAGACGAGGCGGGATGAAGAGGAAGAAGAACCGTATTTACAAAAGTTGCGGGCAACCTGTTTCCGCAGGACCTCCGACGCCCCTAGTCCCAGATAGTCGTTGGAGGCGAAATTGAGGACCCGGCCCTCGGCCAGGTGAAGGGAAGCACCCTCCCGGCCGAGGATTTCCGGCGGCTGCCGGTAGAGACCGGCCTGCCGGTGGAGCTTCAATTGTGTTTTCAACCGTTTCGTAAATCCGCCCATTTTTTCTCGTAATGTTTTTTGAGGATTTCTTCCCGCAGGTTTGAATCGTAGGCAACCGCCGCAAAGACGAATTCCCCTTCGATAACCGCTTTGCCGCTCTTCACCGCCGACATCTCATAGGCGAAAACGGAGGCGCTCCTGCTGCGCAGAGTCCCTGAAATTTCATAGCGGCCGTTCAGCATTTCCTCCTCAGGCAAACGACCGTTCCGGATCATGAGGAGGACGGCCTGCCTTTCGAATTCGCACAGGAAACGGACGTGATAAGCCCCCGCCTGAGCCAGCGCTTCCAACCCGATAAATTGCGGAGCATCAGCGAGATCAGCCAGGGCAGCAACCCGCTCTTTGGTGCTTTCCGTAATGCGGGCAAGAAGCGAAAATCCGCTCAGACCTGTGGCAATGGTCATTCCGGGGATCGATTTCCGCAAACTCGACTCTCCTTCCACATCTTTATTTTATTCCGATTCCAGATCACGGACATGTTCAAGGCCGCGAAGGGGAAGCGAAACAGGCCTGCATCGGATAGAAGCATTCGTTTTCGTCTTTCAGGGGGCATAACGTTTCACAATCAGGACCGCATTCTGCCCGCCGAAGCCGAAGTTTTCGATGACCCAGATGGATGTGGACCGCTTTCCGCCTTCCCGCACGAAAGGAATTACGGGAGAACAGGCATCCAGAAGATTGCGGATTTCCGGCAGGTAATCATTCTGCATGCAGATGATGCTGAGCGCCGTTTCCATCGCCCCGCAGGCCGTCGACAGGTGTCCGATCCAGGACTTGAAGGCCAGTATCCGGGGCAATTGATCTGCATAAACCCGTTCGATCAGGGCGACCTCCATGCGGTCGTTGAGAAGGGTCCCCGTCCCGTGGGTGGAAACGACATCGACGTCTCCCGGAACAAAACCGGCATCCGCCAGCGCCTTCTCCAGGGCCAGTTGACCGCCCCGGCCCTCCGGCTCCGGCGCCGTTACATTGTATCCGTCCAGGGAGGCGCCGAAACCGCGGACTTCCCCGATAATCGCCGCACCCCGGCTCCGGGCGTGCTCCAGTTCTTCCAGAAGCAGGACAGCTCCGCCTTCTCCAGGGACAAATCCCCGTCTTCCGTTGTCGAAGGGGCGACTGGCTTCCCCGGGATTTCCGCCGCCTTCATACAGGGCCCGCGCTTTGCGGTAGGCCAGGATCGCTCCCGGCGTCAGGCGGGAATCGCCGCCTCCGGCGAAGGCGAGATCGAGATAGCCGTCCCGTATTTTGTGGAAGGCCTCGCCGATCGCCTGCAGGGAAGAGGAACAGGCGGAGGTGACGGTCAGGTTATCTCCCCGGATTCCCGCAAGGATGGAAATGACCGAGGCTGCCGTGTTCGGCAGGAAGCGGAGAATCCAGAGGGCCATCAGGGTATCGTGCTGGATTTCCCCCTGCCGGATTTCCGGAATTTCGCCCCCCATGTCCATATTGGGGCCGGCGCCGAGAAAGAGACCCGCCCCGGTGATTTGTTCCCTGCGGAGGGAGGCGTTTCCGACGGCGGCCATCGCCGCGGCGACAGTGAACTGGGCGCCCCGGTTGAGATAACGGCGCTCCTTGAAGGAACCGGTAAAAGCCCCCAGTTCAAAATCCCGAACGGGAGCAACAATCACCTGGGGATCAGAGGCCGATGCGGCAAAGGACACCCGGCCGCTGCGCAGAGAGGTCATGATCTGTTCAGCGGAATTTCCCAGCGGGGAAATCACCCCCAGGGCGGTTATGACGACCCGTCGGAACGTTGACATCGGATTCGCGAGACCTTTCACAGTTCCCGATAGATATCGGAAACGCTCTTTTTCTTGAGGGGAGCGGGCGTTTCATCGGGAAACCCCAGCGTCAGGAAGCATTTGATCGTCACCGGCGAGATGCCCAGGATTTCTTCCGGGCGATCCAGGTAGAGAAGTGGAGCGGTCAGGATGCATGAGCCAAGACCCAGTTCCTCCCCCTTGAGCATCCATTCCATCACAGCCATCCCCACGCTGAGATCGTCGTCCGAAGCAGTTCGTCCGCGCCGCGCCGTAATTCCCGACGAAGCGAGCCTTTCGGCGACGCTCCGCTGCGCGGGGACGGTGCCCACGGCAAAGAGCAGTGGCGCATCGAACATGAACAGCAGAAACCGGTGATAATTGACGATGATATTCTTCAGGATCTCCGACGCCCCTTTTTCTTCCGCGGCGGCAAGCCGGGCTTGGCAGCCCTCTTCCATGGCAATTTTCAGTGTTTCCAGAGTTTCGGGACGGCAGAAACGGAAGAAACGGACAGGCTGGCGGTTGGCGGGGGAAGGCGCCTGCAGGGCGCAGCAAACCATCGAATCGATCATTCCCGGCGGGGGCACTTCCCGCTTGTATTTCCGGATGCTCCGCCGGCCGTATATCAGGGAATCCAGCGCCGACACGGGGTCAGGATGCCCTCGAAAGCCGCCAGGCGATGTAGTCGACGAGATCCTGAACTTTCGGATCGGCCTGCCCTCCGGAAAGGATTTCGCGGATTCTTTCACCGGCGAGGAAGGGAAAACGGTCAGCGAGAACGGCGGCAGCCTCCCGGCCTTCCTGTTCGGCCTCGGCGATCAGGAGGGGAACCTTCTGGAGAAAGATCTCGTCCTCTTCCACTTCAATCCCGAACCGGGAACTGAAGGAAAGGGCCAGTTCCAGCATATCGATCGATTCGATGTCCAGATCTTTCCGGAGTCGCGATTCTCCGGTTATTTCCTTCTCTTCCAGATCAAGGGTTTCAACGAGAATCGCTGAAATTTCGGTCAACAGGTCCATGAAACTCCTTTCTTATCCAATTTCCTTAACTGGGGTTACTGTGCCGCCGGCCTGGTCATCTTTTCCCAGACACCGCATCATCCGACTGATTCGCGTCCTGCCTGCCTCCCTGTTGCCCCTTCGAATGCAAGGGGTCAGGTACACGCGGAAAGGATCGTGCCCGTCACCAGGGGTTGACGGCCGTCGGTCCCCGGCTGGAAGAGCCGGCATTGCAGGTGATTTCCCCGATTTTCCATGCGGAATTCATATTCGCCCGGGGGGAGAAAGGTTCGAAATTTGAAATCCCGAATTCTCCCGGGCCTTATCCCGGCTCCGGCGGCCTGAACGGCTTTCAGAAAGGCGGAAATAATCAGGCTGCCCGGCACGACGGGGCAGCCGGGAAAATGATCGGCATAGATCGGATCAGCGGGATCGAAATAAAAGACCCCGGAGAAAACGATAACGGAATCTTCCGATTTCTCGGGGACTTCCCCCTTCCCCCGGTCCGGCGATTTCGACATTTTCCCTATTCCCCCGCAACGGCCCGGATGGACTCATACGTGATTTCGCAAAGGCGATCGATTTCTTCTGTCGTGATGCACAAAGGCGGCATAAGGACAATCACATCTCCCAGCGGGCGGATAATCAGCCCCCGTTTCCGCGCCTCCAGGATGACTTTATGCCCGATTCGTTCGGCTGGAGGATACAGCGCCTTAGTCTCCCTGTCCGCCACGAGTTCGATCCCGACCATGAATCCCCGCTGACGGACCTCCCCCACATGATTCAAGGAAGCAATCGGCGTCAGCCCCTGGGTCAGCCGTTCAATTTTTTCGCCTGATCCCTCGATGACCCGCTCTTCGGCAAAGACGTCCAGATTCGCTATGGCGGCGGCGCAGGCCAGGGGATTCCCCGTGTAGGTATGGCCGTGGAAAAAGGTCTTGAACTCGTCGAAGCGGGCAAGAAACCCCTTATAGATTTCTTCTGTCGCCACGGTAGCCGCAAGGGGCAGATATCCTCCGGACAGCCCCTTGCCCAGGGCCAGAATGTCCGGGGCAACGTCTTCGTGTTCACAGGCAAACATCCTGCCTGTCTTACCGAAGCCTACCGCCACTTCATCGGCAATCATCAGCACCCCGTAACGCGTGCAGAGCTCCCGAACCCGTTTCAGATACCCGGGAGGCTGAACCAGAATGCCAGCCGCCCCCTGAACGAGGGGTTCGATAATCAGGGCCGCCAGTTCATGGGCGTGAGCTGCCAGCAGGTTTTCCAGCTGACTCAGGCAGTCAAACCGGCAGCCTGGATAGGAAGCTCCGAATGGACATCGGTAGCAATACGGCGCTGCGGCCTTGACCGTCGGAAAAAGAAGTTCCCGGTAGGTGGCATGAAACAGGTCGATCCCGCCCGCACTGACCGAACCCAGGGTATCGCCGTGGTAAGCGCTGGTCAGGGACATGAAACGGATTTTGCGGGGATCGCCTCCGGCTGCCTGCTGCTGATACTGAAAGGCCATCTTCAAGGCGATTTCCACAGCGGTGGAGCCGCTTTCCGAGTAAAAGACCCGGGTCAGCCCTTTCGGCACGATCTCCAGCAGTTTCCGCGCACAGACAATGGCGGGTTCATGGGCCAGGCCGAGCAGGGTGGAATGGGCGACCCGATTCAGTTGCTCCCGAATGGCCCGGTCAATCTGTTCCTTCCGATGGCCGTGAACATTGGTCCAGAGAGACGAAACCCCATCGATGTAATCCCTGCCGTCCACATCACGAAGGAAAACTCCTTTCCCCTCGGCGATGATCAGTACATCATCCGGGGTAAACTCCTGCATCTGGGTGAAGGGAAACCAGATGGATTTCAGACCGTCGGCGACCAATTGCCTTTTTTTTTCTTCCTGTCCGTTCATTGCCCTTTTCTCCAATCTTTTTCCAAAGTTTCAGATTTGCGCGCCTTCGTGAGAATCGCCCGGCCTCAGCCCTTTACTATGGTGGGGTAAAACGGAAGCTGTATAGTGGACGGGGGACCGTTTGTCAACCTTGTTTTTTGGTCTGGTTGACAATTAAAATAAGAAAGGGTCGGAAAAGAAGAACCGGTCTCCGGGAAGGCTGCGACTCAATGGAGCAAATAAACAACGCCGGAAAAAATCGTCTGTGAACAGGCTCCGCCGTTCAGCGTTTCAGTTCATCAGATTGAAACCGACTTAAAAATTCAACGCCCGGAAACAGGTAAAGAACGTGGAAAAGCTCCGCAGCTGAAACGCCTATAGATCTTCCTGCGTATCAAGATCCCGTCCACAGGGTGGAAGGGAAACGTTGCTTCCTGAATAAGCCTTTAAAGTCATTTGCTTAAAGGCCCGGAAGATAAAATCGTATTGACGGAACGGATAGCTCTGTTTATACTTCCCAAGTGAAAATACAATATCTCTGGGAAAGATCATGACCTTCATGATCAGGGAAATCGCCGGTTTACGGAAAGACGTCCTTGCCAGCAGGCTGCGTGAACGTCTTTGAAACACGCAGAAGATAATTTGATTTTCAGTAATAGAAGCACAAAAAATCATTTTCACAAGGGGGAAGAAAAATGAGCATGAAACGAATTTCTGTTTTGCTGTGCCTATTGTTCCTGGCAGGTTGCGCGGCTCCTCAAACTCAGACGAAAACGACCAAAGGCGGTCTTTACGGAGCGGCAGGCGGTGCGGCAGCGGGAGCACTGATCGGACAGGTCATCGGTCGCAGTACATCGGGAACTCTGATCGGCGCGGCCATCGGCGCGGCCGTTGGGGGGGCCGGGGGCGCTGCCGTCGGTAAAATGATGGATAACCAGGAAAGAGACATGAGAAATGTGCTGGCAACCTCAGACGCGGCTGCCGTTTCCAGGGAAGGCAATCTCCTGGCAGTGACGTTCAAAGGCGACGTAACCTTCGATACCAACTCGGCGGAAGTGAGACCGGGCCTCTATTCTGAAATCAACCGGGTTGCAGGTGTGATGACTCAATACCCGGAAACCCTCATTCGAGTGGAAGGTCATACGGACAGCGTCGGCTCCGATGCCTACAACATGGATCTTTCTACGCGGCGGGCCAATGCCGTCAAAACGCTGCTGGTCCAGCGCGGTGTAGCGGATAGCCGCATCGAAGTGGTCGGTTATGGAGAAACGATGCCCATAGCGACGAACGATACAGAGGCGGGACGACAGAAGAACAGGAGAGTGGAGATCAAAATCGCGCCCCAGACACAGGCGCAAACCCAGTAGCCTGTCAATTCCTGTCGCAGTTCCCGAACCGGATGAAGAAACGCCAAGTCAGTCAATTAAGAGGATGACTTGGCGTTTTCTTTAAATTCTGCAGTCAAACAAGCGTCCCGCTGCAGATCCCCGCTCGAGGACACCGCGGCAGGTTCTTTTCTGAATGCAGCTTCTCATGACGCATTAGAGTGGAACAGAAAAAAAACTCTGAAAGATCCGCAAATGAATACACAATTGTTAACAGCCATTGGAATTATTCTTGTCGCATTGATTATAATCATCCTCTGGCGTACAGCCGATGCGCCCTATGGAAAGATCCGGCCCAGCCAGAAAGTGACCGAGGCCTACGAACGCTACGAAGTGGACGGCAACCTGGTTTATTACATCAGCGGTTCTGAAAATTATCCCAACGCCATCATCGGTATCGAAAAAACCTGGAATCTGGATCTGGGTCTGTGGAAGCCAATGGAGTTCTCTCCAGGGAATATGAAAGAGTTGGTGCAGAACATGCTGAACAAAGCCGCATTTCGCAGAATGAATCTCCATGGCTTCGATATCCTGGATAATCGCGGAGAAAAAATCGGCAATTGTTTTTCAGTCCTGAATGCCGTGACGACCGTAAAGATCACAGGGGAAAAGACGGTCGCCGTTTATACTCCTCCTCTCGACACTTATCATGATTCCTGATCTCCCGGAAAAACCAAGTCCGGCAGTCATCCTTCACTTTACCTTATCCATAATGATTTTCAGGCGCCCATTAGATACCCTTCTGTAACTCTATTTCAGAGGAAAGCCGGATTCCTGTCGTGGGACTTCGGCCCTGGCCCTTGACAGACTGACAGATGCGGGATTCGCCTGCTTTTTTTCGGCATAGCCTATTTCTTTCTTGCTTTATAGCCCTCCTCTGCGGCGGCGAAGAGCCTTTCCTCTTCTTCCGTAAGCAGGATCAGTTTTGGAACGGCACTGGCCTTTCCCTGTTCATCCACGGCCACCATCACGAAATTTGCCGTCATCGCGGGGACTCTATGTTCCTGGCCGTCATGGCCCTTTTCCAGGCTGATATGTTCCATCTCCAGGTCGACCCGGATGACCATGGAGGAGCGGCTGGCAAACACGAGTCTGGCTTTCACGAAAACCACGCTGCCGACGCGAACCGGACTCTGAAAGACAATGTCCTCCACCCGGGCGGTAACGACATTGGAATGCGCATGCCGGGCGGCCACCACCCCGGCCGCATTATCCATCATCTTCATCAATTCCCCGCCATGCACGAATCCAGCCGGGTTAGCCTGCTCCGGCAGCATCAACTGCGCCATCTCCACAGAGGAATGTCCCACGGTTCGGCCTTCGAATTCAGTCTCCTTTTCTATCCCATGCAGCAGTTCCTGAAAATTCTTCTCGTGCTTTTCCTCGACATCGACAATCCGTCGGAAGAATTCAGCAATTTCTGTAAACCCCTCCTGCTCGGCCGTTTCCGCAGCCTGCGGGTAGAATTTAAGAACCTGATCGTGTTCATTGCTGACGGCCTGCCGAACATTTTCCAGCGAATTCCCTGCACCTCCGAGAAATTCATATTCATGGCGGGCATGCTCCAGTTCATTGGCTGCGGTAGCCTCAAAAATCTCCGCAACCTGCTGAAGACCCGCCTGCCGCGCCATTCCGGCAAAGTAGCGATATTCGAAACTCTGACGCAATTCCGCATTCAATGCTTTCCGTAAAACGTCTTCGGTCCTGCTTCCCTTCAACTCCATTTTTACCTCCTGTGAGAAGATTTAAGATATGACCCGGTTAACCTCGACGGCATGGAAACAGCGATGTTACGGTGTCTGTCGTTCTCCTCCCCGTATGGGCATCCGGAGTCAATCAGGCTGAGAATTCAAGGGCACGGGATGGATTCCATATCAGCTGGCATGACATGACGATTGTTCTTTCTGGGTGGTTTTGACTTTCTCTATTTTTTACCTTTTTTTCAATGATAAAAAAAGTGGAAACTATGGGGTATTCAAAAACACTGTCCATAAGCCGGCGAGGCTTGTGGAAAAAAGGAAAGCCGGGGAGGAAGGACTTAGAAAACCGCTTCAGGCGATTGGGTTCCGAGATAATTATGGCACGCAAGAACCCTCCTCAAGAGAGGTTGACTCCGAAGAGGGTTTTGTGCCTGTATTTTGTCCGTTGTGGAATGATCGGGGCTATTGTTTGCGGCCCTTTAATGACTAATGGTAGTCCCACGGGGAGTTGAACCCCGGCTTCCGGCGTGAGAGGCCAGCGTCCTAACCACTAGACGATGGGACCACTTGAAGGGGAGTTATTTATTCAACTGAGACGAAAAAGTCAAGGCAAAAGATTTCAGGATGCCATTCCACTTCTGATATACGCTACCGTGCGCTGAATGCGCGCAATCACCCGCTCCTTTCCCAGGGTCAGCATGATGTCGTCCAGACCGGGACTGACGGTTTTTCCGGTCAGAGCGATGCGGAGCGGCTGGGCAATCGTCTTGAGTTTGATGGCTCTCGCCTCGACCAGGCTGCGGAGAAAGATTTCAATTCCTTCTTTGGAGTAATCCCCAAGAGTCGCCAGTGCTTCCGCGATGGCTTCGAGATGACCGGCGATTTCCGGAGTGAGAAATTTTTTTGCGGCATCAGCATCAATGGCCGGCTCATCGTTGAAATAAAAGGTGCTTGACTCCGCCATGTCGACCAGCGTCTTGGCCCTGGCCCGGAGATCCCGAACGATGCTCCGGCCATAGTCAGGATCAGGAGCTTCAATGCCCAGTTGCTTCCAGAAAGGCTGCAGAACCTCCAGCAGTCTGTCTTCCGGATAGGTTTTGATGTAATGCTGATTCAACCAGAGCAGCTTCTCCGGATTGAAGACGGCTGCGGATTTGCCTATACTTTCCAGTCCAAACAGTGCGATGAGTTCGTCCAGGGAAAAGATTTCCTGATCCCCGTGCGACCAGCCCAGGCGGACCAGATAGTTCACCAGGGCCTCCGGAAGGTATCCCATGTCCTTATAAGCCATTACGGAGGTTGCTCCATGACGCTTGCTGAGGCGGGCCTTGTCGGCGCCCAGGATCATCGGCACATGGCCGAAGTGCGGAATATCGTACCCCAGGGCCTGGTAGAGAAGGATCTGCCGGGGAGTGTTGTTGACATGGTCGTCGCCCCGGATCACATGGGATATTCCCATCTGGGCGTCATCGACGACCACGGCGAAATTGTAAGTCGGATAGCCGTCGCTGCGTTGGATGATCAGATCGTCCAGTTCTTCGTTGTTAAAGGAGATTTTCCCCTTGATCAGGTCATCGACGACCGTGATTCCTGTTTGCGGGCAACGGAACCGCACCACCGCTCCGGGGGAGGGAGGGAGTTTCTTCTCACGGCAGGTTCCGTCGTATTTGGGCTTGCGGCCTTCCGCCAGGGCTCTTTTCCGTTTTTCTTCCAGCTCTTCCGGGGTGCAGGTGCAGTAATAGGCCTTATCCTCATCAACCAGCTTCCGAATCATGGCCCGGTGGATATCGACGCGTTCCGCCTGGAAAAAGGGGCCTTCATCCCAGTTCAATCCCAGCCAAGTCATGGCATCCAGGATCGCCCGCGTTGATTCTTCCGTGGAACGGAGCTGATCCGTGTCTTCAATTCTTAAAACGAACTTTCCCTGATGATGCCGGGCATAGAGCCAGCTGAACAGGGCCGTGCGGGCGCCGCCGATGTGAAGATAACCGGTCGGCGAAGGGGCAAAACGGGCGCGAATCTCTTTTAATTTCTGCATTATAACCTTTCCTGACAGACTTTAATCGTGCCCCTTTATAGGTCCAGCTTTTCTGGTTTGTCAAGACGGTTTTCAAGCAAATTGTGCTTGACAACAGCATATATTTATAATTTAATCCACGCCTTTATATAAGAGATTCACTGGGTTACAGATAGAGTCTCCGATTAAAAGCCTTATGATTTAATAAGTTAGGGTGTATTTTGAAAATCAATGTCCTGATGGTGCCGGAGGCAGGTGTCGACCTCCACTTTGATCTTCAGGGGGACTGGTTTCGGGATTATCTCTCCGGGGAAGACTCCCTGAGTCTCCTGCAGACGGTTGTCTCCTGCCATGTTTACCGCACGGGGGAAACGGTTTTTATCGCAGGAAAGATCGATTCCGTTGTGGAGACCGTGTGCTGCCGCTGTCTTGAGACCGTTCGACTGCCTGTGCGCTTCGATTTCCGCTATACCTTGATGCCGGTCAGGGAAAATATAAAGGATAAAGTGGAACTGCGCACGGAAGATCTGGATTTCGGCTTCTATCAGGGGGAAGTCGTCGATCTTTCTCCTCTGGTCTATGAACAGATCATGCTTCAGATTCCCATGAGGGTGCTGTGCAGCGAAGCCTGCAGGGGACTGTGTCCTCAATGCGGTGCGAATCTGAACACGGGAGACTGCGGCTGCCCGAAGGAGCGGGGAGATGAACGGTTCGCCGTTTTGAAAAATCTCAAGATCCGCAAGGAATCACCCTCATAAAGACTGACTCAGAAGAAACAATTGGGAAAAATTCTTACGGAGCCGGCCTGTGGAAAATCTTGAAAAAGCAGAGAAATTGAGCAATAGTTATAATTTTATGGAAATATAAAAGAAAGAGGAATCATCATGCCAAATCCAGTAAAAAGACATTCCAGAACGAGAAGAAATATGAGAAGGGCGCACGATTTTCTCACTCCTGTCCAGGCTTCAGCCTGTCCCCAGTGCGGTAAATTCAAGCTGCCTCACCGGGTCTGCCCCTACTGCGGGACCTACAAAGGCCGGACCGTGATCAAAGTGGAAAATCTTGCCTGAATCGTTTTTTTCTGGAAAAAACGGGCTTGTGATAGAAACCGGTTCGGCTTTACAGGACGCTTTTTTCCTTCGAGGTTCCAACCGATATGTAACCATATCTTAACCGGTTGACGTAAAGAAGGATGTCTTGTAATACCACCGCGCATAGAAGCATGGAATTGTCGGCAACATCGCTGGGAGGAAGAACAGGTGACGCTGGAAGAAAAAATCATAGAAATCATTGTCGACCAACTGGAAGTCACAGCCGAGGAATGTGTACCGGAGGCATCCTTCATCAATGATCTCGGAGCGGATTCTCTTGATCTGGCGGAACTGCTGCTGGAAATGGAAGACACCTTCGATGTGGAGATTTCCACCGAAGATCTCAAGAAAATCCGCAAGATTCAGGATGTGATTGATTATCTGAAAGTTCGCAATGTGACTTGGGATTAGGATCGCTCAGGAAACCGGAAATTCGCTCTTTCAGGTGTTTGAAGTGTGATTTGCCGATGCTCAAACTGCAGGAAATATTTTGAGAGTGAGACAACCATTGAGAAGGAGAGTTGTCATAACCGGGATGGGAGCGGTGACGCCCCTTGGAAACTCCGTCATGGATACGTGGTCAGCCCTCTGTGCGGGCCGCTCGGGTATCGGACCGATCACGAAATTTGATGCAGCGGATTTTGAAACGCGCATTGCCGGAGAGCTCAAGAATTTTGACCCTCTCGTGTATGTCAGTAAAAAAGAAGTGCGCCGACTCGATCCTTTCATTATCTATTGCCTGGCATCGGCGGAAATGGCTGTGGCCGATTCCGGACTGGTCCTTGACGAGCCCCGGGCTACCCGAACGGGCGTGGTGATCGGTTCGGCAATCGGCGGTCTGACAACTCTCGAAAAAGAAAAAGAAATCCTTTCACGCAACGGTCCCCGCAGGGTTTCGCCTTTTACTATTCCTTCCGTGCTGCCCAATCTGGGGGCAGGTCAAGTATCCATTCGCTTCGGGGCCAGAGGACCCGTCAACTGTCCCGTGACGGCCTGCGCTTCAGGGACAACCGCCGTGGGAGAGGCTTTCCGGCTCATTGCTTTCGACTATGCCGACGTGGTTTTTGCCGGCGGCGCCGATGCCGCGATCAGCCCCATGGCTGTTGCCGGTTTCAATGCCATGCATGCCATTTCACAGCGAAACGACGAGCCGCAGAAGGCCAGTCGCCCTTTCGATCTTTGCCGTGACGGGTTTGTCCTCAGCGAGGGGTGCGGTATCCTGATCCTTGAAGAGCTGGACTCCGCCAGAAAGCGGGGGGCACGCATCTACGCGGAAGTTCTTGGGTATGGAGCGACGAGCGACGCCTTTCATCTGGCCGTCCCTCCTCCCGGACATGAAGGGGCTGCCCGATGCATGCATGCGGCTCTCCGTGATGCCGGCATGACTCCCTCCGACGTCGACTATATCAACGCCCATGGCACCTCCACGCCACTGAACGACCAATATGAAACGGAGGCGATCAAGTCCGTTTTCGGAGAACACAGCAGCCGACTTGCCGTCAGCTCGACGAAATCCATGACCGGTCACCTCCTCGGTGCAACGGGGGGTGTCGAAGCGATTTTTACGGCAAAGGCGCTCGAGACCGGAATTCTGCCTCCCACCATTAATCTCGATCAGCCCGACCCCGCCTGTGATCTCGATTATGTCCCTCATTCGGCGCGGCGGCGCGACATTCAGATCGCCATGTCCAACACCTTCGGTTTCGGCGGCGTCAACGCCTCGATTCTTTTAAAAAAATTTTTCGAGTAGGCATCATGGAACAAAAGATCATTATCGGTGCAGACCACGCCGGATTTCAACTGAAGGAAACCGTCAAATCCTTTCTTGAGGAAAAGGGCTGGGTTGTGTCGGATATCGGGACGGACAGCGAAGAAGCCGTCGATTATCCTGATTTCGGGGAAAAGGTTGCCGGGGCGGTCTCGGCCGGTGTCTTCTCACGGGGCATCCTTGTATGCGGCTCAGGAGTGGGTATGGCCATCGTCGCCAACAAGTTCGACGGAATCCGCGCAGCCGTCTGCCTGGACACAGAGACGGCGCGTTTGAGCCGTCTGCATAACGATACCAACATCCTCATACTTGCCGGCAGACGGACTCTTCCGGAAACAGCCCGGCAGATTGTCGACGTCTGGCTGGGAACTCCCTTTGAAGGAGGACGCCACCGGGGACGCCTGGATAAAATTCGGGCTCTGGAAAATGAGAAGGGCAAAGCCTGACAGCAAGAGGATGAAACGAGATCAACACATTCTCCTTCCGGGAGGAAGTAAGCCTTGCGAAAAATCATCCCGGAAAGAAAAATGAAATTATACGAAAGAGGATACAGCACTCATGTCAGCTTTAATGAAAACCGATCCTGAAATAGCCGAGGCCATCCGTCTTGAAACCCGGAGGCAGGCGGGAAAACTGGAACTCATCGCGTCGGAAAACTTTGTCAGCGAGGCTGTTCTCGAAGCCCAGGGATGCATCATGACCAACAAGTACGCGGAAGGATATCCCGGAAAACGATACTATGGCGGCTGTGAATATGTCGACATCGCGGAAAATCTGGCGATCGAACGGTGCAAGGCGCTGTTCGGCGCGGATTACGTCAACGTCCAGCCTCACTCGGGCACCCAGGCCAACATGGCGGTTTATTTTTCCGCCCTTTCCGTGGGGGATACCATCCTGGGGATGAATCTCGCTCATGGCGGGCACTTGTCTCACGGCAGTCCGGCCAACTTCTCCGGCAAGTTCTACAATGTGGTCCCTTACGGCGTAGACCGGGAAACGGAAACGATCGATTACAACCAAGTGGAAGACCTCGCCCTGCAGCACAAACCCAGGATGATCGTCGTCGGCGCCAGCGCCTATCCCCGGACCATCGATTTCGAGAAGTTCCGGGCCATTGCGGATAAAGTCGGCGCTCTCGTCATGGCCGACATCGCACACATCGCCGGTCTGGTGGCGACGGGTCTGCACCCCTCTCCTGTCCCCGTCTGCGAATACGTCACCTCGACGACCCATAAAACCCTCCGTGGCCCCCGCGGGGGCTTGGTCATGTGCCAGGCGTCCTACCAGAAAACGCTCAGCAGCCGGGTCTTTCCCGGTGTTCAGGGCGGTCCGCTGATGCATATCATCGCCGCCAAAGCGGTGGCCTTCAAGGAAGCCCTTACGGATGAATTCAAGGATTACCAGAGCCAGATCGTGAAGAACGCCCAGGCGCTGGCCAAAGAGCTGATCGGCCGGGGATATCGCCTCGTTTCCGGGGGGACGGACAACCATCTTCTTCTTATGGATTTGACCGACAAGGGTCTGACAGGAAAGGAAGCGCAGGAATCGCTGGATTCGGCGGGAATAACTGTCAACAAGAACGGCATCCCCTTCGACACCCGGGGTCCCATGGTGACCAGCGGAATCCGGATCGGCACGCCCGCCCTGACCAGCCGGGGAATGAAGGAAGAAGAAATGCGGACGATAGCCTGCCTGATTGCCGAGGTTCTCGAACATCGGGACAACGAAAAACATCTGATGGCTGTCAAAGAGGAGGTCGGCCGGCTCTGTCAAAATTTCCCCCTTTATGCCGAGCGGATCGCGAGCGCATGACGGAACGGAATTCAAGGCCGGAATGGGACGTATACTTTCTGGATATTGCCGCCCTGGTTGCCAGGCGTTCCACCTGCCTGAGAAGAAATGTCGGCGCCGTGCTGGTAAGAGAGCGGAGGATTTTATCGACAGGGTACAACGGCGCTCCGTCCGGTTTGCGCCATTGTCTGGATATCGGCTGTCTTCGGGATCAGCTCCAAGTCCCTTCAGGGGAGCGGCATGAACTTTGTCGGGGGCTGCATGCCGAACAGAACGCCATCATTCAGGCGGCCCTTCACGGCGTCGGGATTGCCGGCGCAACGCTTTACTGCACCAATCAACCCTGTGTGATCTGCGCAAAGATGATCATCAATGCCGGGATTGATTCTGTTGTCGTCCGCGATGGTTACTGCGACGAACTTGCCTGCGAAATTCTAGGTGAAGCGGGCATCAGGGTGACGACTCTATGAAGTGTCCTTTCTGTGGCGGCGTGGAAAATAAAGTCATGGATTCCCGGGTCAGCCGCGACGGCAATGCCATCCGGCGAAGGCGAGAGTGCCTGGCCTGTGGACGGCGCTTTACCACATACGAGTATATTGAAGAAATGCTGCCGACTGTGGTCAAGAAGGATGGCCGGAGAGAACCCTTTGACCGCAACAAAATCCGGATGGGCATCAGGAAGGCCTGTGAGAAGCGTCCCATCAGCACGGAAACGATCGAGTCACTGGTTACGGAAGTGGAACGTTTCTGTCAGGATTATTCAGGAGAAGAAATTCGCTCTTCCATGATCGGCGAAAAGATCATGAAGCTCCTCAAAGAACTGGATGGCGTGGCCTATGTCCGGTTTGCCTCTGTTTACCGGCAGTTTCGCGACGTCAATGATTTTCTTGAAGAGCTAAAAGAATTCAAGCAGTTACATGATTTAAAAAAAGAGAAAGAACCATAGGAGTCCAGGAAATGTTCACCGGCCTTGTGCAGGGTATAGGAACGGTACTCCGTCTGTCCCGACGGGGAGAAGACGCCCTGCTCGAAATTGAAACGGACATGAATCTTGAAGATGTCCGCATCGGGGACAGCATCGCCGTAAACGGCGCCTGCCTGACCGCGACGAGCTATTCCCGCCGGAGCTTTACCGCGGATGTTTCCGCGGAGACGCTTTCCCGGACGGATCTTGGTTTTCTTCAACCGGGGCAGCGGGTCAATCTGGAAAAATCCCTGCGCCTGACGGATTTTATGGGAGGGCATATTGTTCTCGGTCATGTCGACGGCCTGGGAAAGATTGTAGAGAGATCCGTCAAATCCGGCTCCATCATTTTCAGAATTGAGGTGGAACCAGAGCTAAGCCGCTATATAGTCTCCAAGGGGTCTGTTGCCGTCGACGGCGTCAGCCTGACTGTGAATCGCTGTGAAGAAAACGTGTTTTATGTTAATATGATTTCCCATACTGCCGAAAGAACAACCCTGGGATTTAAAAAAAAGGGCGACTGGGTCAATATCGAAACCGATATCCTGGGCAAATACGTGGATCGACTGTTAAATCCCGAGCAGAAAAAGGAAAGCGGCGTAAGCATGGAGTTATTGATGAAACAAGGGTTTATGAAGTAACCCCCGGGAAGTGCCGAAAAAAATGGCGCTGTCCCTGTATAGGAGAAGAGTTATGGGTTTGTGTACGATTGAAGAGGCCATTGAAGATATTCGAAATGGCAAAATGATTATCCTGGTCGACGATGAGGACCGGGAAAATGAGGGAGACCTCTGCATGGCGGCACAGTTTGTTTCGCCGGATGCCATCAATTTCATGGCGAAATACGGAAGAGGACTGATCTGCCTGACGCTGAACGAAGAACAGGCGGAGAAGCTGAACCTGCCGATGATGGTGCAGGACAACCAATCCCGTTTCGGGACGGCCTTCACCGTTTCCATTGAAGCCCGATGTGGAGTAACCACAGGAATCTCCGCGGCGGATCGGGCAACGACCATCCAGGCGGCGGTTTCGGATGACGTCAAGCCGGAGGATCTGGTCAGCCCCGGACATGTTTTCCCCATTGTGGCCAAGAAGGGCGGCGTCCTGGTCAGAACGGGTCAGACCGAAGGGTCCGTCGATCTGGCAAGGCTTTCGGGTTTGAAGCCTGCCGGAGTGATCTGTGAAATCATGAAGGATGACGGGACGATGGCGCGGATGCCCGATCTGGAGATCTTCGCTGAGCAGCACGGTTTGAAGATCGCGACCATTGCCGATCTTATTGAATTCAGGATGAAGCACGAATCCCTGATCCGCCGGGCGGCGACGGCGACCATTCCGACCCGCTACGGAGGGGATTTCAGACTGATCGTCTATGAAAACGATGTGGACAAACTGCAGCACCTGGCTCTCGTCAAGGGAGACATCTCACCGGAAGATGAAGTCCTGGTGAGGGTCCACTCCGAATGCATGACGGGGGATGTCTTCGGCTCCGAACGCTGCGACTGCGGCGACCAGCTCCATACCGCCATGGAGATGATCGAGAAGGAAGGGAAAGGCGTCATCGTTTACATGCATCAGGAAGGCCGCGGCATCGGTCTGATCAACAAAATCCGGGCCTATGAACTGCAGGAACATGGGCAGGATACGGTTGAGGCAAACATCGCCCTGGGATTCAAACCGGACTTGAGAGATTACGGCATCGGCGCCCAGATTCTTGTGGATCTTGGAATCCGGAAGATGCGCCTGATGACCAACAATCCCAAAAAAATCGTCGGTCTGGAGGGATACGGGATCACGGTTACGGAACGGGTGCCGATTGAAATCCCCCCTACGGAGAAAAATATCCGTTACCTGACCACGAAAAAGAAGAAAATGGGACACATTCTGGAAATATAGAGTCCGGGCAAGAACAGCCGGATGAAGAATTCCGATTCCGGAATAAAGATGACGACAGGTCGGCCGGACAGAAGCGATTCTGCCTTACGTTGCCTGCATCGAGAAGTCGATAACGGAGCCGGCGTGAAGCGCGCTTCGATATGGAACCGGAATAAAACTCCCTGGAGGGGTCTGAAGAATCGAGAAATAAAGTGAGGGTGATATGCCGACAGTGACAGAGGGGCGTTTAATCGCAAAAGGAATGAAATTTGGCATTGCCGTCAGCCGTTTCAATGATTTTATCTGCAGCCGGCTTCTGGACGGCGCTCTGGATGCTCTGACGCGCTCTGGAGCGGAGGGGAAGGATATTCAGGTTTACCGGGTGCCCGGGGCCTTTGAACTGCCGCTGGTGGCTAAAAAGCTTGCTGTAAGCCAGCGCTTTGAAGCCGTCATCTGCCTCGGGGCGGTCATCCGGGGTGCGACTCCGCATTTTGAATATGTCAGCGCCGAGGTTTCCAAGGGAATCGCCAATGCCAGTCTGGATACGGGGGTTCCCATCGCCTTCGGCGTTCTGACGACGGACACCATTGAGCAGGCCATTGAACGGGCGGGTACCAAAGCCGGCAATAAAGGGTGGGACGCCGCGATGACAGCCATTGAAATGGTTGATCTGCTCAGACAGATATGATCTGGATGTTGAACAGGGAAATTATCGCTGAGATTCCGCCCTCCGGATGTACACGGAACACAGGTGTCTCGTGTCTGTCATAAGTTAGAGGATTTCATGCGTCAGAGAAGAATAGCGAGAGAAATTGCCCTGCAGGTTCTTTACAGTCTGGAAGTTGTGGAAATGGAGGCCGGGGAGGCTATTGAACTGTACTGGGCTCATTACGAGGCGCCGATGGACGCGAGACCATTTTCGTCCCTTCTGATAGAAGGGGCATGGAAACATCGGGATCAGATCGATTCTCTGATCGGCGGCTGTTCCGCAAACTGGTCCATCGCCCGGATGTCCAAAGTCGATAAGAGCATCCTGCGCATGGCGGTTTTTGAACTCTGTTTCTGTGAGGACATCCCACCCAAGGTGACGATGAATGAAGCCATTGACTTGGGCAAGGTCTATGGCTCAGAAAATTCCGGTTCATTTATCAATGGAATCCTTGATGCCCTGTATGCAAAAATCCATAAAAAAAATGACGAGCAGGAAATCGCCCCTCCGCCGGAAAGATCGGAATAGCGAAGCATCGGCGGCGGTTATGTTCTGCCGTTGCCGGCCATCAATCGTCCTTCTTCACGTTACTTTAACCGACTGAAACGCTCCTCATTCCCTCCCTTCACCAATTTTTCCCGTGGAAAGGAATACTCCTTTCACTGAAAAGAAATATTCCCAGCAGGCATTTGTCTTACCCTCAACTGAACCAAATTAAGTAAAGACAAAGAAACAGACGGTTTCCGTGTTGAATGCATTATCTTATTATGTTAAAGAACTTGCCGACTTTAATACGGGAGTGCCCTATGAACAGAAAATATGTGCCTCAGGAAATTGAAGAGAAGTGGCAGCGATACTGGGAAGAAAAAAATACTTTCAAGGTGACGGAAGATCCTTCAAAGAAAAAATACTATCTTCTGGAAATGTTTCCTTATCCCTCCGGCAAGATTCATATCGGCCACGTGAGAAACTATACAATCGGCGATGTCGTTGCCCGCTACAAGCGAATGGAAGGGTACAACGTCCTGCACCCCATGGGTTGGGACTCCTTCGGCATGCCGGCGGAAAATGCGGCCATTGAACGGGGCATCCACCCTTCTCTCTGGACGAATGAAAATATCACTCACATGAGAAAGCAGCTCAAGCGAATGGGCTTCAGCTACGACTGGGACCGCGAGGTCTCGACCTGCGAACCGGAATACTACCGCTGGGAACAGCTTTTCTTCCTCTGGATGTACGAAAAAGGGCTAGCCTACAAAAAGACTTCCAGCGTGAACTGGTGTCCCAGGTGTCAGACCGTTCTGGCCAACGAGCAGGTGGAAGCCGGACTATGCTGGCGATGCGGTTCCGAAGTGGTGGAAAAAATCCTCGATCAGTGGTTTTTCCGCATCACCGCCTACATCGATGAACTCCTGGCGGGGTGCGACCGGTTGACGGGATGGCCGGAGCGGGTGCTGACCATGCAGCGGAACTGGATCGGCAAGAGTTACGGCTGTGAGGTCTCGTTCCCCATGGCGGACGGCAACGGCGACATCAAGGTGTTTACCACCCGTCAGGATACCCTGTTCGGTGCAACCTTCATGCTGATTGCCGCCGAACATCCCCTGGTCATGGAACTGATCAAGGGGAAACCTGTTGAAAAGGATGCCAGGACCTTCGCCGAAGAAGTCAAGAAACAGGACAAGCTCATGCGGACATCGGATTATTATGAAAAGCAGGGGCTGTTCCTCGACTGTTACTGCCTCAATCCACTGACCGGCTGGGAGATGCCGATCTTTGCGACCAATTTTGTTCTCGCGGATTACGGCACCGGCTGCGTGATGGCCGTTCCGACTCATGACCAGCGGGACTTCGAATTTGCCGAAAAATTCGGTCTCCGCAAGGTGGTGGTCATTTCGCCGCCGGACAAGACCCTTGATCCGGAAACCATGACGGAGGCCTATGTGGAGGAAGGCATCCTGGTCAATTCCGGACCCTTTAATGGAATGGAAAATCTCAAAGCCCTGGACGCGATCGCCGATCATCTGATCGCCCTGGGACGGGGCAAACGAACGATACAATACCGGCTGCGGGACTGGGGCATCTCCCGGCAGCGTTACTGGGGAGCGCCGATCCCCATGATCATGTGTCCTAAATGCGGTACGGTGCCGGTTCCGGAGGCCGAGCTTCCCGTTGTGCTGCCTCGGGATGTCGATTTTTCGGGAGAAGGCGGATCACCCCTCGCGAAACACCCCGAATTTCTGAACACGACCTGCCCTTCTTGCGGCGGCCCCGCGAAGCGGGAAAGCGATACGATGGACACCTTTGTGGAATCCTCCTGGTATTTCGAACGTTACTGCTGCCCCCATTTCGCAGAAAAGCCCGGCCTGAACAGACAGCAGGTGGATTACTGGATGCCCGTGGATCAGTACATCGGCGGGATCGAACATGCCATCCTTCACCTCCTCTACGCCCGCTTTTACACCAGGATGCTCCGGGACTTCGGTCTGGTGGGGGTCGATGAACCCTTTACGAATCTGTTGACTCAGGGCATGGTCTGCAAAGAAACGACCCGCTGCCCCGATCACGGCTATCTCTACCCGGAAGAAGTCCGTGAAGGTCGATGCATCCACTGCCTGGCCGAAGTGATCGTCGGCAAGACGGAGAAAATGTCCAAATCCCTAAAGAATGTGGTCGACCCCGATTATCTGGTCCGGCAGTACGGAGCGGATACAGCCCGGATGTTCTGTCTTTTCGCCGCGCCGCCGGAGAAAGACCTGGAGTGGAGCGATCAGGGGGTGGAGGGATCGTTCCGTTTTATCGGCCGGACCTGGCGCATTGTCGTGGATTATCTGGATGATCTTCAGGGAATTGCCCCCTTTGCGGGCGACGGGGAACTGGAAGGCGAACTGAAGAGCCTGCGGCGCAAGACCCACCAGACAATCAGGAAGGTCCGGGATGATATGGGCGAGCGTTTCCATTTCAATACGGCCATCAGCGCCATCATGGAACTGGTCAACACCCTGTACGGTCTGCCCCGACCGCCCCGGGAAGACCGGACGGCCCTGGCCGTGATCCGGGAGACGATCGAAGCGATTATCCTGCTGCTGGCGCCGATTGTACCCCATCTCACCGAGGAACTCTGGCAGATGCTGGGACATCAAGGAACCTGCCTGGCTGACACACCTCTGCCGGTTTATGATCCCACCGTCGCCGCTGAAGACGAAATGACCATCGTCATTCAGGTGAACGGCAAAGTGCGGAGCCGGGTCATCGTGGCAGCAGATGAAGCTGAAGATAAAATCAAGGCGCTGGCGATGGGTGATGAGAAGGTATCCCGGTTCCTTGAGGGAAAATCCGTGATCAAGCAGGTCTACGTACCGAAAAAGCTGGTGAATATTGTCGTGAAGGGTTGAGGAAATATTACGGAGAATGGCCGAACGGAATCGGGTTTCAGGATCCCGCTGACCATTGACGGGAAGAGAAGAAGAAATGAAAAATTTGGATTATGATAAGAGTGACCGTCGGCTGGGTTGGACTCTGCTCGGTCTGATTTTGCTCTGGGTTGTTTCAGGGTGTGGTTATCATTTTGTCGGTGGTGAGGATAACATCGATCCCCGCATTCAGAAGGTCTTTGTCGATACCTTTGCCAACAGAACCAGCCAGGCCGGCCTGGAAAGCCTTTTCCGCAACGCCTTCATCGATCAGGTACTACGAAGCAGCCGTTTTCAGCTTGCCGGCCGCCGCGAAGAAGCTGATGCCATTATCCGGGGAAGCATTCAACGCCTTAACACCACCCATCTTTCCTATCAGACGACGGATCTCGCCGCGGAAGAAAGGGTGACCGTTGTTATGGAAGTCACGCTTGAGGAGCGGGTATCGAAAAAGATTCTCTGGCAGAATCAAAACTTCAGCTATTATGGGGATTATCCCGTGGCGAGCGGAAGTCTGACGGCTACGGAAACCGAACGGCAAAGCGCCATTGCGAAGCTTGCCGGTGATGCTGCGGAAAGAGCGTACAGCCTGATGCTCTCCGGCTTCTGACAGGTGTGGCTTTAATACGCCCTTCATCGAAACAGAGCCTGAAGAAGGGCGTTCCTGAGGAGTATCTCTCAACTTACTCCGCGACTTGGGCGTTAACCTTGCGCGTCAGCCTTGAAATATGTCGGGAAGCGGTCTTCTGATGATACACCCCTTTGGCTCCAGCCTTGGCGATCACCGGGATAGCCTGCTGCAGGGCGCTCTGCGCTCCCTCCTTGTCTTTTGCCTCAATGGCCGTAAGCACAGATTTAATGTATGTCTTAACTTTTGATCTTATTGAGACATTCCTGATCCGGCGTTTTTCAATCTGCCTGCTTCTCTTTTCCGCGGACTTATGCGTAGCCAAGAATTTTCCTCCTTTGTAAGGTTAAAATAAGTGAACTTTTTCTCCTATATGAAACCCATTCCGATGTCAAGATGAAATGCCATTAAAGTACCGGGGATTTTTCTATCTTTGAAGGATTGCCAGACTGATGGGACATGATTAAATTAAGGTCGACTCGAGGTCGTGGCCAGGGATTGCGAAAAAATGGAAAGGATTTGAGATTAATTTGAGTTTGTATTAAAATTACAACCAGTAAAGCTCGGAATTGCCCAGGAAGAATGTAAACGGGCATGACCGGCACACAAAACAGGGGGAACTTAAAAAAACCATAGAGTGCCAGAAAATACAGATAAGAAAGGGCTCTTGCGATTGCAGGTCACCATCCGGCAAAAGGAAAAAACAGAATCGGTTGCCGGGCCTAGTGATAAACCGTCTATCATCAAAGCGTGCTTTTGTCCGTATTCAGTCAACCTAATTCTCCTTACCTGATGTCTAACTGATTGATGAGAAAAAAAATCAGGCGCCGTTGAACGTTCGTTTCTTCAGCAGACTGAGCAAGGGCTTTATTATCAGGAAAATTGAGGCGATGTCGAGGGTAAAAGAAAAAAATCAGATCAGGTGATGAAGTGGAAACGCGACTGAAACAGAGGCATTTCAGGCAAGAGTTAAAACAAACATGCAGAACGAAACGGATGTCATCAAGAATTTCGATCAGGAACTGAACATTGAGTGGGAAGACAAGGTCATGGAACCTCGGATGTATCGAGTGATCCTTCACAATGACCATTACACAACGATGGATTTCGTCGTGCAGATTCTGATGACCATTTTTCATAAACCCGCCGCGCAGGCAACCAGGATCATGCTGGATGTGCACAGAAAAGGACAAGGTGTTTGCGGCGTTTACACTTATGATATTGCATCAACAAAAATTGCACAGGTTCATTTTATGGCCAGACAGAACGAGTATCCGTTAAGATGCAGTATGGATGAAGTCTGAAACAGAGAAATCCCGAAGCGTGTTCAATTGATACGGTCCCATCGGAAAAGCGGGGTAACTTGGCCATAAATAAGGTTTTTTTAAAAACCACGAGGTAAAAATCATGAGGATCAGTGAAAATTTGAATCAAATCATAATGGCAGCCTATGCGGAAGCGAAATCAAGGCACCATGAGTTTATTACTCCGGAGCATCTGCTCTATGCGGCTCTCTTTTTCGATGAAGGACGCGATATCATAGACAAGTGCGGAGGAAATCTGGAGCGTTTGCGGAAAACACTTGAACATCATCTCCATGATTCCCATGCAAGACTTAATGATTCGGATGCCGTTCAGTCTCTGGGATTTCAAAGTGTTCTGGAGCGGGCGGTCTGGCACAATTCGTCTTCACAGAAAGAAGTATTGGACCTGGGAGACGTTCTGGTTTCCATTCTTGAGGAAAAGGAGTCGTTTGCCGCGTACTTCCTCGCTCAGGAAGGGATCACGCGGATCGTTCTGTTGAATTACATCTCCCACGGCATTCCGGCCATGCCGGAGAAGGAACCCGGCCAGAAGTCGGACCGGGAAGATCCGAAGATGGATTCCGAAGCGATTCATCCGGAACAGGAGCATACGAAAAGCGAAATTCTCAAGGCCTTTACCCTTGATCTGACGGCCAAGGCGCTGGCGGGCGAGCTGGACCCCCTGATCGGCAGGCAGGATATTCTGGATCGGACCATTCAGGTTCTCTGCCGGCGACTGAAGAATAATCCCGTTCACGTCGGAGAACCCGGCGTCGGGAAAACGGCATTGACCGAAGGATTGGCTCAGCTTGTCGTGAACGGCAAAGTGCCGAGACGCTTGAAAAACGTCCGCATCTATTCCCTGGATATGGGTGCTCTGCTGGCAGGAACGCGCTTTCGCGGTGATTTTGAAGAGCGCATGAAGCGGGTGCTGGCTGAACTGAACAAACAGGACAACGTCATTCTCTTTATCGATGAAATCCACAATATCGTGGGAGCGGGGGCGGTTTCCGGGGGGTCCATGGACGCTTCCAACATTCTCAAGCCGGCGCTGGTTACGGGAAAACTCCGCTGCATCGGCTGCACGACTTACGATGAGTATCGGAAATATTTTGAGAAGGACGGCGCCCTGTCCAGAAGGTTTCAGAAGATTGAGGTTCCGGAGCCTACGGTGGATGAGACGTTCCAGATCCTCAAAGGGCTGAAGGATAAATATGAGGAATACCATCACGTTTATTACACCGAGGCGGCCCTGAGGGCGGCGGCCGAACTTTCCGGAAAGTTTATCAATGACCGGCGGCTGCCGGACAAGGCCATCGATGTCATTGACGAAGCGGGCGCCATGGCCAATATGCGACCTTCAGCCGATCACATCCGGCATGTGATCGACCAGCACGACGTGGAAAAGATTGTCGCCAGAATCGCCCGAATTCCGGAAAAGAATGTCTCCTCTTCAGAAGTGGAAAAATTGAGGGATCTGGAGACCGAACTGAAAAGCACCATCTTCGGGCAGGATCAGGCCATCGAACAACTGGTGGAATCGATCAAACGGTCCCGGGCTGGCTTCCGCGAGCCGGACAAACCCATCGGCTCCTTCCTGCTTGTGGGTCCTACAGGCGTCGGTAAAACGGAACTGGCCCGCCAGCTGGCACTTTCTCTCGGCATTCCTCTGCACCGTTACGACATGAGTGAATATCAGGAGAAGCATACGGTCGCCAAGCTGATCGGCGCCCCTCCAGGTTATGTGGGTTATGAGGAAGGAGGGCTGCTGACCGAGGACATCCGGAAGTCGCCTTATTCCGTCCTGCTCTTTGATGAAATTGAAAAAGCCCATTCGGACATTTTCAGCACCCTGCTCCAGATCATGGATTATGCAACGCTAACGGACAATACGGGCAAAAAAGCCGACTTCCGCAATGTGATCATTCTGATGACCTCCAATGCCGGGGCGCGGGAAATCGGAAGGCAGGCCATAGGATTCGGCGGCAAGGAAATCAACCGGGATGCGGTCTTTGTGGCCGTCGAGCGCATCTTCTCTCCGGAGTTCCGTAACCGTCTGGATGCCGTGATTAATTTTAACGGCCTGACGAACGAAGTGGTGCTGATGATCGTGAAGAAGGCGATCCGCGACTTCAACCGGCAGCTGCAGGACAAAGGCGTGGAACTGGAGGTGTCCGAAGCCTGTCTCGAGTGGCTGGCCCGAACCGGGTATTCGCCGGAATACGGCGCCCGGGAAATCGCCCGACTCATCCAGGACAAGATCAAGCGGTTCTTCGTGGATGAGGTCCTGTTCGGCAGTCTGCAGCGCGGCGGCAAGGCCTATGCGGACATCGACCATGATGATGTGGTCATCAAGGTGATGCAGGAACAGCTCGAGCGGAAGGACCATGCCGATCTGCCCGCTCGGTAAGGTAATCGTTTTCCCCCCTGTTTCCCTGGCGATGGAAGACGGCCTTCTGGCGGTGGGCGGCGACTTGTCGCCCTACCGCCTGCTTGAGGCGTATCGGCAGGGAATATTTCCCTGGTATTCCCCTGGGGAACCAATCCTCTGGTGGGCTCCCCAGCCCCGCTTTGTGCTCTTCCCCGACGAAATTCTCCTCTCCCGCAGCATGAGGCAGATCCTCCGAAAGAAACATTTTCAGGTAACCCTTGACCGAAATTTCGATGCCGTGATCCATGCCTGCGCGACAATCGGTCGTCCAGCGCAAGAGGGAACCTGGATTACAGAAGAGATGCAGGAAGCTTACAGCATCCTGCATGAGCTGGGATATGCCCATTCCGTCGAGGTCTGGCGCGACCGCGGTCTGATCGGCGGGCTTTACGGCGTTTCCCTTGGAGGCTGCTTTTTCGGGGAATCCATGTTTTCCCGCGAGAGCAATGCCTCCAAAGCCGCTCTGATTTTTCTGTCTTCCCTCCTCAAAATTCTCCGATTTACCCTGATTGACTGTCAGGTCTACACTTCCCATCTTGCCCTGCTGGGCGCCCGATTCATTCCCCGGGAAACCTTCACAGCCTTGATTCGGAAATCCCTTCGAAGACCGACTCTGCGGGGAAACTGGAGCACTCATCCGGAAACAGCAGATAAACTTCCGGGGCATGAATTTTGATTTTGACACGGAAAGGAAATTATGGGAATGAGCAGGCAAAGACAGCGATCTCACTCAGAACGGACGCATTGAATCGTTCGTGTACTCCGGGGAATAGACGACGAAGCCGACAAGGCCAGCCCGAGAATGCACCCGGCTGTTGGTGGATTGAAACGCACGATGAAGTTGCATGCATCCCCCCTGTCATAGGTACAGGATGTCAATATGATGACTGCCGCGAGAAGAGATGATACCGGGAGAAAATTTAATGAAAGAAAAGGATGCGCGTACAGAAAGCCCAGAGGCTGATGAGCAGATCGACTTGCGGAATCGAATTGAAAAGCGGGAGGGGGCGGTTTCTGGAGCTTTGCCGGCCTCAGTGGAACTGGACGCTCTGATCAACACAAGTCCCGCGTTTTTTTTCCTCTGGCGCACGCAAAAGGACTGTCCTGTGGAGTTTGTATCCCCGAATATCAGCCGCTTCGGTTATACCGCCGAGGAATTCATGTCAGGTCGACTTCCTTATAAATCCATCATTTTTCCTGAGGATATCGAACGTTTATCCAAGACCTTGACTGCCGACATCGAGGATGGGGCGCCGAATCCGTTGATTCTCAAATACCGGATCGTGACCGCGGCCGGGGAAATCCGCTGGGTTGATGACCACCGCATGGCACGGTGGAACGATCAAGGTGAAATCACCCATTATCAGGGTGTCATTATGGATATCACCCACCGCAAACGAACAGAGGAAGAGCTGATCAAGACCGAAAAGCTGAAGTCCTTTGAAGTCATGGCCAGCGGCATCGCCCATGACTTCAACAACATGCTTTCCGTCATCCTCGGCAACATCAACTTTGCCCGGATGATTCTGAAAGCGGAGGACCAGGCCGCCCAGAAGCTGACAGAGGCAGAAATTGCCTGCGGACGGGCAAAGGAACTCGCGCAACAGCTTCTGAGTTTTGCCCGCGTCGACAGTCTGCAAAAAAAGGTGACATTATTGCCCACGCTCATCCGTAATGCGGTTCGCTTTGCCCTGAACAATTCGTCCATATCCTCGGAATATGATTTCGAGGATAGCCTCTTTCCCGTGGAGGTCGATGAAGGTCAAATCATGCAGGCCATCAGCAATATCGTCATCAACGGCAGAGAGGCCATGCCCAATGGAGGGGTGATCCGGATCACGGCGGAAAATGTCTCACATCCCACCGACCAGGAATCTCTTCCTGCCGCTGGGGATTATGTCAAAATCACGATCAGGGACCAGGGACCGGGGATACCCGAACCGGTTCTGGGCCGGATCTTCGATCCGTACTTCACCACAAAATCGCTGAAAAATGACCAAGCCATGGGCATGGGGTTGTCCATGAGCTATTCCATCATCAATAATCATGAAGGACACATTACTGTTGAATCCTCGGAAGGAGCGGGCACAATCTTCAGCCTTTTCCTTCCCGCCGCGGCGGAATCGATGATTGAGGACCCCCGCCAGGAGAACGTTCAAGCAGAAAGCAAGGGGCGCATTCTCTTCATGGATGACGAAAAGATGATCCGCGATGTCACCGGCGCGCTCCTGACCCACATGGGCTATGAGGTTTCCTGTGTCGGCGATGGTGTGGAAGTCATTGAACTTTATCAGAAGGCAAAAGAGGAAAATCAACCGTTTTCCTGTGTCATTCTGGATTTGACCATCCCCGACGGCATGGGAGGCAGGAAGACCATGCAGAAACTGCTGGAGCTGGATTCTGAGATCAAGGTGATTATCTCCAGCGGCTACGGCAACGATCCGTTGATTCAGGACTTCCGGGAATACGGATTCAAAGGGGCGATCACCAAGCCTTACAAAATCGCGGAATTGATGGATACCCTCCAGCGCACCCTGAAATAATCCTTCACTCTGCCCCCGTCTTTTCCAGAAACGGTGCAGGAATTTTTTCTCTCCTTTAAAACTTATCTTTTGTCCACCATGCTCAATCCTTGAATGTTTTTATTCTGTAAGGAAAGCATCTCAAAGGCCTCCGTCCGGAGGCCATCCAGCAACAGGTATCTACCTTATATAAATATAGTGGATTACACTACACAAAAAACGTCTTTGACCTGATTGTAAAACTTAGTTTTATCGGGTTTGATACAATCGTTTTTACTCATACGAAAAGAGAGGCAGTTATGGAAAAAAAACTCGTTATCATCAGGTATGGCAAACAGGAAGGCAATGATACTTTCAGCGAGATGATCAAAACTGACAGCTGGAAACTGGAGACGATCGAACTTTCGAAAGGCGAACCCCTGCCGGGGCATCTTGAAAACATCGATGGCCTGCTGATTTTGAGCGATTCCATGAATGTCTATGACCAGAGTTCCTTTCCCCTGACCATCTATATGAATTCATAAAAACTCTTCCCTTCGTCCGTGGTTCCGATGTCCCGCACCACACCGGAATAACGGGGAAATGCAGCCTTTAAACAGAAGATCAGCAGCAATCATTTTATATATGGAGGTTTGACAGATGTCCGTAGTCGGCGATGTAATCGACAAGATCAAGCAAAAGGACCCTTACGAATTTGAATTTCATCAGGCGGCGGAAGAAGTGCTTCTCACATTGGAACCCACCACCCAGAAACATCCGGAGTTCGTCAAGGCTAAAATCTATGAACGCATTGTGGAGCCTGATCGGGTTATCACTTTTCGTGTCCCCTGGATGGATGATAAAGGCGACGTACAGGTCAACCGGGGATTTCGTGTTCAGTTCAATAATGCCATCGGCCCTTATAAAGGAGGTCTGCGTTTTCACCCCTCTGTCAACCTCAGCATCCTGAAATTTCTGGGCTTTGAACAGATTTTCAAGAATTCGCTTACAACGCTTCCCATGGGCGGCGCGAAAGGCGGTTCGGATTTCGACCCCAAGGGAAAATCCGATACGGAAGTCATGCGCTTCTGTCAGTCCTTCATGCGCGAGCTCTTCCGCCATATCGGACCCGACACGGATGTACCGGCGGGAGACATCGGCGTGGGCGCCCGCGAAATCGGCTATCTGTATGGCTATTACAAAAAGTTGGTCAATGAGCATACAGGCGTTTTGACCGGCAAGAGACTGGAATACGGGGGAAGCCTCATCCGACCGGAAGCGACCGGCTATGGTTGCGTCTATTTCGCCGCGGAAATGCTGGCCTGGCGCGGCCTTGATTTCAAGGGAAAGACCGTCGCGATCAGCGGTTCCGGAAATGTCGCCCAGTATGCCGTTGAAAAAGTCAACCGCCTGGGCGGAAAAGTCATCACCCTGTGCGATTCTAGCTCGACGATTGTAGATGAAGCCGGCATTGATTACGAAAAGTGCGAATATATCATGGAACTGAAGAATGTCCGGAGAGGCCGCATCAGTGAGTACGCGGACAAATACTCAAGCTCCTCCTGCTGTTATATCGGCGAAAGCGTCTGGGACGTGATCAAAAATCAGGGGATCAAAGTGGACATCGCCCTGCCCTGCGCCACCCAGAACGAAATTGACGAGAGCCACGCGGAAGCCCTGGTGAAAAACGGCTGCATCTGCATCTCCGAAGGCGCCAACATGCCTTCCACCCCGGAAGCCATCCGCGTCTATCAGGACAACGGAATCATCTATGGTCCCGGAAAGGCTGCCAATGCAGGCGGCGTGGCCACCTCAGGCCTGGAAATGAGCCAGAACAGCATGCGGCTTTCCTGGCCTCGGGAAGAGGTCGATGCGAGGCTGCTTCAGATCATGAAGAGCATTCATAAATCCTGTCTCGATGCGGCGGCGGAATACGGGAAAGAGGGAGACTATGTGCTGGGCGCCAATATCGCTGGGTTCATGAAGGTGGCCAACAGCATGCTGGCCTTCGGGATCGTGTAATTCCCCTTGAGGATGATGTCATGAATCGGCTGGTTCTGTTAATCCTTACAGCCCTGAATTCAGGGGGGAAGCCGTTAAGCTCCAGGGAACTGGCGACGCGGCTCGCCTCTCAGGGAGTTTCTCTTTCGGAGCGAACCGTACGGTATTATCTCAAAAAGTTTGATGAGGACGGTTTTACCGAGGGATGCGCCCGCAAAGGGCGGAGGATTACAGCGAAAGGCCGGCAGGAGCTGACTCAGGGATTCGTCTCGGAACGAGTTGGGTTTATTATCAATAAAATCAACAACCTTGCTTTTCTGGCCGACTTCGATCCGGACACGGGTAGAGGGAAGGTCATTCTCAACGTTACCTACGTTCCGGAGGAGAGATTACAGGAGGCTCTGAACCTCCTGCCTTCTCTTCTCCGTTCCCCTTATACCCTGAGCGACCGGATCGTCCTGGCCCGGTCCGGCGAGTGCCTCGGCGATCTTCTCATTCCCGACGGCCTGTCGGCAATCGGCACGCTGTGCAGCATTACGCTGAACAGCATCCTGCTGAAAGCTGGAATTCCCGTATCGACAAAGTTCGGCGGCATTGTGAAGGTCCGGAATTCTAAACCCGTCGGATTCAGCTCGGCGATCAGCTATGAAGGCTCTTCCGTTCCGCCTCTGGAAATCCTGATCAAAAGCGGGATGACGGACGTGCTTGGCGCCATATTCCGGGGAACCGGAAAAATTCTCGGAAGTTTCCGGGAAATCCCTGCGGACAGTCTCTGTGAAGCCCGAAAAATCCATGAAAAGCTGAAGAAACTGGGTTGCCGCAGTTCCATTTTCTTTGGTCAGCCCGGAGAACCCCTTCTGGGATTGCCTGTAACGGATGGGAAGGCCGGCATGGTCGTTCTCGGGGGGCTGAACCCGAGCGCCGCTCTGGAAGAGGCCGGTCTGGCCTCCGACAGTTCCGCCCTCGCCCTGCTGTATGACTATCCAGCCTTGAGTTCTGTGGAAACCCTGGCCGGATTGTACGGGTTCGAAATGCACGCGGCCCCTTCCTCTTATCCGCAATCCAAGGATGCCCTCCGGCATCCCGACTATCCGCCGCTTTTGGTGAAAGTGTAGCAGAGAACCTTCCGGGAAACGATGTCGGCCATCAGCAGGAAATTTTCAGCATCGACATCCCGGACAAAAACCGTCTTTTCATAACGCCCGCACTCCGGGAGAAGCTGGGGCAGCCTGTTTTTCCCTTTCCTGATCAGCCCGACATTGAAGAGAAACTCCTCCCGTTCCGGGAACAGCGCCACATAAAAGATATCCGTCTCGACCAGATCCTGAAAGAAATGCGTACCGAAAGAGAGTTCCGGCATCAGGCTCCCGGTCATGTAAGCGATTTCGACAAGCACCGCGAACTGGTTGATCTCGGCAAACCGCACCGGGACCCCCAGCGAGGGCGTCGTCGTTCCCCATCGGCCCGGACCGAGGAGGATGGCGGGACATTCCTCCCGTCTGCTGATCCGGTTCAATCGGCCGACCAGCCGGGCGATGTCGTATTTTTCCGAAAGAGAAAGCCGGCTGTATTCCTCGGAATCGACATAGACCAGACGCTTGACAGGCTGAACAAGGCTGCCGCCCATGAAGTTGCCCTCCGACTGAAAGAGAATCTGACTCTCCGGAACATCTGACGGAATAACGACCTGCATTCCCTTTCCCTCTCCCCGAGTCTGCAGCGGCCGGCACTGCACGAGATTGATCTGGAAGGAGTCACCCCGGGTAAAGTTGACTGTAAACTCGATATCCACGGGATAACTGTATTTCCGTTCAAGCGTTTTCAGCATTTTCTGCATGACCTGCGGAAAGGGGTTTTCGGAGAGCAGCCCGTCAAAGGTGAGTATCCACTTTCTCTGCCCGCCCCGGCCCCTTTCTTTCAACCGCGCTTCGCTTTCGTAATCCCGCACCCCCACCAGTTCGGAACGGATATTCATGTCTTCCGACAATACGTCTGCCGCCGGGATGGTTTCGAATTCATTTCTGCTGATATTCAACACATCCACGTCATGCTGCGAATATCTCCTCAGGTCGTTTTCTCCGGAATGCGGCCTCAGGAGGGGAACATCCAGAGGGACAATCCGCGGATAATCGTTCTCCACCCGATTGACGGCCCGCGTCCCCAGCCCGAGCACCAGTCTCAGCATGCCGGCCCGGGGGTCCATCTCCTTTTTCCAGACAAAAGTGTTGTAAGAGAGGCCGACGCCGGCAAGATCGGGGAAGAAGCAGTCCTTCCGGTAGGAACCCGAGACCCGCTGAACAAGGAGGGCCATCTGCTCGTCATGCTTTTCCAGCCCCCGCTGCAGGCGGTAAGCCAGGGCATCTTCATTCAGGGTGCTGGCATAAACTCGGCGGATCGCCTCCCGGAACTGCCGGTAGCGTTCTTCGGGCGTGCCCTGATTCACGCAGAAAATGCTCTCATATTTTCCGGCAAAGGCATTTCCGAAGGCATCTTCGAGGAGGCTGCTGGAACGCACGATGATGGGCGACTGGCCGAAATATTCAATCACCCGCCAGAACTGCTCCTCGATTTCCTCGGGGAACCTCCCGTCCAGCATCTTTTCCCGCAAGACCTTCGCGACTTCGAAGTAGCCTTCCCTGGTCTTCTGATCCATGCGGAGCTTCCACCAGCCATTTTCCACGATGTAAGTGTAGAAAACATCCGATCCGATGAAGAAGGAATCGTGAGGCTCCAGACAGTTGTGCCAGTCAAAGGAACGGTCCTGAAGCAGCATGTTGCGCGCGATCATCATGCCCACGGCCTTTCCGCCGATATAGCCCGTACCGATCAGCCTCGCCTTGATGTTGAGAAGATCTTCAAGGGTGAGGTGTTTTCGGGCAAGTGACCGGATCCGTTCCTCCCTGCCGATCATGATCTCACAGAGATGATCGAGGAGATTCCGCTTTTCTTCCCTGTGGATCGTTCGATGAAGCAGCTCTTCAACGTGGATGAAGAGCCGGTCCCAGTAATCGAGATTTCTCGTCGCGCTGTCCAGTCCTTTTCCCGAAAAGTAGTGGAGAAGCCGTCCCGTATCGACACTGCGGGTTACGGGCGAAAAGCTGTCTCCACGCTTCAGATGCGGAAGAAACATGGTGGGCAGATGGCGCCCCTTGACCTTCAGGGGATGCACGTAAATCTTGTTATCCGCATTATAGACATCCAGGAGCACCTGGGTCGTTTCCCGGATTCTGGCGACGGTCCTGAAGGAGTGATTCTCGCGCACCAGGGCAAAATAGGCCACGGTATTGAGCTGATAGAGATAAGGGCAGATGATCCGGAAAAAGTTGCCGATCATCAGATCCGTGGCCCAGGCGGAAAGCAGGTCCGAAAGGGAATCGAAAACGTAAAAAACCCCTTCCCCTTCACGGGCCGCAATGCTGTACACCTCGGAGGAGAAGGACTCGAAACCGCTGGAAGCGTCGAGGTGATAGACGGTAACCCGTTCATCCTCATCCAGGAGCGGCTCATGCTGGGCGAAACACAGATAAACGACCATTCGGTTTTCCGAAAGGGCGCGCTGCACGAAAGGCGTGACGAAGGAGCGGTAATCGGCGATGTAATCCACCTGCCAGACGACGTTGTCGCCTATTCTCAGGCCATCGATGACCGAATCGAAGCTTTCCAGCCCAGTACTGACTCGTATCGGTATTTTTTCCATAATATCCTTTCCGGGGTCCACCTCAGGGAGCCGGCGCCGACTCCAAGATAAGGCAATCCTTGTGTAAGACCGATCTGCCGGCTCCCGATATTCTCCGTTATCCCTTCTGTTCATCCTTCATAATGGATTTCTGTTCATAAATCAAACAGAGGGAGCTACCGTCCCGTCGTGCACAGCATGAGAAGTATTGTGCAAACCGCCTTCCGCGGAAGTCATCGGCTTAACCTGCCGGATCGTTGCGCATCGGATTCAACACCCATGGGATGTCAGTGCACGGCCAGAATGAAGAAAGGCAGAGAAGCGTTTACCGCCAATCTGCCTTTCCTGAATTCGACAACGCCCCTTGCAGGGCTTTTCAGCAGAGAGAAGAAGTTCAACTGTTGAGGATTTTCTTCGCGCTTTCATCCAGGACATCGGTAATGAAGGGAATCTTGGTTTCTCTTTCAGTTTCCCTGTTGGCGGAGAAAACGTCTCCCCTGGAAATCTGGCTGAGGTCGAATCGCCTTGCCCCGGCCATCAACTGCTGCAATCCTGCCGCAAGTTTGTCGGCGAGCGTCCACATGGCTATTGCGCCATAGGGGATGTTTTTCATTTCGTCCGCCCCCACCTTTTTCTGAAGATCATAATACCCCGCGAAGAGCTCTTCCGCCGACGCGCCGATTTCCCTGACGGAGATCGGCAGTTCATCCCAGTTTCCGTTCACTTTTGCCTTCCGTTCCGGTTTCAGCACACCTTCGATGTTGGAACCCAGAAAACCCGGAATCATCGCGGCCCGCCCCATGCAGACGAGTTTGGTGTAGGGCGCGCCCAGAGCCAGGGCCTTGAAGATATGATCTTCCCGCGCCAGGCCGCCCGCCAGGGCGATGTCCACGACCTTGTCGCCCTTAGCCGCCAGAATCGACGCATACTCAATGGTCTTTGAATGCAGCAGGATAGAAGGAACTCCCCAGGTCTCCATCATGTTCCAGGGGCTCATGCCGGTGCCGCCGCCGGAACCATCGACTGTGAGCAGATCCAGCTTCGCATCCGTTGCGTATTTGATGGCCATGGCCAGCGCTTCCATGCCGTAGGAGCCTGTCTTCAGCGAGATCCGCTTGTACCCGAGCCTGCGGAGATGCGCAACGGATTCCATGAAGGATTCACTTACTTTTTCCACCGAGGACATGTCGGTATATCCCAGCCTGCTGTGGCGGGCGAAGGATTTGACGGCGCCGTGCCTGAAGGCTTCCTGCACTTCCGGTTTCGCTGGATCGGGGTCAACGACATAGCCCCTTTCCTTCAGAAACAGGGCATAGTCGAGGCTGTCGACCTGGATTTCACCGCCGATATCCTTGGCTCCCTGACCCCATTTCAGCTCGATGATGGCCTTGTCACCGTATTTGTTGATGACGTATTCCGCCACGCCGTTTCTCGTATCTTCCACATTCATCTGAACAATGATGGCGCCGTAGCCGTCGTAATACTTGAGGAAGGTTTCAATCCGCCGGTCCAGCTCGGGGGCTTTGGAGATCTTGCCGTTATTGATGACTGCCTCTTTGTCGATGCCGACCACGTTTTCGCCGATGACGATGGGAATTCCCACCAGGGCGGCGCCCGTCGCAAAGGAATCCCAGTACTTGGCGGCAATAAAAGTTGAACCCAGGGCGCCGGTCATGATGGGCAAACGGAATTTCGTTTTCACCTCATTGCCGAAGGAACCTTCGATATTGACGTTGGGAAAGATGCAGTCGTCGGCGGAGCTGCTCAGTCCCGCGGGCAGCCCGGATACACCGTAATTGTAACCCTGAATGCGGAGCGAGTTATAACAGACTCCGAGATGGCAGGTGTTCGCGCTGCCCGCCGTTACAAACCCGAAATCCCTGGGATAAAGAATCTTTCTGCCTTTCAGACTTGACAGCCACGTTTCGCAGCGTCCTTTGCAATCCGAGCGGCAAAGAGTGCACAACCCGGATTCAGCCGGATTGCCGCGGTTTACGGTTCCTATCACGTCATTGCTTTTAGGCCATTCCATTCTACCTTCCTCCTCTTTTAATCGGTAATTAATTGCCATAATACCGGCAAGCTATTGCCATTTGCAAATCTTAATGTAAGGTGCGTATTAACAATGCACTTAAGGACTGTCAAGAAATATTTTGAATTGTTTTTCGGCATTATTCAGGTTGTAATTCGATTTTATTTCCTGTATATCATCTTCCAATCGGCAATATTGCCGCTAAAACAATTTTTTGGAACCATAAGAGAATACTCATTCCGAAAAGATCTTGTGATCCAAGAAAGGCAGCGGTAAAGCTTCAGGAAATTTTTGCGAATGACGCGATAGAGAGGATCGAGAAAAGATGAAAGAAAGAAAGAAAAAAAAGGAACTTTCCATTCTCCGGGTGCTCAAAAATTCCGGAACGCCTCTGACCAGCACGAAAATTGCCCAGGAGCTTGTGGCCATCGGACAGGAAATCAGCGAACGAACGGTCCGCCTCTATCTCCAGGAAATGGAGCAGGACGGCCTTACGGTCAATAGCGGCAAAAGAGGCCATACAATCAGCGAAAAAGGACTGGACGAATTCGATTCCTCCAACGTCATTGACAAAGTCGGTTTTCTGTCCGCCAAGATCGACACCATGACCTATCAGATGAACTTTGACCTCAACACAGCATCCGGGAAAGTCGTAATCAATGTAACCCTCGTGGAACCCGGCATTTTTGCCAGAAGCATTCCCCTTGTAAAAAAAGTTTATGAGAAGGGATACGCCATGGGGCATCTGCTCACTTTCCTGGGACCGGGTGAAACCCTGGGATATGTCACGGTCCCCGAAGGCACGATCGGGATCGGCACCGTCTGTTCCATCACACTGAACGGCGTTCTGCTGAAGCATGCCATACCCACCACATCCCGGTTCGGCGGACTGCTGGAGCTTCAAAATGGAAAGCCGCTGCGTTTTGCCGAAATCATCATGTACGACGGAACAAGCATCGATCCACTGGAAATCTTCATTCGCAGCGGGATGACCAATTACATCGACGCCGTTCAGACCGGCAACGGCAGGATCGGCGCCAGTTTCCGGGAATTTCCCGCGGAGAGCCGTGAAATGGTGGAACACCTCGACAGGAAGATGAAGCGGATCGGCCTCGGCGGACTGCTTCGAATCGGAATGCCAGGCCAGTCCCTCCTCGATATCCCTGTCAGTGAAGGACGGGTTGGCGCTATCATCATCGGCGGCCTCAATCCCGTTTCCATCATGGAGGAAACGGGGGTAAGGCTCTATTCCCGCGCCCTTGCCGGACTTATTGATTTCCGGAAACTTTTCCACTACGAGGAAATGGAAAGACGGATCAATGAATACTTATAATTCAAGACCCGCAGAAACCACGGGCTTTATTTCCCACCCTTTTTTCTGCAAGTTCCGGGATTTCGTAACTTGCGGAAAAGATCCTTGTGCTTCATGAACAGCACCAAAAACAGCGGCTTGGCCTGCTTTGGGAAAAAGCCGCAGAACAAGGAAAATCCAACCCATCATCTTTTTCCCATTATAGTTATTATTTGTCAGAATAAGTCGTTTTCCCCTTGCATTCCCGAAATTGGCTAAGTATAGAATAGTTTCACAGGCCCTAAAATCAGGAAGGGGCGGCGGATCATGTCCATACCTTTTTCAAAAAAGCGGTACAGGCTCTGATAGACGTTATCCATGATCCGTCTTTCCGTCTGCGGGTCGAGGGTATGAGCCGTTACGACTTCTCAGATTCCGGACGGATTCTGTATTCCGCTTCATGATTCCTTGGTCGAAACCGGTGCATTCCTCATAACAGGGGAATAAAAGGGGGATTCCCCTCCTTTTAATATAGAACGGAAGAAAGGAGATTTGTTCCATGAAAAGATTGTTTCTTTATCTTTTGACGTTCCTCTGGTTAGGGTTTCCGGGATTGGCTAACGCCGTTGACGGCAGCAAGTTTGTTCTGCTTTCTTCGACCATCGGCCCCATTGACGCCGGAATCGTCGATGCCCTGGAAAACGCGTTTGAAAAGGAAACGGACATCCGGGTCCGTCATGTCGGCGCCGGGACAGGTGCGGCACTGGATATCGCCCGGAAAGGCAACGTTGATCTCGTCATGGTCCATGCCAAATCCCTGGAAGAAAAGTTTGTCCAGGAAGGATTCGGAACGCAGCGAATCCCGCTGATGTACAATGATTTCGTACTGGTCGGTCCAGCCGCTGACCCGGCCGGAATCAAAGGAATGAAAACGGCCGCGGAAGCGCTGGGCAGGATTGCAGAAAAAGGCGTCCCGTTCATCAGCCGGGGGGACAAGTCGGGAACCCATGTGGCGGAGATGGAACTCTGGGGGAAGGCGGGACTCAAACCGGCCGGTTCCTGGTACCAGGTCTATGAAAAAGGTTCGGAAGGCAATGCCCCCACGCTGAAATATACCAATCAGCAAGGGGCTTACACGGTGATCGACCGGGCCACCTATCTCGCCCTCAAGGATCAGATTTCACTGGTCATCCTCGTGGAAGGCGATGAAGCCATGCTGAACTACATCAGCCTTATCCCCGTGAGTCAGAAAAAATTCAAAACAGTCAATGCAACCGACACGATGCGTTTTGTCAACTGGTTGACCGACCCGAAAAAGGGACAATTGATCATCCGGGATTTCGGCAAGGAAAAATACGGCGCCCCGCTTTTCTTCCCCAATTCGGAAGCATGGCAGAAAGCACAGAAGAAATAATCTGTCCATCAGATTTATTTCCCGCTGAATTTCTTTAACTGAGTTGCAAAAATCTATTAAGGAGGATGAAAAATGAAGCGAAAACCGTTGAACACCCTTTTCCGTTGGCTGGGATTTCTAGTGCTCCTGTGCCTTGTTACAGGTCTGACAACAGCCGCAACTGCTCAGGCGGCTAAGCAGGTAAAGCAGAAAAACATTATTCTGGCCACCACGACCAGCACTCAGGACACGGGACTGCTGGACACCCTGATTCCGATTTTCGAAAAGAAAACCGGTTATTTTGTCAAGACCATCGCCGTCGGCTCCGGTCAGGCGATGGCGATGGGACAGAAAGGCGAGGCGGATGTCCTTCTCGTCCATTCCCCAGATGCGGAAAAAAAATTCATTGAAGGACAATATGGAATCAACCGCCGTCTGGTCATGCATAACGACTTCGTCATCGTGGGACCGTCCGCCGATCCCGCTCGGATTAAAGGCTCCAGGACCTCGCCGGAAGCCTTCACAAAGATGGCCAACACTGGTTCCCTCTTTATTTCCCGGGGAGATAATTCCGGAACGCATGCCAAGGAAAAGGCTATCTGGAAAGCCGCCGGGATCAATCCCGAAGGTCAGAAATGGTATCAGCAGACAGGATTGGGCATGGGACAGACCCTCAATGTCGCCGCCGAGAAGAAGGGCTACACCCTTGCCGACCGGGGAACATGGCTTTCTCTGCAGAAAAATCTCGGTCTCCCGATCCTCATGGAAGGTGACCCCATCCTGCTGAATATCTATCACGTAATTGAAGTCAATCATGCCAAGTGGCCGAAAGTCAACGCAGCGGGCGCGAAGGCCTTTGCCGACTTCATGGTGTCTCCCGCAACCCAGAAGATCATCAAAACCTTCGGTGTGAGCAAATATGGATCTCCGCTGTTCTTCCCCGATGCAGGGAAAAAAGTGGAGGATCTCGGAAAATAAATGGATCTGATACTTGAAGGCATCTGGAAGGCCATAACCCTGATTGTCACCCTGGACCCTGAAGTCCTGGGGATCACCCTGCTGTCGCTCAAGGTGTCAGGAACGGCCACCCTCATCAGCCTCTTTTTCGGCATCTTCTCGGGAACCGTGGTGGCCCTCACCCGGTTCCCGGGCCGGAAAATCGTGGTCAGCCTGATCAACACCGGGATGGGACTGCCGCCGGTGGTGGTGGGTCTTTTTGTCACCATCTTCCTCTGGCGGAATGGACCGTTGGGCTTTCTGGAAATCCTCTACACGCCAACGGCTATTATTGTTGCCCAGTCGGTCATTGCCACCCCCATCGTCACCGGCATCACCCTGGCTGCCATGCAGAACCTCCCCCCTAAACTGCGCCTCCAGATCCTGGCCCTCGGGGCAACCCGCATGCAGATGCTCGGCCTTCTCATCAGGGAAGCCCGGCTGCCCCTGCTGGCCGCCGTCATGGCCGGATTCGGCGGGGTCATTTCCGAGGTTGGAGCCTCTATCATGGTGGGCGGTAATATCATGGGGTATTCGAGGGTGCTGACAACCGCCACCGTCATGGAAACAGGACGGGGAAACTTTGACACGGCCATCGCCCTGAGCATCATCCTTCTTCTGCTGGCTTACCTGATCAATTATGTGCTGACGCGGATTCAGCAGAGGGAGCGCCCCCGATGAAAACCGCCGGTCCACTCCTGCAGGGCAGGAATCTTTTGGTTAAGCGAGGCGGAATTCCCGTTCTGGATATTTCTGATTTTACGATCATGAAAGGGGAGGTACTTTCCCTGATCGGGCCGAACGGCTCCGGAAAATCCACTCTTCTGTTGACCTTGTCCAGTTTGTTGAAGCTGTACCGGGGAAAACTGATTTTCAACGGCAGTGAGATTGACAGCCGCCGTAGCGAGCTCGATTATCGTCGTCAGATCGCCGTTGTGTTTCAGGATCCCCTTCTTTTTGACACCACAGTGCTGGAAAACGTGGCATCCGGCCTGAAAATCCGGGGGATGGAAAAGAAGGACCGTACGCGGATCGCGGAAGAATGCCTGGAACGCCTGGGAATCGCCCATCTGGCAAAGCGTTCCGCATGCAAAGTCTCCGGCGGAGAAGCCCAGAGGACCAGTATCGCCCGCGCTTTTGCAACGAGTCCGACCATTCTTTTTCTGGACGAACCCTTTTCCGCGCTGGACCCCCCCACCCGCGAAGGCATCATCTCGGACCTCAGCCGTCTTCTGCGGGAGACCGAGACTACCGCGATCATGGCCACCCACGATCAAATGGAAGCGCTCCGCCTGTCCGACCGCATTGCCGTCATCCAGCAGGGAAAGATCGCCCAGATGGGTTCAGCGGAAGAGGTCATGAATCACCCGGTCAATGAATTCGTGGCCGCCTTTGTCGGAATGGACACGCTCCTGACCGGCAGTGTCCTGGAAAGTCAGAACGGACGGATAATGATTGCCGTCGGCAATCAAAAAATTGAAGCTGTGGGGAATTTCCCAGTGGGAGAGCAGGTACTCTGCTGCATTCGTCCCGAAAACGTCACCCTGTCCACGGATTCTCCGGAAGAACAGAGCAGTGCTCGAAACAATTTTTCGGGACGGATTACACGCATCGCTCCCCACGGACTTTTCTACCGCGTTGATCTGGACTGTGGTTTTGATCTCATTTCCTACATTACCCGCACATCCCTTGACAGTCTGGAATTTCAGGAGGGTCAAACCGTCAAGGCCTCCTTCAAGGCTACCGCCGTTCATGTAATCCGGAAATCGGCCTGATGACCCGTTTCATGATATACTCCCTGCTGGATCATCAACAAAATTGTCCCTTAGACATAAATTTTAGAATAAAAGGCTTTATGTTTTTATAAATATAAATTAGAAAATTAAATAAGGATGAGGTCAGAAAAATTATAGAAGGATAAGATCAACATCGTTATGAAACTTTATGTTGGATTTGATGATACGGATAATGCCGAGGCGGCAATCGGCACAGGAAAGCTGGCCCGTCATTTTGAAGCGCTTCTTCCTGAAAATTGCCGCGTATGGGGTGTAGTCAGACAGCAGCTCCTGGTCGATCCCGCAATTCCTTACACATCTCACAACAGTTCGGCCTGTGTGGTTCTCGATATACCTGATCCCTCGCTGACTGAAACGATTCTTGAACGGGCCCGCGAGCATATCTGTCGAGAGTCCCTGCCGGGAAGCGATCCCGGGCTGTGTCTTGCTCCTGAAAGGCACCCGGACCTGCCAGGCTTGATGGCTTTCGGGCAACGATGCACGGAAAGGATCATGACGCAGAGAGAAGCACTGGAGGCAACCTCCGGGGTTCACCTTTCCGGTCATGGAGGTACGAATGACGGAATTATAGGTGCCGCCGCCGCCGTCGGTCTCACGGCATCGGGCTGGAGTGGAAGATTCATCGAGTTTGGCAATCTGAGGGCCCATCCGGATCAGGTTTCCGTATACGCATTAACACAATGCGGCATTTCCGTGGTTTCTCTGGATAGAGACGCCATCATCCCTCATCCGGAAGACACGGTTTTCACCAAAGGATGGCTGCGACCCAGGTTCTGGGGACAGAAAGCGGTCTTGCCCGTAATTCAGAAGGGAAAAGGCCGGTGGGAAATTATGGGTGGAAAAAGAGGGAAAAACAACTAACGCATAAGGAGGCTTAACCATGGCAGGCAAGATTTTTTATCGGGAACGTCGGAAAGTCAGTGAAGGGGAAAAGAAGCCGCGGTTTACTCTCGTCGCCGTAACGGATATCGACCTCACCTTCTACCCGAAGCACATGCGCAAACAGGAACTGGAGCAGATCGCCGAGGCGGTGGGCGCGGAACTGGTTTTATTGAAACATGGGGAAAAGGAAGAAGAAGTGGAAGTAAAGGAATAAACGGAGGAGGATTTTCATGGGGCTTTGGCGCGAACGGGACGGAAGGCGTCTGCACATAAAGAGTAAACTGATGGGGGAAAGCCTGGTCAGCACGTCGTTCATGGAAAGTCTCACCATTGCTCCTCAAAAGAGGCTCTTCCCCGACGTAGACATAATCAAGATCGGCGGACAGTCCATCTGCGACCGGGGTGTCAAGGCCCTCCCCCCGATCATCAAAGAAATTGTAGCAAACAAGGAAGAGCATAAGATGCTCATCACCACGGGAGGCGGAACACGCAGCAGGCATATCTATTCCATAGGTCTGGAACTGGGCATGCCCACGGGCATCATTGCCAAATTCGGCAGTTCCATCTCGGAACAGAATGCCCTGCTGGTGGCCACCCTGCTTTCCTCCTGGGGCGGAATCAAGATCGGCCACGACGAAGTTATCAAACTGTCAACCTATTTTGCCCAGGGTTGCATCCCCGTCATGCACGGGATGCCCCCCTATGATTATTTCGCCATGCCGGTGAAAGGATGGCGAATCCCCGTTCATCGAACGGATGTGGGCACCATCATTCTGGCGGACCTGATCGGGGCGCGAAGCTGTATATACGTCAAGGATGAAGACGGACTGTATACGGACGATCCCAAAAAAAATCCCGATGCCGAATTCGTCTCCGAAATCAGCGCTTCCGAACTGCTCGCCCGGGATTTTGATGATTTGATCATCGAACGGCCCTGCCTCGAAATTCTGCAGAACAGCGAAGTCATCAGCAGCATCCAGATCATCAACGGTCAGAAGGAAGGCAACATCAGCCGGGCCCTGAAGGGTGAACATGTAGGAACGATTATTCATAAGGGATAAAGAATTCCCTTACACAGCGTATCTTACCACTTCCATTTTCAGTCTCTCGGAGAGATTCTCTTCGGCAACCGTCAAGCCATAATGGGTCTGGAAGTTCATCCAGCTTTGGGGATCCGTGCCGGAAAAAATGGCCGGTCGCAAGGCCGTGTCCGCCGTTATGGAACGCTTGCCGGTGATGATTTCACCAATATGCCGCTTGGATACCCCAAGGATTTCGCAAGTCTGTGTTGTGTAATTCCCATGGGCTTCAGGAAGTCTCCAAGCAGGATTCCGCCCGGGTGAAGGGGCATGCCTGTGAAGTTTGACTTTAAATATGTCCAGGATGGAACATAACGGCACATCATTTCAGGGAGATTGAACCACTAACAGGCAAAGCGGCGCTGAAAAATCAAAAGAGGCAAAGGGGTATGTCAGAAACACTGATGAATACGCGGGAAGTCGCGGAATATCTCGATATTAATGAAAAAAAAGTCTATGCGCTGATCAAATCCAGGCGGATTCCAGCAACCCGGATAACGGGAAAATGGCTTTTCCCCAAAGGTCTGGTGGATGCGTGGCTGCTTGAAGATGCACACGCCGGTCTTACCGAGGCACGGCAGAGGAGCCGACAAATGGGAGGCGCCCTCCTGGCGGCAGGCAGCAATGATCCCGTGCTGGATATTCTGCAGGCCAGCCTGAGGAAAGACCACCCGGAATTTTATATCTTTTCCGCCAGCACAGGAAGCCGGGACGGGCTGCTGGCCTTGAATGCCGGTTACACCGACATCGCCTGGACCCATTTGTGGGACCCTCAGGATGACACCTACAACATCCCTTTCCTGGCCAAATATATGCCGGACAGACGAGGAGTCGTGGTCAATCTTTTCTACCGCGAGCTGGGCCTCGTTACAGGCCGGGGAAATCCGTCAGGCATTCACGGGTTCGATGACCTTGCCCGAGAAGGGGTGCGTTTCATCAATCGTCAGCCAGGGGCTGGAACCCGGGTCCTTCTGGATATCCATCTGGGTCGCCTCGGAATTGAGAAGAGTCAGATTGCCGGTTATGAACAGGAGGCGTTCACCCACCTTGAAGTCGGCCTTGCTGTTCTTTCAGGAAAGGCGGACGTCGGAATCGCTTCCATTGCCATCGCTAATTTTCTGGGTTTAGACTTTGTACCCATAACCCGGGAACGCTTCGATATGGTGCTGGATCAGAACAACTTTTTTGAAAAGCCTGTGCAGCTCCTGATGGACGTTCTCCATGACAAGGCGTTCCGTCAGCGGGTTGGGGGAATGAGCCGTTACGACTTTTCCGATTCCGGACGCATTCTCTATTCGGCATCCTGAGAATCCCGGCAACCGCAGGGCTACTCAGGAAAAGAACTCATTTGTTCAAACTTACATCTCATTGCTATTCTTTCTAACGAATTCAGCGCTTATACTTATATTAACTTCTCTTGCGGAATTCTACCGTGATATTCTCAATCTTTTCGGCTGCCTCGGCAAGTCGGGCAAGTTCCGCAGCAACCGCTTCGGATTGTTCGCTTCGTTTCGTGCAGGCTGCCTGGATGGCGCCGTGGGTGGCATGAATCGTATCGGACATCCGTTCGTCAAGCAGGGTGCTGAAGTTGCGAAAAGCCCGATCGAGATTCTGCAAGGTGGCCCAACGGAGATTTTCCACGTTTGCCTGAACCAGGGATTCCAGATTTTCCTCCAGGCGTTTCCTGATCCGCGTTCGCCTCACCTTAGGCGGCAGCATCTGAAGCATCAGGTTTTCCGGAATGGGATTGAAAAAGGTGCGCTCCTCCGAAGTTGTCCAGTACGGTTCCCTCGTCATTTCAAAGGCGCCTGAACTTTTCGGTGCGTGATAAGGAATGTCGAAAAGCTCCGCCGCCGCCTTGCGAACCGCTTCAATCAGTTCATCGGCGCGTCTCTGATGGGGGTTCAGTGTCTCGTGCACATGGGCATCAAAGATCCTGGACATGTCCCGCAATTCTTCTTCAAAGAAAGTGGGGATCACGTTCGACATCGCCTTTCTGGCCGCATTCATATCGGGGTGATCCCTCAGCACCTCCTCCAGCCTGGCTTCCAGGTATGCGCTCGCCTTTTCGCGAAGGTCTGCCGATTGATTTTCAAGAAATTCCAGCGACCGCTTACGGTCGCCGCGAAGCATATCACCGGCAAAGACTCTCTGGTGCTCTGCGTCGTTGATCTTTTCTTCAAAGATCCGCCGGCATTCTGCCAGTTTTTCCAAGGGCATCTGCAGGGTGCGCATGACCAGATGAACCTGCATCAGGACATCGGAGAGGATATCCTCCGCCTTCCGGGACAAGGCCCTCTGCAAGGTTTCATTTTTGTCTTTTACGAGGAACTCGATCAGATGCTCCTCCACTTCCGCCATGCCGCTTTCAATCCACCCCTTCTCGTCGTGAGCCATCCTGGCATTCACCCCGCGACGGGCCGAGACGCAAAACAAGGGGGTCTTTTCGTCGATGCCGGCCTGCTCATGGAGGATCTTCTTAAAGAACTGAACAGAAGACTGCTTTTCCGCTTCACTCAGGTAATCCACTTTATTCAGTATGAAAAACAGTTTGGGCACCCTGGTCATGACCTTCCTCAAAAAATCCAGTTCCACCTCGCTGATGGGTGGATCCGCGGAAATGAGAAACAGGGCCGCGTCGCATTGAGGAAGAAAGGCCAGCGTCGCCTCCGTGTTGTGCCGGTACGTGGAACCAATGCCGGGCGTATCGACCAGAACAACGCCCTTGCCGAGGATCGGCGCCTGATGAACGACCTCGACCAGGGCGATGCCGAGTCGATTGTTCGGATTGAACTCTTCGGTCACATATTTGGCTAAAAATGATGCAATTTCCTTCTGCTCCTTTCCGAGAATCTCCTCCTTCACCGTCCCGTCCTCATTCAAGGCGCGGACAAGGGGGGAGTGCCCGAACGAAATGCATGTAGGAATCGCCGTCAGCGGCAGCACCGAGCTGGGCAACAGGATGTCTCCCAGGAGCGCGTTGAGGAAGGTGCTCTTCCCCCTCTTGAACTGGCCCAGGACAGCGAGATGGAAACGGCCTTCCTGAAGACGCGCTCCCAGATCTTCCAGCTTCTTCCGATTGGCGGCAAATTTAGACCCCAAACTTTCCATACACTCGATGGAATCACCAAACAGGGAATACATGCTATTCATGTTTCTTGCTATCTCCTTCTTCACATTTCATTACAACACCGACAGCAGTTTCAGGGCGTGAACGGCATAGAAGGTATTTTCCAGGGTAGCGATGCCGCCATGCATGGCCCGGGAAAACCCTCCCCTTCTTGTCCGGCAGTTTTTGATAAAGTCGATGCAGGAATCGATATACCGGGGTTGATAACCGACGGCCGACGCCGCCAGAAGGCCGCCGTAGATAAACTCCAGAAAGAACAGAGAGGTTCCGGGGATTTCGGTGAAGCCGTAGCGGGGAACTTCACATTCCCTCAGGAAGCGATCGACCTCCAGATTTTCCAGGGGGTAGGAAAGCGCCTTGAGCATAACCAGGGCTTTGGCCGTCTCGCTGAGTGTGGACTGGAGATACCCGAACCCGCCATTCGCATTCCTGAAACTCAGAATCAGCCGGATCATTGGATCTTCAAGCACGGGATCGGCCTCCTTTCTGAACATGCTGTAGAGTTCGACCAGAAAGGCCATTCTCTTGAATATCGACAGGATTTCCGCGGGCAATTGGTCGGTGTGGATGCGATATCTCCGGATGTGCTTCAAAATGTAAGGCAAGGGATCGGCAAGGGGATCGGCGTTGAGCAGCCGCAGGCCCTTCAGGGAATAAAAAGCGGCAAAGACGCTGTCATAGGAACCGTCGCTGTGCTGCATCTCCTGCAGGGAATTCACCGTCCTTGGGTCTTCCTGCGGCACGCCCAGCCAATCCAGGATGGATAAGGCATAATAGGTGTCCGAGCCGTTGGGTTCCTCCAGCTTGTAGAAACAGAATCCTCCCTCGCGGCACCGCCGTTCTTCAACGTAATCGAATATTTTCTTCTGCATCGAATCCGTCGTCATCAACCGGTCATCACGAAATTAAAAAATGCCTCCCCGTTGGAACGGGTTCTCAAAGATCGCCGCCTTGCCCAGCTCGGCCTCGATTTCCAGCAGCCGGTTGTACTTGGCAATGCGTTCGCTGCGACAGGCGGAACCGGTCTTGATCTGCCCGCCGCCCATGGCCACGGTGAAATCGGCGATAAAGGCGTCCTCCGTCTCTCCGGAACGGTGGGAAACGACAAATCCCCAGCCGGCCTTGCGGCAGAGGGCAATCGCTTCCATTGTTTCCGTTACGGTGCCGATCTGGTTGAGTTTGATCAGGACGGCATTGGCCGTCTTTTCCTGGATGCCGCGGGCGACAGCCATGGAGACACTCAGAATGGCGTTGGCCCCGAGCTTCCCTTTATTTGGTGTTCCGTCCAGTTGGATCATGAGGCTGTCGATTTCAGCCTGATGGGCCGGGTCCCTCCCGATCAAGTGCGAAGCGAGACGCTCGTTAACGCCGGCAACGGCCTTCAGCACCCCCTTGCCGCCATAGCGATTCTTATCGCCGTCACGCAACTCGACGGCTTCATGCTCGCCCGTTGAAGCGCCGGAAGGACAGGATGCGGCGGCCCTGATGCCGTTGTCCAGGGTCACGATGGCCCTGACCGTGGGATTGCCGCGGGAGTCAAGAATTTCCATAGCCTTTACGTCTTTGATTTTTCTTTTCATGATTTTTCCCCTCCAGATCCGTCAAAATTATTTAAAGGTCGAACACTGTTGTCTACCATCATCACAAGAGCCCGTTCCGTTTCTGCTTCGATTCCAAACATTTCAACCCATTCTCAAGTTCCGTTATCATCTGCCGAATTTCTTCGGTCCGGCCTTCCGTTTTTGACAGAAGCGCTTCGAGCGTTGAGAGTTCGTCGTGCACGTAAGCGATCGACTGTTTCCTCATGGCGTCAATAGCCGCGTTGATCTGTTTTTCCCACTGGGCCGCCAGACGGGAAAGATTGATCTCCACCTCCCGCGGAATCCCCCTGATAAAATGCCGTTCAAAAAGCCGTCGAAACAGGAACATGGGAATCAGAAACCAGATGAGATCCAGATGAATGTCGAAGGATTTCGAGGCCCGGGTGTCGGGATGCTCGGGCTCCACCACATCGATGTTCCATTCCACCTCGGCCAGGCGGACGCCCAGCACCTTCTGGATGTTCTCATCGAGAAATTTCCGGAAAGCAGCCAGAGAGCGGGAAAAACTTGCATGCGCTTTCTTCAGTGTCCCGAAAAAGTGCTGGTGTTCGGACCGGGAGATTTGTTCCATCTCTTCCGTCATGGTTTCCGCCGTCCACTCTTCAAAGCGTCGCGAAAGTTGCCATAAATTGCCTTTCCAGGAAGGAAGATCCTTTTCCAGTCTGGCTATCGTTTTTTCCACCAGTGGATCGTAGAACCGGTCCAGGTACGTTTTAATAAGAGGCCGAGTCTGCAGGGCGTTTTCCCGGGCAATGAGTCCCAGCTCTTCCCGCATGAGTTCCTCGTTGACCTGCTCATTGAGGATCTGCGCCCGCAGATTCTCGCGGTCCTGATCGGCCTGAAGGGCCGTCTGCAGGGCGATGTTCAGATAGCCCATTGTGCTTTGCAGAAGGGATTGCGTCTTGTACCGGAGGATCCGACGGAACTCGCTGCTCCGGTTGACCGACAGTCCCTGTAATATTTCGCTCGCTATTCGCTGCCGATATCGTTCCGTATCCACTTGCGTGGAATAAAGATAGACGGGGAATTCCCTGTTCAGTTCCCGCTGCATGGTCTGTCGGAAAAACGCGATGACTTCCTCCTGCTGTTCGGAAGAAAGCAGATCCGCCTTGGTCAGCAGAAGAAGGATGTTCGGCGTGTAATGGATCAGTTCGCGGATCAGCTCCAGATCATGGGCAGACAGCGGCCGGTCGGAACTGACGGCCAGCAGGGCGGCGCCGACTTCGGGAAGCCAGTTTTCCGCAGTGGATTTGTGGTAGGCAAAGACGCTGCCGAGTCCGGGGGTATCCACCAGTCGGAGACCGGCGTATGCATCCAGCGAGGGAAGCTCGATGTCCACCAACTCGACGTTCCGCTGATTGGCCGGATTTTTCGCCTCCGAAGTAAAATCCGCAAGTTCATCCAGCCGCGCCTCAGTGATGGATCCGTCGAAATGGCGCACCGCAACCCGCTCCTTCTCCCCGTACTGCAAACGCGTGATCGCCGTAGTGACCGGAATAACGCCCACGGGAAGGATGGATTGACCGATCAGACTGTTGATAAAGGAACTTTTCCCCGCCTTGAACTGGCCGAGGATGGCCACATCGATGGGCGGGTTCCGGCCGAGGAGGTTTTCGGCTGCTTCCAGCGGTCGTTTCAGGGAAACAAGCTGGAAGCGCGCGCTGATCTGCCGCAGATTCCGGAGAATGCCTTCAACGGAAGAGGTGTCGCGGGAAAGATTATTGGGAATTCTGTCCATAAAAAAACTCCTGCCGGCTATTCCACGACAGGAGTTGGACTGGACAAACAGATCGCCGCCCTTTCAGCGCCCCTGCCGCAGGATGAATGTCTGCATCCCTTAGGAGTTATCAGCCCGGGGGCGGGCGGTTCGGATTCGGTGAACTCCATCACCAGGAGAACTTTTATCCCAGGGGATAAGATTTTGTCAAGCTGGTCTTTTGGTTGTAAAAGGACTTATCTATGCCGAAAGGTTCCATGAAAGGGACAGCGGAACTTGTCGATAAAGATGAGGCAGATCCTGCCGTACCCGCCCCATGAATGATCCTGTCAGATTATTTCCCGAAATTCTTAGAGGATATGTTGATATGGATAACTTTGGATAAACCATTCACCATGCGTTTAGCCTATGACTGACTCGGATCTCATCCTTTCCGAAGCCACATATCAGATAACTCCTGACTTTATTAATTATGTCAATAATGCAATATTCATTATCCAGATATATCCGTCGAATGTGACACACTTTTCTCCCCCAAAAGCAGGAAGATTCATCGCCGTACAGGCAACACCTGGATGAATCATTCGGTTTTGCATCCGTTTATAAGAAAAGGGGGAGAAAGAGGGATGAATGTTAAACTCTAAAATTTTACAGAAAGGAGATTAATATGAAAAAAATCATTTATATTCAGTCCATTACAGCATTTTTCCTATTGACATTCATCTCTTTCGGCATAGGTGGAGTTGACGCAATGGAGCAGCCGCCGGCTGATGAAGTGCGGCTCACGGCTGACGATCCCGTCGCCAACGCGGAATTCGGCCGTTCCGTTGCGATCGATGGAGATCTCGTTGCTGTGGGGGCAGGCGGGGCTGCGGCTGGCTCTGTGGAAAATGCCGGGGCCGTCTATCTTTTCAAACGCCAGGGTCTGACGTATGTCCCGGAGGAGAAGCTGGTAGCCCCGGATGCGACCAATGGGGCTGAGTTCGGCCGGGCTGTCGCCATCCAGGGAAACATGGTGATCGTCGGAGCCCGCTTTGCACAGGTCGAGGGTTTTTCACAAGCCGGAGCGGCATACATTTTCCGGAAGTATGGAGGATCGTGGCACCTTGAAGAAAAGATTACTTCTCCTACTCCGGCTGATGAGGACAATTTTGGCCGTGCTCTTGCTGTTCACGGAGACCTTCTGGTGATCACTGCTCGTAAAGAGGCCATTAATGAAGAAGACGTAGGGGCCGCATACGTGTATTACTATAGAGACGGGAAATGGATGAATGAGGCAAAGCTCACGGCGAGCGATGCTTCGGCCGGAGCTTATTTCGGGCAATCGGTGACGGCTCGGGGTGACCTGATTGCGATAGGCGCGCGTAATGCCGACCCCAAAGGCGCGGGTGCAGTCTACCTTTTCCGTCAATCCGGGAATGTGTGGGGACAGGTTGCCAAACTGACCCCACCGGGTGGGAACAAGAATGATCACTTTGGCTTTACCGTCGCAATGGTTGGCGATGTAATCGCAGTCGGCGCCCGGAGAGCCGATCCTGACGGCCTGACCGATGCGGGCGCGGCCTATGTCTTTTCCCTGGAGGGAGATTCCTTTGAACTGATCGTCAGGCTTACCGCAAGCGACACAAACGCGGGTGATGAGTTCGGCCAGTCCATCGCCCTTGCCGGAGATGTCATTGCTGTTGGCGCCTGGAAGGATGACATTGAAGGCAAAGCGAATCAAGGTTCGATCTACCTCTTCCATCGGATGGGCAATTTATGGTTTGAGACGGAAAAGTTAACGGCGTCCGATGGGCTGGCCGGTGACGAATTTGGTTATTCTTTATCGGCCTTCGGGAATGACATGGTGACAGGGGCACACTTCGCTGATTTCAACGCGGGAGTTGATTCAAACGAGGGAGCGTCCTACGTGATACCCCTGAAACCGTAAGCATGGAAGATGGTTAACCGGAAATTTACATTAATGCGGCCTTTCCCGCAGACTGCAATACTCATCGGAGGTAACGACCATGAAGAAACAGAAATGGAGTATATTCGCTTTAATTGCCGTTTTCGTAGTCGCTTCCTTTACCCTGTTTTATGGAATCAAAATTTATGCAGCATACAATCATGAAGGAGACGTCGACTCAGCCAACTTCCGCTCGGCTTACCCCAACGCTGTCGGCACCAAACTGGATAGCTGCACTCTGTGCCACAGTGGCGGTTCCTATACGTCAGGAGGAAAAACGACGACTCTTGGCAGTTGCCAGTGGTGCCACTACAAAACGAATTACGGGGCCGACAGTACACCGGAGAATCTGCAGCAGACACTCAATCCCTATGGCCTGGCCTACAAGAGCAATTGGCCCACCCTGGGACGCACCGCTGCAGCCTTGCTGGCAATTAAAGATCTCGATTCCGATGGGGACGCCTATGCGAATCAGATAGAAATCAGCGCGATAACGTATCCCGGGGATGCGATTGATAACCCGGGTAATGTGCCGGCTCCCTCTCTCGTGCTTTCACTCGAAAAATTTGAACAGATGGCCCAGCACACCCAGTTTCTGCTGATGAACGCCAGTAAGTCGGATGACAGTTACACGGAATACAAAGGCGTCGCACTTGAAAACCTCATCAAGGCGATCAAGCTGGATTCAGCAACAGGAATCACGGTTTATGCACCGGACGGATTTGCCACATATCACCCCTTTGATCCGAGCAATAATCCCAACGCTTATCATGTTTTCGGCACATATGACCCTTCAATCTTTTATTACAACGAACAGGCGGACATGGCAACCAATCCCTCAACCGGCTGGTGCAATTACAGTTCCCCATCGGCGGCAGGAAGAAGTAACGGTGATGAGATTGTTAACCCTCTTGATTTGAAAATGATTCTGGCTTTTCTGCGGGATGACGAATACCTGACACCGGGAGTGCTGAACCTGCAGAACAAGCTGGATGGAGAAGGCCCATTCAGGGTTGTGCCTCCCCAGAAAAATCCCGGTCCTCCGGATCAGCGTTCCACCGCGTCCAACGCAACCGATCCAAATGTATGGATTTGGCCCTATAATTCAGCTAATGACCATAACGCCGGTTTTTCCTCCCGTACCGTAACCATGATCAGGGTAGAGCCGCTGCCTCCGGGAACAACCGACATCAACACAATGGAAGCCGGGTGGCCCTACGTTGATGAAAAGAAGATCATGATTTATGGCTCCATCGACCCCTATCCCGTAAATAATCTAAATACACACCTGGATTTCCTGATCAATGCGATTCAATCTCAAGATGATACGGCTTTTAAGGTCATATCGCAGAAAACGGCATTGGTTGAGAAAATCAGGGCCTTGAAGCAACAGGTGGCGGCAGGAGCTTATTCCGGTGCACTGAAAAAACTGCAGGAAGACATCCTGGAAAAGACGAATGGATTCTTATCCGGTGCGGTAGATGCGAATGACTGGATCAAGGATCTTGAAGTCCAGAAGCAACTCTGTTCTGAAATTCAAACAATCTGGATTGCGCTCATCGTCCTCGGCGCATAACTTTAGAATCAGGTCGTTCAATCAGCCGGCTGCCGGTGCGTTAGCTTCATCCGGCTGCCGGCTGAAACACGGCATGCACTTGATATGCGGTTAAAGGAACCGTTCAGTCTTTGTGATGGTCTTCATCCCTTTCAACCTCTCCAGCCCATGACGACAGGCTTCGAATGCATCTTTGCTTGATGGGGAACCGACGGCAACCAGGGAGATAATGTCGCCGAGATCCAGGGTTCCTGTTCGCCGCACAAGAAGCACATCCTCGATATCCCACTGCCGTTTCATGTCCGACGAAATAGCAGACAATTCTCCCTCCATATCTCCGGCGCGTTCAAAGTGGATCCCTTCGGAAACACTGCTGCCGACCTTCTGCTTGACCACTGCATAGTGCAACAGGACGCTGCCGCCCCTGGATTTTTCGATTTTTTCAAACATCGTCGCCGGATCAATCGGATCTTTTGAAACGATGATCATTTTGCATGCTCCTCAAAAGTAACTGTCAGTTGCCTGCCGGACATCAAGTTGCGAAGTTTGGAAAAGATCCCCTGTATTCTTTTCCCCCTGGGTTCGAAGCTTCGGGGTGCAAAAACGAATCTCATGGCGTGCCTCACATCTCGGGCAGGAATGCTCGAGATGGATTTCCAGGCATTTGATGCCCCTGACTTTCCAGAGACGGCGTTCCAGCGTGCCCCGACACTCACATGAGTAAGGGGATACAACTTCGAGGAGCAGTTGGTCGAACATGACTTCCTCGACTTTAAAATCAAATATTCCATCGTCTCGCAGCGATTGCAGGAGATCCAAAATGAATCGATAGGTTTCCGGCGCCTTGCGGAGGGCCAGCTCGCGGCCTGCCGGCGTTGCCATACAATCCGCTGCGTGGCGCGCATAGGTCAGTTCCGCGGTTAATTGATAGAGCATGTTCGCAGACACGCCTTTGCCCCGGAGACCGGTCTTGATAAAATAGTTGGCGATTCCGAGGAATCCGAGCTTGTCCAGATTATCGGCATCGAACAAAACCCGGGTCAAAGGAGTTTGATTTTCGCCATCCCGGTATAGCTGATGGAAGGATCTGGCGATCCGATCGACAATATCCCGATCTAAATCATGCTTACCCGCAAGCTCCACCAATATATCCACGGAACGCTCTTCTTCCGGTCGGTCGTCCTGATGATAAGTTCCGCCCGAGAATTTGCCGGCGTCATGAAACAGACCTGCCAGTCTGCAGGTTGCAGGATCGAGCCCTTCACTCCGCCCGAGCTTTTCGGCCAACCGCGCCACCCGAACCAGATGATGCCACAGGCTGCCATCTCCCCGGCCTTTTCCGCTGTATCTGGCTTCTTCTTCTTTGACATGCCTTTCGAGTGCAGCCTCTACCGATTTGAACTTATCGCTGGCAGAAAGTGATCCAGGCTCCCGGCAAGTTTGGTATCTCATGACCGTCCTTTTGGATACCCCCAATTCATTGCGTCAATAACGACCGGCGTCACATGTAGAACATTTACATCTTTTCCTTCACACCGTAAAGCTGAATTTTAACTATTTTATGAATAAAATCAACCCATTATATTACATTTAGCACAATAGAAAAACTGCGCCGTTGATCATCCACTTTTACCTGCAGAACCGGGTGAACGGAGGGCTCAAATATCACAATTACAACAACCAGCCTGATATTCGTCTTGAGATTGCGACTTTTACGACACGAGGTTTGGCCGTTTGAATAATGCTTAGAAATTGGACCATACGGACTCATCGATTTCCCGCTTAAGGAGAAGAACCACATCATGATTGCGTGAATATTTTCTTATTTTTTAAAGGATATATTGAATCGAAAGGGAGTATCCGGGCTATGACTCCCGGAAGCCGGGTGTTCTGTCTGAATGTTGCAGCGGATAAGAGATCCTGATTTTCCTGATCATGAACAGAAAATTATTTTTCCCGGGTTTAGCCCCCTATCTGGCTCATTTTACGAGGGTTGTCCTTCCCCCACCCGGCATCCATATGATGTTCATAGGGCTTGAGAAGAATCGCTTCAATAAAAAGCTGTTTAAGATCTTCATCACTGGGCTTGCTCTGAAGGGCTTTTTTTAAATCGATTTCTCGCTTATCGTATAAACAGCCTCGCAGTTTTCCATCGGCAGTCATACGTAACCGGTTGCATTCAGAACAGAATTTATGACTCATGGGGGTGATGAATCCGATCGTGCCCCGTCCGCCGGCAAGCTTGAAATATCGGGCAGGACCGCTTCCTTTAACTAACTTTGTCGGGGTCAGCTCATAGCGTTGTTCAATCTTTTCTTTAATCTGCTCAGAAGTAATCATGCGGTCCTTTTTCCAGAATAACAAATCTCCAATCGGCATGAATTCAATGAACCGGATGTGCAGCGGAAAATCAAAGGCAAGATCCGCAAAATCCAGAAGCTCATCATCATTGAATCCCCTGATGACCACGGTATTGATTTTAACCGGTTCCAGCCCGAGTTCCAGGGCTTTGAAAATGGCCTTCCTCACATCTGCCAGATGATCCCGACGTGAAATATATCTGAATTTTTCAGATACCATCGTATCCATGCTGAAATTTACCCGATCCAATCCAGCGGCTTTTAATTGCTCCGCCATATTTGCAAATAAAACGCCATTGGTAGTCATGGCAATATCGTCAATTTCCGGGACTTCAGAAATAAAGCCGATCAGTCGGGCAATGTCTTTACGTACCAGCGGCTCGCCACCGGTCAGCCGAATCTTACGAATACCCACCCCAACGGCAACTTTAACCAACCTGACTATGTCTTCCAGACTCAAAATTTCCCCATGGTCAAGCTTGGAAATACCCTCTTCGGGCATACAATATCGGCACCGTAAATTACATCGATCAGTCACGGATATACGCAGGTAATTTATATTCCGGTTATAAGTATCCAACATATCTATCACTTTCTTTCACCTATCATGCCTCTATTTTGAAGATTTAACACCGAGGATGTAACTTAATAAAATATATGCAGCGCACCTTCTTATGTCAAGATATGAATAAGCTGTCGTATTGGCTCAAAGGAAATGCCAGCGAATGTCAACCTGAAATCTTAAAGAATGGTATCTATTTGTTTTCATAGTACGAATACATTGCTTTTCCGCTCCCTCGATCCGGCAGAAGGCTCATCTCTCTCATTTTTCCTGAAAGAAAGATGTCCCGGCAAATGAATTGGAACGGCATTCATTTTTTGGAAATAAAGCAGAGGGGGGTGAATAATTTTTTTCGTCTTGACATCATGCAATTCACGACATAAGGTTCATCGACGTTAGAAATTCTCTTGAATCCTTCAAAGTCACTCTGTCTCAAAGATTTTATATTTAAGGAGAAGAATCACACCATGACACGAGGTATTTTGTCTTACTCTTATGAGGAGTATGTTGAAAAAATAACGGCCTTTCACGGCTATCCCGCCCCCGGCGTGCTCATCGGAGGATTCATGGTGGATCTGGCGGTTAAAAATATCCCGGAGGGAATCCTCTATGACGCCATCTGTGAAACGAGAACCTGTCTCCCCGATGCCGTCCAGCTTTTGACCCCCTGCACTTTCGGCAATGGATGGCTCACTGTCCTTCCCATGGGTCTGTTTGCAATCAGCCTGTATGACAAGTTTACTGGTGAAGGGGTGCGTGTCTTCCTGGATGTCGAGAAAATGGGGCCCTGGCAGGAGGTTCGAAACTGGTTTCTGAAATTGAAAACCAAAAAAGAACAGGATAGCGAAAGGCTGTTCAAAGAAATCCGCGAGGCCGGGCCAGACATCCTCGGAATTCGGAACGTAAAGCTTAAACCAGGTTTTCTTGAGAAAGAGCATAAGGGGAAAATTGTCCTCTGCCCCCAGTGCCGGGAAGCTTATCCGGCCCAGGATGGGGAACTCTGCCTGAGCTGTCAGGGAGGGTCGCCTTATCTTTGAAATAAAAAAGGCGCTCCCTGCTGCATATTTGGGAACGCCATGATCCCTTTTAACTTCAAAACAGGAAAAACCGGGCATGCCGCTTTCAACTCTCCAGTGAGCAAAGCCCCCCGGCCAGTTCCGCATTATATCAGCGCAGACATATATTCCTTGACACCAGCCCTTTCTCTCTTATACAGGGAAAAAACAAAAAAGGATGTGGCACGATGAAAGATGAAAGCGTCAATATCGAGAAACTCGAAGATATCATTGACCGGGAGATGGAAAGACACCCTCACAGCCAACCCCTCCTGCAGGCGTTCCGTCCCGTGATTCTGGCAAGAAACCGCATTCTGGAAGGATTGCAGTTGGCGGAAAGCGAGCCCCTGGTTCTTGACGAAATTCGCTTCCAGGGAGGCATTCCCGTCATCGCGCAGTATCCTCTGATTCGAAAGGATGATCCCTGGAAAGACATTGTCCAGGCCATGATTCCTGCCGTTCATGAAGGCTTTCCCGATCTGCGGGAGGATCTTGATCGTCTTGAAAACGCCCTTCAAGCGGAGGATTTCGATCTCTATGATTATTTCAGGCGGAATTCGGAAGAGCAACAGGATCTTCTCTCCATCTGGGCCGAAGCGATTTCCATTGCCGCAGAGCGAATCGGCTTTATTCTGAATCAGGCTTCAAGAATCGTTCTCGAAAAGAGAGCCGGAGATATCGCGGAGCAGATCGAAGCGTTCCATTGGGAAAAGGGCTACTGCCCCATCTGTGGATCGTTCCCCTCCCTGGCCGTCATTGGGGAGAAGATCGGCGAGCGCCGGCTCCATTGTTCCCGTTGCGGCCACGATTGGCGCTTCAGTCGGGTTATTTGTCCCTATTGTGAACGTGAGGCGCAGCAGGAAATGAATTTTTTCTATATTGAAGATAAACCCCAGGAGTCCGCCTTCACATGCGAAGAGTGCCAACGCTACCTGATCACCCTGAACCGGGTAAGTGACCTGAACGATCGTGATCTGGATGTTTCGGCCCTCGGCCTCACCCATCTCGATATCATTCTGCAGGAGAAACATTTCGTCCCCATGACAGTAACCGACTGGAATGTTTTTTAATTTCGGAATGATAAATGCCCTGTGAGCCATTTCAGGTTTTGTGAAATGCCTCATAGGCAGCCCCTTTTGAGATTTCCCTTTCTTCCTTCCTTAGATGATCAGACAATCTTTCTTATTATGTTAATCTTAGTATAACTAATCGATTTTCTTTCAGAAAAACACATTTTCTCCTTGACGATCAGCGAAAAAAGACATAGGTGTCTTATGCTACATAGGTCATTATAGACATATTTCATAAGGAGGTAACCATGGAGATCACAAGGAGAGGTTTCTTGAACCTGTCCGGCGTTGTAGGATCAGGCATTGCCTTATCCTCTCTGGGCATCAGTTTGAAACCTGCCAGAGCTTACGCAGATGAGCTCAACAAGATGAATCGGGTCAAAGGGGCAAAACAGGTTATAACGACATGCTGTTACTGTTCTGTCGGCTGCGGCCTCATCTGCAGTGTTGATAAATTGACCGGAAAAGTCTTCAACATTGAGGGCGACGCCGATCATCCCATCAACGAAGGCTCCCTGTGTGCCAAGGGCGCGGGGTTCTTCGATCTTACAGAGGCCAACAAGCACCGTCTAACAAAAGTTCTGTACCGGGCTCCCATGAGCGACAAATGGGAAGAGAAGGACTGGGACTGGGCGCTGTCCAGGATCGCCCGCCTGGTCAAGGACACACGGGAAGCGGGCTTTGTCAAGACCAACGCCAAGGGTGAACTCGTCAATCGTTGTGAAAACATCGGCCATCTGGGCAGCTCCAATGTGGATAATGAGGAGTGCTGGCTCATGAGTGTCAAGGCAAGGGCGCTGGGGCTTGTCTACATCGATCACCAGGCCAGGGTCTGACACAGCCCATCTGTTGCGGCTCTGGGAGAGTCGTTCGGACGCGGTTCCATGACGAACCATTATATCGATTTAAAGAACAGCGATTGCATCCTGATCATGGGGAGCAACGCGGCAGAACATCACCCTATCGCCTTCAAGTGGATTCTTCGGGCAAAGGAAAACGGGGCAACCATCATCCATGTCGATCCCCGCTATACAAGGACTTCTGCCCGTTGCGATTACCATGTCCCTCTGCGTTCCGGGACAGACATCGCCTTCCTTGGGGGAATGATCAATTACATCATCAACAATGAAAAATACTTTAGGGAATACGTGGTGAATTATACCAACGCTTCCTTTATTGTGGGACCCGATTTTAGTTTCCAGGACGGTCTTTTTTCCGGCTATGACCCGGTCAAGCGGAAATACAACAAGGACTCCTGGGTCCTGGAAAAGGACGGAAATGGCATCCCGAAGCGGGATATGACCCTGACCGATCCCCGCTGTGTTTTCCAGATGATGAAAGCTCACTATTCCCGTTACACCATCGACAAGGTTTCCAGTACCACCGGTGTTTCCAAGGAAAACCTGGAAAAGGTATATGCGGCATTCAGCGCTACCGGTGTCCCGGACAAAGCGGGGACGGAATGCTACGCCCTGGGGTGGACCCATCATACGACGGGAAGCCAGATTATACGCACCATGTCGCTCATACAGCTTCTCCTCGGAAATATGGGGATCGCCGGCGGCGGCATCAACGCCTTGCGCGGTGAACCGAATGTCCAGGGATCAACGGACCATTGTATCCTTTACGGCAATCTGCCCGGATACCTGAAGATGCTGCCAGCCTCTCTGGATACGCTGGAAAAATATCTGCATAAGTACACACCGGAATCAAAAGATCCTCAGTCGGCCAATTATTATCAGAACTATCCGAAGTTTTTCGTGAGTTTCCTCAAAGCCATGTTCGATGACAAGGCAACCAAAGAAAATGAATTCGGTTATTCCTGGCTGCCCAAGATTGATGATGGCGTCCCTTATTCCCTGATGCACCTTTTCGATAAGATGTATGAGGGTAAGGTGAAGGGACTGTTCGCAGTCGGAACGGACCCGGCGGTCAGTTCCCCAAATACGGCCAAGGTTCGCAAGGCCTTGGAAAAGCTGGATTGGCTCGTCGGCGAGAACATCTTCGACAACGAAACATACTCCTTCTGGAAAGGTCCCGGCGTTGATCCCAAGAAGATCAAGACAGAGGTCTTTCTCCTTCCTGCATCCGCAACGATGGAAAAGGAAGGCAGCCAGAGCAACTCGGGTCGTTGGGTCACGTGGAAGTACAAGGCTGCCGAGGCCCCCGGCGATGCGATTCCGGTCGGAGAGATTACGCTCAAGATCATGGCGGCCGTTAAGGAGCTGTACGCCAAGGAGGGAGGGGCAAATCCTGAGCCGATCCTGAATCTGAAATGGGATTATCTGGACAAGAAGGGACATTTCGACGTCCTGAAGGTGTCCAAACAGATCAACGGCCATTTCCTCCAAGATACGGTGATTGAGGACAAGGCTAAGGGAACGAAGACGGAATTCAAGAAGGGCCAACTGGTACCGACCTTCGGCAACCTTCAGGATGACGGCTCAACTGCGTGCGGCAACTGGATCATGGCCGGCAGTTTCGGCGCCGATGGCGAGAACAAGATGGCCAAACGCGGCAAGGAAGACCCCACGGGACTCGGTTTGTACCCCAACTGGGCCTACGCCTGGCCCGTCAACCGCAGGATTCTTTATAATCGGGCCTCCTGCGATGTGAACGGGAAGCCCTACAATCCCAAACGGAAGATACTGGAATGGGTCGGCGATAAATGGGTGGGCGACGTTCCCGACGGTCCCTGGCCGCCCCAGGCGGATAAGGAAAAGGGAAAATATCCGTTCATTATGCAAAAAGATGGAATGGGCGCGCTGTTCGGCCCGGGCATGGCTGAAGGGCCCTTCCCGGAGCACTACGAACCCCTGGAAGGCCCCTTGGCCAAGAACCCCCTGTCAAGTCAACTGATTAACCCGGCCATCGAGATCTTCAAGAGCGATCTGGACAAGGTGGCTAACGCCAGCGAAAAGTTCCCCTATGTCTGTACGACTTACTCCTGCACGGAGCATTGGTGCTCAGGGGCGCTGACCCGGTGGCAGGCCTGGCTCCTGGAGATGCAGCCCGAATTGTATGTCGAAATCGGGGATCTCCTGGCAAAGGAAAAAGGCATCCAGAACGGCCAACGGGTGAAGGTTTCCTCCATTCGCGGTTCCGTGGAATGTGTCGCCATGGTGACCAAGCGCTTCAAGCCCTTCCAGGTCGAAGGAAAAACGGTTCACCAGGTTGGTCTTCCCTTCAATTACGGCTGGCTCTTCCCAAAGGACGGAAGCGACAGTACCAACTTCCTGACGCCAACGGTCGGTGACGCGAACACCTTCTGTCCCGAGTACAAGGCGTTCATGGTCAACGTGACGAAGGCATAGGAGGGAAGAAATGAAAACTGAATTTGTAAAGCTGATCGATACAACGTTGTGCACGGCCTGCCGTGGCTGCCAGGTAGCCTGCAAGCAGTGGAACGAGGTCCCTGGACTGAAAACGAAACAGTGGGGCAGTTATCAGAATCCGCCGGATCTTCAATGGAACACCTGGACCCTGATCCGCTTTCAGGAGTACGCTCCTAAAGACGGCGAATTCAAGTGGCTGTTCCGGAAAGACGGCTGCATGCACTGCACCGATGCGGCCTGCGTCAAGGTGTGCCCCAGCGGCGCCCTGTATCACACGGAATACGGAACTGTGGGCATCAACCAGGCAAAGTGCATCGGCTGCAAGTACTGCATCTCCGCCTGTCCCTTCGATGTTCCCCGCTATAACCCGGAAACGGACAAAGTTTACAAATGCGATCTCTGCTACACCCGTCTCCAGGGGGATCAGCAGCCGGCCTGCGTCAAATCCTGCCCGACTGGAGCCCTTACCATCGGCCCGAAGGACGTCATGATCAAGAAGGCCTATGCACGGGTGAAGGAGCTTGGTGGTGACGCCAACGTCTATGGAGACAAGTTCGTCGATGGCACCCACGTGATTTATGTCCTGGGTGAAAAACCAGAAGTGTACGAGCACCTGCCGAAGAGCCCCAGCGTGCCGGTCACAACCATGCTTTGGAAGGACATCCTCAAACCTCTGAGTCTCCTGTCTGCCGGCGGTGTGATTGCAGGCTCGTTCCTGCATTACATCATTCACGGGCCCAAACTGCCTGACGAAGAACAGGGTCAAGAACCGAAGGGAGGGGAATAACCATGAGAAAAGGATTGATTCAAGCGACGGACTCCTTTGAAAGGATCGTGCACTGGTGCCTGGCTGTTTCTTGCCTGATTCTGTGCTTTTCGGGACTGGGAATAATGTTCCATTCCCTGAATTTTCTCGGTGAACCTTTCGGCGGGCTGAAATCACTGAAATATATTCATAACTTTACCGCGCTCTTCTTCATCCTGTCCCTGTTCTTTGCTGTTCGCATGTGGTGGAAGGAAGCGGGGATCTTTGTTTTTCCTGAGGATCTGGACTGGATCAAAAGCGCGGGCGGTTATCTGTGGCATGTGGACAAGGTTCCCGAGGTGGGCAAGTACAATCCCGGCCAGAAGATGTTCTTCCTGGTCGTGGCAGTCGGCGGAGCCGCCATGGTTCTGTCAGGGCTGATCATGCTCTTTCCGTTGAGCATCCCGGCCGCCCTCGTGAGACTGATGTACCTGGTCCATGCCGCGGGATTTGTGGCAATTTTCGCCTTCTTCTTCATTCACCTCTACCTGGGAACCGTGGGCTCCCCGGGATCGCTGCCCGCCATGATGACGGGCTGGGTAACCCGCGCCTGGCTGAAGAAACAGCACCCCAAGTGGCTCAAGGAAATGGAAGAACACGGAACGCTTGTCGTCTATGGGGAAGAAAAATCTTCATCACATGGACATTAAGTCTGTGAACATGACCTGTCATTAGCAAGGAAAGAAGGGGGGGACACGTCCCCCCCTTCTTTCCTGTCAGGCTGGTGAGAGGGATGCCTTAATCGAAAGGAGAATAAGAAACCCAGTTATGATCACGGAACAGTTGAAAAATGACATTCACCAGCTTCTATGCCGGTATCCCGAAAAACAATCGGCGCTCATGCCGGCGTTGATGCTCGCTCAGAAAGAAAATGCCAACCGGCTCGATCAGGATGACATTCGAACCGTTGCAGAACTTGTCGACGTGCCCTTCGGTAAAGCTTACGGCCTCGCCACGTACTATTCTATGTACAATGTGGAGAAACCGGTGGGCCGGTATCATCTCCAGGTGGATACAAATATCCCGGCCACCCTAATGGGGGCGGGGGAAATCCTCGACCATCTTGAAAAGACCCTGAATATCAAGGCGGGAGAAACAACACCCGATGGACTGTTTACCCTGTCGGAGGTGGAATGCCTCGCCTCCTGCGGAACCTGCCCCGTTATCCAGGTTAATGATGTCTATTACGAGAACATGACGCGGGAAAAAGTCGACTCTCTGCTGGATTCCCTCAGAAAAGGAATGATGCCGGAAAGTGAAACGACCTATTCCTTCGGCAGCGTCTGCAACGTCCTGCTGAAAAATCGCGGCGTGAAGGATGCCACGGCGCTTGCTGTCGCAAAAGGCAACGGAGCCTATCAGGCCCTGGCCAAGGCCGGGACCATGAAACCGGAAGAGATTCTGGAAGAAGTGAAAAAGGCCAATCTGCGGGGACGCGGCGGCGCCGGATTCCCGGCTGGCGTCAAGTGGGGCTTCATCCCGAAGGATACGGACAAACCGGTTTACCTGATCTGCAATGCTGATGAAGGTGAACCGGGAACATACAAAGACCGGCAGATCATGGAATACGATCCGCACCTGCTGATCGAGGGAATGGCCATCGCCGCCCGCGCTATCGGAGCCCGGCAAGCCTTTATTTATATCCGGGGCGAATTCGCATGGATCGCGGACATCCTGGAAAAAGCCATAGGCGAAGCGAAGGCGGACGGTCAGCTCTCTGAATTGGACATTATCGTTCATCGTGGCGCAGGGGCCTATGTCTGCGGCGAGGAAACGGCGCTGATCGAATCCATTGAAGGCAAGCGGGGACAGCCTCGCATCCGGCCGCCTTTCCCCGCCGTGGAAGGATTATATGGGTGTCCCACCATCGTCAACAATGTGGAAACACTGGCCAGCGTACCTTTCATCATCGAAAAGGG
>Ga0067045_1002533_pt1 | contig 85083 bp, 59 predicted proteins | sample TerdegcTABiofilm_FD_59184 | JGI IMG/M metagenome (GOLD analysis project Ga0067045, IMG submission 59184) | Combined Assembly of (Gp0054472, Gp0054536) Wastewater bioreactor microbial communities from Singapore -Terephthalate degrading... | reverse complement strand
CCCGCCGCTAAACGTGAATGGCATCGCCCCAACCCCCAACCCCCAACCCCCAACTCCCAACCCATGATCGCCATCCTCGACTACGGAATGGGCAATCTTCGCAGCGTCCAGAAGGGTTTTGAGAAGGTCGGGCACGAGGCGATCGTGACGAGCGATCAGGCAGAAGTGCAACGGGCGTCGAAGGTTGTGCTTCCCGGCGTCGGGGCGTTTGAAGATGCGATCGCCGAGCTGCGACGTCGCGACCTCGTCAAGCCGGTGCTCGATGCGATCGAATCGGGCAAACCCTTTCTCGGGATCTGCCTCGGTCTGCAACTGCTCTTTGAGGTGAGCTACGAGAACGGGCAGCATGAGGGCCTGGGGGTCCTCAAGGGCGAGGTCGTCCGGTTCCAACTCCCGCCCGAGTTCTCCGTGCCCCACATGGGCTGGAACCAACTGGCGATCCGGCGGCGTCCCCCGATTCTGGAGGGGATCGCCGACGGCACGTACTTCTACTTCGTCCATTCCTACTACGTCGTGCCAAGCGACCGCGACGTCATCGCGACGGAGACCGACTACTCCGCCCCGTTCTGCTCGATGATTTGGCGCGACAACGTCTACGCCACCCAGTTCCACCCGGAGAAGAGCCAGACCGACGGCCTCCGCGTGCTGAGGAGTTTTGGAGACCTGTAGGGCTTCCGAAATCGCGCAGGGCGGACCGACCGCAGCCCGTAGGGTGGGACAAGCGGAACGCCGGCCCACCGAGATCGAATTGTGCCCGGCGTCTGGTGGGCCGGCGCCCGCTTTCGCGGGCTGGTCCCACCCTACGAGCGTCGCTTGTCACCGTGCCCATCCGCCCTACGTGGCTGCCCGGACCTCTTGCCGTGGGCTGCCGCCGGTCCCACAATAGGGACTGTTGGACCGGAGGATGACCGACATCGGCCCCCGAGGGCGACTCGTCCGGTCTGGAGGAGAGTTTCTGTCCCTTGCCCATCGAGAGGCTCCCATGCCCAACCGACCGCGTGTGATCCTGACCGGATTTGCCGACGAAGCCGCCAACAACAAGACTGCCGTCGAGCAGTTCGCCGCCTTCGCGGCGGTGGGCCTCCAGTACTACAGCATCCGCTTCATCGACGTCGGCGAGGGCGTCAAGAATGTGATGAAGCTCGGTCGCGCCGAGATCCAGAAGGTCCGCCGCCTTCAGGAGGAGTACGGGCTGAGCGTTTCTTCGATCGGCTCGCCCATCGGCAAGGTGAAGCTCAAGAATGTCGAGGACGGCAGCAAGAACGCCTTCCTCCCCTTCAAACGTTACCTGGCCGGCGACGTGAAGAAGGCGTGCGACCTGGCCCATGCCTTCCAGTGCAAGCTCATCCGCGGCTTCTCTTTCTATCACCCCCGGGGCGAGGATCCGCGCGGGCATTTCCCCCAGGTCGTCGACCAACTCGGTCAGATCGCCGAGATGTGCCACCGCTCGGACCTCACCTTCGGGCTGGAGGTGGAAGCGAACCTGGTGGGCGGCGACGGGTTCCACCTGGCCGAGATCTACCGCCAGGTGAACCATCCCGCCTTGGTCCTCGTGTTCGACGCCGCGAACCTCATCGTGCAGGGCTTTTCGCCCTACGAGATCCTGGAGCAATTCCGGGCCATGGCCCCGGGCCTGGGCTGGCTGCACGTGAAGGACTACCGCAACCCGCGGCCGGTCGCCAAGGGCGAACACGTCGACGAAGACGCCCTGCACCACTTCGTCCCGGCCGACGAAGGCGACGCGGCCCATGAAGCCATCCTCCGCGAATTCCGCGGCCTCCTGCCGGGCCTGGAGGCCAAGCTCCAACGCCGCGGCATTCCCGGCGTGTTCGTCGACATGGAGCCGCATCTGAAGGGCGGCGGCCAGTTCGGCGGCTTCAGCGGCCCCGACGGCCTCGGCGTCGCCCTCCGCGCCTTGTGCCGCGTGCTCGACTACGTCCGCATCGACTACCACCTCCGCGACTTCGACGACATCAAGGCGGCGCGAGGGTTCTGAGGAACCGGGGGCTGGGGATCGGAGATCGGAGGCCGGGGCGTCCGACGGAGAGACTCCCCTCTCCCGCTCCGGGAGCGGGAGAGGGGGTAACGGGACGCTCCGGTAGAAGCCGGGAGCAAGCAGGGCGGACGGAGCGAAGCGACGCACACCGAATCCTCGGATCCTGCGGCGGGCCTCACTGCGTTCGGTCCGCCCTACACGCCTGCGTACTGCCTGCTGCCTTCAGAATTCCGCTTCACTGCTGGTGTAGGCCTCGAACTCGTCGTGCGGATGGGCGGTGAGCGACTCGAAGCGGGTGTACTCCTGGCACCAGCGGAGCTTGATGTCGCCGGTCGGGCCGTTGCGCTGCTTGGCCACGATCAGATCGGCCTTCCCGACAAGGTCGCGTTCCTGGGCCTCTTCCCGGGTCAGCCCGTATTCCTCGCGGTGGACGAACATCACCACGTCGGCGTCCTGCTCGATCGCCCCCGATTCCCGGAGGTGGCTCAGCTTGGGCCGGTTTTCCTTGCTCAACTCGGCCTGACGGTTCAACTGGGCCAGGCACAAGACCGGGACTCCGAGCTTCCGGGCCAGGTGCTTGAGCTGGCGTGCGATGCGGGCGACCTGCTCCTGGCGTTGATCCCTTGCGTTGTCGGGCTCGATGAGCTGGAGGTAGTCGATCACGATGAGCCCCAGATTGGACTTGCGTTTCAGACGACGCGCGCAGGCCGCGATTTCGGTCACGGTGCGGCCGGGCGTGTCGTCGATGAACAGCGGGGCCTTGCTGAGTTTGCCCGAGACTTCGACCAGCTTCTTGCGGTCGTCTCCCGAGAGGAACCCGCTGCGGAACTTCCGCCCGTCGATCCGGCCCCGCGAGCAGAGCATGCGCTGGGCCAACTCGAGACGCGACATCTCGAGGCTTACGAACAATGTGGTGACGCCGGACTCCACGGCGGCGAAATCGGCGATGTTGGTCGCCAACGCGGTCTTGCCCATGCTGGGGCGGGCGGCCAGGATGATAAGTTCCGCATCGTGCATCCCGCCGGTGAGCGTATCGAGGTCGGTGAACCCGCTCGGGATGCCCGTGGCCTCGCCGCCGGCCCGGCGGTCGATCTGGGCAAACGCGGCGACGAGGACGTCGTGCATGCTCGTCACCTGGTTTTCGCTGCGCTCGTCGTTGATCGCAAAGACCCGCTCCTCGGCCTGGTTCAGCAGGTCGCGGCACTGGGCGGCCGGGTCGTAGGCGTCGCGGAGGATCTCCGTGGTCGTATGGATCAACGCGCGGAGCACCGATTTCTCGCGCACGATCTGGGCGTAATGGACGGCATGGGCCGCCACCGCCACGGAGTGGAGCACGTCGGCGAGATAAGCCGCCCCGCCGATCGACTCGAACTCGCCGGCCTGCTTCAGCCGCTCGACCAGGAGCGTGGTGTCGATCCGCCTGCCCTCGTCGTGCATGGCAAGCATGTGGTGGTAGAGCTTGCCGTGGGCGTCGGCGTAGAAGTCGGCCGGACGCAGCAGGAGGGCCACGTCGTCGGCCATTTGCGGGTCGAGCAGGATGCTGCCGAGGACCCCCTTTTCGGCCTCAAGGTTCTGAGGTGGGAGCCGGTCGAGGATTTCCGAGGTCACTTTGCCGGCACGATGCGGCGAGTCTACCCGGGCGTCGACTGCCATGGCGGTCCGTCCTTGTACGACGCAGAAAGAATTGCAGTGCGCACGCTCCGGGACAAAACCCGATCCGCGAAAAGCACCACCCCCGAAGGCCCCGCCGGATTCGCCGATAGGATCCGGCGGGCGTCGCTTCGCTCCGTCCGCCCTACCTGACCTGCTTCGTCATTCCGTATTCGGGATTCGCCGTTCACTTCTGCGGAGGCGTTTCCCTGGGGCTTTCCGCGGGGCGGTCCTCGCTCACGACGGGAACCACCCACACCTTCAACTCCGCTTCGATCTCCTGGCCGAGATGGATCTTCACGGTGTAGAGGCCCAATTCCTTCAACGGGCCCTGCAAGCGGACCTGGTCGGCGGTGACGACGACGTTGCTGCGCTTCAGCGCGCCGATGATTTCCGACGGTCCGACCGACCCGTAGAGATGGCCTTCCTCGTTGGCGTTGGCCTCGATGGTCACACTCTGGCGGGACAACGTGTCGGCCAGGGCCCGGAGACCGGCCAATCGCTCCGCTTGGAGTTCCAGGAGCCTTGCCTTGTGCTTCTCCACCATGCGCTGGTGATGGGGTGTCGCGAGGGTGGCGAGTCCCTGGGGGATCAGGTAATTGGCGGCGTAGCCGCGTTTCACTTCCACCACGTCGCCCTGCTTCCCCAGGTGCTCGACTGACTGGACCAGGAGCAGTTGGACGCCGCCGTGCGGCCCCGGGGGCAACCGTCTCTGCCAGGAGCGGATCCGCTCTTTGGGGCCAGGCGTGGTCTGTTTCGTCTCGGACATGGACGTCTTAACCTCAACCGTTATTCGGGGAAGAAATTGTCAGAATGGAATGTCGTCGCCCGAAGGCATGTCGGAAGGCGGCGGTGGCTCGAACTCCTCCGGGGCGGGTCCGCTCGGGGCCCGCCGCGGTTCGCGTCGCGGCGGCGGCGCGTAGCCGCCCTCGCCGTCCGGCCCACCGCCGGTCCGGCCGCCCAACATCTGCATCCGCTGGCACACGACCCGGAGTTTGGATCGCTTCTGCCCGTCGGTGGCTTGCCAGGTGTCCAGCTTCAACCGCCCTTCAATCAGCACCGGGGAGCCCTTGGTCAGGTACTCGCTGGCGATCTCGGCGGTGCGTTCCCACAGGGTGACGTCGACGAACACCGGCTCATCGGACCATTCCCCGCTGGCGTTCTTGGTCCGTTCGTTGACCGCCAGGCCGAGGTCGCACACCGGGGTTCCGTTAGGCGTGTAACGGATCTCCGGATCGCGCGTGAGGTTCCCGACGAGGATCACCCGGTTGTAACTCGCCATGAGGACCACCTCCCCAGTTCTGCCAATTCGAGGACCTTGGTTCCGGCTTTGCCGCAGGAAGCCGCCCGACCGCCGTCGGCGTCCAGCGTATCAAACGCGTGGAAGCCGTGCAAACCGCGGGCCCCCTGCAACGTTCGGTACTCTATGCACCACTTGCCGAGGGGCGACCCGCTCCGGCCGGCCGGCCCGCAGGAACCGCCTCCTCGCCCTCCGCTTGGGCCTCGGCCTGCTTCTCGCGGGCCTCGGCGGCGCGGCGCTCGGCGGCCATGGCGGCGGGTCCGGCCAGGGCGTGCGCCACCAGGGTATCGACGATGCGCGGATCGACTCGAACGAAGAGCATCCGCAGAATCGTGTCGTTCAATCGCAACCTCTGCCGCAGGGCCGAAAGCTTCTCCCCGTTCAAGCGGAAGTAGATCAGCCAGTAAACGCCCTTGCGCTGGCCCTTGATGGGGAAGGCCAGGCGGCGTTCCTCCCAAAGCCTGCTGACAAGGATTTTCCCCCCCCCCTCGACGATGATCTTGGAGAGTTGTCCGGAGACCCCTTCCGGGTCGCGCGCGTAGCGCCCTGCGTCCAGAATAAACATCGCGTCGTAGACGTTCTCGCCCAAGCCTTCGCTCCTCGTGCGACTAGTTATAACGATTCATGCAGAATTCGACGCCCTCGCGGACCCAATCCATCGCGGCGTCCGCCGCCCGCGCCACCGCCCGCTCGACCTCCGGCACTTCGTCGCCGGCGAACTTGGCCAGGACGAAGTCGGCGGCATCCCAGCCGTCGGGCGGGCTGCCGATGCCGATCCGCAAGCGAGGAAATGCCTCGCTCTGTAACTTGTCAATGATATCCTCAAGCCCCTTGTGCCCGCCGGCCGACCCCGCCGCCCGAACGCGAAGCCGGGCCAACGGCAGGTTCAAGTCGTCGCAAACCACCAACAAGTCCTTGTCGGGCAGCCCGAAAAAATCCCTCGCCGCCCGAACGCTCGTTCCACTCCGGTTCATGTAGGTAAGCGGACTCAACAAGAGGACCTTCTCTCCCGCCAAGCCTCCGTCGGCCAACTCCCCGTGAAACTTCTCCCTGGGAAGGCCTGCCGGAAGCCTCCTCGCCAACTCGGCCAGAACGGCGTAGCCCAGGTTGTGCCGCGTGGCTTCGTAGCGGCGTCCCGGATTGCCGAGTCCGACCACAAGTTTCATGGATGGTCCTCGCCGCCGCGACTACTCCTCTTCCTCGCCCTCCTCCTTCTTGCGTCCGATGACCTCGGGCTCGCCCTCCGCCGGCCCGGCAGCCGCTTCTTCAGCCTCTTCGACCGGCTCCACGCATTCGACGACCACGGCGTCGGGCTCCGCGAAGATCACGATGCCCGGCGGCAACTCGAGTTGCCCCACCGTGATCGACTGGCCCAACCCCAGATGGTTGACGCTGACAAACAGCTTCTCGGGGATGGCGGTCGCCTCGCACTCGATCTCGACCTCGTGGATCAATTGCTTGAGGACCCCGCCGGCCTTCAGTCCCGGGGCCTCCCCGCGGAGCGCCACGGCGACCCGCACCTCTACCTTCTCGTGCTCCGAGATGCGCGTGAAGTCGACATGCAACACGTGGGTGCCCCAGGTGTCCCACTGGAGCGCCCGAACGAACGCCTGCTCGTCCACCGCGCCGGCGAGCTTGACGACTCGAACCCCATGTCGCACTGCGGCCTCGAACTCCTCGGCCTTCACCAAGAGGCTCACCGCCTCCAGCCCGTGGCCATACAGGACTGCCGGGAGGCTTCCGTTGCGACGATTCCGCCGGGCGTTGCGTTTGCCCCGCGTCTCGCGAAGCGCGACATTCAATACTTCCGCCATGGATCGACTCCACTCCTCGCCAAACCGCTCTTCCCAACAACGCCTCCTCAGCCGGAGGCGAAACTCCCTATTCTCTCGCAAGTTCGACGGATTTCAACCCCAGCCCCGCGAGATTCTTGACGAACCCCTGCCCGCTGACCCGCAATCTCTCTCCAGTCTCACCGAAACAGGGTGCTGACCGACTCGTTGCGATGGATTCGCTTCACAGCCTCCCCTAAAAGGGAGGCAACACTCAACACCTTCATGGTGGGAAGGAGCCGTTCCGCCGTGAGGGGGATCGTGTCGGTCACCACAATCTGCTCCACCGGGGCCTTGCCAAGCCGCTCGATCGCGGGGCCACAGAAGATCCCGTGCGTCGCAGCCAGATAGACCGCCTTGGCGCCAGCGTCGGCGACCATCCGGGCCGCCCCGCAAATCGAACTCGCCGTGCTAATCATGTCATCGAAAATGAGGGCGATTTTCCCCTCGATTGGGGCACCAATGATGTTCGCCTGTCGCGTCACCCCCCCGAGCCGTCGCTTGTCGACGATCGCCAGACTCCCCCCTAGATTAGCGGCATGCTTCAGGACCCGCTTGATACTCCCCTCGTCGGGACTGACGACCACGCAATCCTCCTCGTTCAGCCCCAGTCCTTTGAAATACTGGTCGATCACCGGCGTGGCAAACAGATGATCGACCGGAATATCAAAGAAGCCCTGGATCTGATGGGCGTGGAGGTCCATGGCCAACACCCGGCCCGCACCCGCCCTGGTGATCAGATTGGCCACCAGTTTGGCGGTAATCGGGACGCGCCCCTCGTCCTTACGGTCCTGGCGGGCGTACCCGAAATAGGGGACTACCGCGGTAATTCGCTCGGCGCTGGCCCTCTTGAAACTGTCGATCATGATCAACAGTTCCATCAAGTGCTCGTTGACGGGGGTACACGTGGACTGAACGATGAAGACGTCGCGGCCGCGCACGTCCTCCTCGATCTTGCACGAGATTTCGCCGTCGGCGAAGTTCCCGATGCTCAGACGGCCCAGCGGCAAGTCGAGGTACTCGCACATCCGCTTGGCCAGGTCGGGATTGGCGCGTCCCGTGAAGATCTTCAGATCGTCCATTGTCGTGGGTTCTTCCGGCGGTTCCTGATACCTTGTGCCTGGGATGCCCTGTGCCCGCTGGGGCCCTTATCATGCCACGGAATTCCGCCGGCTTCCAGGGGGGGTGTTATTCTTCCATCGTCTGGTTTCGCAGACACGCGACGCAGAGCCGGATCGAATCGTAGGGCACGCTCCCGCCGAGGGCCTCAAAGATCGGTTTGAGCCGCTCCGAACCGACCTGGTCCACCGCCTCGGCCACGCGGTGGAACGTCTCCTGGTCGATCCAGGGACCGGGAGAGTCCAAACTCGCATGCGCGATGTATTCCACCAGGTACTGACAGGTGGTCGATGACGCACGGTCGAGCGACTGGGCTGCCTCCTCCAGGGACCGCCCTTCGGCAAACAGGCGGAAGGCCTTCTCGCGGATCAGGCTGCCCTGAAGGGACCGGACGCGAGGCTCGACCGCCTGCTGGGAATCGGCCGCCTTGCGGGGTGGCTCAACGTCCATGGGCAGGGACTTCTCCTCCGAGTGCTTCCGGATGGGAGGCAGGAAGGCGTCGGCGTACTGTTGGCACTTCATCTGCCCCACGCCGTGGACCCGGAGGAAGGACTCCGGCGTGGACGGCCTGCGCCGGGCCATGTCGCGGAGCGAGGCATCGCTGAAGACGACGTAGGGGGGCACCTTCTTCTCGGTCGCGATCTCACGCCGCAGGCTTCTCAGCGACTCGAACAGCTCCTCGTCCACGCCTTCCCACGAGTCGCGCGTCGCCCGGGCCGACTCCGCCCGGCGTTTGGCCGGCTTGAGCAGACGGGGCGTCTCCTGGCCGCGGAGCACGCGCCATCCCTTTTCGGTGACGGTCAAAACGCTGTACTCGCCCGACTTGCGCAGATAGTCCTGGCCCACCAGTTGTTCGAGCCAGTCGCGGACCACGCGGCGCTCTTGGTCGGCCAGCAGGGCGTAGGTGCTGAGCCGGTCGTGGCCGTTCCTGAGGATCCGCTCCTCCTTCGAGCCCATGAGCACGGCGACGGTATACTCCGCCCCGAACCGTTGCTGGAGACGCATGACGCAGGAGAGGATCTTCTGGGCGGTGACGAGGGCGTCGTCCACGCAGTCGAGCTCGCCGAGGCATACGTCGCACGCCGCGCAGTTCTCCTTGCCGAGTTCCTGCCCGAAGTAGTCGAGCAGGGCGCGGTGCCGGCAGCTCGCACCGGCGCAATACTCGAACATTCCGTGGAGCTTTTGGAGGGCGATTTCCCGGGCCTCGGGCGGCGTGTCGCGGAGGAGTCGCTTCCAGGTGACGTAGTCGCCGCCGGAGTAGAAGAGGCAGCACTCGGCCTCCAAGCCGTCGCGTCCGGCCCGGCCCGTCTCCTGCTGGTAGTGTTCGAGCGACTTGGGCATCCCGGCGTGGACCACGTAGCGGACGTTCGACTTGTCGATCCCCATGCCGAAGGCCACGGTGGCGACCATGGTGTGGACCTGTTCTTGAAGGAAGGCCTCCTGGTTCCGCTTGCGGTCGTCGTCGGCCATGCCCGCGTGGTAGGGAGCCGCGCGACGGCCTTTGGCCCGGAGCGATGCGCACAACTCATCGACGTCCGCGCGGCGGATGCAGTAGACGATCCCCGATTCCTCCGGATGCCGGGCCAGGACCCCGGCGAGTTGGGCTTGGAAGTCGTCCCGGCGCCGGACGCGGTAGACCAGGTTCGGGCGGTCGAACGAGCCGACGAGGAACCGCGGGTCCTGGAGGCCGAGTTGCCGGGCGATGTCCTGGCGGACCGGGTCGGTGGCCGTGGCCGTGTAGGCGTGGACGGCCACGCCGGGCAGGGCGTCCTTGAGCACTCCCAGTTGCCGGTATTCCGGGCGGAAATCGTGCCCCCACACGCTGATGCAGTGGGCCTCGTCGATCGCCACCAGCGACACCCGCGCGTGCCGCAAGGAAGCCAGGAACCCGTCCAACACCAGCCGCTCCGGCGAGACGTACAGGAGTTTCAACCCGCCTCGACGGATCCGGGCTCGGGTCGCACTCTGGGCGGCGGGGGCTTGGGAACTGTCGAGCCGCGCGGCCGGGATGCCGTTCTCCTCCAGGGCGTCGACCTGGTCTTTCATCAGCGAGATCAGCGGCGAGACGACCACCGCCATGCCGGGCATCACCATGGCCGGGGCCTGAAAGCAGAGCGACTTTCCCCCGCCGGTCGGCAGGACCACAACCGAATCCCGCCCAGCCAGAACGGACTCCATCGCCTCCTGCTGAAGCGGCAAGAAGCCCGGGTAGCCCCAGTACTCCGTCAGGACTTCGCGGAGTTTTTCCACCGGAGAGGATTCTGCCATGCCGTCACCGCCAATAACACAGGAACCAGTCCAACGAAACCCCCAGGAGGTAATGTTGCACAAGCCCGGAGAGCAGCGAGCGGGTGCGGAACGCCAACACGCCCCAGAGCACACCGGCGAAGAACGAGGCGTAGGTCTCGCTGGCCGGCCGGCCGAGGTGGAGGATCCCCGAGGCGAGCACCTGGACCAGCAGGGCGTTGACGTCACCCAAGCGGTGCCGAATCCCGAATTGCAGGAACCCGCGGAACTGGAATTCCCAGCCGAGGTAGAAGAGGAGATACGTGGCCGCGTGGACCGCGAACATGCCGGGCGATTGGCCTGCGCTCGGATTGATCGGGTACTGGGCCTGCACCGCGGAGTCGGTCGAGGCGATGTAGCCGGCCAGGAGGAAGCCGGGGCACAGCACGAGCATCGACCGCAGCGTGCGGACCTTGTCGCCGAGGCAGACCCCGTAGTCGGCCAGGCGCTCGTGGAAGCAGAACCGCACCATCAGGGCCGGGATGAGGCCCAAGAGCACGAAACCCGCCAAGAAGGACGCCATGGCACCGGTGGCCCCGCGGTCGTGCCACAGGATGCACGCGTCGGGAAGGGCCGCCGCAAGATACTTTGGATCGCCGAAGTATTTCCAGGTGACCATCAGGAAGGGGGCGACGAAGAGAATCACGGTCGGCTTGAACTGGTCGCCCCGGAAGGCCGACATCACCCCCTCCCACGCCGCGCGGCCGCTCATGCCCGCTCCTTTCGCACTCGCTGGAGCCACTCGTAGGTGTGCCGCAATCCTTCGGCCAACGGGGTGGGCCGGTAGCCGAGTTCACGCTGGGCCTTCTCGGTGCTGAAGGCCCAGTCGGCCAGGAACATCCGCACCCAGCCTGGCGAAATCTGCGGGTAGATCCCGAACCACTCCGCCCGTTTCTTCAGAAACCACGCGAACACCAGGGCCGAAACGTGGAACACGGGCACCTGGAAGTGCCGCTTGCCGCTGACCTGATCGACCAGCCGGAAGAACTGCCGGAGCGAGGCGTTCTCGCCGCCGAGCAGGTAGCGCTGGCCGATCCGCCCCTTCTCCATGGCGAGGAGGTGGCCCTGAACCACGTCGTCGATGTAGACCCAGTTGCCCACGTTCACACCCCGGTTGAGCAGCACCGGCACCAGCCCGCGGTCGTACTGGTCGATCAGCAGTGCGACGGAATTGCCCTCCGTCAGATGCCCCGGCCCGTAGACCCGCGCAGGATTCACGATCACCACGGGAAACCCCTCGGCCGCCCGGGCGAGGGCCTCCTGCTCGGCGATCGTTTTGGTCTCTTCGTATTCGGCGAAGTACCGGTCGGTGGTGCGAGGGCTCTCTTCGCAGAACACCTCGCCGCGCGGGGTGGGACCGAAGGTGAGCATCGTCGAGGTCCACACCACGCGCCGGACGCCCTGCTGCGCCGCGGCATGGAAGACGTTCCGCATCCCCTGCACGTTCATCTCGTAGAACACGCCGGGGTCTTTGGCCCAGTTCTTCGCATAGGCGGCGAGGTGATAGACCTCGGTGCAGCCCTCCATGCCGCGCTGAAGCGAATCGGGATCGGTGATGTCGCCCTTGACCCACTCCACCAGCGGAGAGGCCAACGGGCCGCCGTCGGTCCAGCCGAAGCCGGGCGGCGGATCGGGCTGGGGGTTCGCTCTTCGGCTCAGGGCGCGGACCGCCTGCCCGCGCGCGACCAACGCCTCGATCAGCCGCGTGCCGATGAACCCGTTGGCGCCGGTGACGAACGCCTTTGCTGAGTCTCCCATGGGTTTCCTCCGTGACGCTGTCGCGCCGGGCAAGCCCGGCCGCTACGCGGCGTGCGCTGCATTGCATCTCCCGTTTGCCAAACCCTCACCCCGGCTCCCCACCCCCCAACTCCCAACTCCTAACCCCCTATCTTCCCGTAACACTCCTTCAGGTACGCCACCGACTTGGCGAGGGCCTTGGCGGTTTCGTCGGGCGGGGGTTCGCCGTGGAGGAAGGGGTTCACGTACCCGCGGTAATTGACTTCCGCCAGGGCGGCAAGCCAAGGGGTGAAGTCCGTCGGCCCAAGGCCGGGGAGCTGTTCGACGCCCGGGGCGTGTTGCCAGGCATAGAAGTAGAAGAGCTGTGGGCCGAGGATGCCGATCGCTTCTTCCACCGAGGCCTTGCCCGCCTGGACGTGATACGGGGCCAAGGCGACCCCGAGCCGCGGGCTCTTGTTGAGGTCGACGAAGGCTTTGAAGGAATCGTTGGAGTCCAGCAGGGCGTGGCCGTGGTTCTCGATGGCCAGATAGGAATGACACTTCTCGGCCAACTCGATCTCGGGTTTCAGTTGATCGAGGAACGCCTTCATCTTCTTGGTCAGTTCCTTCGGATCGCAGGGGCCCGCGCTGCCGCGGATCGCCACGCCCCCGCCGCACTTGCCGAGCAGCTCGGCGTAGCGTGCGAATCCGCCGATGTAGACCGAGAACGAATTCAGCTTCAGGTGGAGCCTGGCCAGAAGCTCCCTGAGGCCTTCGGCCTTCAGGCGACCGGCCACGTCGTCGAGGTGGGGGCAGTGGGCGTAGGCGGACCAGACGTCGACGGCCTCGAAGCCCAGCCCGGCGAGCCGCTCGCACGCCTTCTCGATGGGCAAGGTAGTGAACGCGATCGTCGAGCCCGACAGACGCATCTTCCATCGTTCCTCAGCCGCGGGGGCCGTTGCGCCGGGCCACGCCAGGCTGGCGGCCATCGCGCCGGCCACCGCCGCGCCCGTGGCCCGCCCGAGGAACTCGCGACGCGATCCCTTCCACCGTGCCGATTCCCGGTTGCCGTTCATGGTCCCCTCCGAGGTCAAGAGTCTAACCCAGCAACGATCTGTGGCACAGCCGCCCTCGGCTGTGCTGGTGTGTCGCGCACAGCCGGGGGCGGCTGTGCCCCATGATGCGGCCTATCCTCCTTGAGGCGTTTCCCAGGGTATCGCAGACACCGAGGGAGGCGATGCTCCATCGTGCCCCCATAGCGTACTACCCCGCCATGGGCCGATCAATACGGCTCCCCTACAGCCCGAAGGTGAGCACCCGGGTCTCGCCCTTTCCTAGGGGCAAGGTGACCTTCGGGCCTTGGCCAAGGACGCTGCCGCCGAGCAGGTCGCGGACCGGGCCCGGGGCGCCGGTGTCGATCTCCAACGGGCCGTCCTGGGAGCCGTGGAGCACGAGGTAGGGGCCGTTGGCGTAGACGTTGCAGTCGCACTGCGTGAACAGGTGAACGCCCGCCTGGCGCGCGGCCAGGCGCAGCAACTCGGAGGTGAGGCCCGGCGGACCCACGAACAGGGAGACCCCGTCGGCCGATCGCCGCAAGGCCACGGCCGCGGAGCCGTCGGGATAGGTCGCCAAGGTCTCTTCGGGCGAAGCATCCGCGGCGGCGAACAGGGGTTCGATCCGTGCCGCGGCCCCGAACGCTTCTTTGAGTCCGAGCCGCTCGCCGGCCGGGGTCGGCTTGGCCATGGCCTTGGCGGGCGAGACCTTCTTGAGCTGGAACCCGGTCAGCTCGTGCATCGCTTCCAGCGACGTGCCGCGTTGTTCCTGGTATCCCGGGGCGTAGCACCAGATGCGGGTGCTGCCTCGGGTGGCGGCGAGTAGCTTCTGGCGTTCGGCGGGCGAGAGGGACCAGGCGGTGAGAAAGACATTCAACTTGGCCTTCACCCGGCCGGCAATCACGTCGTCCTGGAGGTACTGCCCGTAGGGCGTGCCCATGCGGCCCAGCGGCTTGCGGACCTCGTAGACGCCGGGCCGCGTGACCGCAGTCCCGCCGAAGGCCACCCGCATCATGGCCGGTTCGTCGATCACCGCGGCCACCTCGGGCCGGAAGGGCCGGGGATGGGCCAACAGCGGCTCGTCGAGGGCCTTGAGCCGGGCCATCTCGGCCCACATCCGCGGATCGTCGAACCAGCCCGACGCCCCCAGGTCCATCCACCACGTGCCGAAGTTGCGCAGGGCGCACTGCGACGTGTTGCGGAGCAATTCCTGGTTGGTCTTCTCGAGCGTGTCGACCCCGTCGTACCAACCGGGGAACTGGCCGGTGCCCAGGTAGGTCCGCGTGTCGTCCTCGTAGAGCCACATCTTGCCGGCCAGGGCCACGCTCTCGGCCGCGGTCATGGCCGGGGCGCTCTGGCTCAGCCCGCGGTCGAAGTACGAAATCGGCGAGCAGAGGACGTCGATATCGGGGCATTCCAGCGTGCGGCGCAGGGCGTAGTGGCCCGAGGTGCCGGGCCCGTTGTGGACCGCCGCGAACTCGAACACGTAACCGTAGAAGAAGACCACGAGCTTGCGCCCCTGCGAGGCCTGACGCACGGCCTTGGCCAGGTGGCATGCGCACTCGGCCATGGCGTCCTGCTGGAACTCGGTGAAGTCGATCACGGGACGCTCGGCCACCGGATCGCGGAGCACGCCGGCGGGAGCGGCCCGGCGTGCGGCGGGCGTGGGCACCTCGGCCGTTTCCAGGGACGCCTTCGGATCGCCCCACGCGGCACGGAGGGCCGCGTCCGAGGCATAGCGGCGCTTCAGCCAGGCCCGCCATTGGTGCGCGTCGCCCTTCGCGTAACCGTTCAGCGCCGGTCCCCAGGTCTCCCGGTAGAACCACTCCCCCGTGTTCTGGCCGCACGGATGGTAGCCGGCCATGTGGGGACCGAACTTCGCTTCGAGGTGCGCCACCAGCGCGGCCAGACGCTCGGCGGCGTCGCGTCGATACGCCGGGGAGGCCACCACGGCGTAGCCGAACTGCGGATCGCGGTCCCAGACCATCGCGTCGTCGGGATGGGCCTTGAGCCACCAGCCGGGCGCGTCCATGCCGATGCGGGGAATCAGGAGGGCGTCGGGGTTCGCATCCAGCACGGCCTGGCATTGGGCGTCGGACGCGGACCAGTCGACCGGCTCCCCGGGACGCGGCCACGGCATGGCAACCGGGAAGCTCACGAACGGCGCCCCGGCCTTCCCGGCCATCTTGATCTGCGACTCGTAGCCGCTCGAAGGGCCGCCGAGGAATACGAACGCACTGCCCGGCCGGTAGAAGGCCAGGGTCAATTCGCGGTCGGGCTGCGCGCGGACCCAGAGACTCACGCGGTACCGGTGGTCTTTCTTCAACGCGAGGTTGGCGCGGTGATAGATGTGAAAGTCGGGCCACGCTTTGCTGGGCGGCGCCTTGAGCGTCACGCGCAGACCGGCCGATCCGTTGCGCCCGCTGCCCGGCCGGACCTCGACCTTGCCCACCGTGTTCTGCTCATCGGTCGGCCAGAGGTGCCACGCGCCCGAGAAGGCGGCGGGCCCCGACTCGAAATCGCACCGCGCCAAGGCGTCGTGCCCGTCGGTTAGGTCCTGCACGCGGATGTCGTCGAGGTCGATCGTGCCGGGCTTCTGCCCGAAGCGGAGGTGCATCGTGGCCGAGCGCGGCTCGTCTTGCGTGGGCTGGAACTCGAAGACGATCTCGCCGCCGGCCGACGACACCGGCAGCGGCTTGGTTCCCGGGGCCCCCCAGAACATCCTCGCCCGCACCGGCTTCCCGTCGACCATCAAGCGCGGCGCCCCCGACGCGGCGTCGACCCGCACCGTCTCCGCCGCCGTCGAAACCGAACACGACGCGACGGCCACGATCAGGCCACAGAAACGAAGCACCTTCGTCGTCATCATTCTCACCCTCGAGGATAGGATGGCTGCGGGGAAATCACGGCAGGAGATCGCGGACCGGGACGCGGGCAATCTCGCGGGCGTCGAGCACCACGGGGATCTCGTCCGTCGAAGCGTAGTCGCGGCGCGTGCGGTAGTCGGAGTCTCCTCCCTGGGCGGAGGGCTCCGTGTACGCCTCCACGCACCGCTCCACAAGGTTCACGATCCAGTAGACCGGGATCCCGGCCTGGGCATACAGGGACTTCTTGAGGACCTTGTCCCGACTGAGGCTTGCATCGGCAATCTCAACAACCAAGCCGATGTCGGCGGGAACGGGATGACGATGCAGGTACTCTCGCCTCGAACCGCGGATGATGCTAACGTCGGGCTCGGGCTCGCTCGCCGACAGGGTAATCGGCTCCTGGCTGTTCACGTGCCATCCTTGCGGCATGATGCCGTCCAGGACTTCGCGGACCAACTCCGTCGCCAAGCGATGCTGTGGGTTCTTAATCATCTTCGAGACCAACCATCCGTCGAGAAGTTCAACCGGATCGTCCTCCGCAAGGATGCCGGCGCGGAGCATCTCGTGGTACTGGGCCACGCTGAATCGCCAGACCGGCACGCTCGGGATTGCCGGGGGAACCATCGGAAGCTCGGTGTTCTCAGCCAGAATCGCCATGGCTAGGCTCCTCGGGAAGTAGCCTCCACCGAGCTGGCGGCGGGAGGCTTGGCCCAATCCGCTCCCAGCCCTTCAAGACGCCGGCGGAGCTGCCGGCGATGGTCCTCCGAGAGCGGTCCAAAAGGCTCCGCCAGCACGTCGCGGCACATGCCCCACAAGCCGAGCACGCCCTTGAAGCCGGCGATGACCGGGGCCCCGTGGCCGGGCAACGTGTAGAGCGCCGACGCGATGCGGATCACCTGATCGTGCAGTTGCCGTGCGCGGGGAAGGTCGCCGCGGGCGGCCGCCTGATACAGGTCGACGTAGAGGCGAGGGAACATGTTGGCCCCGCCGCACACGCCCCCGTCGCCTCCCAAGAGGACCGATTCGGCCAGGAGTTCCTCGGGGCCCGTGAGTAGGGTCCAGCCGGGCCGCGTACGTGCCAGGCGCAGCACGTTGTGGAAGTAGACCATGTTGGCCGAACTGTCCTTCAGGCCCACGACGTTGGGGACCTCGATCAGCCGGCGGAGCGTCTCCAGCTCGAAGGAAATCTTCGTGTGGCTGGGAAGATTGTAGAGGAAGACCGGCAGCGGCGATTCGGCGGCGAACCGCTCGACGTAGCAAGCCAACTCATCTTGCCGGACGGGGTTGTAATACGGGGGGGCCAGAACCACGGCCGAGGCCCCGGCGTCGGCCGCAACCTCGGCCAAGGCCACCGATTCCCCAAACGCGGAATCGCTCACCCCCACCAGCAACGGTACACGTCCGGCAATCTGCTCGCTGGCCACCTCGATCAATTCCTGGCGAAGGCGGTAGCCGAGGCTGGGCCCCTCTCCGCAGGTGCCCAGGATGAACAGGCCCGTGACCTCTCCCGAGAGAATATGCTCGATCAATCGCCGGACCGCCGGAACGTCAAGCGAACCCCGATCTGTTAGTGGGGTAACGAGTGGGGGGACAATGCCTCGCAACGGTTGCGGCAACTTGGCCGACAGCATGGTTTGCTCCGGTAGGGCCTTCTGGGGGTGAGATACAACAACGCGAAAACCCATCGCAGCCTCGCTTGGCTCGGCCGCAACCTCAGGGTTCAGGGTTCAGAACTCTAAGGAGACGCTTCCGTCGAAATTCTGAACCTTGAACCCTCTTGTTCTGCTTGCGGCCAGGCCGCGATGTGAGGAATTTCACGATGTTTGAGGTTCGTGGTCCATGGAGGGACCGCCGCCGTGACGACGGTCCCTCCGAATTATACCACGACTACGGTCGCACGCTCGCCTTGTCGGCGGTGGGGAAGTCGGTGGGGACCTTTTGGGTCACTTTTCCCGAGGCCGCCCATTCCACTCCGCGCTGGAACGTGGCGAGGAAGGCCACGCTCTGCAGTTCCTTGCCGGTATGCCCCATCGCGTTCTGGAACACCCGGCCCTTGCCGTACGACACGGTAAAGAGGATCGGCTCATGCTCGTCGGAGCCGCCCTTGTCCTTGGGGGCGAAGGCCGTGGCGAGCACGGTCAGGTTCTTGGCCGGGCCGCGGAGCCAGCCGTAGAGCTCGTCGTCGACGTGCATGAACTTCTCCGGCAGTCCCTTCGTGATCGGGTGGTTCGGATCGCGGATGACGACTTGGAACGGCTGCATGGGGCCGTGCGAGCCGGCGCGGAACACCTCGACCGTCTTCTTGGTCTTCTTGCCGGTCGCCGGGTCGGTGACCTCGACCTCACGCGTGCCGGGGACGGTGTCGTTCTTCATGCGGACGATCTTGCCGTCGCGCCACCGGACGTGGGGGCCGCTCTTCTCGTTCCGGCCGCCCCAGCCGCCCAGTCCGATCATCTCGTTATATTCCTTCCACTTCGGGAAGGCGGCGCAGGCGAAATGATAGACCACCAGGCCGCCGCCGTTGCGGACGTAGTCGGCCAGGGCCTTTTCGGTCTCCTTGGGCCAGGGATCTCCCTGGTAGTTGCTCACCACCACGTTGTACGCCGCGAAGTCCGGCTTGAACCCGCTCATGTCCTGGCCCTTCGCCGGCGACGTGGCCACGTCGACCGTGAACATCCCGGTGTCTTCGAGGATCTTCTTGAGGACCGGGGTCGTCTCTTGCCACTTGTGGCCGTTCTGACCGTCGACGATGAGGACCTTGTACTGGGGCGCAGCCACCGCCACCGCCCCTGCGACCAGCCATACCACGGATGCCATCAACCACTGTCTGCGCAACATTGCACGCTCCTTGGTGAAACAGAACCGTACGACGCAACCACGGACGTAAGCGTACCAGAGGACGGACGGCAAGGGAACGACCGCTGCCGCCAGCACGGTTTCTCCGATCGGATCACGCTTTCCCGGCAGCGGTCAAGCAGTGGCACGCTCCCAAGATCGTGCGAGTTCATTTAACGCCCGGCGGGAACCAGCTCCACGTTTCGGAAAAAATACTCGTCGCCCTCGGCCGTGAGCAGGATCCTGCCCGGCGCCGCGTCGCAACCCGTGGCCCGATTCACCTCCCGGCCGTTGATGGAGAGCGTCACGGTGTCGCCATGGGCAACGATCTCATACCGGTTCCATTCGCCGGCGGGCTTCTCCCTACCGGTGGTCTTCTTCAGGTTCGTGAGCTTGCCGAACTGCGGGTGCGAAAGCGTCTTGAACCGCTCGGCCGGTCCGGTCAGTCCGTAGCCGTCCAAGCCCCAGAAATCGCCTGCGTCGCCGGCATTGATCTGCGCTTCCAGGCTCTTGGGCCAAATCCGGTCCGGCCCGGTCATGCGTACCAACACGCCGCCGCTGCCCATCTTCTCCTTGGGCCACCGCCATTCCAGGCGGAGCGTGAAATCGGCAAACGCCTTCTGCGTCGCGAGGTAGCCCCGGGGCTTTCCGCGGCAGGTCAAGACGCCGTCCGTCCCCAGTCGCCACACGTCGCCGGGCTTGGCCTTCGGGTCTTCCGAAAAGAACTTCCAGCCGGCCAATTCGCCTGTGGAAGCGTCTTGGGACGTGAAGAGCGGGACCGCCTTTGCCTCGCCAGACGAGGTTCCCGCCGGGGCGCCGGCGAGACCCGTCTGGGTCCACGCCATCCCCAGCGCCAGCGCTACTGCCGGCAGACCGAGAGACGGCCCTCTCACGCTGCCTGGAGATCGTTGTTGAATCTGCGTTCGTCGGCTCAGCATGACAAACCTCCTGGGACCACAAAGACCTCATCCAGGATAGACGCCCTGGGACGCCCAGGCAACGGGTTCGGGTGGCACGCCCAGAGTCTTCGATGGGCGTGGCTTGACACGTCGCAACGCTTTCCACGCCCTTCGCAAAGGCTCAGGGCGTGCCACCCGACCGTAACCAACGTGGCAGGGTTCAGAGTTCAGCACTCCAACGCAAACGTCCCCTGAACCGCTGGGCTACTGTCAAACGTCCCTCCGGGACGAGACCGCGGTGCGTACGCTCTGGAATAAGACCCCAACAGCGTGAATCACTACGCTAGATCCTGGCGTCCATCAGGTTCCCCGCGAGCGAATCGTTGGCATCGTTCCCAAGACGGGCGAACAACGGTTCGAGCAAGTGTCCTCGCTCCGGCGAAACGCGATCTGCTGAAGCCAAAACGCGTAGGAATCGGTCCCATAGCTACTGACACCGGTAACACCGGCCATCGCGTAGGCTCCTCGTGGTGAACCGGCACCGCCCAGGGCCCTCGGAATGGGGGGCCATATGCCGGCTGCTGGGATTTCGTTTTCGAGGAATTCATCGGCACATCGGCTATTCCTTGAGAATGCTCGGTGCACTTGAAAACGTGTCCTCTCGGACACTCATCCCTATTGGGGGTATACCCCAACCACTAGATGGTACGGCTGTCGTGTTGTAGCGGTGGGGGACTGGGAAATCTACGTCGTCTTGAAGAACCGTGTGACAAGTCTTGGACCCATTCGTCCCAAGAGATTATGGTGAGGGTTTAGCCTGCGCTTGGGGTTTCGGGTTTTGGTAGGTGTTCGGCGGAATGAAGTGCGAATAGGGGAAGGGAAAAGGAGGATTTCTGGAAAGATGGGAAAGGCAAGAAACCGTGCCCTGACCACCCAATTCTGAATGGAAACCCTTTCCTCTTCTTTCCCCCTTTTCCCCTACTTTTTCCTTTTCCCTTCTCCCCTTTCCTGCAACTTCATCCGGCTGAAATGTTACGAGTTTTTGGAACAGAGAGCACCGAGACATTGCCATGGGGTATGCACGTATGCCGAGGGGTTTTCGCCGGTTTGCTTGGAATCGTGGTTCCGATCGCTTGGGACGGGGCCGGTATCGCCGCCCGTGCTTCGAGTCGCTCGAATCGCGGCAGTTGCTCTCTGTCACCCTCCCGTCGATTTCCGACCAGACCGTTCTATCCGGCACAACGCTGAACCTCGCCCTCAACGGGGTGAGCGATGCGGGCAACGCCCTGAACTACACCGTGGCGGTCAGCAACGCCAACCTGACCAACAGTGCGGAGTTGACCACGGCCGTTCCCACGGGGAACACGAGCATCAAGCTCGTGGTGAACGACACGGCCGACGGGATCACCAACGGGGTCATCATCATCCAGTTGGCTGACGATCTCGCCCCGGAGACGGTCAGCCAGGTCCTCGCCTTGGTGGAGAGCGGGTACTACGACGGCCTGACGTTCCACCGGATCATCGAAGACTTCATGATCCAAGGCGGAGACCCGAACGGCGACGGGAGCGGCGGACCCGACAAGGACTTCGACGACCAGTTCAATTCCGCTCTCCAGTTCACCAGCGCCGGCGTGGTGGCGATGGCCAACAGCGGCTCCGACACGAACGGGTCGCAGTTCTTCATCACGACCGCCGAGACGCGGTGGCTCGACTACCGATACTCGATCTTCGGGTTCGTCACCCAGGGGAGCGACGTGGTCGACGCGCTCGACTCGGTCGCGACCGGTTCCAACGACGCCCCGGTCAACACCGTGACGATCACGAGCATCGGGGTCTACGAGGATACCCAGGACGGGGTCCTCCGGCTCTACGCACCCAACGGGACCACCGGCACGGCCACGGTGACCGTCACCGCCACCGACAGCGTCACCGGCGAGACGGCCTCGCAGGCGTTCACGGTAACGGTATCGGCCGACAGCACGGCGTCGCCGCCCTATCTCGCCGACATCGATCCTATTGAGACCACCGAAGGCGGGTCGGCCACATTCACCATTCCGGCCGTGAACGTCGACAACCTGACGCTCACGTACTCGGCCACTACCGACGACAGCGAGCTCACGGTCTCGGTCAACAGTTCGACGGGCCTGGTGACCGTCACGCCGGCGGCAGGGGCGTATGGCGTCTACGGCATCAAGGTGGGCGTTGCGAGTTACTCGGCGATCTCCACCTCGGAGGACAGCCAGGCGGTGCCCGTCTATGTCCGTCCGGCCGCGCCGACCGGCATCACGCTGGTGGCGGGCTACGACACGGGGACGAGCAGCTCCGACAACATCACGAACCTCAACAACAGCAGCGGCTCGGAAGTCCTGCAATTCCAGGTGTCGGGCGTCCTCGCGGGTGCGACCGTCAACCTGTACGCCGACGGCGTGCTGATCGGCACCGCCACCGCGACCGGCACCACGGCGACCATCACCACCGACGGCTCGACCGCGCTCGCCGACGGGCTGGTCTCGATCACCGCGACGCAGACGCTCGAGGACCAGGTGGTCAAGGTCGGCAACCTGGACACCACGACCGACCTGGCGAGCGAGGCCTCCTCGGCCCTCACGATCCAGGTGGCAACCGCCGTCCCGGAGTTCACCTTCACACCGGTCACGAACGCCCAGGAAGGGGTTCAGTACACCTGCACCGTCACGGCCGAGTCGGAGAACGGGGGAACGATCACCTACGCGTTGACCGAATCGCCCGATGGGATGACGATCGGCGAAGCCACGGGCGTCATCACGTGGACGCCGCCGGCGGGGGCGGCGGAGGAGTGGTACTTCGACGTGACCGTCGAGGCCACCGACGCCGCCGGCAACACGGCCGAGAAGAGCTTCAGCATTACCGTGGCCGCCGAAAATACGGCGGCCCCCGAACTCACCGCGGCCAATCCCTCGCTGGGAAGCACCGACGAAGACACTGAATTCACCATCGACGTCTGGGATTTCATCAACAACGGCGACGGGACGACGGAGATCCTCGACGAGGACGAAGACGCCATCGTGGGCGGCATCGCGATCACGGCCACGACCGGCGGCGGGACCTGGGCCTACTCGGCCGACGGGGAGACCTTCGTCGCGATCGGCACGGTGTCGACCTCCTCGGCGTTCCTCGTGCCTGCCGAGGCCGTCCTCCGCTACACGCCCGACGAGAAGAACGGCGGAACGGCCACGATCACGTACCGGGCCTGGGACGCGACCAGCGGGGCAAGCGGCAGCAAGGTCGACACCACCACCAACGGCGGCACCACGGCCTTCAGCACCGCCACCGATACGGCCTCGCTCACCGTGACCAGCGTGAACGACGCCCCGGTCCTCACGGCGGCCAGCCCCTCGCTCGGGAACACGCAGCCGGGCACCGCGGTGACCGTTGCCCTCGCGACCTTCATCAACAACGGCTCGGGCACGACGACCATCACCGACGTGGATAACGGAGCCGAGGTGGGCGGCATCGCCCTGACCGCCGTCACCGGAGACGGCACCTGGGCCTACTCGCTCGACGACGGCAACACCTACACGGACATCGGCCCCGGCGCGATCTCGACCCAGGCGGCCCTGCTCTTGACCGCCGACGCCCTTCTCAAATACACGCCGGTCGCCAGCAGCAGCGAGACGGCCACGATCAGCTACGTGGCATGGGACGGCACCACCGGCACGGCCGGCAGCACGGCCGACACCACCGACAACGGCGGCGACACGGCCTTCAGCCTCCTGGGCGACACGGCCTCGCTTGCCGTCAACACGGCGCCGGTCCTCGTGGCGGCCACTCCGACGCTGGAGGAGACCGACGAGGATACCGCTGTGGTCATCCCCCTCTCCGACTTCATCAACAACGGCTCGAATGCGACGACCATCACGGATGCCGACGGCGACGCCGAGGTGGGCGGGATCGCCCTGACCGCGGTCACGGGCAAGGGGACCTGGGCCTACTCGATCAACGACGGCGCCAGCTACACGGCCGTGGGCACGGTCTCGTCCACGTCGTCCCTCCTTCTCCCCGCCGACGCCATCCTCCGCTATACGCCCGACGGCAACAACGGGGAAACCGCCACGATCACCTATCGGGCCTGGGACACGATCACCGGCGAGGCCGGCAACAAGGTCGATACCACCGGCAACGGCGACAACACGGCCTTCAGCGCCGCTACCGATACGGCGTCGCTGACCGTGACTGATGTCAACGACGCGCCCGTGCTCACGGCCGACACCCCGTCGCTCGGGACGATCACCAACGGCGCCGCCAAGGTCTTCAACGTCTCCGACTTCATCAATGGCGGCGACGATTCGACGACCGTGACCGACGTGGACGACGACGCCGAGATCGGCGGGATCGCTTTGACCGCGGTTACCGGCAGCGGGACCTGGGCCTACTCTCTCAACGATGGCGGCACGTACACCGACATCGACGCCGACTCGCTCGACGAGGATTCGGCCCTGCTCTTGTCGGCCGACGCCCTGCTCCGCTACACGCCCACCGACGGGACCGGGAGCGAAACGGCCACGATCACGTACCGGGCCTGGGACGGGACCACGGGCGACGCCGGCGACACGGCCGACGCCTCCGACAACGGCGGCGACACCGCCTTCAGTGCCGCCAGCGACACCGCCTCCGTGACCGTTGCGACCGGCGGCGCGGCCAGCATCTCCGGCTACGTCTACGTCGACACGAACAACGACGGCTCGCGGACCAGGTCCGACGGGACGATCCACCTGGGGATTCCCGGCGTCGCGGTCCACCTCTTCCTGAAGGACACCAACGGCACTTTCACGGAAGTGGCGGCGGTCTTGACCGACTCCGAGGGGGCCTACTCGTTCACGGGATTGGCCGCAGGGACGTACCAGATTCAAGAGGACGGCCCCGCGGCCTTCCTCGACGGCATCGACACCGCCGGGACCGTCAACGGCTCCTCCTCCGGCACCGCCGGCAACGACTCGATCGAGGTCACGCTCAGGGCGGGCGACAGCGGCACCGAGTACAACTTCGGGGAGCGCGGGCTGCGGGCCGGCATGGTCTCCCTGCGCTGCTTCCTGGCGTCCTATGCATCCACGGCCTCCTCGAGGATCTTCACGTCGCTCAACGCCGCGCCCGTGGTCGACTTGTCGTCGGCCGTTTCGGGGACGAGCTACAACGCCACCTACGCGGCGGGCGGCGACGCCGTCTGGATCACCGACGACGACGCCACGATCACCGACGCCGATAGCACGATGCTGGCCTGGATGACCGTCACCCTCGTCAATCGCCCGAATGGCGAGTCGGAAGTGCTCGCGGCCGACACCTCCGGTACCCTCCTGAGTGCCGGCTACTCCGGCGGCGTGCTCACGATCAACGGCGCGGCCACGCTCGCCGAGTATGAGGCCGTTCTCACGACCGTCACCTACAGCAATACGGACTCCTCACCCCAGGCGGGAGCCCGCACGATCCACATCAAGGTCAGCGACGGCATCGAGGAGAGCAACACGGCGGTCGCCACCATAACGGTCGAGACGTCTTCGACGACTCCGTCCGGATACTCGATCACGGCCGACGACACGCTGGTCAACGCCAACGAGGCGTCGAACTTCGGATTCACCTTCACCAGTGCGACGGTCGGGGCCACGTACCATTTCACGATCTCCAGCAGCGGCGACTCCGACACCGTGACGGGCAGCGGAACGATCACCTCGAGTTCCCAGCATGTCACGGGAATCGACGTCTCCGGTCTGGCCGACGGGACCCTCACCGTCAGCGCGACCCTGACGCAGACCGACGGCACGGTCGGCGACGCGGCCACGGCAACCGCCACGCTCGACCAGACCATCCCGTCCGGCTACGCGATCACCGTCAACGACAGTCTCGTCGCCGCCCACGAGGCGTCGGACTTCGGGTTCACGTTCTCCGGCGCGGAGGTCGGCGCGACGTACGCGTACACGGTGACCAGCAGCGGCGGGAGTTCCTCCGTGACCGGCAGCGGGACCATTTCGTCGACGACCCAGAGTGTCACAGGAATCAACGTCTCCGGTCTGCTCGACGGGACCCTCACGGTGAGCGTCACCTTGACCGACGGGGTTGGGAACGCCGGCGCCGCGGCCTCGGACGCCGCGGTGCTGGACCAGACGAAGCCGTCGGGCTACTCGATCACGGTCGGCGACAGCTCGATCGACGCCTCCGAGGCCTCGTCCGTGGGCTTCACGTTCTCGGGCGCGGAAGTCGGCGCGACGTATGCGTACACCGTGACCAGCAGCGGCGGCGGCACGGCGGTGACGGGCAGCGGGACCGTCTCCTCGGCTACCCAGAACATTGCCGGAATCGACATCTCCGACTTGCCCGACGGGACCCTGACCTTCTCCGCGACGCTTACCGACGCGGCCGGCAACGTGGGAGACGCCGTCACGGACACCGCCGTCCTGGACAACGCTCCGGTGGGCTATTCGATCACGGTCGACGACAGCCTGATCAACGCCGCGGATGCGTCGTCGGTCGGCTTCACGATCAGCAGCGCAGAAGTCGGAGCGACGTACCACTACACCATCACCAGCAACGGCGACGGCGGCGAGGACTCTCTGACAGGCAGCGGGACCGTCTCCTCGGCCACACAGCAGGTGTCGGGAATCGACGTCTCCTCGCTGTTCGAAGGGACCCTCACCTTCAGCGTCACGCTCACCGACACCAGCGGCAACGTCGGCGAGGCAGCCACGGCCACCGCCACGCTCGACATGACCTCGCCCTCCGGCTACTCGATCTCGGCAGACGACGCGCTCCTCAACGCCACCGAGGCGACCTCGGCCAGCTTCACGTTCGCCGACGCAGAGGTGGGCACGACCTATCATTACACCGTGACCAGCATCAACGGGGGCACCCCGGTGACGGGGAGCGGGACCGTTTCCTCGGCCACCCAACAAGTGACGGGGATCGTTCTCTCCTCCTTGGCCGACGGGGCCCTCACGTTCGTCGTCACGCTCACCGACGCCGTCGGAAACACCGGCGGCGAGGTCTCCGCCACGGCCACGCTCGACAAGACCGCGCCGTCCGGCTACTCGATCACGCTCGACGACAACGAGATCAATGCAGCCGAAGCGACGTCGGTCGGGTTCACGTTCACCGGCGCGGAGGTCGGCACCACGTACTACTACACGCTGTCGGGCGGCGACAGCGTGTCGATCACCGGCAGCGGGGCCGTCACCTCGGCCGACCAGCACGTGACGGGGATCGACATCTCCTCCAAGCCCGACGGAACCTACACGTTCGGCGTCTACCTCGTCGACGATGCCGGCAACACCGGCAGCTCGGCCACCGCCACGCTCAACCTCGACAACGCACCGATCGGCTACTCGGTCACGGCCGACGACAGCCTGATCAATGCCGCCGAGGCGATTTCGGCCAGCTTCACCTTGGCCGGTGCGGAAGTCGACGCGGTCTACAACTACACCATAACAAGCAGCGGCGGCGAGGGCTCGGTTACCGGGAGCGGCACCGTCTACCTGGCGATCCAGCAGGTGACGGGCATCGATGTCTCCACCTTGCCCGACGGAACGCTCACCTTCAGCGTCACGCTCTCCGACACCACCGGGAACGTCGGCCAGGTGGTCACGGCCTCCGCCACGCTGGATGCCACCGCGCCCTCCGGTTACTCGGTCACGGCGGACGACAGTCAGATCGATGCTACCGAAGCTTCGTCGACCAGTTTCACCTTGGCCGGCGCGGAGATCGACGCCTCCTACTACTACACGATAAGCAGCAGCGGCGGCGGGACGCCGGTGACGGGCAATGGGACGGTCTCGTCCGCCACGCAGCAGGTGACCGGAATCGACGTCTCCACCTTGCCCGACGGAACGCTCACCTTCAGTGTCACGCTCTCCGACGCGGCCGGCAATGTCGGCGAAACGGTCACGGCCACTGCCACCCTGGACAATGTCCCTTCCGGTTACACGATCGCTGCGGACGACAGCCTGGTCGGCGCCGCCGAGGCGTCGTCGGCCGGGTTCACCTTCGCCGGCGCGGAAGTAGGCGCGACCTACCACTACACGGTGACCAGCAGCGGCGGCGAGGGCTCCGTGACGGGCAGCGGAACCGTCTCCTCGGCCACCCAACAAGTGACGGGCATCGACGTCTCCTCGCTGCCCGACGGGACCCTCACCTACACGGTCGTACTCACCGATCCGGCGGGCAACGTCGGCGCTGCCGCCACGGCTTCCGCCACGCTCGACCAGACCTCGCCGTCCGGCTACTCGATCTCGGCCGACGACGACTCGATCGACGCCTCCGAGGCGTCTTCGACGAGCTTCACGTTTGCCGGCGCGGAAGTGGGCGCGACCTACCACTACACGGTGACCACCAGCGGCGGCGACGGCTCGGTGACGGGCAGCGGAACGGTCTCCTCGGCCACCCAGCAGGTAGCCGGAATCGACGTTTCCGCATTGTCCGACGGGACCCTCACCTACAGCGTGATCCTGACCGACGAGGCAGGCAACCTCGGCAGCGCAGCCACCGCCGCCGCCACCCTGGACAGGGCGGCGGCCGCAGACGCCGCCCTGGCCCAACTCGAAGACCTGCTCTCCCTGTAGCCTAGAACCGGTAGTCAAGCCCGAACGAAAGCCCCTGGGCCCAGAAGTCGGTCGTGACAAACCGGTACCCGGGCGCGGGCACTCCCGTGAGGTCGCCGCCTCCCATTTGGGTTGGGTTGACGTTCACGTTGACCACCGTGGAGGTCGTGGACTTGGTCACGTCGATCTGATCGCCCGGCCGCGCGATGCGGCTCCAATAGAGGAGCGTGTACCCGAAGGTCGCTTTCAACCGGGGAGTGAGATCGTAGCCGACGTTGAGTCCCAGTTCAGGGATCGCGGTGAAGCCATTCTGGGCGTACCGGCCGATGTTGGTGGGCAGGGCGAGCATGGCCCCCGGCGACTCCACCGGGCTCTCGCCCGGGACCGTGCTGATCGTGTTGCCGGCGATGGACACGCGGGATCGCGTTCCACCCAGAGCGATCTTGCCCAGGCCTTCCAGCGACCACCGGGCGTAGTGTCTCCGGGCGGCAATCCCGAATTCCACGCCGTGAAACTCGTTCGTGGCGTCGAACAGGTCGGAGGCCTGCACGACGGTCCCTTCGGCAAGCAGCACGTGGTCCGGGCCGGCCGTGAAGTTCTGATCGATCCCGAGGCGTTCGGCAAAGCGGCCGTAACGATAGCCGAACAGGAAATCCACCTGGTCGCCGGCTGTCCGCAGAATCGTCTGCCGCGAGAGCAACTCGAACGACTGGAACTCACTGTGGAGGTCGACGTCGAGCTGGGAGCTGACGGCCACATTTGGGAACGCGATGAGCACAGCGTCCTGGAGCGAGGTGTCTACGTCGAAGAGGGGCCTCGCCAGGATCGGATTCCCGTTCGTGCTGGTCTGGTGGAAACCCGCCGACTTGCCGTCCAGGAACAAGTAGGTCGCCTCGATGCCGGAGTCCGGGCACTGATAGAACGAGTAGCCCAAGGTGAACCGTCCGCCCGGCCGACTGCCCGGGCTCACCCCGCTGCCGCCGAACAGGATCGCGGTGTCGTCCTCGCCGAGAACGCCTGCCACGTCCTCCCCGGTGCCGGCGGGACTTGTGGTCACCAGGGGCGGCAGGTCCGCCCCCTTGGTCCACCAGAGAAGGAAGTCGCCGCGGAACCAGAGCTGGCCTGGGCGGTCGAAGCGGTAGTAACCCCGCTCGCAACCGTCGCACTCGCCACAGAAGCCCTCGCAGGCATCGCACGAAGTGCAGGGGGCGCCGTATCCGGGATACGGCGCCGGCTCGTAGGCGTCCATGGGCGGACCGGACCACTCCGTGACGCCCTGCGGTACGGCAGACGCCCGCGGTGCGACACTCTCCTCCATAGGAGCGGGAGTGTCTACAACTTCCGCGGTATAGCGCGTCCGCTGGACGGACGAGCCATAAGGCCGGCTGGAAGGCCCGAGCGGTCGCGTCGGAGCCAACCGCGTCGAACGTATTTGGGATGGTGTCAGGGGCGACGGATCCGACTGGGCCCGAACGGGCGCCCCGGCGAGAAACACACCGACAACCGCGGCCGCGCGTACCAAAGCCGTGGTACGGCCGGCACGCCCCTTGGTGGAAGAAATTGTCGTAGGCATGGCGTTGACCGAAACATATTTCTCCCCCCCACTAGTACGACCGCACCATCGGCGATCGACGATGGCTCCGTTATCGGCCACCGCCCGTCCCTCGCTTCACTCTCTTTGAGGAGGATTCTCCGGACTCATCGCGGCGCGGTACGGCAAGTGTAGGCAAATCAAGGGGTTTGTACATCCTTCGGGGAGTATGCTAGCGAATACTATGCACGGCCTGCCATTCCGATTGGACGAGGCAGCCAACGCATCTTGCCACTTTCTGGTTGTTCCGGTTCTGGGTGCGAAACGCGGCAGATGAGGATATCATCGACACGGGCGGAAGGCCGGCCGCGGAAGGATGGCCCCTTGTCCGACCGGCCGCCGACCCGTGGGCGCGGGCGACGCGGTCGCTCGGCGTGAGGAACGCGCGAAAGAAGCGTAGCGCCCCATCAACGATGACCTGATGGATGAAGCACGATCTTCTGTGGCACAGCCGCCCTCGGCTGTGCAGGGCAGTTCGCACAGCCGAGGGCGGCTGTGCCACACATCAGAGTACGATTGACGGAGCGTTGCCGTGTCGTGGTGGTTTCGCCGCAGGGACTCCGACGGTCGGACCTACTACATCGCCTCCGGCGCGATGGTTCTTGTGCTCATGGCCGTGCCAATTCTGATCGTTCTCATGGCATCCCTCTTGCTGTGGCTCCGTGGATAGGGAAAGGACACCAGTAGAATGCACTCCAATCGACTCAACCGGCGGCAGTTTGTGGCGTTCTCGGCGGCGGCCTTTGCGGCGACGGGGGGGGCCCGTGCCGGCTGGGCCGCCGAGGCCGGCGCGGCCAAACCGAACGTGGAAGACGGCCTCGCGTGGCACGACGTCCGAGCTTGGGGCGTGGAAGGGCGGGGCTGGAGCGAGACCGAACGGTACTTCGATCGCCTTCCCAGCAAAGCCAAGGGCGTGGTGCGCGGGCCGGTATGGAGCCTGAGCCGACACTCGGCGGGGATGAGTTGTCGCTTCGAGACCGACGCCACGGCGATCTGGGCCCGATATGAACTCCTCTCCAACGCCCTGGCCATGCCGCACATGCCGGCGACCGGCGTGAGCGGATTGGACCTCTACGCCAGGGACGCGCAGGGACACTGGCGTTGGCTCGGCGTCACGCGTCCCGGCCAGCAGAAGATGAAGGCCCAACTTGCCGAAGGCATCGACCCGGGGCGGCGCGAATACCTGGTGTACCTGCCGCTCTACAACGGGGTGGAATCGCTCGAAATCGGCGTCGGCCCGGGGGCTTCCTTCAAGCCGCTTGCCCCGCGAGCCAGGCCGATCGTGTTCTACGGCACGTCGATCACCCACGGCGGATGCGCGTCGCGGCCCGGCATGGCGTATCCGGCGATCGTCGGCCGGCGATTGGAGCGGCCGGTGGTCAACCTCGGCTTCTCCGGCAACGGCACCATGGACCCCGAGGTCGGGGTTCTGCTGGCCGAGTTGGACGCGGCCGTCTACGTGATCGACTGCCTGCCGAACATGCAGGCCGACGCGGTGGCGGCCCGGACCGAACCGCTCGTGCGCCAATTGCGTGCAGCCCGACCCAAGACGCCCATCGTGCTGGTCGAAGACCGCACCTATGCCAACGCCTGGCTGATCGCCGGGCAGCGTCAGCGCCACGCCACGAGTCGGGCCGCGCTCCGGACGGCGTATGAGCGACTCAAGGCGGCGGGCGTCGAGGGGCTCTCCTACGTCAAGGGCGAGACCTTGCTCGGCGCGGACGACGAAGCCACGGTCGACGCCTCCCATCCCACCGATCTCGGAATGGTCCGCATGGCCGACGCCTTGGAGCCGGTCCTTCGCCCGCTGCGGTAGCCCGCGCCGGGGGATGACGGTTCTGCGGGAGCCTCGCCTTCCCGGGATCACGAAAGACCATCGAGAGGAGCGATCGAAATGAGGTACTGGGTTCTTCTTTCCGGTTGTCTGTTGCTGGTTCCGTTCCAGACGGTTCAACGAACCGCGGAGTCTTCAGCCCCGACGGGGCGCGCTAAGGCCCCATCTCGAACGTACCGCCCACGACTCGATACAGGTCTGCCAGGCCGGCCAAATCGGTCTTCGCGCGATCGGCGGCTTCGACGAACCGGATGGAGCGAGGGGCCACCAAGGCGGCGATCTGCTTGATGTCCATGGCCTCCAGCAGTCCGAAGCAGAACAACTCGGGCTTCTGGTCGGTGCCGGCGTTCTGCTCAAGGACTTCCTTGAGGCTGGTGAGGGGCTGGTGGAGTTCGACCGAGCCAATCGCACGGTCCTCCAGCGCGGCCGCCACGAGGGCGAAGGTACTGCTGCGCGGCCCTACGGCAACGAGGTGCACGGGGCCGGTCTTGTGCTCTGCGGCCGACCATCGGGCCGCGGCGGCGACCTGGCTGGCTTGGAGCCCCAGCGGCCGGTCGCCCACGCCCGCAACCAGAAGGGCGAAGAGGAAGTCCCTGGCCTCGATCCGCGACTCGCCGAAGTAGAAGGGATCGAGGGCCACGACCCGATAGCCCGCGCCCATCAGGCGCTCGACCTCTCCGGCGGCCGAGGCCCGGCCGCCGTCGGCCACCAGAAGCGCGGTCTGCTTGGGGCTTCCCTTGACCAGTTCCACGGCGGGCACGGTCCAGGCGGCCGCCATCGAGAGCTTCCAGAACGTGGCCTTCACCCCGTCCTTCTCTTCCTCGCCAAAACGGGTCGCCTTGACCTGGTAGTCCTTGGCCCGCGAGATTTCGTGGAGTTGCGCCCGGCGGGCCTTCTGCCAGGACGGCAAGGCCGCCTTGTCCTTGGGCAGGGCGGGGTCGCGGGGGAGGCTGCGGCTGAGGGCCAAGGCGAGGGTGTGGAAGTCCTCGTTCTTGGCGGGAACAGGAACCTCAAGCTGCTCGACGGTCTTCACCTCGGCGTCGGACGGGATCTCCTTGGGATCGAAATCCTTCGAGCCGGGATAGAAGAAATCACCGAGCATGCGGTAGAAGGCCTGCCGGTTGTCGATCTCGTAGTTGTGTGTGCCCGGGTCGTCGTTGACGTGCCAGCGCAGCGCGTCTTCCCGGCCGTAGAGCTTGTAGATCGGTTTGGCGGCTTCCAGGAGCGGCGGCAAGGCGTGGGCCGAGGCGAAGCAGCAGTTGTCCTTCGAGTTCTTCGTCAGCAGGGTGGGATTCGGGGCCCGCATCGCCGTCAGGTGGCAGTAGTCGGCCACCGTGGCCATGTCGTTGGGGGTCTGTTCCGAGTCGCCCAGATCGGAGAGAAACCGGGCCCGGGTGCGGAAGCTGGAGTATCCGGCCACGGGATTGGCGAGCGTGACGCGGGGATCCAGGCCGCTGATGAAGATCGTTTGCCACCCGCCGCCCGAGAGCCCGGTGACGGCCACGCGGGCCGGGTCGGCGTGCTCCAGGCCCAGGAGGATGTCGAGGGCCCGTTTCATGGCGAGATAGTGCGGCGCGACGCCGCTGGTGCCGCACAGGTCGAGCTGGTTCGCCCGATAGTGCTGGAAACCCGGCGTGCCGAGCTGGCCCATGCCGATCCACTCGGGGTTCAGGGCGAGCATGCCGCGTTTGGCCTGGTTGATGCAGCGGATCTGCTTGGGCACGTAGGCCTTGCCGGGCGCGCCGACGTGGCCGTTCACGTTCAGGATCACCGGCACCTTGCCGGTGAGCTTTTCCGGCTCGTAGAGCAGGGCGGGGATCCAGAGGCCGGGCAGGGCCTCGTAACGGAGCCGCTTGATCCGGTAGCCCGGCCCGCCGGGGATCGTGTCGAGCCACTCGACCTTCGTGGCCGCGTCGCGCCACCTGGCCGCCTCGCCGCGAAACACGACCTTCTGGAACATCTCCGTGCGCCAAGCCTTGGTCCGGGCCTCCCACTCGGCAACCGTCTTCACGGCGGGGACGAGCGGTACCTGGGCCTCGCAATAGGCCTGCACCTCGGCCATCGGCAGCGTCTTCCCGACAATCTCGCGGGCGAGCAGGGCCTTGACGCCCGACTCCTTCGATTCCTTCTTGCCCGGCTCCGCGGCGACACCCGCCGCAACCCCGAAGAGAATCCCAACGATCGCGCACCAAACCGTCCGGCGTCCCATGAGTCACCTCCTGGATGGATTCCCGTTGCACCGCCGACAAGCTCTCCTTACTGACGTGGACACGTTAGCACGGCGAATATTCGGACGCAATCGACCACCGATCGGGGCGCCGGAAGTGCCGGATGGGATGGAGAAAACGGGTTAGGCTCTGAATACCCACTCGGGGGTCCCGGTTGGTTTGGCGACGCCGGGTTCGCCGCAATGGACGGCCCGGCAACGAGTTGGAGCCGATCCACTTGCTTATCCCTCGGAATTCCCTCTTTTCGGGGTGTGCTCGCGGCTGGCTTGTCGTCCCGATAGAATACGAGGCGGGCCTCTCCCCCCAGGGTCACAGTTCCTGTCGGCGTCGATCTATGAAGCCTCCGGTTGACAAGAGCTACCAGTTCCTGGCGGCACGGTATATCCGTCGCCAGATCAAGCAATTGACCGGGCAGATCGAAGGGATTCACAAGGCCGAGGATATTGAGTTCATCCACCGCGCCCGGGTCGCGTCGCGGCGACTTCGGCAGGCGCTGGCCGTGTTCGACGACTGTTTTCCGGGGGACCGGGTGGGGTATTGGCGGAAGGAAGTGCGCCGCCTCGGGCACGGCCTGGGGGCCGCGCGCGACAAGGACGTGCAGATCGAGTGGATCTCCGACGTGCTTTCGCGTCTGGAGGACCGGTCGTGCGTGCTCGGCGTGGCCCGAGTGCTGGTTCGCCTTCAACGGAAGCGCGAAGGCGTCCAACCCGAGGTGCTGCGATTGCTGCGACAGTTGCTGGACGGCCACGCCTTGCACGAGATGCTCACGGCCACGAAGAAGCTCACGTCCGGGGCTGACGGCAAGCTGGCGCTGGAAGCCAGCCCCGTCGTGTTTGCGCGGGCCGAATCGTACATCGCCCAGCGTGTCGGGGATCTTCGTGCGTTTGAGCCGTGCCTGGCGGACCCGGAGGACCGGAAACAGCACCACGCCATGCGGATCGCCGCGAAGCGGCTCCGCTACACGATGGAGTTGTTCAAGCCGATCTACGAAGGTGGGCTGGATCGGGGGATCGAGGCGATCAAGCAGGTACAGTCGCTCTTGGGCGACGTCCACGACTGCGACGTGTGGATCGCCCAGATCGACAAGATGCTCCAGAAGGAATCGAAGCGGTTCGTCCGCCACTTCCGTCACGCCGGGCCGCTAATGCGTCTGCAAAGAGGGCTCGACTTCCTCAAGGAGGATCGCCGGCGACGGCGTGACGGACTGTTCTCGACGCTCGTGGCGTTCTGGCACGAGCGGACCGAGGCCGGGCTTTGGGAGGAGTTGGCCGAGGTGGTTGGTGCGCGCAGCCCCCTGCCCGACGAGGCGCCGCAAGCCGCGGACCCGTGGCGCCCGGAGCCGTGCGGCACCGCTTGATCTCTGCCGGAGAACGATCTTCCTCATTTTGTTATGGAAGCCACGCAGCAAGAAGCAACCGTCGCGACGCCGGCCAAGACGGTCGCCGCCATCGACGTCGGATCCAATGCCCTCCGGATGGTCGTCGCCGAGGTGCTCCCCGAGGGTCACACCGAGGTCCTGGAGCGGTTTCACCGGGCGGTGCGGTTGGGGCAGGACACCTTCCGGCGCGGGCGTCTGGGCGGGCAGTCGATGCGGGCCGCGGTCGGGATCCTGCGCGATTTCCGCCATCGCTTGGAACTGTACAAGGTCGAACGGCTCCGCGCGGTGGCCACCAGTGCGGTGCGCGAGGCATCCAACGCCGACAACTTCCTCAACCGCGTCTTCATGGCCACCGGGCTGAACGTCGAGGTGATCGCCACTTCCGAGGAGAGCCGCCTGACCGTATCTGCGGTCCGGCAGGCCATGGGCGATGCGCTGAGCGTGAACCGCGGCCATGCCCTGATCGCGGAAGCCGGCGGCGGCAGCACGTTGCTGACGATCCTCGAAGAAGGCGAGATCGCCGCCTCGCAGAGTCTGCGACTGGGTTCGATCCGCCTTCAGGAGACCCTCTCTACCGCCGAGGAAGGTCCCGAGCGATCCGCCGACCTCCTGCGGCACCACATCGACAACGCCATGGCCACGACGCGAAGCGTCCTGCCGCTGGAACGCATCCAGTCGTTCGTGGCCGTAGGGGGCGACGCCCGGTTCGCCGGACGCCAGGTCGGCAGGCCGATCGGCTCGGCCGACCTCTACGTGGTGAGCGCTGCAGGCCTCGACAAGCTCGTGCGCCGATGCTCCCTCCATTCGCCGGAGGAACTGGGCAAGAAGTACGGCCTCCCCTTCAGCGAGGCCGAGACGCTCGTGCCGGCCCTGCTGGTCTACCAGTGCCTCCTCCATTCGACCCGGGCCAAGCGAATGATCGTGTCGCACGTGTCGATGCGCGACGGCCTGCTGCTCGAACTGGCCCATTATGTGCGGGGCGAGGAAGATACGGCCCTCGTCACCAGCGTGATCCATTCCGCGGAGTCGCTCGCCGAGAAGTACCGCGTGGACCTCGTCCACGCCCGGAACGTCGCGGAGACGGCGGTGCGGTTGTTCGATGAGCTTCAGCCGGACCACGGGCTGGGGGCCCGGCATCGGCTCCTGCTGCGCGTGGCGGGTTTGCTCCACGAGGTGGGTTCCTTTGTCAGCAACGTCGCGCATCACAAGCACAGTTACTACCTGATTGCCCACTCGGAGATCTTCGGGCTGAACCGGGACGACACCGAGATCGTGGCCCACGTGGCCCGCTACCACCGCCGCTCCAGCCCGAAGCCCTCGCACCTGGAATACATCGCCCTGCCGCGGGAGTCGCGCATGGTGGTGAACAAGCTGGCGGCGATCCTGCGTGTGGCCGACGCCCTGGCCCGGACCCGCGGACGGAAGATCGAGAACCTCCGGTTCCAACGCCGCAGCGACGAGTTCGTCATCTGCCTCCCCGGGGCCCCGGACCTCGTCCTCGAGCGTCGCTCCCTGGCCGTCAAGGGCGACATGTTTGAGGACGTTTACGGAATGACGCTCCGTCTGGAGGAGGGATGACGTCCCCATGTCCAAGATCGACTTGAAATCCCCCGATTTGTACATCAACCGCGAGTTGAGCTGGCTGGAGTTCAACGACCGCGTGATGCGAGAGGGCCTCTCCGACGACGTCCCCTTGCTGGAGCGGCTGAAGTTTCTGGCCATCGTCAGCTCGAACCTCGACGAGTTCTTCATGATCCGCGTGGCCGGGCTGATGCAGCAGCGGTCGGCCAACGTGAACCGCCCGGACCCCTCCGGCCTCAGCCCTTCGGAACAGCTCGACGCGATCAGCCGGCGCACGCACCGCATGGTCGCCGAACAGACCGAGGGGATCCGCAAGCTGCTGGATCTCCTGGCCGACAAGGGGATTCGCGTCCTCGAGCTTAAGGAGTTGGAGCCGCAGCAGGCGAAGCTCGTCCGCCAGCATTTCGCTCGGGAGGTCCTGCCGGTGCTCACGCCGCTGGCGGCCCAGGACCTCGATCCATGCCCATTGCTTCCCGGCCTGCGGCTCCACCTTGGGTTGGTGATCCGCTCGAAACGCGACAAATCGGCGGAGGAGAAGGTCGTCGTGGTGCCGGTCCCGAGCCAGTTGTCCCGTTTTGTGGCGGTGCCCGCCGACGAGGGGCTGCGACTGGTCCGGCTGGAGTCAGTGATCGCCGCCGGGGCGGGCCAGGTGTTTCCCGGCTGCGAGGTCCTGGCGACCGCGTTCTTCCGCATCACCCGGGACGGCAACGTCGAGATCCAGGACGACGACGCCAGCGACCTGCTCCACGTGGTGGAAGAGGCCGTCCACACCCGGCGCCGCCGCGCCGCGGTGCGTCTGGAGGTCTCGACCGGCGCCGACTCCCGGATCCTCGACTGGCTCACGACGACGCTCCAGCTCAATCCGGAGGACGTGTACCATATCGACGGGATACTCGACGCCGGGGCCTTCTGGTCGATCGTCAACCGGCCGGGGTACGACGCCCTCCGGCTGCCCGACTGGCCGCCGCAACAGCCGCGGGAGCTGATCGGCGTGGAAGACCTCTGGCAGGTTCTCGACGAGCGCGACGTGCTTCTCGTCCACCCTTACGAGAGTTTCGAGCCGGTGGTGCAGATGGTGGAGCGGGCGGCCGAGGACCCCAGCGTCCTGGCGATCAAGCAGACTCTCTACCGCACCAGCGGCGATTCGCCGATCGTGCGGGCGTTGGAGCGGGCCGCCGAGAACGGCAAGGAAGTGACCGTGCTCGTCGAACTCAAGGCCCGGTTCGACGAGGCTCGGAACGTGACCTGGGCCCGGCGCCTCGAAGACGCCGGCTGCCACGTCATCTACGGGATCGTCGGATTCAAGACCCACGCCAAGGCCCTCCTGGTGGTGCGACGCGAATCGGGCCGCATCCGCCGCTACGTCCATCTCGCGACCGGGAACTACAACGACCGCACGGCCCGCCTCTACTCCGACGTCGGCATGATGACCTCCAACCGCGAGATCGCCGGCGACGTCGCCGCCGTGTTCAACCTGCTCACCGGGTACTCCGAGGCGGTCGGCTGGTCGAAGCTCACCGTCGAGCCCGGCCGGCTGAAGCAGAAGTTCATCGACCTGATCGACCGCGAGATCGAGGTCTCCACGCCCGACCGGCCGGGGCTGATCATGGTCAAGGTCAACTCGCTCCAGGACCGCGACATCATCCGGGCCCTCTATCGCGCGAGCCAGGGGGGCGTCAAGGTGATGCTCAACATCCGCGGCATCTGCTGCCTGCGCCCCGGCGTGGCCGGCGTGTCGGAGAACATCGAGGTTCGCTCGATCGTCGATCGTTACCTCGAGCACGCCAGGATTTTCTACTTCCGCAACGGCGGCCACGAGGAGGTGTACCTCTCCAGCGCCGACTGGATGCACCGCAACCTGGAGCGGCGGATCGAGATCATCTTCCCGGTCACGGCCCCGGCCCTCCGCCGACGGTTGATCGACATGCTCAAGGTCTACTTCGCCGACAACGTGAAGGCCCGGCAGCTCCTGCCCGACGGCACCTACCAGAAGGTCCCTCGCAAAGGCACGGCGACTCGTGCCCAGGAGCGTTTCGCGAAGGAGGCCGCGGAGGCCGTCCACGCCGCCCAGCACACGGAACTCCGTTTCCAGCCGCTGGTCAGCCCGAAGGAGTAGGTTATGCTTCAGCATAACCGAATCGCGGAAAGGGCACCAAATCTGGGGAAGGGTTATGCTGAAGCATAACCTACAGCTACTACAGCTACAGCCTACGGCCTGACTACCGGGGTCCAGGGCCGAGGCTGCGACATAGTCACGTTCTGGCGGATGTATGACGGCTCGGCAGGAGCCTCGCCCTCCCGAGATCATGCAAGGTCATTCAGTCCTGCAAAGGACTGCAAGCGATCCGGGCTCGCTCGCGGATTTCGGAGAAGCTCCATTCTCGCACGATCCGGCCGTCGCGGAAGACCTCCACGAGCTGGTCGTCGCGGGGGTCGGAGGCCGGGACCGTCGCATAGGCCGGTCCGCGCTCGCCTTCTTCCCGGATGAGCTTCATCCGCCCGCTCTTCGACACTTTCTCCATGTCGGTGACGGGCGACTTGTAGACCGGGCGTTCGGCGCCGTCGACCGTCACGGCGGCGCACTTGAAGGCGAACCGGAGCGTGTCGCGGTTGAGCTTCTGGAGCAGCCCGCCTCCGGAGCCGAAGGCGATGTTGTCGGCGGAGTAGCCGGCCGATTTCATGGCGTCGAGGATGCGGTCGAGCATGGCGAAGTCGATCCCGTCGCCCTGGATCACGCGGACCCGGGGATTGAGCACCTTGTAGCCCTTCTCGTTCACGGTGTAGCCGAACTTCTCGCAGAGAATCCCGAAGACGCTGGGGTGCCCGGCCGCGAGGACCGAAGGCGGGTCGCCGGAATCGGGGCGGATCACCAGCGTGCCGTCGCGGTGAAGCACCAGGTCCTTGAGCCGGCCACCCCAGATGTCGGAGCAGGCCTCGAAGATATTGAAGGAATCGCTCACGACGGCCACCATCCCGGCCGGGAACTGGACGAGCATGTTGCGCATGGCGTCGACCTCGTGCTCGCGGCCCCACGAGGTGATTGTGGAATGCTCGGCCGCCGGGATGGAGAACCCGGCCATGGGTTCGCCGTAGTAGTCGCGGGCAACAACGATGCCTTCGAGCGTATCAGTGCCGAGGAAATTCACCAGATGAGCCGCCCCGCCGACCCCGGCCGTCTCCACGCTGCTGACGCCGCGGAAGCCGAAATCGTGGAGCTTGAAGTCGATCAGGGCCGGATCGCCCGTCTCGTGCAGGTATCTCAGCAGGAGGGACTTCATCGCACGCGACTGGGTGGCGACCGACGAGCCGTACCACACCTGGACCAGAAGGGTCTCCAGGTAGTTGGTGAGCCAATGGCATCGCGGGTCCGTATTCTCGATGGTCATGAGCACGTTGTGGCAGGGAACGACGGTGCCTTCGGGCACGGCCTTGATCGTCACCGGCAACCGGCCGCCGTGCTCGCCGAGGATATACTCCCAGCCCACCCGATTGAACAAACGGCCTTCGCGGTCGCCGAAATGACTGCGGAAGAAGGCGTCGGCCTCTTCAATCTGGTCCCGCGTCACGACCTGCCCGGCCAGGTACCGCTTCAGGTAGTACTGGAGCCCGAAGAAGACCACGTCGGGAAACTTCCCGCCGCGCGACTCGAAGTAGGAGTAGACGTACTGCGTACCCGGCGGATACTGGCGCCAATGCGTGACCTTGTAGCTGTCGGTCCGCAGCACGAGATTGTCGGTCAGCGGTCCCACGGAGAGGCTCCTTCAGGACGTGTCACACGCATCTCCCGTTGCTCCTCCTAGGGCGCGAGGATCCCGATCGGCGGGGTGGTTTTCCATTGCCCTCGCGTGAAATCGGGGAAGTCCATGGGACTGCTCCTCTTGGCCACCGATTTCTCGCTCAGCTCCGTGATGCAGCTCCAGGCGGCGGCATCGTAAACGTCCATATCCGGCGGCGTGCCGGTCCGCAAGGCCCGGATCAGACGGTAGATCGCGATCCAGTCGCCGCCGCCGTGCCCGCCGCGGATCTTGGCCCTCTCTCCTTCTCCCAAGGCTCTCCAGACAGGATGCTCGAACTCCTTGAAGTAGGCTTCCATCGATTCCCAGGCATCGGGTTTCGGGCTCCGCCCCTCGAGATAGATCTTATCGGAGGCCGCCATGCAGATGCCCTTCGTGCCCTGCACCCGATAGATCAGGTCGTAGGGCCGGGGCAGCTTGGTGTCGAAATACAAGGTGATCGTCTGCCCGCGCGCCGTCCGGATCAGGCTCGTATTGATATCGGCGTTCGGGTTATTCCCCGTGGCGTCCGCGCTCATGGACACGAGATAGTCAAAGCGGTTGCCGCGGTTGATGTCCATCCATTGAGCGATCGGGCCGACGGAATGCGTCGGATAGCTGTTGGCCGTGCGAACCTTCGCCTCTTTCGGGCGTCCGGCCGCCCTGTAGGCCCTGCCGCCGTAGTGCTGGTAGCCCGCCTCGCAATGGCGAAGTTCCCCGAACAGGCCCTTGCGCAGCATGTTGTGGACCAGCATCACCTCGCGGAAGTAGCAGCAGTTCTCCAGCATGACGCAGTACTTCTGCGTCTTCTGGGCCGTCTCGACCAACTGCCAGCATCCCTCGACGGTCTCGGACGCCGGCACCTCGGTGGCCGCATGCTTTCCGGCCGTCATGGCGGCGACGGAAATCGGCACGTGCCATTTCCACGGCCGGGTGGCGTTGACCACCAGATCCAACTCCTCGGTCTCGCACAGGCGACGGAAATCGGTCTCGCCCCGGGAGTATCCGGCCGGCCTCGGCTGCTTGGCTGCGGCCACCATGTCCTGGGCCTTGGCGACGCGTTCGGGGATGATGTCGCAGACCGCCTTGATCGCAACCCCTTCCAGGTCCAGCAGGAGTTTGAGCAGCCAGGAGCCGCGGCTGCCGACGCCCACCAGCCCGATGCGAACCAGGTCGAGGGGCCGGGGCTTCGCGTCGCCGGCATCGGCGGCGAAGCCTGTTCGGTCCAGGGCCCAGGCCACGCCCGCAGCCGCTCCGGTCTTCACAAAATGTCGGCGATCGTATGCGTCCATCATGATCTTCCTCCGGTGCAGTTGCGGGGCTTCACTTCCGGCTTCTCTGCCGAATGATCGGTGCGAGGAACTTCGCCGTCTCGTCGGCGATGACGCGATAGCCGGCGAGGTTCGGGTGGCGGTCGCTGAACCAGCCGTCGAGGTGGCCGAAATGGGCGTCCAGGCGGTTGTCGAGCACTTCGACTGTCGCCGCCCCGCCCTTTCCCTCGCCCAAATAGGGCTTGGCGACCTCGCGGAGTTTCTCGGGGATCTTGGCCAGCGGGAAGCGGCGGTAGTTGAGCATGTTCGGCCCCTTGGCCTGCTCGGCGGCGTAGCGCGGATAAATGTCGAAACAGGTGAGCTTCTCCTCGGCCGCGACCCGGCGAACGAGGTCGTTGATCCGTTTCGCCCGAGGTGCGTCGGCCTTGAGATCGGCGGCCATGGGAATCACCGTCATAGGGATGAGCATGGCGGCGGGATGGTCCTTTCGTAGGCGGGCAATGAGTTCGTGGAAGTCCCTTGGAAATGCGGCGTCGAAGTCCTTGATCCTGGCCACGTCGTTGAGACCGTAACGGATCAGGATGTAGTCGAGCCCCGGCAGCTTCGCCACGAGCTTGTCATAACGGCCGGAATCCAGCAGCCGGCGGATGTACTCGCCGCTCAGTCCGAGGTTGATGACGTTTGCCGGCGGCAAATCCCCCTCGGCCGCGAGCAGGACGCGGATCACATCTTCCAGTTGGGGCTCCTTGGGCGCCAGTTTGCGCGGGATGCTGGCCTCGGTGGTGCTGTCGCCGAGGAGCAGGATCTGGATCTTGCCCCCGTGCTCCGCACGTGACGCTGTGGGCATCGCGAGGATCAACGCCAGGAAGAACAACGTGGGGATTGTCTTCGTCATGGGTGGCCTCGGGTGGGGGTAGCCGACCGGTCGAGTCCGGCAAGGTCCGTTGTCTTGCCGTCGTCTTCGGTCGCATCAGGATGCACAGAACCTGGGCAAGAATCCTACCGCGCGCAACCGTCGGAAGACAAGCGTCTTGCGGCAGGCCTGCGCCGGCGACCTCCTTGATCGCCGGACCGGGACTGGCTACAACGGGTCGAGATGTGCTTCGGCCACGCGGCCCCTGTTGACTCCGTCACCCGAATCCTCCCATGAACCTGACCGACCTCGATCTCGGGATCTTCGCGGCCTATGCCCTCGTGGTGTTCGGCTTGGGTGCGTATGCCGCGCGCAAAGGGTCGGGCACGAAACGCGACTACTTTCTGGCCGGCGACAAGCTCCCCTGGTGGATGATCGGCGGGAGCATCGTGGCCTCGAACATCAGCAGCCACCACCTCGTGGGCGTGATGGGGACGGCGTACAAGCGGGGCTTCGTCTCCATGGTGATCGAATGGGGGGCGATCCTCATCGGCTTCAACGCCCTGTTGTGGGTCTTCCTGCCATTCTACCTCCGCAACGGTTTCTATACGATGCCGGAGTTTCTTCAGAAGCGATTCGGCACCGCGGCCCGGACGACCTATGCGGCATTGGTGCTCTTGACCTACGTGTTCGTCGAGGTCAGCGCGGTGCTCTACCTGGGAGGCGTGGCGCTTCATTCGCTCTTGGGGATTGAGATTGCGTGGAGCATCGTGGTCCTGGCCGTGGCCACGGGGGCGTACACGATCGCCGGGGGTCTGCGCGCGGTGATCTGGACCGAGATGCTGCAACTGGGCGTGCTGCTGGCCGGTGGGATCGCCTTGGCCTTCGCGACGATCCGGAAGGTGGGCGGTCTGTCGGCCGTGCTGGCCACCTCGAGCGACTGGCACATGCTCATGCCGGCCGACGACCCCGACTTCCCCTGGACCATGTACCTGGGCGGGGTGATTTGCATCAGCGTCTTCTACTGCGCGGCGAACCAGTTCATCGTGCAGCGGACCCTGGCGGCCAGGAGCGAATGGCACGCCCGGATGGGCGTCGTGTTCTGCGATTACCTGAAGTTCCTCATGCCGCTGGTCATCATCGTGCCGGGCCTGGTGGCGCCGCAGTTGTATCCCGATTTGAAGAGCCCCGACCTGGTGTTTCCCACGCTGGTCGAGAACCTGCTGTCGCCGGGGCTGGTGGGGCTGGTCATGGCCGCCCTGATCGCGGCCGTCATGTCGCACATCTCCGGCGCGGTCAACTCCTGCACCACGATCGCCACGATCGACTTCTACTTGCCCTTCCTCCGCAAGAACGCCTCGGAGGCGGAGGCGGTGCGGTTCGGCAGGATCACGGGCGCGGTGGTCATTCTGCTGGGAATCGGCTGTGCGATGCTTCTGATCGCCCACAAGGACCGGCCGGTCTTTCTCTATCTGCTCGACGCTTACGGCTACTTCACGCCCGGCATCGCCACGATGTTCCTGCTCGGGATCCTCTGGCGCCGCACGACCCATGCCGGGGCGCTGGTGGCGGGCGGGCTCACGATTCCGCTCACGCTGGCCGTGAACTGGTGGTTCCCTTCGATGCCGTTTTTCAACCGGACGGGCATCGTCTTTTGGATCTGCATGGCGGCCTGCGCGGCCGTGAGTCTCGTGACCAAGCCCAAGCCCGACGCGGAGCTGGAGGGCCTCATCTGGAACCGGGAGAGCCTGCGGTTGCCCGAGGCCGAGCGGGCGCAGAACCGCGGCCTGCGAAGCCCGTTTCTCTGGTGGGCCGTCATTACCGCGATCGTGCTCTACTTCTACGTGCGTTATCCGTGACCTTGTGCCCGCGGTTTGATGCAGAGCACGATGAAGACCGACAGAAGGGCGAAGCCGGCAAAGACGCCGAAGATGACGTTGAGCGGCACGTGGTGGTCGCGCAGGGCGCCGAATCCCCAGTCGGCGAACCCGCCGCAACTGATGCTCACCAGGTTCATGACGCCGTAGCCGGTGGCCCGCAGTTCGGGCCGCACGATCTGGCAGAGGATGGGCATGTTGTTGCAGTCGAAGAACCCCCATCCGAGACCGAAGAGGATAAGGAAGGCCACCGCCACGCCGAGGCTGCCTGCATCCCCGACGCCGAAGAGCGAGGGCAGGAAGAAGGTCATGCCCAGCGCGCTGGTGAAGATGCGCCCGCGCACGGTGCGGCGCATCCACCGGTCGGCGAGCCAGCCGCCGAGGGCCACGCCCACGAGCGACGCGACTTGCACGTAGAAGACGGCCGAGAAGCCCGCCTGCCCCTGGGTGAGACTGAACTTCTCGTTGAGAATGGCCGGCATCCAGTCCTTGACGACCCAGCCGGCGATGGCCGGCAGGGTGAAGTAGAGCACCAGGAGCAAAAAGCCGAAATTGCCCAGGAGTTCTCCCATCGCCGCCATCGGCGACAGGCTCCGGCGGACTTCCGCGGGCGGCGGCGGGTTGCGGAGCAGGGCGTAGAGGGGCACGGCGTAGACCAGGCCGATCACGCCGCAGGCGGAGAACGCGAAACGCCAGCCGAGGTCCGGATTGTCGGCCACGTAGCCGGAGAAGCCGCCGAGAATGATCCCCAGGTAGATTCCCGTCTGATGGAACCCCACGGCCCGCGACCGCGTCGGACCCAGGTGGAATTCGGTAATCAGCGCCAGCGCCGCGGGGATGTAAAACGCCTCGCTGATCCCCATCAGGGCCCGGGTGGCGACGAGCTGCTCGAACGTGGTGACGTGTCCCGTGGCCCATGTCACCGCGGACCAGACGAAGAGGCTCACCGTGATCACGTGGCGCCGGCTGAGCCGGTCGGAGAGGTAGCCGCCCACCGGGCTGAGAATCGCGTAGACCCATTTGAAGGCCCCGAGCACCAGCCCCCAGTGGGCCTTGGTGGCGATGTCGGGGATGTCGGTCATCATCGACTTGTTCATCGCGGCCAGCATCTGGCGGTCGAGGTAGTTTAGCAATGCTACCGGGACCAGCAGCGCGACGACCAGCCAGGCGGTGCGTACCGCCGAAACGGAGGGAGTGTTGTTTGCGTCGGGATTTGTGGGGGAGTGGTCCGGCATAACAGGTTCAGTGGGAGGAGGTGAGAAACTGGAAGTTGAAATGGGTTGCCCGGTTACTGCTTCTGTTCCAGATGCTCCAGCGAGCAGCGGAGTCTTCAGCCCCGAAGGGGCGCGATAGGAAAGCCCAGGGCAACGCCCTGGGGAAGCGAGTCCCTGTGAGAGCCGAAGCCCTGAAAGGGCGAGATATCGGTCGCATCGACATTCTATGTCGCCCTTTCAGGGCTTCCCGTTCATGTTCGGATCCCCGCTCCCCAGGGCGTTGCCCTGGGCTGCCATATTTCACCCCTTCGGGGATCCGGACCGCCGGCCACCACGGCCATCCCGCCGGGCCGCAGCACGCGGGCAATCTCGGCCGCAAGCTCCCTGCCCGGCTGCCCGCTGCTCGGAAGGAAGAACACGTTGACGAGGTTCTCCGCATAGGGCAACCGGTTCGGCGAGCCGATCTGGTCGACCGAGATGATGCCGCACCATGGCGTGTCCCCCTTACGTCCAAGAACCCCCTTGCCCCCGCCCGCCGTCTCCCAGAGAAGGACAATGTACCAGCCAGCGGGCGCGGTTGTCCACCGAAATGGCGGTCTTGGCCGATGGCATCGGCCGCCGGCGCCGTCTATACTCAGAGACGCGAAGCGATGCCGAAAGGAGCAAAACGCCTTTCGGCGAGAACGTCCGTCTTCTGTCGATCGGAGAGCCAACGATGCGTGGGAAGAACCGCGTAAGCGTCACGGGTTGGAATGAGGCGTATTTGCGGCCCGGAACGGTCGCCCTGGCGGTCCTCGCCGTGACGCTTCTGTCCTTTCCGGCCCGGGGCGCCGAGAAGGCGGAGAAAGTCGAAAAGACCGTGATCGGCGACAAGACGCTCGTGGCCTGGGTCGCCCCGGCCAATCTGACCCAGCGCGGCGGCAGCGTGTTGACGATCGAGAAGTCAGGCGGCACGTTCGACGCGATCGTACTGGGCGAAAAGACTCCGGCCAGATGGATGGCCGGGAGCAACGGGTTCGCCCGCACCCAGAAGGATCAGGCCGGCGTCCCGGCCGAGACCGCCGATCCGAAGACCCTGGTGCAGGTGGCCGTCGTCTACCAGGGCAAGCAGATCACGCTCTACCGCAACGGTGCGAAGTACGCCGACTACGCCGTGGAGAGCCCCGAGGCGTTCGCCGGCGACAGCCTGGTCCTGATGGGCCTGAGGCACCTCGGCGCCCACCCGGAGCATCGCTTCTTCACCGGCGCGATCGACGATGCCCGGGTCTACGGCGTCGCGCTCGATGCCAAGCAGATCGCCGCCCTGGCGCCGAACCAGCCGTCGGCCCCCAAGCCGCTGGCGTGGTGGGATTTCGAGGAAGGCCGGGCAGCGGACCGGATGGGGCTTTTGCCCACGACCACCCTCTTCGGCGACGCAAGGATCGCCGACGGCCGGCTGCATCTCGACAAGCCGGGCGCCTACCTGATGGCCTCCAAGCTCTCGCCGCAGGCCACGGTCGATCTCAGCAGCGTCGATAGCGTGGTGCGCGCGCACCGGGAAAAACTGCTCAGCGATCCGTACCGGCCGGGCTACCACTTCGTCACCCCGGAGGGACGCTGTATGCCGTTCGATCCGAACGGCGCGATCTTCTGGAAGGGCCGGTACCACCTGTTCTACATCTTCCAGGACGCAAGGGGACACAACTGGGGCCACGTCTCCAGCACCGACCTGTTCCACTGGCGGCATCACCCCACGGGCCTGATCGCCGGCATGTTCAGCGGCAACTGTTTCCTCAACAAGGACGGACGCCCGACGATGTGCTACCACCAGGTCGGCCAGGGCAATGCCATGGCGGTGGCCGTCGACGACGAACTGAACGAGTGGAAGAAGCTCGACTCCAATCCGATCACTCCCGAGACCTCGCCGGGCGATCCGCACCACGACAAGTACCGGTCGTGGGACCCCTACGGATGGCTCGAAGGCGACACGTATTACGCCATCTTCGGCGGGAACCGGCCGGCGATCGCCAAGTCCGACAGCCTGGCGGGACCGTGGAAGTACGTCGGCGACCTGATGGCCAACGCGGTCGACGGCGTGGCGATCAACGAGGACGTGTCGTGCGCTGACTTCTTCAAGATCGGCGACAAGCGTATGCTCCTCTGCATCAGCCACCGGCTCGGCTGTCGCTACTATCTCGGCGAGTGGAAAAACGAACAGTTCCATCCGAACTTCCACGAGAAGATGAGCTGGGCCGACAACTCCTTCTTCGCCCCCGAGAGCCTGCTGGACGACCGGGGCCGCCGAATTATGTGGGCCTGGATCTTCGACAGCCCCGGCTTCGCGACCCGGATGAACTTTGGATGGTCGGGCACGATGAGCCTGCCGCGGGTCCTCTCGCTCGGTGGCGACGGCCGCCTCCAGATGGAGCCGCCCCAGGAGATCGAACGTCTGCGCTACAACGCCAAGAAGCAGGCCGGGCTCACGGTCAATCCCGGCGCCGATCTGCCGCTGGAAGGGATTGCGGGAAACCGCCTGGAATTGTGCGTGGAAGTCAGCGCCAAGGACGCCAAGCAGTTCGGGCTCAAGGTTTGCCGCTCCCCGAACGGAGAGGAAGAGACCGTGATCTCCTACGACGCGGTGGAGAAGAAGCTGAAGGTCGACACCTGCAAGTCGAGCCTGACCGAAGGACCGAAGGGCGTCGAGGCCGGCCCCTTCGAGTTGAAAGCGGGCGAGGCGCTCAAGCTCCGCGTGTTCCTCGACAAATCGGTCGTCGAGGTCTTTGCCAACGGCCGGCAGGCGGTGATGCGCCGCGTCTACCCGTCGCGCGAGGACAGCGTCGGCGTGGCCGCCTTCTCCACCGGCGGCCCGGCCAGCCTCGCCACCGTGGAAGCGTGGGACATGATGCCGTCGAACCCGTACTGACCAAACCCTCGTTCCCACGCTCTGCGTGGGAACCAGGAACCCTCCATCTCTTGGCACGGGGGGGGGCGATGGGCTATCCTGGCAGTCGATGAAAGGCATACGGGCGTATGCACTTGCTCTAACCATGGAGATTGCGCTATGAGACGTCGTGACATGCTGTTGGCGACCGGGGCGGCTGTGCTGGGGGCGTCGGCTTTCCCGCTCGGTTGGGCCCGAGCCGCGTCGAATAAGAAGCAGAAGATTCTCTACTTCACCCGGAGCGTCGGGTTCCAGCACTCCCCCGTGGCCAGGAAGGACGGCGAGCTGAGTTTCTCGGAAAAACTCCTCGTCGAGGAGGGGAAGAAGCACGACTTGGAAGTGGTCTGCTCGAAAGACGGCACGATCTTCGACGGCGACCTGGACCAGTTCGACTGCTTCGCCTTCTACACCTGCGGCGATCTGACCAAGCCCTCCATCGACAAGGCCCCGCCGATGACCCTGGCCGGCAAGCAGAGGCTTCTGGACGCCGTGGCTGGGGGCAAGGGTTTTGTGGGATTCCATTCCGCGTCCGATACGTTCCACTCGAAGGGCTCGGCCTGGGAGAACCAGAAGGAGCTGGATCCCTACATCGCGATGGTCGGCGGCGAGTTCATCGTCCACGGACGCCAGCAGAAGGCGACGATGAAGGTGACTTCTTCCAACTTCCCCGGCATGGAAGGCGTCGAAGACTTCACCATCAATGAGGAGTGGTACGCCCTGCGGAACTTCGCCAAGGACCTGCACGTCATTCTCGTGCAGGAGACGAAGGGGATGACCGACCCCTGTTACCAGCGCCCGCCGTACCCCGCCACCTGGGCCCGAAAACACGGAAAGGGCCGCGTCTTCTTCACGTCGCTGGGCCACCGCGAGGACGTGTGGACCGATCCTTCCTGCCAGAAGGTCATCCTCGCCGGGTTCAACTGGGCGCTGGGCAACGTCGAGGCCGACGTCTCGCCGAACATTGAGAAAGTCACGCCCGACGCCTGGGTCCTGAAGCGATAACTCCGGCGCAAGACCTACGCCTGACGGCCGTCCAAGAATGACTCCCCTCTCCCGTTCGACGGGAGAGGGGCAGGGGGTGAGGGGACTTGCCAACGAAATCCCGGGGCAATTCCTGCACGTATGCTTGGTTCCGGCTCGGCGGGAGCCTCGCCCTCCCGGAACCAGGCGAGGCCGTTTGGTTCTGGTTCATCCGGAATTCCCGGGAAACGCCGGATCGCAGGGAAAGTACCGGTGCCTCTGCTCTGTTCGCTTTCTGCACGGCCGCGGGACAGAGAAGAGGCACCGGTACTTCTTCACGCCTGTGAGGCCCCGGAATTCTCGGATGAACCTCAGTTCTTCCCTTGGTTGGTCAGGATCCACGTGCCGGTCTTGCCGGCCACAACGATGTCGGGCCGGCCGTCGCCGTTGAGATCGGCCCAGGCCATGGCGTGGGCCTGCGACCACGACTTATCGAGGAGGTGTTCGGTCCAGGTGGTCGTCCCGTCGGCCTTCGGCTCGCCCTGCTCCCACCAAGAGACGCCGTAGTCGTGCGCCTTGCCCCAGAGCAGATCCGTGCGACGGCTGCCGCTCAGCCGGGCGAGGACGCACGGGACCGACGGATGCGGCAGGGCGGTCTCCGGATGGAACTTCCAGGGCCTGACGAACACGTCGCCCTCGGGCCGCTCGTACCAGCCGCTCTCGCACTGGATATCTTCGCGGCCGTCGCCGTCGAAATTCCAAAGCGCGATCGCCTCGTTTTGCCCGGGAATAACGCCGAGCACGTGCCGCTGCCAAGGATGCTCGTCATACTGCCCGGCCGGGTTCCGGTACCAACAGAGTTCCTTGTGCGTCCACCCCGTCGAGATCACGTCGAGCCAGCCGTCACCGTCCACATCGTAGGGATGATCCCCGACGTTCTGGAGCAGTTCTCCGTTGAGATAGGCGGGCAGATCGTTGACCGGCGGGATCTGCCGCACGGGACGCGGGAGGAAGTCGGGGGCCGCGTACCAGTGCTCGCCGGCAAGGATGTCCGGCTTGCCGTCCCGGTTCACGTCGACCACGGCGCAACCTTCGTTCATGTCGACGATCAGGCAGCGCTTCGAGAATGTTATTCCACCCGAGGGTTCGGCCCGGGCGGCGTCAAGGAAAGCAAAACCCACGGTCACGGCAATCGCCGCGCAACCGCATCGGAGACTCTTCTTGCTCAACATGGTTGGTTTACCTTTCGATGTTCGATGGGGAATTCAGTATTCTCGGTTCGCTCCTCAGCCCCGAAGGGGCGAAATGGGAAAGCCCAGGGCAACGCCCTGGGGAAGCGAGCCGGCAAGGAACGCCGGAGCCCTGAAGGGGCAGAATCGGGGCTCCCCCGGACCTCTATTCCGCCCTTTCAGGGCTACCGATCTCGTGATGGGCACTATCCCCAGGGCGTTGCCCTGGGCTTCCATACTTGCGCCCCTTCGGGGCTGAAGGCGACTGCAGCCAACACTCCTGCTCTGGGCCATGCGATTCGACCATTCTCCCCGTTTGAAGCAGAACCAGCATCCATGAGACTTCCCTGTCTTTCGTTCGCCCGCGTTCAACTCCTTCATCCCAGGCTCGGCAACTCGTAGCCCTTGCGGCGCGGACGGTCCAACAACCTGTCGGCTTCGGCGTCGCCGACGAACTGTTCCTTGGCCGGGTCCCACCGGAGAGGGCGGCCCAGACGCCGCGTGATGTTCATCAGGTGCGCCACGGTGATCGTCCGGTGGCCGATCTCGACGTCCGCGTTGGGCTGCTGCCGGGTCCGCATGCAGTCGAACCAGTTCTGGAGGTGTCCTTTTGCCTGCCAGAGCCCGGTTTGATCGCCCCATTTCTTCTCCTCTTCGTCGGCGTTCACTTTCTTGAGGAGTTCGAGGGCGATCTCCTTCGGGTTCGACGTGAACTTGTTGCGATTGACTTCGAGCTTTCCCTTCTCGCCGACGAAGATGCACCCGGCCATCGGGCCGCGATGGCGATTGTTGAAATCGAGGACGAACCGGACCGGCACGCCGTTGGCGTAGCGGGCTTCGACCTGGCCGTTGGGACCCGGCTCCAACGGGCGCGTTTCCACCGGGCCGGTGCCGTCCATGCCGAGGCCCCACTGGACCTGGTCGATCCCGTGGGCGCCCCAGTTCGTCATCCAGTGGCCGCTGAAATCCCGCCAGTGCGTCCAGTGGAGCCACTGGCGGTTGAACGGCCGGAAGGGCGCCTGGTTCAACCAGACGTCCCAGTTCAGCCCTTCGGGCGTCGGCTCTTCCGGCAGGACGAGGCAGTCGTCGGGCGAGGGATAGTTTTTGACAAGCACCTGCTTGATCCGGCCCTACCCGCCCGCGCGGACGAGTTCACAAGCGATCCGGTTCATGGCCATCGTCCGCTGTTGGGTTCCGACCTGGCACACGCGGCGGTATCGCCGCACCGCGTCGACCAGCACCCGTCCTTCGCGGATGGAGAGCGTGAGCGGTTTTTCGGCGTAGACGTCCTTGCGTTCCAGCATTTTGCGGTAATCGGGATAGATGGGCCAATCGCCCTTCTTCTTCGCCTTGAAGGCTTCCGCCCTGGGCAGATTGCAGTCGCACAGGGCGACGATCCGGCCGGCAGGCGGCAGTTGATCCAGCAAGTGAGAGCCGCGCGCGCCGACGCCGATCATGCCGACGGCGACCTGGTCATTGGGCCCGGGGCTCCCGACGGCGGCCAGCACGCCGGACGGAATCCACGTGGGGACGGCCACTGCACCGGCCCACGCCGATACCGCGGCCGTCCTCTGGACGAATCTGCGTCGGGTCAAAGAGTCGTTCATGGGAATCCCTCCTGAGACGATGGTTCACGAGGTCCTCGGGCCGACGTCTTCCATGCCCGCCGTAGGACGGGTTTCCAACCCGTCCCGGTTCATGGACGGGTTGGAAACCCGTCCTACGTCCGGCTGCCTTCCGATCCACTCCACGTACCGGCGCCCGTCATGTCCGATCGCCGCGGAGATTCGCCGGCAACACTCCAGGACCTGCTGCTCGATGCTCGGCAAGTCCTCCGGCCGGAAGCGGCTGACGAGCCCCGTCACCCCGGCCCCGGCCACCACGTCGCCGTGGACGCCGAAGATCGGCGCCCCGACACAATACACGCCGACCACATACTCCTCGCGGTCGTAGGCCAAACCGGTACGGCGAATCGCGGCCAACTCGTCTATGAACCGCTCCCGGTCCGTGATCGTGTTGGGCGTCGCCGCCTTCATCGCCTCGGGCAGGAGCCGGCGCACCGCCTCCTCCTCCAGAAACGCCAGAATGGCCTTGCTGTTGGCGGCGGCGTGAAGCAATTCCATCCGCGTGCCTGGAACGAACTGCAAGAACCACGGGGCCTCGGGGGTAACACAATCGAGCACCATGGCCGAGCCGGCCTCGAACACGTAGATCTGCACGGTCTCTCCGGTCTGCCGGCACAACGTCTCCAGATGCGGCCGGGCCCGGCGACGCAGGTCGAACCGGGTGTACAACCGCATTCCCAACGTGAAGAACCGCGTGCTGAGCTGATACCCGCCCATGGGACTTTCCGTTTCCACATACCCCCGAGCCTCGAGACACTTGAGGATGCGAAAGACGGAGTTCACGGGGATCTCCAGTTCCCGAGCCAACTCGTTGATGCCGAAGGGCCGAGGACGATCGGCCAGAAACTCGATCACGTCCAACGCCCGCCCAACGGCCGGCACGGCCGCCGGGCGAAGGTTCTTGTCTGGGACTCCGCAGTCCGTCGCGTTGGCCGTACCGAAATCATGGGCCTTCTTCGTAGGCATGGGGCATTTTTCCTTTAGTAGAATGTTATTCTACACCAGGAAAGGCCGGGCACAAGGCCGAGGGCCACAGATCCTGATGTGATGGAAGTACACCCCCCCCGCAGAATGGAATCTGGCCGTGGCGGCGACACGGCGGGGGCGTCGAGGCGGACGTGGCGGACGAGGCGGCCGATCGACGAGAAGGCCACGCCCGATGCCTGTGGCCAGAAGCGTTCGCTCCGGAACGATGCACGGAGAATCGAGACGATGGAGTGGGAGCGGGGATGCCTTCTTCTCGGCGTCCTCCTCTCCGCGTCTTCTTCAGATCTTGGGCGGGTTGCCGTTGCCGCCGAGGGCCTTGGGCTGCACCCCGCCGAAGGTACGCGCGATCTGCCAGTAGGCGTGGCCGGTGGGCAGGTCGAGCGTCCGATCGAGCAGCATTCCGATGAAGAAGGTCTTCAGACCGTCACGGTCCTGAAACGTCACCGCGAAGGTCTGGTACACGCGGTCGCGATCGCTTTCGGACCATTGTGATTCGGTGTCGTAGTAGCGGATCGTGGCCTTGTCGCCCAGGGCCAGCAGTGTGCGGACCTCCGGCCCGTTGATGAACTGGTCGATCATCATGCGTCCGTCGCCCCCTCCGTGATAGGCATTCCAGAGGGAATCGTCGAGCGGGTCCCGCGAGTTGGGGCTGACGGTGAGTTGATGCGCCTCGAGCGGCTCGTTGGCCCGAAGGAAATCGAACCATTGCATCGCCGCTTGCCTGGCCTCCTCGCGGAGCAGCAGCCGATAGACGACCCAGTCCGCAGGCGCCGCACAAAAAGCAACAACCGCCAGCGCCAGCCCCGCCAGCGCCGCCTTGCGGCCCAGCAGGGCTGGGGCGTTGACGTCGATCCGCTTCAGCGCCACCACATTGATCCAGATCGCCAGGATCGCGATCGCCCAAAGCAAAGGCACCGCGAGCGCCAGCAACGAAAGGAGCCCGGCGAGCAGCCCGACAATCGCCAAACCGCTCACGGCGCGATACTGCACGATGTCTGCGTCCTCGGGCAGATTCAGCCGGGACTGGTAGACTTCGCGATGGACTTCAAAACCGGAATCGGAAGGCATGTCCTATTCCCTCATCGCTTGGGGGCATCGCCGGCGGCCGCGCGGAAGGACATCTTCTCCGTGACCTGCTTTTCCATGGCCCCGCGGCGATTGTTATACTTGCTCATGAACTCGTTGTTTTCGTCGAACACCGCCGGCTCGGACCTGGCGAGCGACCCTTTCGACACGTGCTGGACGAATCCGAGCCACATCCGGTCGGGGCCAACGAGGAGCATTCGTCGCGACGGGTCGAAGCCGCCGAACAGGAAGTTCGTGGCGAGCGGGGCGGTATGGAGAGTCGCCATGACGAAGCAGACCATGACCCAGCCGACGCACACCGCAAACACCACCCCCCCCGCCCGATCCACTACCTTGAGGAATTTCACCTTGACCCGGGAGATCGTGTCCGTCGCCAATCGCATGACGATCATCGTCACCGCGAACAGGATCCACAGGGAGAGGAAATCCCAGAAGTAGGTCGCCGAGGCGAACCATTCGCCCCATCCCTCGATCAGCCTCGCCAGGGGCTCGAAGAAGTTCGTGGCCACCAGCCCCGCCGTCACGACGTTGACCAATCGCACGGCGTTGCTCCAAAGCCCCTCGGGATAGAGCACCCCGATACAGGCGGCCAGGATCACCAACATCAGAAGCGGGAGAATGAAACTCATGAGATGAGGCTTCCGGAATTGTGGTCTGCTTGTCCCGCCGGACAGGTCCGGCGGCGAAACGTTCCATCCTGCAACGCAAGGATCCTCTGCCCGCTGTGTCCTGCCTACTGCCTACTACAGCTTCAACACTCGCATCAACTCCTGGAGGGAAGTCACGCCTTTGGCCACGAGCACGATCCCTTCGTCTTGAATGCTCCGCAAGCCGCTCTTCTGCGCCATCTGGCGGAAGGCGTCGGGCTTCGGGTTGGCAGCCAGGTTCTGCCTGAGCGTNTTGTCCAAGACGAGGAGTTCANAGATCGCCGTGCGGCCGAGGTAGCCGACGCCGCCGCACTCCGGNCAAACCACCTCGCGTCTCTGCGGCGGACGGTAAAGGGCNTGCACGCGGCCCGCCGGAATCCCCAATTGGGCGAGCACTTGGGGCGTGGGNGCGTAAGCCTCTTTGCAGGTGTCGCAGAGCTTNCGGACCAGCCGTTGGCANAGCACGCCGTTGAGGACCGGGGCGAAATCCGAGGCCGGGATTCCCAACGCCAGGACCCGATAGATCGCCTCGACGCTATCCTTGGCCCGAATGGTGCTCAGAATCATCCGCGGCTTGGGGACCTCGGCGATGAGCAACTCGACGGTCTGGGCGTTGACCAGGTCGCGGACCACGGCCACCTGGGGCTCATGGTGGAACAGGTTGGGGAGGACGGAGACCGGCGTCTGCCCGTCCGACGACTTGTAGGTGGTGACCGGGATGTTCTCCACCGGTTCGTACCGGTTGGACTCGTCCTCCACGGCGGCGAACTCGCGGACGAACCGGTCGGCACTCCGCAACACCAGGTTCATCGTGGTCCGAAGCCCGCCCGCCGGGATGGCCGAGAACAGGACAATCCCGCCCTCCTGCCCCATGATGTCCCGGAGTTGCTCTTGCATCTTGGGGCGCATGCCGATCTCGTCGAGCGTGGCGAAGCGAGTCTTCTTGATCTCCAACTGGAGGATCACCCGCTCCCCGGTCTGCGTCCCCTGAGACGTGAGCTTCACGACACAGTTCATTTTGTCCAGGGACCGGTTCGGATCGACCTTCTCGGTGCCACGCAACTGGGGGAGGTCCTTCAATTCCACGGGCGTCCAGGGGCCGATGGCCGAGGCGAATCGTTCACGGGTCCGATCGTCCGACGCCATCTTGATCCGGAGCTGGAGATCGGCCTGGCTCAACCCCGGTGCGGCCAACTCCTTGGTCAACTGCGGCCCCAGCTTCTTCCGGTACGCCTCCTTTGCCTTCTCGACGTGCTCGAACACGCTCTTGCGGAAGACCGTGTAGTCGCCGGCGAACTTCCCCTCCTGCCGGGCCTGGCGGTCCTTGGGATTCATTCCGGAAAGCGACTTGAGCGTTTCCAGCATCGGGTCGCCGGCTTCTCGGTCCATCGGCTCGCCGTTCTGCCACACGCCGTCGATGAGAAGCCGGAGCCCCACGCCCTGCTGGCTGTAGTCGAGCATGATCGCGTCGGCACGACGGCACAAGGCGTCGTAGACGAGCTTGCGCGCATGTTGGAAGCCCATCGTCTGCCGGGCCGCCAGGAGCCGTGCGGCATTGTCCCGCTCGTTGTCTGCGGCAGGGGTGAGGACGACCGGCACGCCCGCCTCGAGCGGGTCTTTCGCCTCCACCTCGATCTTGGCGCCCAGCTTGTTCAACAGGATGGCGGTGCAGTAGCGGATGTGGGCCGGCGTGAGCACGCGCTCGCTCGCATCGACCCTCTTGTTGCGCACCAACACGTAAGTCATCACCGGCACCAGCCAGGCCAGCGCCAGGATCGGGAAACCGACCCAGAAGATCGGGAAGAACCAGAACACCAGTTGGCCGAAGAGGAACACGCCCACCACGATCGGGTTCCACCGCAGGTAGTCCATCTCCACGGCCTGGGCGTCGCGGCTGAGCCAGTCCGTGCTCCCCACCCAGAACAAGAAGATCAGCCAGCCCAAGAGGATCTTCACCCAGTCCAGGTAGAAGCCGGGCCCGCTCCAGCCTTCCTCCAGCGGAGAGACCGCCCAGCCCCCTTCCTGGGCCAACGCCCCGTGTGCACCTCCGCTGAGCACGGCCAGAACGAACAGTAGTACAGCCAAGTGGCGCATCATAGCATCGCGGATTCTTTGACTTGAATACCCTTGAGAGCCATCTTCAGCGCTTCGGGGTTGGGAGCCACCTCAAACGCCGTCGCCCGGTCGATCATCTTCGTTTCCACCAAGACCTTGAGGCTCATGGTGAAGTCCTGCATCCCTTCCGTGGCAGAGATGCGGATCGCATCACTCAACTTGTCGTCCTTGCCCTCCTGGACCAGCTTCCGCACCGTCGGATTGAACGTCATGATCTCCACGGTCGGCACGCGCGATACCCCCTCCTTGATCGAAGGCAGCAGCTTCTGGGCGATGATCGCCTTCATGTTGAAGACCAGCGCGCTGCGCATCGCCGGGTGCATTTCGGACGGGAACAAGTCGAGAATACGGCCGATGGTGCTCGGGGCGGTCGAGGCGTGGATCGTGCCGAACACCAAATGCCCGGTCTCCGCCGCCTGGATCGCCGTCTCGAACGTCTCCCGGTCGCGCATTTCTCCGACCAGCATCACGTCCGGGTCTTCTCGCACGGCGTGCTTCATGCCGATCATGAAGTCGCGGACGTCCTGGCCGATCTCCCTCTGGTTGATAAGGCTCTTCTTGTCGGCGAAGACGTACTCGACCGGGTCCTCCAGGGTGAGGATGTGCTCCGCCTCGTTGCGGTTGATCCAGTCGAGCATCGAGGCGATCGTGGTGCTCTTGCCCGACCCCGTCACCCCCGCCAGCAGGATCATCCCCTGGTCGAATTTGCACAACTCCCCCAGGATCGGCGGCAGGTGGAGGCCGGCGAAATCGGGGATCTTGTTGTTCACACGCCGGGCCACCAGGCCCATGCTGCCCATCTGCTGGAGCACGTTGACGCGGAACCGCCACAGCGTGCCGTCGACGTCCATCTTGTGGGAAAAATCGACCCCGCCGTCGCGCTCGAAGATCTCCCGTCGGCGGGCCTTCAGACGCGGATCGCAGTCGATCAACTCGTAGAGGATCCGGGTCATTTCCTCGTCGTCGATCGGTCCGCGGTTGAGCGGACGCAGCGTCCCCGCCACGCGCACGTGCGGCGGCAGGCCCACCTTCAAGTGCAGGTCGCTCCCCTGCACCTTGACCAAGGCACGGAACAGCTTGTCGATCTCGAGCTCGCGGAGCTTGTTCGAGTCTTGGGGGCCTTCATTCTTCTCATCATTCGCCATAACGAGTCCTCACAACCGCACCGGGATTCCCTGCTGCTGCATGATCCGCTTGGTGTCCCGGACCGTATACTCCCCGTAATGAAAGATGCTGGCCGCCAGGGCCGCATCCGCGCCGCCTCGCAGGATAGCGTCGGCAAGGTGTTGCGGGCAACCAGCCCCCCCACTGGCTACCACCGGAATCGAGACCTCCCGGCACACCGCCGCCGTGATCTCCAGGTCGTAACCGTCTTTCGTCCCGTCGGCGTCCATGGAGGTCAGCACGATCTCGCCCGCTCCCAGGTGCTCGACCTGCTCCGCCCATGGCACCGCCTCCAGGCCGGTGCCAATCCTTCCGCCGTTGATGTGAACTTCCCAGATCTCCCGCCCATTCCTACGGACTCGCTTGGGGTCGATGTTCACCACAATACACTGACTCCCAAACCGCCGGGCAGCCTGGCGGACGAAATCCGGGTCGCGGCACGCCGCAGAATTGATCGAGACCTTATCTGCCCCCGCATTCAGGAGGGAACGAATGTCCTCAATGGTACGTATTCCTCCCCCTACCGTTAGGGGCATAAACACCACTTCAGCGGTTCGGCGAACCACATCCAGGATGATGTCCCGGCCTTCGTGACTTGCCGTAATGTCGAGGAAGACCAGCTCGTCGGCCCCCTCCTGCTCGTAGCGGGCGGCGACTTCCACGGGATCTCCGGCATCGCGGAGGTTGACGAAGTTGGTACCCTTCACCACCCGCCCTCGGTTCACGTCGAGGCAGGGAATGACGCGTTTGGCAAGCATGGATTTCCGACAACCCAGCCGAGTCCCGCAAGCCACCTCGGAGGGAAGCCCCCGGCAGGGCGGTTTGCAAACCTCTACTCTACGCTCGCCCCAGACGCGGGTCAACCGGCAAGGGTTGCCGACGGGGCGCCGACTCCGCCATCTCCTGGGGCAGGTCGCCGACCTACCGATACGCGAAGGCAGGTCGCCGACCTGCCCCACGACCCTGGCCGCTGCCCTCGGCCTACTGCCTACTGCCCTCGGCCTACTGCCTACTGCCCTCGGCCTACTGCCTACTGCCTACTGCTCCAAGTCCACGATTCTCGCGGTTGTCACCAGGCGGAGGACGGTATCGCGGGCGAGATTGTACCAGGCCCGGCACCGCTCCAAGACGGCGCTGTCGGCGGTGGCGATCGTCTCGTCACGGGCGATGAGCACGGCATCCGGGTTCGGGACCAGTTCGACGGTCCAACTCCATCCCTTTTCGTGGGCGAGTTCCGTCATGGCGGTCTTCAACCGGCCGCTGTTGGAGACCGGCCGATCGAGATACCACACGCAGTGCGACACGCCCAGCCCGGAGAGCGTGCGCCCGATCAACTCCAGGGCGGGCCGGGTTTCCGTCACGCGGCGGAAGCTACCGTGCATGCTGGCCATGTCGCGGAGCGTGCCGTCGCGGGCGGCGAGGATCACCCCGCCGGCCAGGGCCGCCTCGACGGTGGTGAGCACGTTGTAGCCGTCCAGCAAGAGCGGCCGGCCCACGAGCGTTTCGCCCGGCACCTGGCGGCGCTGCCGCTCGATCATCTCCGTATCGGAGCAGACGCACCGCGCCACGGCCGTGCGCTGCCGGGCGGCGAGTTGGTAGCGGTCGCCCACGAGTTTCTGGGCCGCGGTCGAGGGGTAGGCGCGGTTCAAGAGCCAGGTCAAGTCGCCCGCCGCCTCCCGGAGCACGGCGAGCGTCTCCGGGGCGAAGAGGCGATGGTCTTCCGGATGGGGTCCGCGGTGGGAGCGGGTGTCGGGCAAGCGTCACCTCTGGTACGTGCCCACAAGCTGGCCTTCGTCGAGGATTTCGCCCTTCATCGCCGCCAAGAGTTGCTCTTTGCTCGCGCCCGGCCCGATCGAAAGCTCGCTCCGCAAGGCGTAGAGCTTGAAGAAGTAGCGATGGCGCCCGTGGCCCGGCGGCGGCATCGGGCCGCGGTAGCCGACTGTCTGGCCCGCCGGCCAGGAGTTCTTGCCCTGGAGCGCACCGGGCGGCTGCTGGAGGGCTGCGGCCTTGGCGACATTTTCGGGGAGTCCGGCCGAGTCGGCCGGGATCTTGTAGATCACCCAGTGGACCCAAGGCTCCGGCGTGGGGGCGTCGGGGTCGTCGCAGATCAGGGCGAGTTGCCTGGTGCCCTCCGGCAGATTAGACCACTCCAGCGGTGGAGAAACGTCCTCGCCTTCTCCCGTGTACTTCTTCGGGATCGGCCCGCCTTCGGCGAACGCCGGGCTGGTGAGCCGGATGTTCGCCGGAGCCGTGATAGCGGACCCGGGCGGGGATTTCTCCACGGCCTTCTGTTTCTTGCGGGGCCGTTCTTCGCTCGCCTGGCAACTGGACAGGGTTGCCAAGACAAAAAATGCGAAGCCAAGACGCCATCGAACCAAGCTGCTTGGTGCTCTCATGGCTGTCGCCTCCCGAAATCGTGGATCACAGCCCGACGCAACGTCCCCTCACCCCCGGCCCCTCTCCCGCGGACGGGAGAGGGGAGAAGAAGTCGTTCGCCCCTCGCGTCTCCACGTTATCCTTTCACCACGCCGAGCGGGCGGAGCCGGGCCACTTTGCGGGCCAAGCCGGCCCGGTGGACCACGTCGACCACCCAACTCACGTCTTTATACGCCGCAGGCTGCTCTTCGGCGAGTCCCTGCCAGCTTCGGGCCCGGGCAATGACGCCTTGCTCGGCCAGTTCGCGGTCGATTCGCCGTCCCTTGGCATTCTGGATGGCGGCGGTGCGGCTCATCACGCGGCCCGCCCCGTGGCATGTGGTGCCGAAGGAGCGTTCCATGCTGGCCGGCTGGCCGGTGAGAATCCAACTGGCCCGTCCCATGTCGCCGGGGATGATCACAGGCTGGCCGATCTGGCGATACTGCTGGGGGACTTCAGGATGCCCCGCCGGAAACGCCCGCGTCGCCCCCTTGCGATGGACGCAGAGCGTCTTCTCCTTCCCGTCGACCGTGTGTTTCTCGATCTTCGCGATGTTGTGGGCCACGTCGTAGACGAGGCCCATTTGCAGCGACTCCCACGTCTTGCCGAAGAACTCGGCAAAACACTCGCGGGCCTGCCACATGAGGAGTTGGCGGTTGGCCCAGGCGTAATTGGCCGCGGCCCGCATCGCGCCCAGGTAGGCCTGCCCCTCGGGGCTCTCGACCGGGGCGCAGGCGAGTTGGCGGTCGGGCAGTTGGATGCCGTAGCGGGCAGGGACGTTGCGCAGCTCGCGCAGGGCGTCGTCGCACACCTGATAGCCCAGCCCGCGCGACCCGGAGTGGATCATCACGCAGATCCGGCCGGCTTCGAGCCCCATGACCCGGGCCGCCTCCGCGTCGACCACCTCCTCGACCACCTGGACCTCCAGAAAATGGTTGCCCGAGCCGAGGGTACCGCACTGGTCGTCGCCGCGTTGGAGGGCCTTGGCGCTGACCAGGTCGGGCCGGGCGTCGGCGAGGGAGCCTCCGGCTTCCGTGTGTTCGATGTCGCCGGGCGTGGCCAGCCCCTGCTCTTGCAGGAACCGGCAGCCTTCGCCCAGGAGCCGCTGAAGTTCCTTGCCGGCAAACAGATAGGGCCCGCCCGTGCCCACCCCGGCCGGGATGCGACGAAAGAGGGCCTCGACGAGCGACTGGATCTTCGGCCGGACCTCGTCGGCGTGCAGGTTCGTGCGGACCAGACGGACGCCGCAGTTGATGTCGTAGCCGACGCCGCCGGGCGAGACGACCCCGCCCTCCTCCGGATCGGTCGCGCAAACGCCCCCGATGCAGAATCCGTAGCCCCAGTGGATGTCGGGCATGGCCAGGCTGGCCATCTGGATGCCGGGCAGGAAGGCCACGTTGGCCACCTGCTCGGGCGACTGGTCCTGCCGCACCTGCGCCACGAGCCGGTCGTCGGCGAAGATCCGCCCTTCCACGTGCATGCCTTCTTTGTACGACTTGGGAATGCGCCAGCAGCACTCGTCGATCTGCTGGAGCGGGCCGTGGTAGCCTTGCTTGGTCATAACGCTGACCCTCTCAAATATCGACGATCACTTCCGCCAGCCACCCGTCGCCCTCGCGATCGACCCGCAGGCCGTGGTACGTGATGGCTTTCACTTCCATATTCAACTCGTGCCGGGCGCGGTCGATCGGCTCGCCCCGGGCGGTTGCCGTGAGGCCTGCCGGACTGAACTGCACGTCGAACTCCGCAAAAAGAACCCGCTTGGTATCGAAGGTGAACAGGAGTTCGTCGAGCCAGTCGAACAGAAGTTCGTCGTGCCGCTCGCCTGCGATCGTGAAGGCCATCTCTTGGAGGGGGCGGACGGCGTCAAGGTTCGCGGCGATGATCGAAAAGAGCCCCTGCGCTGCATCGCCAAAGAGTCCTTCCAGGCGTGCGGCCCGCACGCGGATCCCAATGTCGGCCGTGTGCTCGAAGATTTCGAACATGGCAGTAGGCAGTATGGAAAGCCGCGACCAGTGGTCGCGGTCTTCTGGATCGTTATGTGGAAAACGCTTCGGCCACGCTTTCCCCCCCGATTTCCACGACGGTGCGGCCGACAACCTGGCCGGCAAGGATTCTCTCGATTTGCGGCGGCAGGGCGTCGAGCGGAACGGTTTGTGCGAGGCCGCTCAGGCCGTCGAGCCGCCACGGGCCGGCCAGGCGGGCCCAGGTCTGGTGGCGGATCGGCAGGGAGCACCACGCCGCGTCGATTCCGACCAGCACGGCCGCCCTCAAGATGAACGGGTAAACCGTCAGCGAGAAATCGCTCCCCGCCGTCAGCCCGACGGAGGCCACGCAACCATCGTGCCGGGTCGAGCGGAGGACGGTCGCGAGGGTGTTCCCCCCGACGGTGTCGATCGCCCCAACCCAACGCCCCGAGAGGAGCGGCCGGCCGCTTCGGTCGTCAACCGCCTCGCGGGGAAGGATCTCGGAGGCGCCGAGCTTGCACAAGAGGTCGTGGGCCGACGTCTTCCCTGTGGACGCGACCACGCGGTATCCCAGTTTCGCCAAGAGGGCCACGGCGAGGCTTCCCACGCCACCGCTCGCCCCGGTCACGAGCACCTCGCCCCGGTCGGGCAGGACGTCGTGCTTCTGAAGCGCATCGGCGCACAGGCCGGCCGTAAAACCGGCAGAGCCGAGGATCATACTCTCGTGAAGCGTCATGCCCTGGGGGAGCGGGACGATCCAGTCCTGCGGCACGCGGACGTATTCCGCCCAACCGCCCCAACGGTTCATGCCCATGTCGAAACCGGTCACGACGACCGGATCGCCGGGCACGAATTCGTACACGCCGCTTTGCACGACCACCCCGGCCGCATCGACTCCCGGAACATTGGGGAACCTGCGGTTCACGCCCAAGTGCCCGGTCGCGCCCAAGGCGTCTTTGTAGTTGAGCGAGGAATACGCCACCCGGATGAGTACCTCGCCCTCGGGCAATTCCTCCATCGGCCGATGCGTGATCTCCGCGGTAACACGGGCATCGGCGTCTCGGTTCACCAGGTAACAGCGCAACTGGTCGGGAAGCATGGATTGACTCTTGTGCTGCAAAAATGCGGGACAAGTCCCGCCGCTAAGCACTGGATTCTCTGCCCTCTGCCCTCCGCCCTCTGCCCTCCGCCTACTGCCCTCCGCCTACTGCCCAGGCAGTCCCATCTCCTTCATGAGGATCTTGATGTCGTCCCACACCTGGCGTTTGGTTTCGGGATATCGCAACACGTAGGCCGGGTGGTAGGTACAGATTACCTTGACGCCATGGAAATCGTGGAATCGGCCCCGCAGCTTCCCTAAGGGGGACTGGGACTCCAGCAGGGCCTGCGAGGCCACGGCCCCAAGACAACAGATGAACTCCGGCTCAAGGATGGCGAGCTGCTTGTCGAGGTACTCCCGGCAATTGGTGATTTCTGCCGGCGCCGGCGTGCGGTTTCCCGGAGGGCGGCATTTGATGGTGTTCAGGATGAACACGTCCTCGCGGCGGAGTTTCATCCCCTTGGTGATGATGTCGGTGAGCAACTGCCCGGCCCGGCCCACGAACGGCTCTCCCTGGCGGTCTTCGTCGGCCCCGGGGGCCTCGCCCATGAACACGAGCCGGGAATGGGGATTTCCTGCGCCGAAAACGGTCTGGGTGCGAGTGCGGGCCAACTCGGCGCAGCGAGTGCACTGCGCGACGGCTCGGGCGATCGCGCTCAATGCCTCGGGCCGAGACACCGCGGGTTGAACCGCCTTGGCCGCAGCCCTTGCGGGGGGAGGATCTCGCTCCGGCTCGACCGCCGCCGCGCGGGGCGCATCCGCCTTAGGCCGCCTCGGTTTGGGCAGATGCGTCACGCCGGCGCCGCGGAGACACTCCAGTTTGCGCGTGATCGCTCGGCGCGTTCGGCCCTTCGAGGATTCACCAGCAGCCACGATACCCTCCGTGCTAGGGGGCCTGGTTCCGGAATTGCATTGCTGAATCATACCGGGTTGCCGTTGTCGCGTCAGCTAGTATGATGGATGGAGAATCTCGCGGGGGCGTCGAGGCAGCGCAGATGGGGGGCACTGCGAGCTAGCCAAGGGGGGTGGTGTATCCATACGAGGCTCCGCCCGCTCCGGAAAGGTCAGCTCATCGCCGCGACCTGCTGCTGCCGGGCCAGTCGTTACGTCGTTCCACGGGGTTCGCAGGGCGAAGTTGATTTGGATGGGCGCTAGGTAGACTCATGGGTGTGCCGCAGGTAGCGATCGTTGGGCGACCCAACGTCGGCAAGTCGAGTCTGTTCAACTGGCTCGCCGGGAGGCGGTTGGCGATCGTGGATCCCACGTCGGGGGTGACGCGGGACCGCGTGACCTATCTGGTCGAAGTCGGCGACCGGTTTGTGGAGTTGATCGACACCGGCGGGATGGGCGTTCGAGACCCCGACAACCTCACCGAGCACATTGAGGAGCAGATCGAGGCGGCGATCGACTCGGCCGCCGTGATCCTCTTCGTGGTGGACACTCGCGACGGCATGGTCCCGCTCGACGAGGAGGTGGCCCGGCGGCTCCGCTACGTGAGCGTGCCGGTGATCTGCGTCGCGAACAAGACCGACATCCCCAGTCTCGACGAGCAGGCCGACGAGTTCTATCGTCTGGGCCGGAAGATGGTGCGGGTAAGCGTCCACCAGGGCCGCGGCAAGGAGGAGTTGCTCGAGGCGATCCGCGAGCGCCTGCCGCCCGCGTCGGCCGCCGAAATGCCGGACGAAGACCCGGTGATGAAGGTGGCGATCGTGGGCCGGCGCAACACCGGGAAGAGCACCTTCGTCAACACGCTCTGCCAGGCGGAACGCATGATCGTGAGCGAAGTGCCGGGAACGACCCGCGACAGCGTCGACGTGCGATTCGAACTCGACGACAAGGTCTTCCTGGCGATCGACACGCCCGGCTTCCGCCGCATGAAGAGCGTCGTGAGCAACATCGACTATTATGGGATCCACCGGGGGAAGCGGAGCATCCGGCGGGCCGACGTCGTGCTCCTCTTCCTCGACGCCAACGAGAGGATCAGCAAAGTCGATAAGCAGTTGTGCGACTACATCGCCGAACAGTTCAAGCCCTGCATCTTCGTGGTCAACAAGTGGGACCTGGTGGGGGACCGCATGTCGACCGAGCGCTGGGTCACGTATCTGCGCGAGACGTTCCGCACCATGCCCTACGTGCCGATCGCCTTCATCGTGGGACAAACAGGCCAGAACGTGAAGGCCCTGCTGGACCATGCGCAAACGGTGTTCGCCCAGTCCCGGGAGCGGGTCACGACGGCGAAACTGAACCGTCTCATCCGCACCGCGCTGGAGCGGAACCCCCCGCCGCTGCAGGGCCGCATTGAGCCGAAGATCTACTACGCCACCCAGGTCGCCGTCCAGCCGCCGACGGTCGTGCTCCTCTGCAACAGCCCCAAGGCGCTCTCCAAACCCTATCAGCGCTACTTGCTTGGCATCCTTCGCGATGAGCTCAACTTCCCCGAGGTGCCGATCAAACTCTATCTCCGCCGACGCATCAGCGGCGACGAAACCGACGAAATCGACGGCGAAATGCGGCGGGGAAAGAGATGAGTGCGCGGCAGTCCATCGAAGACGTGTCTGTTGTGGAATGAGGGCTGGTTTGCGGAGTCCCGTTGCGTCGAGGGTCTGAGGAATGAAGCTGTTGAAGCTCAGAGCAAGCCGTTACCGGAGCCTCTGCGAGGAAAGCATCCATTTCACGGATCTGAGTTTGTTCATTGGGACAAATGCCTCGGGGAAAAGCACAATTCTCGACGCTCTTCGCTTCCTCCACGAGGGTGTACTGGAGCGGGACTTCAGGCAGCCGGTCTTCTCGCGGGGGGGGATCAACCATCTTGCCTGGAAAGGAGAGGAAGCTCGGAAGATCCACCTTGTCGTGACCTTCGAGGAGGAGGGCAAATTTTACGAATGGTCGATCCAACTGAGCAAGGATGGGTTCGGGTTTTCGGTTCATCGAGAGGAGGTGTTTGAGACCCCTCCGAATGCTCCGCCAATTCAGTTGCTTCTTGCGGGGAATGGGCAGGGTTGGTGGTGGTCCAGTGAGGCGAAGAAGGTGTCCCTCGCGCAGCCACCGACTGCCTGTGCATTGGCGGCCGCCGCGGTAGATGAATCATTTCCGGCACGTGGCATTGCAGAATTCGCGGGTCGCTGGGGGTTCTTTGATCCGAGCCCATTCCTGCTCCGACGTGGTTGGACGGGCTTCGATTCATCGAGGTTTGATCCATACGGGCGAAACCTGGCCGAGCGTCTCTTTGCGCTGCAGCAGTCTACCCCGGAGGCCTTTGATCAGATCGTCTCGGCGACGCAGTCGGTGTTGGGGCTTCCATCGCGAATCGACCTTCGGGAATCACGCGAGTCTGAAGACCGGGTCTATTTCGTCCAGCACGAGCCAGGACTAAAGTTCCCTGTGCATCAGGTGGGAGCATCCAGCGGCACGTTGCGCATGTTGGCCCTCATGACGGCGCTCTTTGAAGGAGCCGGAGGCAACCTGATCGGAATCGAGGAGCCTGAGAACCACGTGCATCCCACAGCCCTGGCCGCCTTCGCCGAGTACCTCTTGAAGGCGAAGAAGCGTGTCCAGATCCTCGTGACGACGCACTCTCCTCTCTTGCTCGACTTCCTGAAGGAGCCGGAATGCGTATGTGTTGTGCGGCACACCGATCAGGATGGAACGCGCGTAACGCGAGAGGGAGACGTTGAGGCAGTCCGCTTGGCGTTGCAGGAATCGGGCTTCGGCCTCGGCGAGTTCTACGCGACCAAGGGGTTCGGGGGTTAGACGACATGGGAAAACAGGTCGTCGTCATTGCCTCGGGTGAGACTGAGCGACGCTCGCTTCCTCACCTAGTGACCCATTTGCAGCGCGAAGGCATTGCCGTCCTTGAGGTACGAATCCCGCCGGGGGGCAAGGCCCTCAACGTGGAGATGGCGGAGAAGCTCCTGAAGGCTTCGTGGTATGAAAGAGTATCTTCCCCGCCCGATAAATTCGTCGTGCTCCTGGACACGGACGGCAAGACTCCCGACGAGGTCCTTCGACCGTTCCGCGAACAATTGCCAGGCCGAATTGGTGCGAAAATACGTGTACAACTTCAGTATGCGTGCGCCCAGTGGCACCTTGAGGCATGGTACTTCGCAGACGTCTCCGGACTACGAGGATACCTTTGTCGGGATCTGGGCAGTGTCGATTCCTCGAAGCCCGATGAGATTCAACACCCGAAACTCCATCTGAAACACTTGTTGGGGAAACGCGCCTACACGGCGGTGATTTCGGAAGAGATTGTCAGAAGCCTCGATCCGCAAGTCATCGGCGAGCGAAGTCCGAGCTTCCAGGGATTTCTTCAAGCCGTTAGAAACGGGAGCCTTGTGCCCCCTCGTTAGGCGTATCAATGAACTCCATGGGTAGGGCTGGGGGGTGTCGCTCCGTGATCGGAAGACGCGGATCGGGACATGGGCGCGACTGCGTGTTTAAGCACGGGCGCAATCAGTAGTTCGGCGTTGGCGGGCGGTAGTGGCGGATGTCGATCGAGCGGAACCACTCGATCGTCTTGACGAGGCCCTCGCGCAACGGCAGCTTGGGTTCCCAGCCGAGTCGCTGGCGGGCCAGCGTGATATCGGGCCTGCGTTGTCTGGGGTCGTCGGGCGGGAGGGGATGGAAGACCAGTTTGGACCGCGAGCCGGTCAGTTCCAACACCGACTCGGCAAGCTGGCGGATGGTGAACTCGTCGGGGTTGCCGAGGTTCACCGGGCCGACGAGATCGTCCGGGGCCTCCATCATCCGGATCATGCCTTCGATCAGGTCGTCGCGGTAGCAGAAGGAGCGGGTCTGGGAGCCGTCGCCGAACAGGGTGAGGTCCTCTCCCGCCAGGGCCTGGCGGACGAAATTCGAGATCACCCGCCCGTCGAACGGGTGCATGCGCGGCCCGTAGGTATTGAAGATCCGCACGATCCGGATGTTCACCCGGTTGGTGCGGTGGTAGTCCATGAAGATCGTCTCGGCGGCCCGTTTGCCCTCGTCGTAGCATGCCCGGGGGCCGATCGGGTTCACCGCGCCCCGGTAGCTTTCGGGCTGGGGATGGACCTCGGGATCGCCGTAGACCTCGCTGGTCGACGCCTGGAGCACCTTGGCCCGGCACCGTTTGGCCATGCCCAGAACGTTGATCGCGCCCACGACCGAGGTCTTCATCGTTTTGATCGGGTTGTATTGGTAGTGGCCCGGGGCGGCGGGGCAGGCGAGGTTGTAGATCTCGTCGACCTCCAGCCAGACCGGCAACGTGATATCGTGCCGCACCAGCTCGAAATTCGGCCGGTTGAGCAGGTGGACGACGTTCGACTTCTGGCTGGTGAAGAAATTGTCCAGGCAGATCACGTCGTGACCGGCCTCCACGAGTCGCTCGCAGAGGTGCGACCCCAGAAACCCGGCCCCACCCGTGACGAGGATCCGCTTGATCGTGGTGCTCATGAAGAGACTCCAGGCGAAGGAGGGTTCAGGGTTCAGGAAGCAGGGTTCAGAACTTCGCGTCGGGCGTTTCCCAGATTGCCAGCGAGGTGTATAGCCACAACCAGGCGGCGGGCAAGGAGCGCCCGCTACGCGACCTGAACCCCAAACCCCAAACCCCGAACCCCGAACCCTGAACCCCGGCCAATAGCAGTGTCCCTCGCCATACAATATACTATCTTGCCGAGGGGGTGGGCAATTGTCCTGGGTTTGATGAGGGCCGCGCGAAGATCATGGCGAAGCCGAATCTCGGAGTCTGGTTGATCGGGGCGAAGGGGGGCGTGGCGGCCACGACGATTGTCGGCCTCTGCGCGCTGAAAAGGAAACTGATCCAACCTTGGGGTCTGGTCACCGAGTTGGCGGAATTCTCCCATCTCGACCTGCCGGGCTGGGACGACTTGCTGGTGGGAGGGCACGACATCCGGCCCGTCGCCCTGGCCGACGAGGCGATGCGTCTGGCCACGGAGAGCCGGGCCATTGACCGGGCGCTGATCCAGGCCTGCAAGGCGGACCTGGACCGCATCGACCGCCGTGTGCGGCCGGGAACGACCTGGAACGTCGGCCCCACGATCGGCGGGCTGGCTGGTCCCGAGGTCCCCGCCGGCGAGTCGCCCCGCGAAGCGATTGCCCGAGTGCAGGACGATCTGAAGTCGTTCGCCGAATCGAACCGGCTTGAGCACGTCCTCGTGGTGAACGTGGCGTCGACCGAGCCGCCGGTCGATGCCGCCCTGTTGCCGCCGCGATGGTCCGCCCTCGAACGGCTGCTCGACCGGCCGCGCAAGTGCCCGTTGCGGGCCAGCTCGCTTTACGCGATCGCGGCGTTGGACCTCGGCTTCTCGTACATCAACTTCACTCCGTCGCTCGGGTCGTCGCCGGAGGCGGTCCACGAGCTTGCCGTGCTCCGCGGCACGCGGCACATGGGCTGCGACGGCAAGACCGGCGAGACCCTGCTCAAGAGCGTCCTGGCGCCGATGTTCGCTCGGCGCAACCTCCACGTGATGAGCTGGGTGGGCCACAACATCTTCGGCAACATGGACGGCCAGATCCTCGCCGACCCGGTCAACAAGCAGACCAAGGTGGCCAGCAAGGACCATCTGATCCGCCAGATCCTCGGCTACAAGCCGCAGACGCACGTCTCGATCGAGTACATCGAGAGCCTCGGCGACTGGAAGACGGCCTGGGACCACGTCCACTTCCAGGGCTTCCTGGGCACGCCCATGACCCTGCAATTCATCTGGCAGGGCTGCGATTCGCTCCTGGCCGCGCCCCTGGTGCTCGACCTGGTCCGCTTCACCGCCGCCGCGTGGCGCCGCGGCGAAACCGGCCGGCTTGCCTTCCTGGCCAGCTTCTTCAAGAGCCCCTATGGGATCGACGAACAAGACTTCACCTGCCAGTTCCAGATGCTCGAGGCCTGGGCCGCGGCAGCGAAGGGAGAGTGGCATGCCGTGCTCGACCGGTTGGACGGGCCGTAACGGGCTGCCGGCTTGGTAGCCACGCGGGGGGGGAGGGGAGGCATGCCGGGGGGCGTGGTGCTTCGGGCTTGCCGTCGATAGAATGACGGGGTGCGGAGCACCTCTGACAGAAGGATACTGCAAGGAGTCATTTTGCCCAATCGACGCAGAAAGAAGACAAGTTCGGAGCCCTCGGCCCAACCGGCCGGCGGGTTCGCCGTCCTCGGCCTCTCTCCGACCACACTGGCGGCGCTCGAAGAGGCCGGATACCTGGAGCCGACGCCGATCCAAGGAGGCCTGATCCCTCGCGCGCTGGAAGGGGCCGACCTGATGGGTCAGGCCAGGACCGGCACGGGAAAGACCGCCGCCTTTGCCATTCCGATCCTGGAACGGATCGAACCGCACAAGCCGAAGCAGCCACCCCAGGCCCTGGTGCTCGTGCCGACCCGGGAACTGGCCGTCCAGGTCCGCGACGAGTGCCGAAAACTCGCCCTGGGCCGCAAAACGCACATCGTGGCCCTTTACGGCGGAAAGCCGATCCGCCAGCAGGTCGAGCACCTGCGCCAGGGCGTCGATCTCGTGGTGGGCACGCCCGGGCGGATCCTCGACCATCTCGACCGCGGCACGCTGACGTTGGCCGGCGTCCGCATCGTGGTGCTCGACGAGGCCGACCGGATGCTCGACATCGGCTTCCGGCCCGACATCGAGCGGATCCTCCGCCGCTGCCCGCAGAGCCGCCAGACGCTTCTGTTCAGCGCCACGATTCCCCCGCCCGTCAAACGCCTGGCCGAGCGCTACATGCGCGACCCGGAGATGATGGACTTCTCGCCCAAGGAGATCGCGGTCGAGACCATCGACCAATACTACTTCGCCGTCAGCGCGGAGAACAAGTTCGAGCTTCTCGTGCGTCTTCTGCGGCGGGAGAAACCGCGCCAGGCGATCGTATTCTGCCGCACGCGGCGCGGCACCGAGAAGATCTACCAGCGGCTCGGCAAGAAGCTCCAAGGCGTGGCGTGCATCCACGGCGATCTGCCGCAGAACGTCCGCGACCGCGTCATGCGGCAGTTCCGCGAAGGCACGGTCCGCTGCCTGGTGGCCACCGACGTGGTCGGCCGCGGCATCGACGTGACCAGCATCTCGCACATCATCAACTACGACATCCCGCAGTTCTGCGACGACTACGTGCACCGGGTGGGCCGCGCCGGGCGCATGGGCCGGGAAGGGGTGGCCTACACGTTCGTCGCCCCGGAGGAAGGCAGTGAACTGACGCGGATCGAAATGCGGATCAACCGCCTGCTGGAGCGGCAAGAGACCACCGACCTGCTCCCCCAGCCGCCCAAGCCGGCACCGCAAGCGCCGGTCTCGCCGAGCCCGGGAACCGAAGCGCCCCCGGTCGAATCCCCCGACGTCGCTCCCCCGCCCCCTCGCCCAAGAAAACCCGTCTTCGGCAGCCGCCATCGCCGCTACCGCCGGGCGCTTTGATGCGAGAGGCGGGCCGCTCGCGGTGAACTCATGTCACGCGGCGACCCGAAGCAGCGTCCCTCGGCGATTCAAGGCGTCGCGTCAAAACGACTTGGGCAACTCATCCTGAAGAGAAGGCGGCAGGGAACGCCCTTCGTGGCGTTCCGTGAAGCGGAGCGACCGTATCCATGGAGATTCGGGGAATGCCACCCGCCCCGTTTCGTTCTCCCCGGGCCGATCCTTATCGCGGCGCCGGGACTTCGAGAAGGTCGCCTTCCTTCGCCAATTCGGTGTTGGCGAAGACCGCCCGGGCCTGTGCCAGGAGGCGGGAGGCGAGCGGTTGGGAGTAGTGAGTCAGGAGGAGCCGGCCCGCCCCGGCCTTCTCGGCGATGTCGGCCGCGTCTTTGGCCGCGGTATGGGCCGCGTCGTGGATCAACAGCGGCGTCCCTTTGGCGAACTCGGCAAGCGGCGGGTGGTAGCTCGTATCGCCGCTGAAGACGGCCCAGGCGCCGCCGGCCTTGTCGGCGATCTTGTAGGCAAACGCCTGCTCGGGCCGGTTCGCCCCGGAAACGTGCTTCGCGGCAAAAACATCGACCCGCACGTCCGACATCTCGGCCTTGTCGCCGGCCTTGAGGGGAACGAGTTCGTAGTTGGGCACAATCTCGGGAAACCGGGCCGTTTGCAGGAACGCCAGGGCGGCCTCCACGACCTCGGCCAGGTGCTCGCTCGGCCCCAGAATCCTCAAGGGCGGCCCCTGCCGCTTGCGAAGGCCCGTGAAGAAGAGCAACTGCGGCAGCCCGATGTAGTGGTCCTGGTGAAAGTGCGTCAGGAGGATGGATTCCAGCTTCAACGGGTCGAATCCGTGCTGGCGCATCCGCAACGCCGCGCACCAACCCGTATCCATCAGGTGCTTTCCGTTGATGAGATAGCAGGCCGTCTCCCGGCCTACGTCGGGAATGCACGAGGAATCGCCGAGGACGGCGATCTTCATGCCGCCGGGCGCCCGCTCCGCGGCCCGTGCCTCAAGCCCCATGCCGATGCCCACGGCAGCGGCCGAAACCACGAATCGACGGCGGGTTGGTGTCATGTCGGGTCTCCGCAACATTGGTGGAATGGCCTCGGGGAGGAACGCCGGCAGGGGGCCGGTCAACGCCCAGAAACCGGTCCTCGTTTCAGCACGAGGGCGAAATCGTGGTCGGTGGTGCCCAGGTCGATCGACCCGCCCGCGTCGACCGCACGCGTGACGGATCGCTGTTGGTCGAGATCGAGGACCGCCGCCCGATACGAACCCTCGGGCAGGTCGAGCTTCAGGTGCAGCGGCGCCGGACGTCGCTCGCGGAGGTACTGGACCCAGACGCTGCGGTCCATGTCGCAGGCCCACGGCTTCGTCCCCGCGTAGTTCCTCACATAGACGAGCACTTCGCTCCAATCCTTGCGGGCAAGGTAGCTGAGCTGCCAGCCCTTGCCGAAGCGGAACCACCGCCGCGGAGGTTCGACCGGAGCGAATTCCGCCAAGGTCGCCGTCTTCTCGTACCGGGAGGGCTCCACGGTGAAATCGAAATCGGCCCCTTCGCTCAGGTAATGCCGGGCGTAGCGGCCCATCATCGCGTAGGCCCGCTTCCCGCCGGCGGTGCGGAACGACTTGTCGTCGTCCAGGGCGTGGCGCACGTCGATGCCGATCGCCGGCCGGGCCCGCTCGAACGACGCGAGGTCGAGCTGGGCCATGGCGTCGCGGGCCGGCTTGAACTCCCGGACCTCGGGTCCCCGGGCGTTCCAGAAGAAGATGCCCGGGTTCCCGTTGGTCAACGCCATCCAAATGATGTCGCGCATGACCCAGCGTCGCGTCTCGACGCTCGGGTGGCGCGAGAACTGGTCGCCCGACGATTCGCCCAGCATCGACGGCCCGCACATCCGCCCGTAGCGCGAGAGCACGTCGACCGCCGCGCCGAAATCGAGGTCCTCCAGCGTGGTCCCGCCGTGGGGATAGAGGTGGTAGTTGTAGAAGTCGATCGGCGTGTTGCGGTGCCACCAGAGCGGATCGGCCGTGCTCAGTCCGCCGCCCCCGTGGCTGACGCACACCGGCGTGAGCTTGTCGATTCCCCGGATCGTCTCGATCGCATGGCTCGCCCACGAGGCAGGGCACTCGACCATCTCGTTCTCCAACTCATAGGCGAACACTTGCGGATTGGACCGCAGGGCGGGGATCAGTTCCCGGACGTAGCGGTCCTGGCAGGCGATCGCGTCGGGATCGGTGTACTTGGCCCCGGCCGGGGCCACCAGCCGCCGGTCGCGGAGGAACCGGGCCTGCTCCGGCGGCAGCCGGCTCAAGTCCTCGCCGGCAAACGCGGGCAGGGCGAACCGCTCCAGCGCTTCGGGATCGACGTAGACGGGCTTGGTGTAGTCCTCGTGAAGCACGAGCTGGAACTTCAGATCGAACTCGCGGGCCAGATCGAGATAGCGCATCGCTTCGGCCAGGAGCGCCGGGTTCACGCGACCGACGACGTCCATCGGCTCCATGCCGTGGGAACGGTGGCTCCGGAGCATGAACCGCATGGCGGTCGTGCCGCTCTCGTGGAGGAACTTCATCCAGCGGCGCTTGTCGTCGTCGCTGGTGTCGGTGAACGACTTCAAGACCCGCCACTCGCCGTCGGGCGTCTCCAACTGCACCCAATTGGCGTAGAACCCGCCCAGGGGAACGAACGGGCGCCCGTCGGCCGCCGCGAAGTAGCCGTTGGGGAGCAGCCGGATGAGTCCGGGCCGATCGCCCTCCAAGGCGACCGTGATCTTCCCCGAGACGCCCGAAAGACCGAGCGTATCGCGGGCCTCGGTGGAATAGACCCAGCGGCGGGCCGGATCGATCTGAAGCGTGGCCTTCGCCAGGCCGCTGGGTTCGGTGACGACTTCCCGGGGCTCGATCTTGGCCTCCGGCGGTGCGGTCAGCGCGACCCGGCGTCCCCCGCCGGCCACCGCATTGCCGTGCTCATCGACCAGTTGGACCCGGATCGGCAGCGGGAAGCGGCTCGTGCTGAGGCAGACGGCCCGGCTCGGCGACACGTCGTAATGATGGGCCGGGCCGGGATGGGACTCGACCGCCACGGGCGCGCTCTTCGCGGGGCTGAAATCGGCGAAGGCCTGGAGCGTTTCCGGTTCCCGGCCCAGCCGGGCGCTGGAGGTCCATTCCACCTGGAATTGCCCCTGGGCATCGGTCAGCCCGCGACGGGCGGTCGGGCCGAGGGCCAGGGTGCGCGACGGAGGCCGCGCCCCGAGGCGTCCATCGCCCGCCGTCGTGAGACGTACCGTCACCGGCTGCCCGCGCACGGGCACCCCCTGGCGGTCGAGGGCCCGGATGGTCGCCGTCTGACGCGCGCCGCACGCCACGCTGCGTTTCTCTGGTTCCACCGCCAGTTGCTCGACCGGGGCGCTCGGGCGTCCGAGCGTCTCCGCCGGCTCGCGGCCGGCCAGGACCTCGCTGGTCAGCGTGATCCAGTCGATTTCCACATGGGCGTCGGCCACGCCGTAGGTCGTGTTGATGCGGAAGGCGTCGAGCACGCCGCCCCAACGCGCCTCCTTGACGAGGTCGATGCGCACGACCTGCCAGCCGGCCCCCGTCACGCGGAACTTGTGGGTCAGGAGGCTCGGCGATCCGGCCCGGCCGTAGAGCTTCCATTCGGCCGAGGCGCAGCTCTGGCGGATCCGCATCTTGAGGATCGGGTACTTCGCGAGGTCGATGGCCACTTTGCGGCTCGTCTTCCCACCGCCGGACCACATGTCGCCCCAAATGAAATACGGGTCCTCCTTCACGTCCATGCTCAGCACGCCGCTGTCCACCTTGCGGTTGCGAACGTACTCGGGGCGATTGCCCCAGCCATCGATCCCCTCGAAATCCCCTTCGTCGAAGTCCCAGGCGTCGCCGTAGGTGTCGCGGGCGTAGTCGGGCACGGCGAGCGCGGCGCCGGCCGGCGCCTTCCACGCCCGGCCCGCCGGACGGACGAACAGGGGAATCGACGTATCGAGCTCGGCAACGTCGAAGTAGACGTGAAAGCAACTCGGCACACCGGGCGGTGTGCCTTCCGGCGTCTGCCAGGCGATCGCGTCGGGCTCGACGGCGACCGGCAGCGGCTCGGCGTCGCGGCGGCACGTCCCGGTCCCCGGGTCGCACGGCACGACGCGGAGGCTTTCGGGGATCACCTGTCCGAAAATGCCGAGGTCCGCCAGGTCGGCCTGGAAATCCAGTGGCAGGCGGAGGGGCACGCGGTCCTTCGAGGTCCGCGCCGCGGCCTCCCCGGGAAGCCGCACGCGGCAGCGGAGCGGCCAGGCGTCGTTCCACCAATCGGGCCGCCAGGAGCCAGCGCTCGCCGCCGCGGCGGACGCCGGAGCGGCTTCCTTCGCCATTTCCACGGCTCGGTTGATTTCGGCGCCCGTCAAGGCCCGGCCGTAGAGGTAGAACTCGTCGAGCTGGGCGTCGGCGTAGTCGGGCGATTGGTCGCTGTCGCGCCCGATGTCGAGCGTGTCGCTGATCGGGCCCACGTCCAGGCGCACGCCCGATCGTTCCGCGGCTGGCCGGCCGTCGAGATACAAGGCCAGGGCGGCATCAGTCTTCTTGCTGTTGACGTTGGTCCACGTGGCGGCGACGTGATGCCACGTGCCAGGCTGCCAATCCTGGACGCCAGCGCGGATCGAGACCTGCTGCCCCGGTTCCGCTCCGTAGACGATGAACGTCAAACCACCCCCGCCCGCCCAAAGGCTGAACCGGTTCGCCGCCCACGCCTCTTTCAACTCCCGGCCGCCGTAAACGCAGAACAGGTAATGGCCGGCCGGATCCTTCCCGGGCCAGGAAGGACGGACCCAGAAGGCGACCGTTCCCGAGCGGACCTCGAAGCATCCGGCCGTGGACCGCCGCAAGTCGCCCCGCAGATCGATGCCCTTCCCCCGCACTCCCGGACCGTACGCGAATGCGGCGTCGCTGCCGAGCGGGCCGCCCTGCCCGGCGCTGATCGCGGCCTGCGCGTTGCCGTCGAAGGGAAGATAGAAGAGCGGCGGTTCGGCCCGGGCCTGGCCGAGACCGGCGAGCGGGAGAACGAGACCAAGGAGAAAGACGGCGGTGACGCGAAGCATCATGGCACAAACGCCTTGCGGACGGTGTTCCTGGAGAACTGTTGGCAGCGAACTTCGAGTCCTACTATGATGGGCGATGCGGAAGAGCCCTGTCAACTTGACAGGCGTGCGACACGCAAGTACCGGTGCCTCCGACAAGGAGATTGAAACGTGCGAAGTGCCACCGCCGGATGGTTGCTCGTCGTGGGGATAACGGCCATGGGATTCGGAGCGGCGCCGGAGTTGCCGGCCCCGGTGGACTGGCCTGCGCCGTCGGCCCGGCCTGAGGCTCCCGGCCAGGCCTACGCGCCGCCAATCGCCCCGGAGGCCGCAGTCGCCAAGGATGCGCCGCGGCTCTTCGAGGCAACACCCGACGCCGGGCCGGATGAGACCTTCTTCGCCGTCGGCGCCGGCCTCACGCCCGAGCTGTTTGTCTGGGGTGGATCTTCCGCCAGTCCGGAGGGGCAGGCGTGGCCCGCCAAGGTGCAGTTCGCCAAAGAAGACTACCTGGCGGCAACGTTGCCCGAGCGAGCCCCCGACGGACTCTTCCTGGTTTGGGTCCGTGGGGACAAAGGCTGGTCGCGTCCGCTTCGCTTGAACGCCCCGCAGCCGTGGTGGTGTGGGCCGGACCTGGCCGCGCCCGGCGACACGGTGCGGGTCTTCGGACGCGATCTGGCGAGGCGTCCGGACCGGACCACGGCGCTGGTCTACGCCGCGCCGCGGGGGAAGCCCGGCCGGTGGCTCGAAGTGGTCAGCGCCGCGAAATACGCCGTGTCGGTTCGCCTGCCGCGAGACCTGGCGCCGGGCGAATACGAGGTGTGGGTCCATGCAGGCCACGGCGGGCCGTTCGGCTGGGGCGGCCCGGTGAGGCTCGCCGTCACCTCGCCTCGACCGGCGGCGGGAGAGGCCCCGGGGGCGACGGCGCCGGGACCGGCGGTCGATCTTCAGAAACTCGTCGAGGAGGCGGCGAAGCGAGGCGGCGGCCTGGTCCGATTGGAGAAGGGCGTCTATCCGTTCTGCGGCACGCTGCGGATTCCGGCCGGCGTCACGCTGGCAGGGGCGGGCCGCGACGCCACCCGGCTGCAACTGGAGTTCAGCCTCGCCTCGCACTTCGGCCCCACGGTCGCCGAGGCCCAGTGGAACCAGGCTCCCGGGGCGGTCCATAGCGTGGGCGACACGATGGAGTACCGCGCCAACTACCCCGCGGCGGGCGAGTGGATTGTCTGGCTCCGTTATGCCACCGACATGGCACCTTGGAAAATGCCCGGCGTGAGCGGAAACATGACGCTCCAGCTCGACGACTCCCCGCCCGTCCCGCTGGAGAACCTGCCCAACACCGGCGGCTTCGGGGTGTTCAAATGGTCGCAGAGCGCCCGGGTCCGCGTCGAAGCGGGCGAGCATCGGCTCCGTTGGCAGAACGTCAAGGGAGGCGGGATCAGTCTCGATGCGTTGGTCTTCTCCCTGGCTCCGGGCTTTCAGCCTTCCGACGCGTCCTTCCCGAAGAGCGATCCGAAGGTCGTCGTGGTGCAGGGGGAGGACGTCGTGAAGTTCGTCTCGCGTGAGGGCCGCTTGCCGGGCGGCGACCGGGCCGCCGTGTGGCTGGCCGGCGACGGGGCGGGGCTCCGCGACCTGACCGTCAGCGGCAATCCGCAAGTGAACCTCGGCGTCGCCGTCCGGGGGCCGGAGGCCCTGGGGTGGGTCCAGGGCTGCCGCGTCGAGCGCGTGCGCATTGCCGACATCGAAGGCAAGCAGGCGGAGAACTGCGGCGTGCGACTTTGGAATGCGGCCTACGCCGTGATCCGCGACAACGAAATCTGGTCGCGATGCCCCCTCTACTTCAGCGGCGTGCGCCAGGGGGAATTCCGCGGCAACCGGCTCGTGTCACGGACCGTCTGGGGCGGCAACGCCGAGGCGGCCATCCAGGGCCGCAACGAGGTGATCGAGGAGTGCGTCGTCGAGGACAACCGGGTGGCAAGTCCGCCGGGTGCGGAGGCGGGCGGTCCGACCGCGAGACGCTTGATCTGGGTCTCGACGGGCCGCGGCTCGATCACGCACAACTGGTTCTCCGGCAACGGCGTGGAACGGCCCGCCGCCCCGGGCGCCCCGTCCGGCGCCGGGCCGGCACGTTTCGGAGGCGTGGCCGGCACGGACCAGAACGTCGGCGAGATGATCCTCTTCGAGGCAAATCACCGCACCATGTTCTTCGGCCCGCTGGCCGGCGCGGAGGCCCGGGCCGTCCTCCTGCCCAAAACCCTCCCACCCACGCCGGACGAACGGCTCGGGTCGATGCGCAACGGGCGTCCGCCGGAACTTCGCCGCGAACTCCTGGCCCACGACGCCGACGGGAACGAGACTCCCTTCTGGCCGCCCGACGCCTGGGACGACGGCCCCGAGCCTCCGATCCACGAATACTACGTGAGCGTCTTCCGCGGCCCCGGCCAGGGTCAGACCCGCCGCGTCGTGCGACGTGAAGGCGAGCGATTGCTCCTGGACCGGCCGTGGCGCGAGCCGCCGTCGGCCGGCAGCCTGGTCGCGGTGGGCACGGCGTTCTATCAGAACCTGATCGTGGGCAACCACGTGCCCGACGGCATGACCGGGGTCCAACTCTGGATCTCGTGCATCGAGAACGTGGTGGCCGGCAACAGCGTCGCGCGGCAGCGGAAGCCGGCCCTGTTCTTCTATGCCAGCGGCACGACGCTGGCCAGTTCCATGCCGCGGACCTGGAACCGGGGGATCGCCCCGCTTTTCTTCAACCACGCGGAAGGTAACCGCTCGGAAGAGTGCAGCGCCGGGGGCTTGGTCACCAGCGGCGACGCCGCGGGCCTGCCGATCGAGTTTCCCCGCGCGCTGGGAAATGTGCTGCGGCACCATTCGTTCGTGCGGAACCGGACCGAGGGCGTGCTCCTCGTGAGCCGCAAGGGCGACGCGGCGCAGGGCGATACCTCGCCTTCGGTCCTCGGCACGCTGGTGGAGTTCAACGTGGTCCGCGACGCCCCGGTGGCGTACCGTGCGGGCCCCGGCAGCGACGCCGCGGTGTTCCGCCGCAACCACGCCTACTTCTGGTATCCCGTGAACAACGCTTCCGAGCCCCCGGTGGCCTTCCAGGTCGATACGCCTGGGGCCACCGTGGCCATCGAGCAGAACGACGCGGAAGACAAGAGCGGCGGCGGATCGGCGGCGATCGTCCGGCTCAAGGAGGCCAAGGAATAGCCCGCAGGGTAATACAACTGGGCGTGTCCAGTCGAAAGCGGCGACAAGTCGCCGCACTCCAAGGCTCGCGGTCTTCCGCTCAAGAGCCCGCAAGCGGCAGGACCCAGAGGTTGCGGTACTGGACCGGGTTGCCGTGGTCCTGGAAGTGGAACTTGCCCTTGGGCGAGTAGGGGATGTTCGCCCCGCGGATCTCGAAGTTGTCGTGGATCTTGATGCCGTTGTGGAGGACCGTTACCCGGGGATTGCCGGCGGGCTTGCCGTCCTTCAGCGGCACGCGGTATTCGATATCGAAGGTCTGCCAGTCCAGCGGCGGAAAGGACACGAGCGAGAACTGGTCGAACGTGTCGGGGTCCTTGTAGGCGTAGATGCCGCCGCAGCCGCCTCCCTTGTAGGTGGTCATGCCGAAGGAGTCGAGCACCTGGATCTCGTCGCTGTTGGTGAGGAAGACGCCGCTGTTGCCGCGTCCCTGGCCGCGAGCGTCGGGCATCAAGGGGACCTTGAATTCCACGTGGAGCTTGTAGCTGCCGTCGAACTGGCGTTTCGAGGTCATGCCGCCCTTGGGCACCTCGACGGCGCCGTCGCCGACGAGCTTCCACGGCTTCCCATCGTCTCTGCCGGGCCGGCCCTTGATGAGTTCGTCGAAGTTCTTGCCGTCCAAGAGGATGACGGCCCCCTTGGGCGGCTTTGCGTCGAAGGTGGGCGAGCGGCGTGTGACGCGTTTCATCTCAAGCTTCGCGTCTGCGCCGCAGGTGCCCCGGATCGTCCCGTCGGCGAACGAGGCGGTCCACGCGGCGTGGTCTCCCGTTCCGGCGAAGCGGACGGCGTCGCCCTCGGTCTTTCCTTCCAGTTCGAACTTGGCGACCTTGCCGCCCCCGAGCGGCTGGCGCACGAAGACCTGGTAGGCGCCGTGGCCCGCGGCGACGACGCGGGCCTCGAACTTCGCCGACCCCTTGGCGCCGACACAAAGCCCCTCGTAGAAACCCTGAACAGCCGCTTCCGGCGGCGCAGCCGCGAGGCACGCGCCGGGAATTGCCAAACACGCGAGGACCCATGAAGCCATGCGGGACATGCGATCTACCTCCTTATTGATCCCGAGGAAAGCAATGCAACCGCGCCGTGCGTTTTCGCCGGGAAACCGGGCTCCCGTTGGTCGCCCTCGTTGCATTCCTTTTCTGAACGTCGATAGACACCGGTCGGACCTTCCCCTTCGTCACGCTGCGGCTTCTCATGCTAGCCCGGCGGCGGAAGTGCGGCAAGGAGGGTGTGGCCGCCGGCCCGGGACGCGCGGATCGGCCCGCCTCTCTCCCGCCCGGGCTTCACATGAATAGAAGCAAGCTCACGGCCATGAGGCCCATGCCGGCAATGAGGCCGTAGATCGACAGGTGATGTTCGCCATACTCCCTCGCGGAAGGCAGAAGCTCATCCAGGGAAATGAAGACCATGATCCCGGCTACGGCGGCAAAAAGAACCCCGAAGAGCACCTCGCTGAAGAACCGGATCAGCACGAAGTACCCCAACGCGGCGCCGACGGGCTCGGCCACACCGGAGAGGAACGAATACGAAAAGGCCTTTTTCCTGCTGCCCGTGGCGTAGTAGACCGGCACGGCGACCGCGATCCCCTCGGGGATATTGTGGATCGCGATGGCGACGGCGATGCTGACGCCCAACGTCGGGTCCTGAAGGGCCGCGGCGAACGTGGCGATTCCCTCGGGGAAGTTGTGGATGGCGATGGCAAGGGCGGAAAAGAGACCCATTCGCATCAGCTTGGGGTCGTTCTTTTCTGCCGGCGCGGCCTGCATCTCCTCCACCCGGTGCATTTCGTGCGGGTTCTCCACGGAGGGCACCAGCTTGTCGATCAGCGCGATCACGGCGATGCCGCCGAAGAAGGAGGCCACGGTGGCCCAAGCCCCGCCGACCGTTCCCAGGCCGGCGGTGAGGGCTTCCTTCGCCTTGCTGAAGATCTCCACGAAGGAGACGTAGATCATCACGCCGGCGGAGAACCCCAGCGCAAGCGACAGGAAGCGGACGTTCGTGCGATTCCCAACAAGCGCGACCAGGCTGCCGATCCCGGTCGCCAGCCCGGCAAAGAGCGTCAGGGCGAACCCGGCGAGAACGTTTTCGGTGAACATGCGAGTCTCGATCCGTGAATGGCTTGGCGCCGCACGACTCTTCTACGCAACTTCGTCGCCTCGCCGTGGTCCGGCCACCATCGAAATCACCACCCCGCCGGCGAGCAGGAGCACGACCGTCCCCAGAAGATAGAGGTTGAAGTTCTTGCCGAGGACTTCTTTCAGCCACGGGGCCGCCAGCATCTTGACACCGACCAGCAACAGCACCAGGGCCCCCAGCACTTCCCAGAACAAGACCCGATGCTGGTAAATCCGCGGCACGGCGAAGAAGCCGAAGACCATGGCGATGACGAAGATGTTGTCCACGCTCAGGGACTTCTCGAGAATGTAGCCGGTGACGTACTTCACGGCGGCGGTCGCGCCGTCGTTGGACTGCCCGTCGACCGAGTCCACCGCAAGCCCCATGCCCATCCACCGGTGTTCGTACCCGAAATACACGACCGCGGTGAAACTGAGGCCGATCACGACCCAGACGAGGGACCAGAGGAGGGCCTCCTTCATCGAGACGACGTGGGCGCGGCGGTGGAAGACGCCCAAGTCCAGTCCCAGCATCACCAGGACGAAGCCGAGGAAGGCGGCCCAGATCCAGATCACGTTCTCTCCTTCTTGTCACCCCCGCCGGGTACTCGACGCCCCGAGTCACGGGACCCGGTCCCTCGCCAATCCGGAGACTGATGAGGGTTCCGGCACGAGATCACGATCGAGGCTTCGACCATCGGCTTCCTGCGGACGAGCGATCCTTGGGAATCCTGGAGATGGATCGGAGTCAAGCCGATCAGAACTGGCTGAGCGATTCCGAGCCCCTGGTCGTGCTCAAGGCCCGCCACGTGTTGATGTCGATGGTCTCGGAAATGAACCGGGCGGCCCCGTCGCCCAACACGGTCTGGACCCCGCCGGGATGGCGGCTGCGGGAACCGAACATGGTCGGGTTGCTGCCGTCGGTCACGGCGCAAGGCAGGTTCTGCTCCGGCGTGTTGACGCAGTAGCCGGCGGTGTAAATCCGGTCCGGGATCGCGCTGTTGGGGCCCTGGTAGGTCTCGAACCCGCAGGCGTCGCCCCACCAACTGAACCCCCGCAAGTCGGTTCCCGTGCCCACGAGCACTTCTGCGGCAAGCATGGTGTTGCTCAGGCCGTCGTAGATGCCGGCGAACTTGAAGGAGCCGGTAGTGTCGCCGTTGCCCCACACGGTGCGGAAGGGAGCGCCCAGGAACGTTACGCCGTTGAAAGTCGCCTGCGAGTACGTGGTGTTGCCGTAGTTGACCGCGTAATTGTGGCTCCAGATCGAGCCAATCGGGGCGTGCGGCCTGTCGCTGGGGCATTCAAAGCCGGGGATCCTGGTCGTGGTGACCGGCGTGTTGCGCGATCCGCCATAACGGTACTCGCCGGTGGTGTCGGGCGGATCGAACTTGACCATGTAGTATTTGTCGAAGAGGGCTCTCTGCTCGATGTACGGCAGCATCGAGACCTTCCAGGTGCCCCAGCAGCAACTGTAGGCCCCTACCATGAGGGTGTTGTACACGTCATGGTAGTTGTGGAACCCCAGCCCGAGTTGCTTGAGGTTGTTGTTGCACTGGGACCGCCGGGCCGCCTCCCGGGCGGCCTGAACGGCCGGCAGCAGCAGGGCGATCAGGATGCCGATGATGGCAATCACGACGAGCAGTTCGACCAGCGTGAAACCGCGTCTCTTGGTGCGCATGGCACGATCCTCCACAGAATCAACCGGATGAGAAGAGGAAGGACTCGACGATGTCTGCATAGGCGACCCGGCCAGGCCGGTCCGCAAAGGGCGCTACGGAATGGAAAACTCGAAGGTATTGGGGCCGCCGGCCGTGACCTTGATCTCCTGCTTGGTCTCGGTATTGAACTCCGGAGGGATCCGGTCCTTGGCCACCGGCGCTGCCTTGGAGTCGCCCGGCATCTCCGTGGCGGAAGCGGTGGCCCCGCCCTCCGGTGATGAGATCCGCACGCGATAGGTGCCCGGCGTCAGCCCCTGCTGGGCCCGGATGGCGAATTTCCCGTCGGTGATCGCGGCCCCGCTCATGCTCTTCGTGTCGGGCCCCGCCGGCGAGAACTCGATCGTCCCGCGATCGAGCGGCTGACCTTTCAGCGTGACTGTTCCGGAAATCGGCAGACGGCCCGAGCGGTCGGCACGGCTACAACCGATGGAAACCAGCGCCAACAGGACCGTGCCAACGATTGCCCAGCGAGCCAACTTGCTGTCCGTCATGACAAGAACTCCTTGACCGGAGAAGAAGTGCAACACCCAGGCGATTGTTCACGGGGTTCTTGCTCTTGTGATGCCCGCTGGAACCCCACGGCAGCAAGCCGACAATCGTCATCTTGAA
>Ga0067045_1002531_pt1 | contig 85284 bp, 90 predicted proteins | sample TerdegcTABiofilm_FD_59184 | JGI IMG/M metagenome (GOLD analysis project Ga0067045, IMG submission 59184) | Combined Assembly of (Gp0054472, Gp0054536) Wastewater bioreactor microbial communities from Singapore -Terephthalate degrading... | reverse complement strand
TCGGTGCAGGCGCGCTTAACCAGGCAGTTAAAGCAGTAGCGATTGCCAGAGGGTTTGTAGCACCCAGCGGAGTTGACCTGATTTGTATTCCTGCCTTCACGGATATTATTATCGACGGGGAGGAAAGGACAGCTATTAAGCTGATTGTCGAACCAAGGTAAATCCCGGTGTACAGTTATTTATCAGTTGATTGAAACCTGTTTATTTGTAAAAGTAAACAGGTTTTTTATTGGGGGGAGCATTTTGGTTCGTAAGAATACCATGAAAACAGCTGAAGCGTTGCATAATGAAAGCATAGTAGTGGACACCCACTGTGACACTTTAACTGCCATGCTCGAAGATGGCAGGCCTTTTGCAGGGCATTCCGGGAAGGGGCATCTGGACCTGCTCCGCCTTAAGGCAGGGGGTGTTGATGTCCAGTTTTTTTCTGCCTTTATTGCTCCGGAATTCAAACCGCTGGCTGCCCGGCGCACCCTGGAACTAATCGATCTTTTTTACCGGGAAATAGAGGAAAACAGCGATTTGGTCCTGCACGCCAGAGGAATGGCCGACATCAAGGAAGCGCTGTCTTCCGGCAGGATCGCCGCATTTCTTTCCATAGAAGGAGGCGAAGCCCTGGAAGGGAGCCTCGGGGTATTACGTGTGATGTACAGAATGGGAGTCCGCAGTATTACCTTGACCTGGAACGGGCGTAATGAGCTGGGTGACGGCGTTGACGAGGAAATTACCGGAGGGGGGCTGACCGGGTTCGGGGCGGCAGTTGTAGCAGAAATGAACAGGCTGGGTATGCTGGTAGATGTGTCGCACCTTTCGGAACGCGGTTTTTGGGATGTATTAAAAATTTCACGGCAGCCGGTGATCGCCTCCCACTCCAACTGCAGGGCACTTTGCGATCACCCACGGAATTTAAAAGACGAACAAATCAAAGCGCTTGCGGATAAAGGAGGGGTGGTGGGAATTACCTTTGTTCCGGACTTCCTTGGCAGCGAAAACCCTTCTGTGGATGATGTTATTGCTCATATCGATCATGTCATCTCGGTAGGCGGGCCGGACTGTGCAGGTATCGGGTCGGATTTTGACGGCACGGAAAGGTTACCGGTGGGACTGAACGACTGCTCCCGCCTGCCATTGATTACAAAGGGTTTGTTAGAGCGGGGTTATAACGAGGAAGTAATAAAGAAGGTCCTGGGCGGAAATTTTATAAGGGTAATCGGGCAGGTGATTAAATAAACGCTTTACCTGAAAACTATAAAGAGGTGAATTGCTGTGCCGGTGGATATGCATGTACACACAACTGCATCAGACGGTGCGGATAAACCTGGAGAAGTAGTAGCCCGGGCGAGGAGGCTTGGACTTGAAGCGCTGGCGGTCACAGACCATGATACTCTGGAGGGCATTGAGCCGGCGATGGCCGCCGGCCGCCTGTATAGAGTAGAAGTTGTTCCGGGGATCGAATTGAGCACCATGTACGGGAATGGGGAATTACACGTCCTTGGTTACCTTATGGATCTGCATTGCCGGGATTTTCTGGACAGGATATCTTTATTCCGCTGCTATAGAGTCGGCCGTATAAAAAAAATGGTATCGAAGCTTAATGAGTTGGGAATCCCGGTAGATTTGGAAAGGGTAATGGCCATCTCTGGTTCCGGTTCGGTAGGGCGTCCGCACCTGGCTGCAGCGATGGTTGAAATTGGTGCAGTCGCCGACATTGCTGAAGCGTTTGACAAATACATCGGTACGGAGTGTCCGGCCTATGTCCCTCGTTTTAAAATGGAGCCGGTTGAAGCGGTGAGGTTAATCCTGGCTGCCGGGGGAATTCCCGTTTTAGCGCACCCTGGACTGAGCAATTCCAGCGAGTTGATCCCTTACCTGGCGCGGGAGGGATTGATCGGTTTGGAAGCCTATCACCCGGCACACTCCTGGGAATTATCGGCTTATTACTGCAGGCTGGCTGAAGAATACGGGCTTATCACAACAGGGGGCTCGGATTACCACGGGAAAGAACATAGGGAAGGAGCGGAGCTGGGGATGAGGACGGTACCTTACGCCGTATTGCAAGAAATGAAAAACAGGTTGAGGAAATTTTGAAATTTTTGGCATCATGCGGTGCTGTCTTTGATGTCTATTTGCCGCTTCCCGGACATATAATAAAATCGAGACATCCGGTGAGGGTGGTTTTGTATTATGGAAGATAAAGTGGAAGAGAAAGTCGATATTTGCTATTTGAGAGAGAGGATCCGGGAGTTGGAGGAGAAAGTCGAGCAGCTTCGGTTTAGCAGGAGAGTGTTGATAAACCTTATTGAAAAAATTGAAAAAGACAAAAATGGTTTTTTGAGCAGATTGGAAAGGGAGAACCATAAACTTCACCGGGATAATTGCCGCTATGCCCGGCGGTTGCTTCGTAAGAACCTGCGGATTGTTGAGCTGGAATCGAAGCTGGAAAATAGTAACCCCGGCAGCTCGTAAGCCGGTTTTTACAAATGCTTAAAAGGACCCAGAGGGGTCTTTATTTTTGTTAAATGAGCCGTGTTATATGCTCAAAGGCCGCCGAAAGCAAATTTATTTTTGCCACCGGTATGCCAGGGAGAGTTAAACTGGACAGGGCGGGGCAAAATAATGTAAAAAAACGGGGTGATTTATCCTGGAAAACAATGATTACTTAAGCCGTGTTCCCTGGAGCAGCGAGCCCAGCCTGAAAGAAATGACGCGTGAAGCTGGAATAGACTTTGGCCGTTTTATTGACAGCCTTAAAAAGGGCAGGACTGATGTTGAAATGGCAAAGGAGTTTGATGTTTCCGAGAGGCTGATTAAACATTTGCGGGAGCATTTTTATACCCATGGTATAGGTTCGGTTGTAGGCCGGGATTGATGTTAAAGTTGACCCGGCCCCTGGTTATTCTTTTGCCGGTAAAAGTGTTAAAATGTGATGTTTTTGAGCCATTTAGCTTGACTTGACGGGTTCCACATGTTATAATTTCCCCGCTAGGTAACTAATATGAAGTAGAAGCCATCCGCTTCTCACCTTACGACGCGCCGGCAAGGCCGCAGTCTGTAAGGTTTCTTGTGAAAAAGGCGAAATATTAAGCGGGTGGGTTAAACTCGCTATTTTTATTTTTTAGCCTTGTTTTTCTTATTATAATTGGAGGTGAACATGCTATCACAAAGGATTTCCGTGTTAATGAGGAGATCAGAGCCAGGGAAGTCAGGGTTGTCGATAGTGAGGGAGTGCAGCTGGGCATTATGTCTGCGAGGGAGGCTATGCGCCTGGCAGAGGAAAAGCAACTCGACCTGGTGGAAATAGCCCCTAATGCAAAGCCGCCAGTTTGCCGGATTATGGATATCGGCAAGTATAAGTATGAGCAGAGCAAGCGGGAAAAAGAGGCTAGAAAAAAGCAGAAGGTTGTCAATATAAAAGAAGTTAAGCTCCGGCCGAATATCGAAGATCATGATTTTGACGTCAAGGCTAGAAACGCCATAAGGTTTTTAAAAGATGGCGATAAGGTAAAGGCGACAATCACCTTCCGTGGACGTGAAATTGTTCACACCCAATTAGGCCAGAAGCTGCTTAACCGGCTGGCGGAGTATTTAAATGATATTTCTACGGTTGAGAGGCAGCCTAAATTAGAAGGGAAAAATATGGTAATGATTTTAGCTCCAAAACAGGAAAACTAAGAAGGGGTGTATTTAATTGCCTAAAATCAAGACCCACCGCGGGGCGGCCAAGCGGTTTAAAAAGACGGCCTCCGGCGAGTTCAAGGGCTCTCATGCCTTTCATAGCCATATTCTTGGCAAAAAGAGCGCCAAGCGGAAGCGTAACCTGCGCAAGGCAACTATTGTAAGCCCGGTCGACGCCGGTCGGCTGAGGAGGCTTTTGCCTTAGAGATACCTGAGTTTAATCAGTTAATATAAAGGGGGAATATCACATGCCGCGGGCAAAAAGCAGTGTGGTATCACATAAAAGGCATAAGAAAATATTGAAACTGGCGAAGGGTTACCGGGGCGCAAAGAGCAAGCTCTACCGGGTGGCCAACCAGCAGGTAATGAAGTCCCTGGTTTATGCTTATCGCGACCGCAAGGCAAGAAAACGGGATTTCAGAAAACTGTGGATAGCCAGGATCAACGCGGCTGCCAGGATGAACGGCATTTCTTACAGCCGGCTGATGAACGGGTTAAAACTGGCCGGTATTAATATAAACCGGAAGATTTTAGCGGACATGGCTGTTAATGATGCCCATTCTTTTGGCCAACTGGTTGAGATGGCCAAAGCCAAGCTCTGATAGATAATAAATAGTTTTTTATGGCAATAACTAAGCATGGTAGGATTATATCATGCTTTTTTGTTGAAGGCGTTCTTTGCGGCCGGTCCAATTCCCGCCGGGCGGGCTAATACGGGTGTCCTGTGCGGAAATTTGGAGCGAGCAGGGACAGCGTCGTACCCTGATTGCGGATTTGTTAAGTATTCGCGAAAAAATTTAGCGAGGTAGTATAAAATGAAACAATTTGCAGTGATCGGGCTTGGACGTTTCGGTAGAAGTGTCGCGTTGACCCTCACCAAAATGGGCTACGATGTGCTGGCGGTTGATACTAATGAAGAAAAAGTAAATGACATCATGGGAAGCGTAACCCATGCTGTCCAGGTGGACGCTATGGACGAACAGGCCTTAAAGGCACTGGGCATACGGAACTTCGACGTAGTGATTGTGGCAATCGGGCAGGACGTACAATCAAACATACTGGTTACAGTTATGCTCAAAGAGATGGGCGTAAAAAAAGTCGTGGCGAAAGCTGTTACCGAACTGCACGGAAAAGTTCTGGAGAGAGTGGGCGCGGACAAAGTGGTGTTCCCGGAACGTGATATGGGAGTAAGAGTGGCTCACGCTCTGGTCTCCAAGAATATCGTTGACCAGATTAACCTTTCGCCGGACTATAGTATTGTCGAGCTGACAGCCCCGGAGGAATTTGCCGGAAAAACCCTTGAACAGGCAAATGTCAGGATGAAACACGGGGTAACTGTGCTGGCAATCAAGCGCGGAGATAATGTAATCATCTCTCCCGGTGCTAAACAGATAATTGAAGCCGGGGATATCCTGGTAGTGGTTGGCCGGGATGAAAAGCTCAAAGACCTGGAGGAGAGGTAGGTAACTCTGGTTTGCTCAGCAGACAGAACCCGCGTGTAAAGTACTTGCGCCGTCTTGCAGCCCGCCGCTTCCGGGCCAGGGAAGGGAAATTCCTGGTTGAAGGCGTCCGTTTTGTAGAGGAGGCGCTGAATTCTTCCTTTCCTGTGGAAATGGTAGTCTATTGCAAGAAAAACAGTGGTGTCTCCCGGAAACAGGCTTTACTGGAGAAAGCTGCCTCCAGGGGGGTTCCGGTTGTGGAGATTGATGAAGCACTTTTTGCAGAACTGGCCGATACAAATACACCCCAGGGCGTTTTGGCCGTGGTAAAGTGGCGTCAGTACGAATTAGACGACTTGCGGTCCGGTTCAGATCCTTCTTTGCTGGTATTGGTTGACGCGGTAGCAGATCCGGGAAACCTGGGTACCATTGTGCGCTCAGCTGATGCGGCGGGTGCAGGCGGCGTGATTCTCCTGAAAGGAACTGTCGATATCTTCAACGCGAAAGCGCTACGGGCTACCATGGGTTCTATTTTTCATATCCCTGTAATTCAGGGCAGGACGGTTGAGGAGATAATGTCTTTCTTAAAACGTTACGGTATAAAGCGTGTTGCCGGTACACCCCGCGAAGGAAAACCGGTTTTTGAAAGTGATTTAACTGCTTCTTGCGCCCTGATTGTGGGCAGTGAACCTCGCGGGCCCGGAGAAGCTATCCTTTCTGGGGCGGTTGAACGGGTACGCATACCAATGCCGGGCCGGGCTGAATCTCTGAATGTGGCGGTTTCGGCTGCTATACTGCTCTATGAAGCTGTGCGTCAGCGCAGTTTAAAATAAAATTAAATAAAAATTCCGACGGTTTGGACGGCAAACTTTCTTGTCATCAATTTTGGCGTATGGTATAATGGCTTTGAAAGGTCCCCAAAAAATTGAGGAAAGGTTGTGGTTAAATGCTTTTAACCGCCGAATTTTTTTGGAGGCTGTTCGAGGCAACAGGTTCAGTCAGAGCCTACATACTTTACCGGAGGCTGGCAACTCACTAGGTTGGCATATATCATTAAAACTTCTAATAGTGATGAAGGGGAAAAGTAAGTGGCTGATGTTCTTCAGGGAAGGAGGGTCTATGGACTGGAAGCCCGCCTAGAATTAGGTCTACTGAAGTTCACCCCGGAACTGCAGCTGAACGTATCGACTAGTAGGTGTCGCCGGAGCTTCCGCCGTTATCTGGAAGACAGTATCGGGTTTTATGTGGCCTCGTATCTGATAGGGTGGTTATCTCGGAGGAAACAGTCCGTCCCTGGAGGGGCGGTTTTTTTATTTATCAGCATTAACCAGGAGGTTGATTTGGTGGAAGAGAAGTTGCGTAATATCGGTTCCGAAGCGTGCCAGGCTCTGGCCAAAGCCGGCAACCTGGAAGAATTAAATGAAATCCGGGTCAGGTATTTGGGTAAAAAAGGCGAGCTTACCCAGGTATTGCGGGGAATGGGGGCGCTGAGCGCGGAGGAAAGACCGCTGATCGGCCAGGTGGCGAACGAAGTAAGGGCTCTTATTGAAAAAGAGCTGGCTTCCAGGACTGCCGCGTTGAAAGAACAGGCTAAACAGCAGCGCCTGAAGGAAGAAGTCATTGACGTGACACTGCCCGGCATACCTGTATTGCGGGGAGGCAGGCACCCTTTGAACATTGTTATCGAAGAGATCCAGGAGATTTTTTTGGGATTGGGTTACAGCATCGCCGAAGGGCCGGAAATCGAAACAGACTATTATAATTTTGAGGCGTTGAACCTTCCCAAGGACCACCCCGCCCGTGATATGCAGGACACTTTCTTTATTAATGATGATACTCTGTTGCGTACCCACACCTCGCCGGTCCAGGTGCGCACCATGGAAAAAACAGCGCCGGAGTTGCCTGTGAAGATAATTGTTCCCGGCAAAGTCTACCGGCGGGACGATGACGCTACCCATTCCCCCATGTTCAGCCAGGTGGAAGGGCTGGCTATTGACCGGCGGATTACCTTCAGCGATTTAAAGGGGACCCTGGATCTTTTTGCCAGGGAGATGTTTGGTCCTAAAACAAGAACCCGTTTCCGTCCCAGCTATTTCCCTTTTACCGAACCGAGTGCTGAAGTAGATATTTCCTGCGTAATGTGCGGCGGTCAGGGTTGCCGGGTCTGTTCGCACACCGGCTGGCTGGAAATTCTGGGCAGCGGCATGGTACATCCCCGGGTGCTGGAAGTATCTGGCTATAACTCGGAGCATGTCTCCGGTTTTGCCTTTGGGCTGGGAGTAGAGCGCATTGCCATGCTCAAGTACGGTATTGATGACATGCGGGTTCTGTTTGAAAACGACTTGCGGTTTTTACGGCAGTTCTAGGGGTATGACGGCAGTGTTATCTTGTGTTTGACGACCGGATTTAGGAGGTAATGACAATTATGTATATATCTTATAACTGGCTGTGCGATTTTGTGGATCTGGATCTCCCGCCTCAGGAACTTGCTGACAGGCTCACCCTCGCTGGTCTGGCTGTTGAGAGTGTAACGGAGTTGGGTAAGGGGATTGACCGGGTGGTGACAGGCCGGATCGAAACAATCATTCCCCATCCCAATGCTGACAAACTGGTAGTCACCAGCGTGAATACCGGCGAAGAAAGGTTGCAGATCGTTACGGCGGCTACAAACGTCAGGGAAGGTGATGTCGTACCCGTTGCTCTGGAGGGGGCCAGGCTGGCAGGCGGGCTGGTGATCAAGCGCGCTAAGCTCAGAGGGGTGGAGTCCCGTGGAATGATGTGCTCCGGTCAGGAGTTGGGGATTGACCAAAAAACCATGCCGCCAGACCAGGCGCACGGGATCATGATCTTGCCTCCTGGTACTCCCCTTGGCCGGGATGTTAAGGAAGTGCTGGGCCTGAATGACTTCATCCTGGAACTTGACCTTACGCCGAACCGCGGTGACTGTCTATCCGTAATCGGTGTGGCCCGGGAGGTTGCAGCGCTGCTTGGCCGGCCGTTCCGGCTGGAGGAGCCTTTTTTCCCGGAGATAGAGGAAAATATTGAGGGGAAGGTCCGGGTGGATATTGAGGAACCCAGCCTGTGCCGGCGCTACGTGGCACGGTTGATCAGAAATGTCCGGGTGGGCAGTTCGCCACTGTGGATGCAATCACGCCTGCGTTCTGCGGGGATGAGGCCCATCGGCAATATCGTGGATGTTACAAACTACGTCATGCTGGAAATGGGCCAGCCTTTACATGCGTTTGATTATGATCAGCTCGCGGATCATCATATCATTGTCCGCAGGGCCGGGGAAGGCGAAAAAATGGTTTCCCTGGATGGTGTTACACGGGAATTAAGCCGCGACATGCTGGTAATCACCGACCCCTCGGGGCCGGTAGCGATAGCAGGTGTAATGGGGGGCCTGTCAACTGAGGTAACTGAAAAAACCACCTCGATCCTCCTTGAGTCCGCTTATTTCAACCCGGTTAGCATCCGGCGGACATCAAAGGCGCTTGGCCTGCGTTCGGAGGCTTCCCTACGTTTTGAGAAAGGCATTGATGCCGGCGGCTGCCTGAAGGCGATTAACCGGGCCGCCCAGCTTATTTATGATATGGGAGCTGGTGAAGTGGCGGGGGGTGTAATTGATAACTATATTTCTCCTGCATCCGAGAGGACGGTCATATTCAGGCCGGCGCGCGCGGCATATGTCCTTGGAATGGATATATCCAAAAGCGAAGCGTCTGACATTTTGTCGAAACTTCAATTTAAGGTGCGGGAATCGGGAGAGGACTTACTGGTTACTGTGCCGTCCCACCGGGCTGATGTAAATATTGAAGAAGACCTTATCGAAGAAGTAGCCAGAATTTACGGTTATGACCGGGTGCCCGCCACCCTGCCATACGGGCCTTCAACTCATGGAATTAANACNCGGGAGCAATCTTTCCGGGCGCTGATTGCCGCTACCCTGGCCGGAGCTGGGTTCTATGAGGTTGTTACCTACAGCTTTACCAGCCCGCGGGTTTTTCGATCTTATGAACCTGCCTGGCGACAGCCCGCTGAGGAATACAGTGAAAATTCAGAACCCTCTGAGCGAGGAGCATTCTGTGATGCGCACGATGATGCTCCCCGGACTACTAGAAGTACTGGTAAGAAATTTTAACCGCCGGGTACAGGACGGTGCTGTTTTTGAAATTGGCAAGGTATTTATACCGGCTGGTGAAGGCGCCCCCAAGGAGCGTCCTGTCCTTGCGGCTACAGCTATGGGCAAAGCAGCCGGGAGCTGGAAAATGCCTCCAAGAGAATTTGATTTCTATTTTTTAAAAGGTGTGCTGGAAAATTTATTTAATGTTCTTGGAACTGATCCGGTCGCTTTTATTCCGGAAAAGGACAACCCCAGTTTTCACCCCGGCAGGACCGCTGCATTAGAATCTGGAGGGCGCAAAATTGGTGTTTTAGGCGAATTGCACCCGGATGTTCTGGAGAAATACGGGCTCCCCGAGCGGGTAGTGGCGTTTGAAATTGATCTTAACGGGCTTTTTGCCGTTTCCGGACGGCCGAAGGTATACAGCCCGCTTCCCAAATTCCCAGGTATAGAACGGGATTTGGCAATTGTGATCAGGCAGGAAACCTGTGCCGGTGATATTATTAAAACAATCCGGGATAAAGGAGGGGAACTGCTCCGTTCAGTTTCCTTGTTTGACCTTTACCGGGGCGAGCAAGTTCCAAAAGGTTGCCAGAGCATGGCTTTCACTTTAAAATTCCAGGCTGAAGACCGTACTCTGACAGATGCTGAAGTTAATGAAATAACAATAGCAATCGCTGGTGAATTGACCGATCGTTTTGGGGCTGTGTTGCGGGGTTGAAAATTTTGTTTTGCGGGAGGAAAAAATAGAAATATGACGAAGTAAACATTGTTTTTATTAAATGTGGAGGATTTCTATGTCGGCAGGGCTGGAGTTCCGGGTTGAGGTTGAGATCTTTGGCGAACATTATATTCTAAAAGGCGGCAGTTCTACGGAACAGATGCTTGCAATCGCTCAATACGTCAACCACAAAATGAAGCAGCTGGCGGGGCGCAACCCCAGGTTGAGCAGATCACAGGTGGCAGTTCTGGCTGCTCTAAACCTGGCAGATGAATTAACGCGACTCCGGGAAGAGTATGATAATCTGGTTAAAATACTCGATCCGGGAAAAAATAGCAGTTCGACAAACTCATGAAGTTTACTTCATGAGTTTTTTTCAGTGCGCCTGTTGTTGCTTAAGACGGCTAAACCTCGTTTTTTTGTGGAAATATTACTTTAGAGGAAAGGGAAACGGGGTGGTTTTCAAATGCGGAACAGTGAAATAGCAAAGATATTTTATGAACTGGCCGACTTGCTCGAATTTAAGGGTGACGATTTCTTTAAGATTCGCGCCTACCGGAACGCTGGAAAAGTCCTGGCCGGCCTTGCCGAGCCGGTCGGGGAGATCCAAAAGAAAGGCGAACTGGAAAAAGTATCCGGGATCGGGAAGAAGATAGCCGGGAAAATTCGTGAAATATTGAAAACGGGATGTCTTAAAAAACATCAGGAATTATTAAAGGAAATTCCTCCCGGTATGCTGGAAATAATGTCTCTTCCCGGGATCGGGCCCAAACGGGCGCGCATGCTTTGGGAAAGGCTTAATGTATCCGGCCCGGATGAACTGGTTGAAGCGGCACGGGCCGGCCGTGTCCGTGACCTCCCTGGTATGGGGGTCAGGCGCGAAATGGATATTATTAGAAATGTTGAGATGAGGAGAAACCAGTCGGGCCGGTTTTTACTTGTTACGGCAAGAGAACTGGCAGGTGAATTGACGGAGTATTTAAAGGCGGTTCCGGGTGTGACCAGAGCGGAGGCAGGCGGCAGCCTGCGCCGGTGGCAGGAGACAGTAAGAGATATCGACCTGGTGGTGAGCGCCGGAAATGTGAATTCCGTGTTTGAGGCTGTGGCAAGCCATCCCCGTGTGAGAAAAGTAGCAAAAATGAGCGGGAATAGAGCGGAATTTCAAACCTCGTGGGGTATTAGCGTCGATCTGGAGGTGGTGCCGGAGGAGATGTTTTTCCCGGCCTTGCATAAGAGTACCGGAAGTAAGGCGCACTACCGGCGGCTGCAGGAGTTGCCCGGAGCTCCTGTTGTTATCAATAATACCGCCGGGGCGACATGTGAGGAAGATATTTACGCCGAGCTGGGCTTACCGTACATACCTCCCGAAATCCGCGAGGATTGTGGCGAGATAGAATCCGCCCTGGAGAACAGCCTGCCAAAACTGGTTGAACTCAAAGATATAAAAGGAGACCTGCATATTCATACCTCCTGGAGCGACGGTCTCTGTTCCATAGACCAGATGGCGGAGCGGGCAAAGGACAAGGGATACCAGTATTTGGCCATTACTGACCACTCCCAGTCTTTAAAAATAGCCAGGGGGCTTTCCCTGGAAAAGCTCAAAGAGCAGCACCGGGAGATCAGCCGCTTAAACGAAATATTTGGTGAAAAAGGAGAAGGATTCAGGATCCTTGCCGGTATTGAGGTTGACATCCTGCCCGGGGGAGGTCTGGACTGTCCGGATGAGATATTGAAAGAAATGGATATAGTGGTGGCTTCGGTCCACCGTGCCTTTAAGCAGGACCGGGAGACTATGACCGCCCGGATAATTTCGGCAATCGAAAACAAAAACGTCGATATTATCGGCCACCCTACCGGGCGGCTGATCGGCAGCCGGGAGGAGTACGACCTGGATCTGGAGAGAGTGTTGGACGCTGCTGCCGGGTGTGGTAAGATAATGGAGATTAATGCTTCTCCCGACCGCCTGGATCTGAATGATTTAAACGCCCGGCTTGCCAGGAGTAAGGGGATTAAGGTGGCCGTTAATACTGATGCTCACGACCTGAGAAGGATGGACGAGATGCCTTACGGTGTGGCGGTGGCGCGCCGGGCTTGGCTGGAAGCGGGGGATATTGTAAATACTATGCCCCTGGAGAAATTGTTGCGTTACTTGCACAGGTGAGATTGCCTGCCGGCAGGAAGGACTTTGAGGATGGTGGGAAGAACAAGATGTTGAGTGTTATTCAGGAGGCCGGCGGAAGGGAAATCCTGCCCCGTTCATTTTACGGAAGGAATACGGTTGTTGTGGCCAGGGAACTGTTGGGGGCCCTGCTGGTCAATAATTCTCCTGAAGGCACCGCCGCGGGCAGGATCGTGGAAACAGAAGCTTATATCCAGGGTGACCCGGCCTGTCACGCCTCCCGCGGTATAACTCGGCGCAACCGGGTGATGTTCGGGCCGCCGGGCCATGCTTATGTATATTTTATTTACGGCATGTATTACTGTTTTAACGTAGTTTCTGCCCCGGAAGGAGTGGGAGAGGCCGTTTTGATCCGGGCGCTGGAGCCGATGGAAGGGGTGGACCTGATGCGCGCGAGACGGAAGCGGGAAAGGCTTTCTGAGCTATGCAGCGGCCCTGCCAGGCTGGTACAGGCTATGGGTATAACCAGGGAACATAATGGGGTTGACTTGACTGAAGGCTCGCTTGTTATATGCAGAGGCGAGAAAACAGGTGAAAAAATCGTGACGACTACCCGGATTGGCATTCGGGAAGGGGCCTGCCTTCCGCTGAGATTTTACCTGAAAGACAACCCGTTTGTATCAAAAAGGTGAGGCGTTATTCAGAAGTCAGATGTCAGAAATCAGAATAAAATAAATAAAATAACAGTTTACAGCTATGGACAACAGCTTTTTTGATAGGAGGTAAATGAATTGAAGATCAGGGAAATTTACGAACTGGCTGTGCGTAAAGGTATTGAAAACGACCCGCGTTCACAGGAAGCGGTACTTAAATTGCTGGAAAAAGAAAAGCAAAACTTTGAAAAATTAAAAGAAGATGAAAAGGCTGAATTTGATCAGGACCGGCTGTTTAACCCTTACAGTGATACCAGGGTCCTTTTTGGAGACCTGGATCGTGAGGTGAAGCGGGTGCTGGCAGGTATAGACATGGAAACAGGGGAAGTGCTGCTGGCTGAAAGGCTTTCCAGCCGGGGCCGGCCTGTGGACCTGATTATCGCCCACCACCCGGAAGGAAAAGCCATGGCAGCGCTCTACCAGGTGATGAGGCTGCAGGAAGACGTGCTGGCCAGTTTCGGAGTGCCCATTAACATAGCTGAAGGGATCATGGCCTCGCGTATTAACGAGGCCAAATGGGGGCTTATGCCTCTAAACCATAACCGGGCGGTGGATGCCGCGAAAATCTTCGATATACCCCTGATGTGTGTCCATACTGCCGCGGATAACCTGGTGCAAAATTACCTGCAAAGAATGATTGATGAAGCAAAACCGGAAACTCTCGATGAACTGGTCAAGGCCATCAAAAAAATCCCTGAGTATGCTGAGGCGGTGAAATATAACGCCGGTCCGGCCATTGTAATCGGCAGCAAGGAGAAACGCGCCGGCAGGATTATGGTGGACATGACCGGCGGGACCAGCGGCTCCAGCGATGCTTACGCTAAACTTGCTGTGGCCGGGGTCGGTACTCTGGTAGTGATGCATATTGGTGAAAAGCACCGCAAGGAGGCGGAAAAAAATCATATTAACGTGGTTGTAGCCGGGCACATGGCCAGTGACTCGCTCGGCATGAACCTTTTCCTGGATGAGCTGGTGCGGAGGGGTATTGAGGTAATCCCGTGCGCCGGGCTGTTGAGATATGAGCGGAAGGAGTAACTGCTGAATGCCGGTCAAACCCGAGTTGCTTGCCCCTGCCGGCGCCTGGGAGTCCCTGGTGGCGGCAGTGGAGAACGGGGCGGATGCTGTCTATCTGGGTGGTAAATTATATAACGCCAGGGAATCCGCCGGGAACTTTGATCATGACGAGATGGTGAAAGCGATTGAGTTCGCGCATATCCGCGGGGTCAAAGTATATGTTACTGTCAATACACTCCTGGCAGAGCAGGAACTGCCCGGCGCGGTCCGGTTTCTCCATTTCCTGCAGCAGGCCGGCGCCGATGCTGCTATAGTTCAAGACGCGGGTTTGATCAGGCTGGCCCGGCAGGTTATCCCTGAACTGCCTCTTTATGCCAGTACGCAGATGACTGTGCACAACCTGCCGGCAGCGCAGCTGTTAAAAGAAAAGGGCATCAGCAGGATTGTGCTTGCCAGGGAGCTCTCCCTGGAAGCCATTGAAAAAATCGCCCGGTGGGGCGGGGTCGAGGTGGAGGTGTTTATTCACGGTGCTCTGTGCGTGTGCTACTCCGGCCAGTGCCTGTTGTCGAGCATGATCGGCGGGCGGAGCGGCAACAGAGGGCGCTGTGCCCAGCCGTGCCGCCTTGGCTACACGCTGGTTGATGAAAAAAACCGCCCCCTGGCCGACCCCGTGGTGGTGGGCGATTATCTTCTGAGCCCGCGCGACCTCAACCTGAGCACCCACCTGCCGGATCTTATCAAAGCCGGCATTGCTTCTTTTAAGATTGAGGGGCGCATGAAAAGGCCGGAATATGTTGCGACGGTAACCAGGATTTACCGCAAGCTGCTGGACCGCGCCGCATCTGGCGGTGATTTTTTCGTTACTCCGGAAGAAATCAGAGAACTGGCTCAGATATTTAACCGCGGTTTTACTGCAGGTTACCTTTACGGCCGCCCTGGCCGGGAACTGATGAGTTACAAGCGGCCGAACAACCGCGGGATCCGGTTGGGCCGGGTAAAGGATTTTGACCGGAAAAGCCGCCTGGCCGGGGTGTTGCTGGAGGAGCCGCTGCGGGTGGGCGACGGTATCGAGGTTTGGGTTACCGAAGGAGGACGGGCGGCCGGGGAAGTGCGGCGGATTGTCTTGAACGGGAAAAGTGTTCAGCGCGCGGCGGCCGGGGCTAAGGTTTACCTGGATATACCTGGGCGGGTTTCCCCTGGCGACCGTGTCTTTAAGACCCATGACGCTGATCTGGTGGAGCGTGCCCGGGAAACTTTCATTTCGCCCAGAGAGCAAAAGAAAANNCCGCTGGTTTTTGATGTTTTTGCCCGGATTGGCGAGCCTTTGAAAATTAAAATTACAGATCCGGAGGGGCTTACCGGCGAGGCCGAAACAAGATCGCCGGGCCAGTTGGCCCTGGCGCGCCCTCTGACTTTTGAATATTTGAAGAACCAGCTGGGGAGGCTGGGGAACACACCGTTTGCCCTCGCGGAACTGCGGTATGCGCTGGCCGGGCCGGTAATAGTTCCGGTGGCAGAAATTAATGAGGCCCGGCGGGCAGCGCTTGCCCGGCTGGAGGAGCGCAGGCTGGCCGCCGCCAGGCAGGAGCCTGTTCCTGAAGAAATTTTCCGCCGCCGGCTTTCGGCCGCCATTTCCGGCGAACCGGTTAAAAAAACTGAAGGCGTTAAAATACCGGAGCTGGCTGTTACCGTTACCGACTTGTCCTCTCTAAAGGCGGCGGTAAAGGCGGGGGCAAGCATGGTTTATTTCGGCGGTGAGCGGTACCGTTCCAAACCGCCTGTCACTTCAGACGACATTCAAGCCGGGATAGAATTTTGTCATCAAGCCGGAGCCCGTTTTATTCTGTCTTCGCCGCGCATTTTACAGGACGGCGACCTTGCCTGGTTTTACCGCCTGCTGGAAAAAGTGGATGCCCGGCAACTGGACGGGGTTCAGGCCGGAAATCTCGGCCTGCTCAGGAAAGCGAGGGAGGTTACCGGCAAGCCGCTGTACGCTGATTTTTCTCTGAACGTGTTCAACCGCCAGACCGCTGTTTTTTTAATGGAAGCGGGGGCGGCGCAGGTCACTCTTTCACCGGAGTTGACGCTGGAGCAGATCCAGCATATGGTTCCCTTTCTTCCTATTCCGGCTGAGGTGATTGTGCACGGGGCAGTGCCTTTAATGGTCTCTGAGTACTGTGCCGCAGGGAGCCTGCTCGGCCGCGGCAAAAGATGCCCGGAACCATGCAGCGGCCTGCGCTGCGGGCTGAAGGACCGCAAAGGGATTGTCTTCCCTGTCGAAATGGACCAGTTTTGCCGGATGCACCTGTTTAATTCCCGGGACCTGTGCGTAATTGAGGATGCCGGGCAACTGGCCGGGGCTGGCGTGGCGGCGCTGCGTGTAGAGGCAAGGCGTGAAGGCGCCGGCTATGTGTACGATGTCGTGCGGGCTTACCGCTCTGTTTTGGACCGGTTACCCGGGTTGCAGGAAGAAGCGGTGGGGCGGGCGAAAGAGATCCTGGCCGGGCGCAGCCCAGAAGGTTTTACCAAAGGTCATTATTACCGGGGAGTTCTTTAATGAAAGCTAAATGTTTTGCGGGCCGGGCGGGTTAACGCCGCCTGTATATCTATAAGGAGCCCTGTATAAGAGGAAGCCTTCCTTATCGGCGATTTTCCTGGCTGCGTGAAAATAGCCGTTCCTGAAAAAACCGCCGGTTTTTGGACGTGCTTCACGTGGTTCTTCCAGCAGCAACAGTATTTTTAAGCCATATTTTTTTAATTTTTTTAATTGCGCCAGGGCCTGCCGGTATACTGTTAATTATCTTTATATATTAATTTCATTTCTGCAATTGCTTTTCTTTGCCGGCTTGTTGCCAGCAATAATAATATAAAAACAAGCACAGGTAATGCGTATCCGGTGTTAAATATTGAATTTGCAACAAGTTGATTGGTTAATATATTCATCCGCATGTACCCCCTTGCTTTCCCGGTCAATTCCGCTCTCGCACATTTGCTCAGGCTCTTGCCGGGACTTTTCATTGAAGTTGACAATAGCCAGTTGTTGCGCCAGTTCTTTGCATCTTTCCTGTAAAATAGAAATGATTAAAAAACGGTATATCCACCCCAAGCTTTGGATGAGGTCGAAAACGCTGGGCTGAGCCATCTTATTCCTGCTGTCGCCGGTGTAGTTCAACACTGTCTCCTTAAATAATTCCCAGACGGTTTCGGACTTAAAGCTGTTTTTATAATCGTACTCCTGAAAATACTTATATAATTCAATCAGGATTTTACCAAACCCGAGAGGGTTTTTTTCGGGAGAAATAATTTCTTCTATCAGGTGCTTAAACAGGGGTAAAAAATGGCTTTCAATGACCTTATTGTCCGTGTATCTTTTCGCGGTGTAAACCCTGGAAAACGGTGTGGTTAAGTGCTCGCTTGGTTCCTCGGTGCCCCAGAGCGGCACCTTGATCATTCTGGCACTATTGGGCAGAATGAATTTTTGAGTAACGAAAGGATTCATAATAATGCTATATATTGTGTAATCAATTTCTGTAAGCTTTTCTACCAGGATATTGCACCAGGTGCTCACTCCACCCTGGTGGAAAGGGTAAGTTCCTTCTGTGGAAAGCATTACTTTGATCCGGCCATTTTCCATGGTTTTCACCAGGATAAGTTTATTTTCGTTGATTATATAGATTTATTATAGCATATGATATAAAGAATTCCATAAAATTTTTTTAAATTTGAATGATATTGGTCTTATAATCATTTTTTGTAAAGATAAGAGATGACATTTTAATTTTATTTTCATAATTGTTTAGAAATATATAATGTTTATAAATCGTCAATGATTTATATTTAAGGTATGGGCTGACTTTTCAGGGTTTCTCATAAGAATGCTTTAAACATGGCAGTCTGTATGCTATAATTTTTTTGTTATGGATAAAAAGACGCTTGTCAGGCTTGAATATCACAAGGTAAAGGAACATCTGGCCGCTCACGCCGGCTCACCCCTTGGCAAAGAACGGGTGATGAAGCTGGAACCGGCAGACGACATGGATACTATTCTCAGGTGGCAGGCCGGGACCAGCGAAGGGCGTGAACTACTCAGGCTGGACCCGGTTGCGGAAATCGGCGGCTGGCGCGATATCAGGCCGCAGCTTCAAAGGGCCGGCCGGGGGGCGCTGCTTGAGCCTGAGGAGCTTGTGGCTGTGGCGGATACCCTTACGGCGGGCCGGGTTATAAAAAAATTCCTGCAGGAAAGGCGGGAGCGCTACCCGATTCTCAGCGAACTGGGGTCTTCCATCGCCTTGTTGCCTGACCTGGAAAGGAAAATCAAGCAGGCCATCCTGCCGGGCGGTGAGGTTGCGGACGGCGCTTCACCCGGGCTGGCGCAAATACGCCGCAAACTGACGAGCGCCCAGGTTCAGATCAAGGAATACCTGGAACATATTATCCGCTCCCCGGGTTACCAGAAGTATTTACAAGAACCGATTGTTACTGTCAGGGAAGGGCGGTACGTGGTGCCTGTAAAAATTGAGTACCGCGGCCAGGTCCCGGGGATCGTTCACGACCAGTCGGCTAGCGGCGCTACCCTTTTTATTGAGCCGATGGCGGTGGTAGAAAAGAATAACGAATTGAGGCGCCTGATCATAGCGGAAAAGCAGGAAATTTTAAAAATCCTAACTGAACTTTCAGCGGAAGTGACAAAAAACGCCGAAGCTCTGAAAATCTCCCTGGATGCCCTGGGGGAGATTGATTTTGTCATGGCAAAGGCCAGGTATAGTCAGGAATTGAATGCCTGGGCCCCCTCTTTTGAAGATGAAGCTAAAATTAATATCCGGCAGGGGAGGCACCCGCTGCTGAAAGGTGAAGTAGTGCCGGTAGACCTCCGGCTGGGCGAAGATTTTGACACGCTTATTATTACCGGGCCGAACACCGGCGGTAAAACAGTTGCTTTGAAAACAGCCGGCATCCTGGTATTGATGGCGCAGTCCGGGCTGCACCTGCCGGCCGGGGAAGGTTCAAAACTGGGGGTATTCCGGCAGGTTTTCGCAGACATCGGTGACGAGCAAAGTATTGAGCAGTCTCTCAGCACATTTTCTTCCCATATGATTAATATTGTTGAGATTGTCGGTAAGGCCAGCCGGGACAGCCTGGTGCTGCTGGATGAACTGGGAGCCGGGACAGATCCTGCCGAAGGGGCGGCCCTGGCTCAGTCAATTTTGGAGAAGCTGCATTCTTCGGGTGTAAAAACCATAGCAACCACTCATTACAGCGAGTTAAAGAACTTTGCTTATCTGCGGGAGCGGGTGGAAAACGCCAGTGTGGAGTTTGACGCCGTCACTCTGAGGCCCACCTACCGCCTGCTAATTGGCCGGCCTGGCCGCAGCAACGCCTTTGAAATAGCGTCAAGACTGGGATTGCCGGGTGAACTGGTGGAGCGGGCCAGGGGTTTTCTGACATCTGAGCAGGTGCAGGTAGATGGTTTGATGCGGAATTTAGAGCGGGTGCAGCAGGAGGCAGAAGCCAGTCGCAAGGAAGCGGTTGAACTGGCTAAAAAAGCCAGAGCGCTAAAAGAGAAATATGAAAAAATGGAGTTTGACCTGGCCCAAAAGAGGGAATCCATCCTGGCAAAAGCAGGGGAAGAAGCGAGGGTTCTGGTTAAGACGGTCAGGTTGGAGGCAGAGTCCGCAATAAAGGAACTGCGGGCAAAGCTGGCTCAAGAAACGGCACGGGTCAGAGAGAGCGCCATTCAGGAAGCAAGAGAAAAGTTTGCAAAGCTACAAAAAAAGGTAAGCAAAGCTGTTCCGGAAAAGGTTATTGACGGACAGGCGCCGGATACCTTGCGGAACGGGGAAGAGGTTTTCCTGCCCAGGTTTAACCAGCGCGGTTTTGTTTTAACCCCGCCGGGTCCCGATGGCGAGGTGCAGGTTCAGGTTGGAGTAGTTAAAATAAGTGTCCCCCTGAAAGAACTGCGGCGGGTCGAGAAAACCGGACCGGCCGGTGGTCAAAGTGAGGTTGCGGGACTGGCCTTAAACAAAGCGCGGGAGATTTCGCCTGAGTTGGACTTGAGAGGTCTGTATGCCGATGACGCTTTGCTTGAGGTTGAAAAGTACCTGGACGATGCTTATTTGGCCGGTCTTACCAAAGTCCGCCTGATTCACGGCAAAGGCACCGGCTCGCTGCGGACGGCGATCCACAAGCACCTTAAAGGTCACCGCCGGGTGAAATCCTTCCGGCTGGGCGAACAGGGCGAAGGCGGGCTGGGAGTAACAGTGGTGGATTTGGCGTAGGTTTAACCGCAAGAAACCGGGTTTAAACCCGGTTTCTTGACTAACCTATACTGTAGGTCCAGTTGTAGCCATTGTTGTTGTCCCAGTTATTGGCAGCATCATGGAAACAGAAAGTAAGCTGTTTATCTTCCATGTTGAGTGTTTTTTTCCAGCCCTCCGCGGTACGCTGCATGCGGTAGTCGTCAACTATTCTCCAATGCATGGGATCTCCAAATCCTGCATGCAGGTAAACTTGATTGGCCCCGCTTTTATTAAGAAGCCCGTTGTAAATAATAGTAACGTCACTGCCGTCCGGGGTAAGCGATTTCACATGAACGCCGCGGGGAACGTCTGACCAGCCATGATAATACACTTTACACACCTCCTTTAAAGCTATATTTACATCCACCCATTATTCTGAACAAATTTAAAATTACTATGAGTGCCTATAATTGCTATTGATGTTAAAATCTTCAGTAAAATCAAAGGCCGGACGGGATTTTTTACGTTTTTAATTGTCCAGAACAGTCCAGAAAAAAAAACCAGTAAAATCAAGGGTTCCAAGGTATTATGTTTGCAAAATGTTTGCAACCGTGCCAGACCCCGCGCGGAGAGGTGCGCGGGGTTTTTTGCGTTGGGAAGGGATGCCGGGGGGTGACCGACTTACGGCTGACACCCTGGAAGAGGCGCAGGCCATCATCGGGGACGGGATGGGGAAGTTTGCTCAGTGATCGGAATGGAATAGTGACCCCCGCAGGCTGTTAGGGCTTGCGGGAGTTTTTGTGTGTTTGGGGGGGGGTGATGGTTTGGGACGTTTGGGAAGAATGAGGCAGGCCCCGCTTCCGCAAGGCGAGCGGGGCTTTTTTGCGTCTATACGGCGGGGCGACGGACATGGCGGTTTCCGGGATTGTCCTGGCCGACCAGGTTAAGAGCCTCGACTGGCAGGCGCGCCGGGCGCAGTTTGCCTGCAAGGCGCCTGCGAAAGTGGTGGCGGATGTTATTATGAAAATCCTGGTGCTTATACGCCGGAAGAGATTAGGCAATTTGGGTAAATAAAAAGAAATTTAAAATAAAAAACTATTGAAAAATAAAAGAGATTGAGTATAATCATAAGTGAACGCACCGCGTGCAAGCGGAGAGGGTGCGAGGCGCAGTAAACTCAAGCGGGCAGCTTTTTCCGGTAGGGATACCCCCGGCAGCAAGACTAGTTTTGCTGCAAGCTTGGATTTAAAAAACCGGACTTTTTATCTCACATTGAACAATACGACAACGCAATACTTATTTTTTCACAAAACGGTCAGCAGTGTGCGGATGGAAATAACCATCCTCTCCGAAATGCGACATCCTGCTGCGCGCTTGTTTACCTCTCCGGCAAGGGGCTATCGGGGGCGATTCGCCTAGCTGACTGAAAAAGAAAGTAGGTTAAAACCTGCAAAGTTAAAGAAGACTTTGCGGGTTTTTGTTTTGTTCAGGAAAAACCTGGTAAAAAATAGATTGCGTTTTTTGTTAGGGATACAGTAGGCCTTATTTCATGCGGGTTTCCGTAACTATATAGACAGATGGGGCAGTAAGGGTAATAAAGTTTCACTCACTATTATCTTCCTCTTCATTTTCCTGTTCTTGTTTTAGTATGCTGGGTTTATTTAAAGGATAAATTGTGCTACCATCACATAGCTTATGAGAACCGCCAATTATTACGCGAGACTCACGTTTATCCCATCTATCATCTATACCATTAAACCTATCTAATAACTCAGATAAATCGGCAATGAACTTAAATAACATACTATCAGGAATAAGTATTGTTACAATTGAATGTCCGTATTGAGTTGGTTTTAATTCTAATACTGGTTTTGTAACTTCTTTTTTATTAAAAATTATTATTTTATTTTTTTCTTCTTTTTCTTCTTTTTCTTCTAATTCTTTCTTTTCTTTTTTTTCTTCTTTTCTAAAACCTCTTGTTTGAAACACTCTCTTTTGCTCGTCTTTTTCTGGTAATAAATCTCCTCCTGATTCAATTAATGTTAAGAAACTGTTATCAGTAAACTCAAAGAAATAACTAGGTTCCTTTATTTTTTTTATATACTCAACATCTTCTGTATTTTCTTCTATGGTTTTAACAAAATCTATATAATCTTCTACAGCTTTTTTAAAGTATCGTAACTTTCGAGCAAAATTAGGAGTATCGTTGCTGTAGAAACGGTTAGGTAGTGCATCTAAAAAAAACAACCCAAAATCAGGGTTATTATCAAAATCAAGCATATCAATACATTGTGCATATAACTCCCTTAGTTCGTTATCTTCAAAAAAAGCCCTGATGCTGACTTGCGTAATATTATCTATATCTACATCATCCTCGACAAAAATTTTAAACCAACCCGTAATAGCAAATATATAACTATATTGTAAATTTAATCCATCGCAAATAGAATCAAGCGTGGGTGGTTGGGGAATAGCAGTATCCCCTCGCACTATTTTTGCAAAGTGAGAAAAACTAACTGGAATTCTGGTAGAAGCCTTCCGAATAGACAACCCCCGTTTTTTTAGAACATCTGAAATAATTTGACTTAACATTGACCGGCGCTCGTAATCTGACAATTCCTGGTTCCAGATAGGGAAGTATTTGTTTAGAAAATCAATTCTTTCAGTATTCTTTTTCAATTTTACTCACTCCTACTCCACTGTGTTAAGGTACATATCATAAGTATATCATACTTATGACTTTTTAAAACATAAGTCCAATAATAAATGCGAAAATTTTAATAAATTTTTTTCATAATGTGTCTTGAAATTATCACACATGTATGATATTTTATAAATAAGAAGGGCGGCAACGCCAGCAGCAACGACACCGGCCCGGTAGGGCACGGTTGTAAAAAAGGAGGGATAAAAACCGGCAACCTGGGTCCACGAAGAAATAAAAAATTCACCCGTCCACATTCGTCCCCCGGGGGAACCCAGAACGGCGGCCACGGACGGCGGCCTGGCTATCCTATCCAGGGGCGAGTGGAGCGGATAAACGCAAAAGACACNGCACGGCTAAGGTTTGCCGCGATCATGCGACGAAGATAACATCTATTATCACCGGCTTCGCCCGGTTAGCGCGAGCGGAAGTAGTAGATAAATAGACCACACAATTAGATCGAGCGGCCTGACAAGGCCACCACCACCCGCCTAATACTAGGCGGTACGGCCAACGCCGCAGACGGGAAACGTCAGTTATAGTGATTACCAGGTTCGGCCTCCGTGGGGGCAAGGATTTGGGGAGCACTAGTAACGGAAACAGATCGGAAGTGGCGGAAAAACCCGGCGTACATAGCGGTTGAGGGAAACGGGGGTGCGAGAGGCGATTTTTTTTGGATAACATATCCGGTCCAAAACGCAGCGCCTCCACGCGGCGGACCGGGGGCTGCCGCATTGAATGCGGCAGGCGAAGCTGCGTCAATGCAAAAAAAGAGAGGAGTATGTATATATATGTTTGGCGGAATACCCAAAACTACTAGAGATTTGCTAGCTTTGGTAAAAGACTGGCATAGTAACTACACAGGACACAGGCGTGATCAGGAATTGTTACAGAGAGACATCATACGCCGGGTACACGCCGCAGGGGGCTATGATCTAGTAGGTACTTTCGCTAAACTGGTTGGAATTCCCAGGAAACGCGCTATAGTGATAGCGCGCCAGGAGCGGGCACGAAACAAAAAAGCACCGGAAGCTGAGGCTGCGGCTTTAGCCCAGGAGGTATGCGCCGGGCGTGGCGAAGTGAAATTCCGGCGAAGCGACACCTCGGCAAAAACCCGGGCGAAAAAGGCGCGGCGGCTGGAAATTTTCGACCCGGCGATGTGATGCTGCCGGTTTTTACCTCGGACGAAAGTTTATTTCCAAATCCATATCCAGTGCTTCTGAAATTTTTTTTATAAATCTTAGGCTTGGATTGGTCTTGCCACTCTCAAACCTTGCGATAGCCGTTTGTTTAGTCCCAATTTTCCTTGCCAGCATTTCTTGGGTAAGACCCTTTTTAATACGGTTCTCGATAACTGCCTTTAAAAGGCGGTATTCGACATCTAAATCGTTATATTCCTTCTTAACTTCCGGATCTCTCAGGAGATCTTCTTTCACTTCGCGCCAATTCATTCTTTTTGCCCCTTTCTCTGCAAGTAATCCTTTGTTCTGTTTACCCCAATTTCCAGTTCTTTTTTGGGTGTTTTCTCGCTTTTCTTTAAAAAACCGTGGACCAAAACCAGCTTATTTTGATCTTTAGAGAATAGTATACGGTGCGCCTGGCCTCCAAACGGAATTCGTAGTTCATATAGGCTGACGGCGCTGTCCAACATCCTGACGTGAGGCATACCAATAGCAGGGCCGTACTGCTCAAGAAGGTCTAAGGCCCGCGTCGCCTTTGCCTTGGTTTTAGGGTCAAGGTTTTTCAGGTATTCCAATACAGGAAGTTTTCCTGATGGCAGTTTGTAAAATATTATCTCCCACATATTTAAATTGTATAACATATATGTTATATCGTCAATATAGGCTTCAAGGCCGCCCTGCCTACTGGGCGACAAAAATCACGGAAAGGACGGTGTGAAATATGTCGCTCTGTACTTTGCCCGCTCCGGCGGGCTACTAAAGGAGGATGGGTGTGGATAAACATATTTTTATCGAGCGCAATTTTTCACGAGAGGTAGGACTATTTAGTCCACCTCGAAAAGAGGTGAAGCAAGCTATATTAAAGGAGTGGGTCGTAGATCAGGAGACAAATATCGCCAGAGAGATAGATGTTGAAGTAGCTGGATACCGGGACGGACAGCGGGTGGTGTATATTCCCACGGAGTTTGTTTATATTTTTTCGAACCTTCCCCATGCCCGGCTTGCCCTGGCAGCCCTGACCACGTTATACCTCCGTCTCCGTGACCAAAAACAGAAGGACGGTAAAAACAAAGCAGGGATAAAAACCACACTGGGCGAACTATGTCGGACGGTCGGACTTACGCCCAACGGGCCGCGCCGGATGCAAATGAAGGAAGCTCTAATAATCTTACACCAGGTACGTTACCGGGGCTTGACCTTCTTTAATCAGGAAGTGCTAAGTAAACACGGCAAACAAGCTAAGATTGAGGGCAAGCACGAAGTTATGACTGTCCTTGTACCCCATCTGGAGTTTTTAGACGCAGTGGTAGACGGCCACCGCCGGGATACCACGGTCGTCGCCCACCTCTGTCCGGCGCTAACCCAGGCGCTGGACCTGGACGCTGCGAACAAAACGCGGGTTCCCGTTGCAGCGCTCCAGGCCACTTACGGCAACACATAAGCCACCAGAGCTATGCAAAACGTGCTTTTCTGGCTTTCGGCGGTGACGCCGGAGAAGCCGGGGACGCCGCTGCGGCCTAAGATTGACACATTAATCGACGTGATGAGAGCTGAGGATAAGAAACGCAGTAAAAAGATCAAGCGATTAGAGCATATTTTAAGCGATCTGCAAAAAATGGACGTTATTACCTGGTGGAAATTCAATGGTGATCATTGCGTAATAATGAAGAAGCGCGATCATGAAATTGCTTCAAAAGAGAAAAAGGCGCTTCCAAATTCTTAATAGGAACCGGACTAGTACCCAATAGGAACTTTTGCGTCCCGGAAGCCTTGCGGCTGTAAGGCTCCGGGGCCTCCTAAATACTTTAAAGACTTTAAAGTCTTTAAATATGCGACCACTTTACTTTTAGGGTAAAGTGGTCGCATATAATATTTATAAGATTTTTCTATACCAAAACACCCCCATATATACAGCCCGGCCCAGTGCCGGGCGCTTTTCTTTTATAGAGAGATTTTTTGGGGGTGTTTACAACTTTATGTCAATTATTGCCACACAGCTGGTTAATGCGGACCTGGAAGCCCGCGTCCTCCGCTCCCTGGCCGCCGCCGGCCCGGAAAAATTCTTCGAACTGGTGGACCTGCTACCACCAGCCGCTTTCCCGGCGCACCAGGAAGCCTACCAGGCCCTGGCCGACGCCTTCAGCACCGACCAGCCAGCGCCAGCCATGCCGGAAACCGAAATCCCGCCCGGTTTTAACCTGGAAAGCGCCGCGACGGAACTGGCCGAGTTGGCCCGGAAGCGCCTGGTGGCCGAAGCGATGGCGGCGGCGTGGGCCGCCATCCCTGCGAAGCCCGCCGCTGAAGTAATTGCCGAGCTCCAAGAAGCGGTGGCGCGGGCCGAATCGGTGGTGCGGGAACTTTCCACTGGCGGCGTCACGTTTGCCGCCGATATTTCCAGCGATGTCCTGCATTGGGTGCAGGAATTCCGGACAGCACGGGAGGCAACGGGCCGGGCGGTTATACACCCGCCCACGGGGATGCCCAGTCTTGACCGGATGGTGTCCGGCGTGGCCCCCGGCCTTTGGGCGCTCCTGGGCACGCCCGGAGCCGTGAAAACATTTTTCGCCATACACCTCGCCGTTCAGTTTTTGCGCCAACCGGATGCGGCGGTGCTGTACGTGAGTTACGAGGAACCGGTGAATCGCCTGATACTAAAGGCGTGGTGCAACTTCGCCGGTATAAAGTGGGACGACTACACTGCCGGGTACGGCGATCTGGCGGCCCTGCAAAAAGCCGCCAGAGACTTCGCCCCCCTGGGCCAGCGCCTGGCTGTCCTTGAAGGCAATCAAAACACCACCACAGCGCACATCCGTGCGAAGGCGGCGGCGGTGAAAGCTCGGACGAAAGCGAAGCACCTAATGGTGGTGGTAGATTACATCCAATTAATGGCAAACACCGCTGCCGGGAACGTCTCAGATCGGGCGTATCAGGACGCCGTGCGGCACCGGGTAGGCGCCGTGGTGGCCGGGCTCCGGGAAATAGCTAACCGGCTGGACGCGACGGTGATAGCTGTTTCGGCTATGAACCGGGCCGGCTACAAAGATACAGGCACCCTGTCGGCAGCAAGAGAATCGTCGGACATAGAGTATTCGGCGGATGTTTTTCTGCGGCTTCATAGTGCGGACCAGGACGTGCCGCCCGGTGCGAACAGGCCGGTGGAGTTGCATGTTCTAAAAAATAGAAACACCGGCCAGACCGGTATGATCCCGCTGGTGATGCTTGTGTCGCAGTCCAGGTTTGGGGAAGTCGCTGCCGGGGGTGCCGGAGAAGATTGTCCGTTTTGAGCCTGGTTTGCTCCGGTTTTTGTTTTTACAGGGAGTGAAAAGAAAAAATGCTTGACGCGGCACTTTCCTACGCTGCCCTCGGTTGGTCGGTCATCCCGCTCCAGCCGCGCGGCAAGCGCCCGCTACTGCCGTCCTGGGCGGAGTATCAGACTAGGCGGGCGACGGAAGAGGAAGTCCGTGAATGGTTCACCCGCTGGCCTGATGCGAACCTGGGCATTGTGACCGGCGCTGTGAGTGGCCTGGTCGTCCTCGATCTGGACGGCCCGGAAGCCGTGCAGGCCGTCCGAGAGCGCGGCGGCCTGCCACCTGCACCGTGCGTGGTCACCGGCAAAGGGTATCACTATTACCTGTCCCACCCCGGCCAGTCGGTGCAGAACGCCGCCAGCCTGGCCGGGATAAAGGGCTTCGACGTTCGCGGTGATGGCGGCTACGTAGTTGCCCCGCCGAGCATTCATCATTCCGGGCGATTTTACCGTTGGGCCAAATGGCGCAGCACGGATGATGTTGTGCTTGCGCCCTATCCGGAGTGGCTGTTGGAGATGCTGGCGAACCGGGGCCAGGGGGCGATCATCTCCAGCCAGACCGATCCCGGCTGGGTGGAATCGCTTCTCCGGGGTGTCCACGAAGGCCAGCGGGACGACGCGGCAACCCGATTGGCCGGTCATTTTTTGGGGAAGGACCTGCCGGAAAGCGAAGTCCTGGTCCTCCTACTAGCCTGGAACCAGCGGAACACCCCGCCCCTGCCGGATCGAGAAATTGAGAAGTGTGTCCGATCCGTGGTTTCCAGAGAATCCAGGAAGCCAGCCCGGCCCAGGGCGCAGGTCAAGCCTAATTTCCGCTTGGACGGCCCAGTTTATGCGCCGGAAGGTTGGCGCACCTTGACCATATGCCGGGACTGGCAGGAAGCCCGGAAGTTGGCTGCTCAGGGCAACGCCGTGGCGGTAGCCAGGAAGGACGGGAGCCTGCCGCCGGAAGTCCCCGACTACTGGCGGGTGCGCAGGATGTGAAAACTGCCGGGTTTTCGGCTGATGAGGCCCGGCGGCTGGCATGGGAGCTGTACCCGCTCCGCCTGATCAGCCAGGCGGCCACGGAGGGTACGGCGGCCCTGAAGCCGGAACCTATGCCTGACCAGAATCCAGGCCCTCAGCCTGAGTCGGAAACAGATCCACCACCGGAACCGACTCGACGCAACGACACCACTCAGTCCTGCACAGGCCCCGGCCCTGGCGCGTGCTGGCGGTGCGACCTGTACCCTTGGCTTAGCGGGTGCGGGCCGAGGGTGCGAGCGAGGCGTTGAAAGCCCGGCGTTAGGCCGGGCTCAGTTGTTTAAATAAAAAACATTTATCGAAAGGAGGATAATTATTTATGACATCCAACCAACTTTTCTCTTTGGCGGCCTTACGCACAGGCCGCGACCCGTCCGAAGTCCGCGAAATCTTCTCAGCTATCGCCGGGATCATTCACGAAAAAATTCAGGCTGGCGAACATGTCCAGGCCCGGCCCCTGGCCGTGTTTTACCCAGCCCGGCAGGCAGGGCCAGGCAGGCCCCGGGTGTTCGACGCCAGGCCCATCCAGGGTTGGAGAAAGGAGGTGAAAATGTCGTGAAAAAACTAGAGCTGGTACGCCTCTTGGCAGCCCAGGCCGGAGTGACCCAGGGCCAGGCGAAGGCCGTGCTGTCGGCCCTGCCCGGCGTGGTGCTGTCCCTGGCCCAGGCCGGTCACATGGTACGCCTGGCCGGCCTGGGCACGTTCCGGCTGGCCCAGCGCCCGGCCCGGNNNGCCCGGAACCCNCAGACNGGCGANCCNGTGCTGGTGCCGGAGCGCCGGGTGCTNACGTTTAGGNCNGAAAAAAGATACCGGAAGGGGGTTTGAGTTATGAGTGAAAAAGTAGTGTCAATTTTCACACCGAAAGAAGCCAAATTACGGCAGAAAGCGGAAAGGGTGAACATGGAGGACGCCCTAAAAATTATGTTCGACGATTTTTCAAATAAGCTCCAAAACATGATCCTTCCTGCTCGCCGCCAGACCCGCCGGGTTGTCTACGCCGCTAACCACGCCGCCGAGTGGCAGGCGCAGGGCGCTGAACTCCAGGCCCTGCGGGAGGCATCTGGTGTCACCCGGAGCGCCCTGGCGAAGAGCCTGGGGGTGTCGGGGGCCAGGATTGCCCGGCTGGAGCGTGGGGAGCCGGTCAGGGACGCCAGGTTGCTCCGGGCGGCGATAATTTTATTCTTAGAAAGGAAAGGAGGTGAGTTAATTAATTAACAAAGCGCCACGAAACTATCTTGACGCCTCTGTTGCCCGGCTGGCAGGGGCGTTATTGTTGCCGGGGATAACTAAAATTACCAAAAGGAGGAAATTTATTATGTTGAGGAAGTTTGCGGTTTTAGCGGTTTTGGGAATTTTAGCGTTGACGATGGCGGTGCCTGCGTTTGCAGCAGAAGAGGGTGCTGGGTGGACCCCTGCTTTGGCGAATGTCATCTACCAGACGGTTAACCCTGAGTATGCCGCAAAACTGGTTGTAGTTAACTGGTCAAAGGTTCCTGTCGATTTTTGGTGCGATGACGAAGAAACAGCGAAGCAATTTCAATACGATTCCTTTACCTTATACTTGCCTTTGGCGCTCAATATGGATACGGGCGAGGCGTATGCAGTGCTGCCGCGCACGATAGGCGGGAGAGCGAAGGAAGGCTTGGGACCCGAAGTATATGTCGGATACCGTCTCCCTAGTGGAGCAGTGGTTAGTATGGACAAACTACTTGTACCTTTAGTCGATGTTGCTAAAGATAAATATGTCTATGTTAAGTGCATGAAAAATTTTGGAAATCATGAATTAGAAAGCGAGCAAATAAACTAAGCCCGGCTCACGCCGGGTTTTCTTTTTTATAGGGACTAAAAACCGAAAGGAGGTGCGCTGTTTTGAATGTACCGCAGAAAAATCGCCCTCATAGTGCGGAAATTAACGAGTTCTACAATAAAGTTTTAAATCGAGTAGTTTCTTTAAGTCCGAGTGAAGCCAAAGCCCTTCTAAGAAGGGCTGAAGCATATTTCAGAGACGAGCTTGAGGGTGAAGCCCTTGAAGTCGGCTTATTGCTTCTCGAAACTATTAAAAAAGATTATAAATGGTATGTCGAAGCAGGCTAAATGGGGTGGTACTTGGCGGGCAGCGGAAAATTTTTCTTGTACAGTTATGCGGAAATGGTAGAATAATGTTGGGAATACCGGGCTGAGGGCGGGCCTCACCTACCGGGGGAAATCATCCGAAGGGAGGTGGGGAAGGTAAAAACATCGGACGTTTTGCAGCTTATCATCGCCCTACTCCTCGGGCTAACCCTCGTGGTGTCTATAGTCAACCTGGCGGTAAGATAGCGATACCCGGGTTGTAGCCAGCAACCCGGGTATCCTTCAAGCTCCTCGGTATGTGAGGCACCAGCGCCGTCCCTCAGTCAGTGTTCCCATTTATCGAAGGGGGGATAACTTTTAGCTTAATAATATATCCGGTTTGCGGCGTTGTCAAGTTTGGAGACGTGTTCGTTCGTGTGTGAGACAATAACCAGTATTAAGGAGGATTGGTCTGATGAAAATTAAAGTGTTTTTCCTTTCAGCGATTTTTGCTTTAATGGCCGCCATACCCGCGGCGGCGTCCATAACCCTGTTGTAACTGATAAAATAGAATCAACAGATTTCAACAAATAAGAATGAACACTATATACCAGAATCCTCCTTTTCGGCTATGATGGAGCTGGAAATTATTAAACCATTTCATCATAGTCAGGAGGAAATAATGAACAGTAAAGAAAGGTGGAAGATGTACTACGAGATTCAGTCACTAAAAGAAATGGGCCTGAAAGTGTCACAGATTGCCAGGAGATTGGGTGTTTGCCGGAACACAGTCTATGCATACCTTGATGCTGCACCAGAAGACGTGGAAAAGATAAACAGAGACAGACAAACACGCCATAAGAAGCTGGATATTTATCAAATGGAAATATTGGATTGGCTAAAAAAATACCCTGATTTATCGGCAGCCCAGGTACTGGACTGGCTTATGGAGAAATACTCCATCACGAATATTTGCGAAGGTACTGTTAGAAATTATGTTCGATGGCTGAGAGAGGAGTACAATGTCCTAAAGATTATATACAAGAGGCAATACGAAGCAGTCATAGACCCGCCCATGGGCTATCAAGCTCAGGTGGACTTCGGAGAAACAAAGTTACTGGACGCAAACAGGCAACCCGTCAAACTATGGTTTATCGGCTTTGTCCTCGCCCACTCCCGTTACAAATATGTAGAATGGTTGGCCCGTCCATTCACCACCCGGGACGTAATTCAGGCGCATGAAAACGCCTTCGAATATTATGGGGGGGATGCCAAAAGAGATTGTCTATGACCAGGACCATCTGATTCTGGTCAGTGAAAACCACGGAGATCTAATCTTGACCCAAGAATTTGCCCAATACCTGACAAAACGCAGCTTCAGGATTTATATGTGCCGCAAGCAAGATCCCGAAACAAAAGGCCGAATTGAAAATGTTGTCGGTTTTGTAAAAAAGAATTTCGCCCGCAACCGTGTTTTTTACCACATTGACAAACTTAATGAAGAATGCCGCTCATGGCTTGACCGCACCGGCAATGGGAAAATACACAACACCACAAAGAAAATACCGGCGCAAGTGTTTAACGAAGAACGCAAACACCTGACGCCGGTAACAGAGAAAATCGAACAACAAAAAATACCCGTTACCGGCAGTATATCAGTTTCAGTGAGAAAGAACAATACCGTTTCCTATAATGGCAATCGGTATAGCGTGCCTCTGGGCACCTATAAAGATCCTAAATGCCTTGTCTACCTTGACCTGTCTGAAGAAGGAACACTAAAAATCATTGACCCGCAAACTGGTGAGGTTATCACCTGCCATCCCATCTGCCGGGATAAAGGAAAACTGGTGAAAAATAATGATCATGGACGTGACAAGAGCCAGAAAATACAAGAGCTAATTAACCAGGTAATTGAAGAATTCATGACCTGCCGGAGATCCAGCCCTTTCTAGAGGGTATACGTGCTGCCAGGCCGCGGTATATCCGGGACCAGTTGCAGCTTATACAAAACACGATCCGGGGTATAGAAAAGTTAGTAATTGAAAAAGCGTTATGCTATTGCCTGAGAAATAAACTTTATAGCGCCAGTGATTTTGGTGATGCGGTGCGCTACTTCCGTTACATTGACCAAAGTGCCACGCATGAGATTGAGCCGTTTTCTTCGGCGGAAATCAAAACCATTGACCCGGCAAATAGCTGCAAACTAAAAATTAAACCAATGGTACGGGATTTGAACGCTTATAAATTTTCACTGACAGGAGGAGTTTGATGGAATCCGACTTATCAATAATTAAACAACATATGACTACGTTGAACATACCTGCGGCCGCCGGCATTTTGGATGAACTGTTGCTTGAGGCCCAAAGCAAGGACTTCACCCATCAGGAGTTTCTCTACCAGCTTGTGTCTCATGAGATCACCGCCCGGGAAAAGCGTCGTTTGGAAAAACAGCTTAAATGGGCAGCATTCCCGGAGTACAAGACACTGGAGACATTTGATATCAGCGAACAAAAATCATTGAGTCGAAAACAGCTAAATCAGCTCAAGGAACTTCACTGGCTGGAGCAGGCCTACAATCTAGTGCTGCTTGGCCCCCCAGGAGTCGGGAAGTCGCATATGGCTACCGGGTTGGGCATTGAGGCTGTTAGACGCGGCTACAAGGTCCATTTTACCAGTATGGATGAACTGGTGAGACTGCTCAAAACCCAGGAAATTACCCGCTCATCCAGAGCCAGGCTGAAGCGGCTGACCACCTCTGATCTGGTTATTATTGATGATTTAATGTTTATGGCCATTGACCGCCATGAAGCCAATCTGTTTTTTCAGTTGATTAACAAATTCTACGGTCAGACCTCCCTCATCATTACTTCCAACAAGGGACCGGAAGAATGGGGAGAAATCCTGGGTGATGCGGCTATCACCACAGCTATACTGGACCGTATTCTTCACAAAAGCGAAGTTCTGGCCTTAAATGGAGACAGTTACCGGCTTAAGCACAGGCAAACCATATTCGGAAACAGAGGTTTACAATAATTAAAGATAACCAGGTCAGAGAACTGGTTTATTACTTGTCAGAAATCACACTACATCCATCCACACCAGTATAATTGCAGACCTTTTACAACTCCCTGTGGAAGTAATAGAGAATGAGATTCTACCAGATGGTCAGGGAAAAATTTTACAGCACATCTATGAAACTCACTGCTGCCAGTGTGTGCATGTAATGACATCCTTACATCTCTTCTGTGGCCAACCGGCCATGAGCTGCCAAAATGTGTATCCCACTACCATATTAATCAATTTAGCTGTAGTGGGATACAGTCCTGGACGGTGAAATGATGTTCATTAGATTAAAATATGGTATTAATAGAAAGACTGGTTATTATCAGCTTGAAGAGCGCTGCAGGAAGTACGGAAGAGTAAAGTACAGGCACATCGCCTATCTGGGAGCCAGGCCAGCTGAAAAACTACAGAGTTTTATCGATAGCGGACGGTTCACTGAAGAGGAAGTTTCCAATATAAGCTATAAGACGGAAGATTTCTCTTTAGAAGGTCGTGTACTTAAAGTATTCCTTAGCAACCTTCGTAAAAAACAGGACTCACAATCATTTACATAGCTCAGGCGATTAAAAAACTAAACACGGAACCAATAATCCATTTATGGTAATTTCTAGGTGTTAAAAATTATTTATCGAAATTTGTTCATTTCTACTTGACGGTCACACCGCAGAAAGAACGAGAGAAAAAACGGGTTATTTTGAGGCGATGATATATTTATGGGTTTCTTTTAACGCTTGGCTCATGTACGCCGTTAATGACAGCGTGAGCAAGGGAAATGAGCTAACGGACGCCTTTTTGGTAGAAGCAGCCGAACATGATAAAATATTAAAGGACAAGTTTGAGAAATTAAAGAAAGAAAACTCAGATTTTATTAAGATTGTTAATGAATTTTCCTGTTTATGGCCTGTTTTTCAGGCAAAGGAACTTTTTAGGAGAAATATTGATGGATGGCGGTTATACCAAAGCGATGAGACAAGGAAAGATTTTATCAAAAGATGTTTGTCTGCCGGTATTAGCCCCAAATATTACTCACACAGGTGTTATTTTGAGCATAACGAAAAACCTTCGGCTGATTGGCCGCATACAATTTCGGCAATTTACCAGGTTCGATGTAACCTGTTTCACGGGGGGAAGAATTTTATAAACAGCGACGACGCAAATTTTGTACGCCATGCATTTTTGATACTCTGGCATGTGTGGGGAAAAGACATGCTTCAAAATTATCGCCCCAGTCTAAAAAGACACAATATCACCAATTAAGGAACTTAGACTAACTCCTGAGGAGCAGGAAATGTTGTATGATTTAGCGGGCAGGGAACGGGTAGAAGTATCTCCAGACTTAACGGAGCATAGACTCTGAGGTTGCCCATTATGTAAGAATGGCTCCACCGTAAAGCCAATGGGAGCAGGGTACAACGATTGATGACTGGAAAAAGAATTAGATAACGAAACCCTGCGGGATATTGCCAGCGAACTTGACGATAAGGTGCGTAAGAACGCCACTATTAACTGGACTGTGAAGGAAAGCGTGCGGGCAAGGCTGATGGTGCTGGTGCGGCGGACGTTGAATAAGTACAGCTATCCGCCGGACAAGCAGCAGGCCGTGGAAAATGGCATGAAGCAAAAGTGAGAAATTATAAGCAGGCTTTGGCAAGACTTGATGAAGCATTAACCGTATAGCCGTAGTTGAACAAATAAAGTCAGAACAACAGGTGATAAAAATGATATTTGTCAGGAATACGCCGAACAATGCAGGAGTGGCCATACATGGCGACTACATGGATTTTGAAAACCTGTACAATGCATTGCATACTATCGTAGGAAACGAGGATGAATTCGTTGAGTGTGACGCTGCCCGTATAAGGGTTTTAGGTGTTTGTTACGATATTCGCCACGCCTTGATGGGTGACCGGGAGATTGAATTTGTGGATAATAGCATGGATGAAAAAAAGAAACGGCGCATGTCGGTGATAGCTCCGGATAAGAACGTCTATCTGAAAATACACGTTTTATGGCCCGAGATGCTGTTTGTCACCATGGCGTTGAATGAATTTCTGGAGTTGTATGCCAAAAAACTGGCAAAAACAAGATACAGCAGCGACATATTTACTGCAAATAAGGTTATTTGGGACAATTCCATAGCGCAAGTACGTATGTTGCAAGCCGCTGTGGCCGAATGCCTGAAGCAAACCGTATCAGATAATATTTTTGCAAGAATATTGAACATATTGAATGGCAAATTTGTTTATATAGACAGATATATTACCCAGTACCTGGATATCCTCAATGAACGATTTATAAAAATGAACAAGGAAAAGAGACTGAAGAATTTATCAACCATTGCCAAGCGTATTGCAGAACGCGGGCAGGAATATCGCGATTTAGAATTTCAATTGCGAGAAGATGCCAGGAAATATAACTATGGCGTGGACGATTTAAGACTGGATTTGGATTTTCCAGAAGATATTGAGTGGTAAAAAAACAGTGAAGCGATTTTCCGGAGTATATCATGGGTTCCGAGGTCGCCCCTTGCGTTAGAACGGCCCTCCGTAAAGCCAAGGGGAGCGGGGCAACGGTTGATGACTGGAAACGCATCATCGAGGAATTTGATTATGCAGTGTAAAACTTAAATTGTCCTCAGGGCGAGTAATCTCGGAAACAGTTAAAAAACACTAGGTAACTCTTTAGTCCCCTAACCAGATTGGACAAGTAGTCTTAAATCTGATAAATTCAAACGGGGGATAAAATTGACCAGAAAACAGTACTCTCCAGAGCAAAAATTACAAATTATTAAAGAAGCCATTGAAACCGGCAATGCCTCCATTGTCGCCAGAAGACACGATATCTCCGCCAGTCTGGTTGGTAAATGGGTTAGACAATACAAAAGAAGGGAAACCAGTGTTTCTCAGGGGGGAAAACAGCGCAAAACCCACAGTAACTGCCCAGTTACCATTGAAGAACATAAGAAAATGATCTCTGAAACGAAAAACTTAAAAAGCTCCTCGGCGAAAAAGAGCTTGAAATAGAAATACTCAGGGATTTGACTAAAAAAAACAAACCCAAACTTGCCGATAAAATAGAAATTGCAAAAAAGTGGATATCCAGAGGATATAAAGTATCGCTTGTTTTAAAAATTATTGGAATAAACCGTTCGACTTATTACTACAACCTGTACCACAGCAATAGAAAACGCTCCGGGCAGGTGGCCAGCCCAACTCTCACTATACATTAACCAGGGACGGCAACATTGTCAGCAATGAATAGGTTAAGGATACCGTTCAAGGCGCCTAATAAAAATGCCCATATAGAGTCATTTCACGCTATTTTAGAGGAGGAATGCCTATTGCGCCACGAATTTGAAAGTTATGACGAAGCATATAAAGCAGTGGATAAGTTTATGCAGTTCTACAATAAGGTTCGTATCCATTCCGGCATTAAATTCTTTTCTCCAGTGGAATGTTATCAATTACTGAGAGAAAACCGGTTGGAGCTCAAACCTGTCAGGGTATAACTTTATTCATTAATGAAGTTTGCGTCATGTCCACGGAGCCGCCCCGCCGGCAATAAGTGGTGACAACATGCGGGGTGGATGTCAAGGCCACCGCCCCTGCTCTGGAACAAAAGATCGAAATTCTATGAAAACCTTATAAACTAAGACTAATTGTTCAAAATTAAGGGGTCAAGCCGCTTTGGAACGGTGTGGCCAGGGAAGTACAAATAATCACGGTGGAGGATCAGAAAAACCAGCGCGGTGAATCAATCGGAGGAGGATTTTATGTCCGCCGTTATTCCTGATTTTAAGCCTGCTCATCAATTTGTCCCAGGTGTCCTCCTCTTCCCGGAAAATGGGCCGCATCACCAGTGAATCAAGGTTGTCTGGTTTTATCCTGTTTCTGTCCATAGAGTCAATTATAAATTAATCTTCGAGAAAAAAATCAGACATATTCTGTAAATTGTATTGTGTTTTGATTATTTATGACTTTGACGTTTCTCTGTATTCACGATAATATCCGACATATTATTCAAGAAATAAATTTTGTTCTGTGATAAGATGTCCCCAAGGGGGTATGCATTATGAAAGAAAAAATATGTTTTAAATGTGGTGGTGGTTTTTTAGATGATAGCTATGTGGTTGAGATTGAAGGTGGATATTTGCATAAGACTTGCGCAGAAATAAACTTGAATAAGGATGTTTGTTTAAAATGTGGTGGCAATTTAGAATATGGTTATTTAATTAAAACAGAAGATGGTTACTTACATAGGGATTGCCAAAATATTAATACTGATAATATAAATACTGTTCCATATTATAAATCTTCTGCAGTCAAAAGTTCTTCTGCAATTAAAATTCTTCGAGTAATTGCAATTCTTAATTTAATTTTTGGGATAATTGGTGCTTTGTCAATTTGGTTAACTATGAGTACAACTGGACGTTTTGGTGTTATTCTTGGTTTTGTGTCACTTTATGAAGGTGTTTTTGGTTGGGCCTTACTTGTAGCAATTGTAAATATCGCTGATAACGTTATTGAAATAAGAAGAATAATTTCAAGGTAAAGATAAGGGGGTATTACCTTGAAATATCCATCATGTAATAAAGTAGTCTTAATTTCAATATTACTATTGTTGGTTTTATTGTTTGGCTGTGGGAAAAATTATAATGCAACTCAAAAAGGATCTATAGAGACTATTAAAAATGAAGTAAAAATTATAAGTGATGAAAGGATCAATGAGTTATATCCTGGTTGGATTTTACTAAGGAAGGAAGCTATAAATTTAAATGGAGATAATTATGGGATAATAGGTTTGGCTAGAACTAAGAATCAATTTACTGCAAATGTTAGATTATGTATCCTCAAATTAATTGATAATCAATGGTTAGAAGTTTGGCGTATTCCTTTAGATTTAGAATCTGAATCCTTTGGTGAAAATAGGTTAAGAGAGAAACCAGATAATAATTTAAAAGATTTATTGATAGTAGATGATAATAATTCTGCACTGGTTGTAGCTAATGTTTTAGTTGGGGGAAATCATGGTACAACTCAAGTCTTAGCTTTTACAATTAACCAAATTCGTAATGAATATGCGTTAAAATTATTTGATAGTAGCGGACTAATGAAAATAAATAAAGATGGAAAATATATATTAATTGAAGGACAGGGTAAATATGGAATTCACAAAGTATATTTAGAAAATGGAGAATTTAAGGAAGATATCATTAACCGTAGTAATACTAATTCCTCTGAATCTATAAATGCAAGTTTCGTTTTGTCTGATAATGGCAATTTAATTTTTCCTTCCGAATCATCTAATATGACAATGCAAGTTGGTCAAACAATCGCATTTATTCCAGCTAATGCAAAAACAAAACAGGCATTTGACAATGGGGAAATAGAAATATACACAGATGCATGGAATGAACCGCCGTTAACTATTTGTGAAGCAAATAAAATTAGCTCCGGTAATTCCTATACTTTTGATAAAGCTGGAACAGTTCATTTTCTTTTAGTATCAACAAAGAATAAACATTATATAAACAATGGAAATATTCAACCAACATTTACTGTATTAGTTAAGCCGTAAGAATGGATCTGTCAATTAGAATTATTATAATATTAATTGGTAATTGACAAGAAAACCACTCCTATTTGGGGAATGGTTCTCTTTTTTTATATCAATACTCTCGTATAATGGTTTTAGAGCCACTGGACAGCCAAAATTCCAGTTAGGGAACTATATGGATGGACAGTGGCAGGGAACCGGTTCCCTTAAATTACGGGTACCGGGGCCAACGAATTCAATACCGGAATCCACAGCAGGTACAGTAACGGTACCGGTCATTCGCGCGAATCAAAGGCCGGCAGCAGTCGGAGCGAAGTCTTTACCCTTGACAGATGGTAATTATACCTTGTTGTTACAGGGTCAGGCATGCCTGGCCCCTGCCTCCCCGGCGAGGGCGGGGTCTGGGGGTAGCGCCCCCAAATAATCAGAATCGCAGCCTTATAGCGAGAGTCGTAGTTTTATGTGTCTATTTTATCGGGGACGGCCCAGTGACAGGTGCTACACCATCTGTAGTCAGAACAGAGACCGGGAAGTTCAAAAGGGACCTCAATCTTTGCCCAAAGCCGAATCTTCTTCGAGGGAAAAGCCCCTGAAACCGCCAAAGAAAGGATTGAAAGGAACTTCGAATAGGGGGTTGAAGAATGCGGACCCGCCAAAAAAATTCCCCGGAGACCCGTTGCAAAAATGCATTCACCATCCTCCTCTCCTTTGGAATAAGATTGTTTCAATGTAAGCCTGACCCGATAATTACCCTATATTATATGTTCCTGTTCTGGATATCAGGGATGTTATCGGGCGGTGAACTTTGCCTCCGTGACGGCCGTGAGTTTTGAGTTATTTGCCGGTATCCTAAGCGGCTGAATGCCGTTTCTAAGGATTGGGAAGTTTCAATCACTGGTGCAAACAGATCACCGACTTCCTGCAATCGCGGCATGATAGTGCGGATGGTGAAGTTCTTCGGATCGCTACCTGGGACCTCATGCCACTGAAGTGGGGTAGATACCGGGGCTTGATCAAGAGGCCGTACACTATAAGGGGCGCAGAGTGTTTTTCCCCGAATATTTTGCAGATAGTCCACATAAACTCGACCGGCTCGCTTTTTGACCTGTCGGACGATGGTGGCTTTCTCGGGAATGAGCTCGACAACGATTTCGGCGATGCGTTGGGTTAACCAACGGATTTCTTCGTAGGTGTACTCCGGTCTTACAGGGAGGTAAATATGGAGACCAGTTGCTCCGGAGGTTTTGGGGTAGGAAACTAGTCCAAGCTCATCGAGGACAGTTTTAAGGACCAGTGCGACTTCACAGGCGTCTTGATAAGTGGCTCCCTCAGACGGGTCAAGGTCAATAACGGCAAAGTCAGGATACTCGAGCTTGTTGGAGCGGGACATCCACGGATGCAGTTCAATGCAAGCCTGGTTTGCCAGCCAACACAGTGTGGGTAGGTCGTTGACCAGAATGAAGTTGATGGTGCGGGCAGATTCCTCCGAGTAAATCGGGCAGGTCTGAATCCATTCGGGAGCATAATCGGGGATGTTTTTTTGGTAAAAAGACTCGCCGTATATCCCGTCCGGGTAACGGGTAACCACCAGGGGACGTTGATAAAGGTGTTTGCGAATTATAGGATATATCGCCACATAATAATGAATTAATTCCGCCTTATCTATAGCGTCTTTCGGCCAAAGCAGTTTATCCAGGTTGGTAAGGGTCAACCGGCGGCCGTCGAGGCTAACCACTTGCTGTTTTGTCATAACCGGACCTGGTTTAAAAAAGCTTACAATACTTAACAAAATATAAGTTTTGTAAGCCGGCCCCCGACCAGGAATTCGCCTCCTTCCAGAAATTTGATTTGCCCCCGAGGGTGCAGGGCGACAGGGGACCTCGGCCCGGGAGTCCCACCCGGATGAGAGTGGCATAAATCCTGCGCCGGAAGGGTTTCTCCCGGCGGAGGGTTAACCCCGCCTCCCACGTCCTGTTAGGACGCCTACTGATTTGTCCGACACCAGTTAAACGGAGTCACCGCAGGGACACGGGCTAAAAGCTTGAAGTCGTGCCAGAGAGAGTAGAACCTAATCTGCTTCCACAAAGGGAGCGCGTTGTGTGTCTGCATCTTCTTCTCCAGCCGCTTCAAGCAGGCCCGGACCCGGCGGGTCATCCCTCTTCCTTCCCTCGGCTTATCGGAACTGACCTTCTGAGCCAGTTTCTGCTTGATTTGCTCGAAAAGCTGCCTTAGCTCCTTGGTTACTTTTTCACGGTAACCCATCGCCCGGCGGCCGATGACCAGAGCAGCCGCGCAGTGGATTGGAACGGCAAAGCGGCGCATGTACTTCCACCAGCCGATAGTGGATGTGTGCCGGGGCGGCACGAGCTTAAAGGACGCTTTCTCTTTGACCGCCCTCCGGCAGATAGCTTCCACCACCTTCGCGTAAGGGAAATTGGAAGCCATCCGGTTGAACTTCCTGCCGGTGTCCAGCCGGTCTTCGCCAAAGTCCAGATCCTCCAGGGCAATGGGTTTGCCTAAAAATTTGGCGATGTCCACCACTACCTTCGCCAGCACGCCGGTTAAGTAAGCGCGCCGGAATCCACGGGCGTATTCCAAATCCGGAATGCGGATGTACATAAAACCGTTCGGATACGGAATCACCTGAAACTCGCCCTCGTATTTGCCCAGGTTGGACGGATAAGGCACGGAGAAATCCTCCGGCCAGGGCTCCGGCTGGCCGGTAGGGCCAACGTTGCACAGGCCCAATCCGTCCGGGTTGGTGTCCACGGACAGGCAACCTTTTGCGAAGTCTGGTTCCGGTGCTCCTGACAGGCTGAGGGTCAGGTGAACCAGGTACCGGCCGTCAACAGTACGGATGAGTTCCACCGTGTAGGGCAACCCCACCGCCAGCCAGATACGCACCATGTCCCGGTGCTTTTCCGGGAGCCAGACCTTCCCTTCCACTTTAGGAGCGCGGGTCATCTTGGGACGCCCCTTGGCGTCAACACCGACCTGCTCCGACAGGTGGGAAATGGTGACGGCCAGGCGAAACTGGCCGTCACGGTAAGACACTTTGAAGTGGGGATTGCCGCCCTTGGTTTCGTCACCCTGGGTGTAAAGCCTGTTCTTCCGGACGGCGCGCCACTCCTCGCGAGCTACGCGCCTCCTGCAGACCTTCTTCCAGAGCTTTTTGCCCCCAAAGACTACCTTGGGAATGGTGCCGTTTTCCTGGTGCTCCTTGAGTTCAGACAGCTTTTTCTCCAAAGAGGCGACCCGGGCGTTTCTGCCGTTTGTCGCCAGGCGAAGCTTTTCTATCTCTTCGGGAGCAACACCCTTCTCTTCGGCTCTAGCCAACTTGCGCATGGCCTGGCCAAGCTTCTTCCTGGCCCGGGCCAGCTTGCTTTCGGTTTCGTCCACTTCGATCTCCAGGAGTTCCCCCTGAGAATCAATGACAGCTTTCGCTTTTAATCTGGCGTCGTCGGCATAGCGGGAGTTTATACCGAAAAGCTCCTGGCCGCGTCTCTTTACGTCGTCGCGAGAGGCACCTTCCAAAAGACGGTTGAATGCCCAGCGAGTGCAGGAGCAGAACAGACGCATCTCGGTGTCCAGGGGGTCCTCCATCCCGCGGCTCCACTTTTGAGAACGAAAGACAGGGTAAACCTCCGGGAAGAATTCTCCGCAAACGGTGTAGCTTATTTCACCGTCAGGACTGCTCGATTTCTTTTTGTGGCTCGATCGCTTCTTCATCTTGAGACACTCCCGCTATCAACTCCCGAAAACCCTGCTTGATCTTTTTGCCACCCCTAGCTCCGTAAAGCCGGGCCGAAAAGGATGTAACTATCGCCAATAGGTCCCTGACCGACTCGGAATGTGCATCTTCCGGCTCCTTCTCGGCGATGGCAATTATCTCTACACCACAGTACATTAAATGCAGCTCAATGTACGAATACCCGAACCGGGCCAGCCGGTCGGGATATTCGATGATGAGCTTCTTGTACTCTCCACGCTCGGCCAGCTTGAGCACGTTCGTCAATCCGCGGCGCTTCTGGTTTAAGCCGGAGGCCACGTCCATAAATTCCGCTTTAACGGTAAAATTGCGCTCTCGAGCATATTGGCGCAGCCGGTCCATTTGCCGCTCCAGATTGCCCGCGTCGGCCTCCTTAATACAGTTGACATTGCTCCGGATGTTCAGAGCTGAAACCTACTATTACTGGCTGCCGTAAACGTATTTCCTCGGTCCACTCGGTAAACTCTACCAGAACCGTGAGTGCCGGGACCACCCAGTAATAGACTGCTTTCCGTGTTAAGGGAGGATTGGCAAAAGGTGGTTTCTCCCGCCTCAGGTCTTCCAGAAAACCGGTGATAACCTGCCATTCTTCCTGAGTCAGGCCCGATCCCACCCTCCCCAGGTAGCGAAGTTTTCCCTGGTCGTAAGCTCCCAATAACAGGGTATTAACAACCTTACCACGTTTAGTATAGCCCCCCACTACGCATAGACGACGGGGGCGGTATTTTATCTTTAACCATTGGGAATGCTTTTTCCCCGGCAGGTACGGGCTATGTTTTGCTTTGGCCACAATCCCCTCCAGACCCTGCTCTCGAACTGCTGTAAACAAGGCTTTACCTTCTGTAAAATTGTCAGTAACCAGAACCTGTGTACAGGGGGTGATCGACTCGGCCAGGATTGATTGGCGTTCTACCAGTGGTAAGGCAGTGATGTTCCTGCCATTTATATAGAGAATATCAAATAACATATACGTAACCGGCACCAGTTCCATCAAGCCGGCAATTTGTTTATCCCGAGTGGCAAAATCTCTCTTAATAACCAGGGGAAAGCTTGGTTTACCCTGATGAAAGACCACCATTTCTCCGTCGAGGATAGCGTTAAAGGCGGATAACACGCGAGGTAGAAGCTGCATTTCCGGGTATTGGAGAGTGCGCTCATGTAAACGCCGGTTTTGCAGGCGGACTGTGCCGTTGTTGATAAAGGCCAGCATCCGAACCCCATCCCACTTAACCTGAAACAGATGGTCTGGGCTATTAAAAGGCTCCTTATGAGGTACCGGCTCCATAGGCTGAATCTTTTGGTTCAACATTTTGGGCTCCCCTTTTTACAAGTTGAGGTTTAGTGAACGGTGGGTTTGGGTTGGTGGTCACGGGTTTCCTGGGCCCATTTTACACTCGCCTTCAACGCCTCCATGAGGTCTACCACTTTAGCAGTTTCGGGGGCTGAGGGAACTGTTACGACTTCCTTGCCGGCGACCTTATTTTGGATGATCTCCCACAGTGCTTGGCGGTACTCATTCTGGTAGCGTTCGCCTTCAAAATCAGTGGCCAGGTTTTCGATGAGGCTTACGGCCATCTTAATCTCGTTATCGTGGAGTATGACCCGGTCGGGATCAATATTAAGCTGGGTCGGGTTACGAATCTCATCTGGGTAGAACATGGTTTCTAGGACCAGTACCCCTTGGTAGACCCGAACGGCTGCCAGGGCTTCTTTGGTGCGGATGACTATTCTCGCAATGGCTACCTTGCCGGTAGATTCCATGGCCCTGATCAGCAGGGCATAGGCTTTTTGTCCCCCTTCTGCCGGTTCGAGGTAATATGACTTATCGAAGTAGACTGGATCCACCTGAGCGAGTTCTACAAAATCTAAAATATCTATGGTGCGGGTGGTACGCACGGGGACACGGGAGAAGTCTTCATCTTCCATTATTACAAAACGGTCTTTTTGATATTCGAAGCCCAACACGATCTGGTCCTGGTTCAGGTCGGAATTACAGGTCGGGCAGTGTTTTCGGTACTGGATGGGGGTCATACACTCGCGGTGTAAATAACGAAACTTGGCATCTTTTCTTTCAGTAGCTAAATACATTTTAACCGGGATATTGACCAGCCCGAAACTCAGGGCCCCTTTCCAGAGTGAACGCACCATCAGCCCCTCCTTTCTGGTATAGTTGTAGTAGAATTAACCGATGATTTATGGTAAGGGTTTACTTTTGTTGGGAGCTGGCGGCCTTACGTCTTTTGGCACTGCCCGCTTTATAATAGGTTAATCGGATTTCCGTTTTTCATACCGAAGACCTTCATGATCCGGCACTCAATCCCACCAGATGAAGTGCGAGCAGTGAAACCTTTACGAGTGGAAGAAGCAAGATAGGGTAAAAAGCCCTATGAGAATCACGCTACCTGACCAGGAGGTTTTTGCTTTCGCGTGCCGGTATAATGATACCCCCCAAAAATTCACGCTTTCGAATTGTGAATCGGAGGGTAAGCAGAAAGCCAGATTTTACAGGGCTTTGCGAGGTATCTGTAACACTTTAGAAAAATGAAGGAGGGCGTATATTGGACCACCTGAAAATGCGCGACGATTTCCTGAAGCGCGCCGGCCGGATCAATGACCCGCACAAACGCGTTATCAGGATATGCCGTCTGGCCGAGGCCGCCAGGAAAGAGCGCCCGGAGGAAGCGGAGGCAATCAAACGGGCCTGCTTTCACGCCTGCCTCGAAGCGATGAGGGCGGGCCGGCAGGCGAAATAAAAAAGTTTCACGCGCGTGAAACTTTAACCCTGGTTCCCAGCCGGGGTTTATTTTTTTAGCGCCGGAAAAATGTCCTCAAAATGAGGACGTTTAATTTTTTTTGCAAAGAGGCAGAAGCCCCGGTTTGCGCCGGGGCTGTTTTTTTTTAATGACCAAAATTTTTTCAAGGAGGTTTTGTTTATGAACAACTTACCTGAAATCCTCACCGTCCAGGAAACAGCGAAATACTTGCGTCTGAAACGGTCCACCGCTTACGAGCTGGTCAAGCAGGGCGTGATACCCTCGGTGAAGCTGGGGCGGCAAATCAGGGTGCCTAAAAGCAAGCTTTTGAAAATGCTTGAGCAGGAAAATACGCCGGGCGGGGCGAAATAAGCCCCTGTCCCGTCCGGCCTGATGGAGGGACAAATATGAGGGGACATATAAGAAAACGTGGAAACAAATGGGTGGTGGTAATTGACATAGGGCGCGATCCAGTGACCAACAAGCGGAAGCAAAAATGGGTTACGGTCAACGGGACAAAAAAAGAAGCCGAAAAAAGGCTGGCTGAACTGATAGCTGAAGTGGAAAACGGACGATATGTCGAACCCATCAATATGTCTTTAGGAAACTACTTGAACCACTGGCTTGAGGCCGTGAAAGGATCGCTACGAGAAAATACGGTGCTGTACTACAAGACGCTTATTAAATATGTTTTAAAAACGCACGTAGTGGAAATAGAAATAAGCAAAATAACCGCGATGGACCTGCAATTAGGCATCAATGCGCTCCCTGATAATTTGAGCGCCTCAACAAAGCGGGGATGTTTGATAATGATCCAGACCGCCTTAAATCAGGCGGTCAAATGGGGCTTGCTTCAACAAAACGTAGCATTAAATGTGACTAAACCAGCACTACAAGAACATGAAATTGTTGTCTGGAATGAAGATGAAACATTGAGGTTTTTACAAACAGCTAAAAAAACAAGGTATTATGCACTATACCACACAGCACTTGCTACAGGTTTGAGAATTAGCGAACTCCTGGCGTTGAAATGGAGCGACTTAGATTTTCAAAAAGGTTTTCTGTCAGTAAGACGGAATTTAGTCAAAATCATACAGGGAGAGCCGGTTTTTAATGAACCCAAAACAAAGAAATCTCGCCGGAGGGTGCCGATTGATCAGGTGACATTCAAGTTTTAAAACAGCACAGAAAAGCGCAATTAGAAGAAAAAATTAAGGCCGGCCCTAAATGGAGGGAAAACGACCTTGTATTCAGTACCCAGAAGGGCACGCCGATTCACAACAGTTTCTTTAGGAATAATATAAAAAAACTTGCCAAAGAAGCGCAGGTACCAACGCTTAATATTCATGGATTACGACACACGCATGCAACTCTCCTGCTTCGGCAAGGGGTTCACCCAAAAATTGTTTCTGAAAGGCTGGGCCACTCAAGAGTTAGCATCACCCTGGATAGATACTCGCATTTACTGGAAGATACTCAACAGGTTGCGGTAGCCGCAATAAGAGAGATTTTACAATTTCAGTCGTGAACCACTCCTTCTGTAAAGAAGGCGCCCCCGGCAGAAAGCGAAATGTTTGCAGATGTTTGCAAATAGGTGTTCACTCAAGAAAAAATCCAGTAAAATCAAGGGTTTAAAGGCTTTAAACATTTTGTGCCTAAAATTGTCATTGATGTTAAAAATCTAATAATACTAAAGCCATGCGGGTTATTTACATATATATGGAGAAGTGATTAAAGTGAAAAAAGATTTTTCAGCGCATGAACCGGATTACCTTGAGCGCGAACAAGAAAAAACGGCGGTTAAAAGCAACGGCGGACAGGCAGGAGCCCGGTTGCAGTTTCTTATCTGTTGCACGCTTGATTGTATAAGAGAAAAGAACATAAGGTCTTGCTTTGAATGTGATGATTTTCCCTGTTCGAGATTGCAGCCATTTGGCAGCTCCTGTTGATAAAACAGTAGCGTTTGACCAGAAAAATTTCCAGGGATATAATAAAATAAACGGTGTAAAAAGAGGGGGGATATCTTGGACAAGATTAAATCAGCCTACGAAATGGCTTTGGAACGCTTTAACCAAAGGAAGGAAGTACCCCGGTCAGAAATTGAGAGATTGGAATATATGCCGGTGGGAAAGGCTGTGGCTGCCAGTTACCTCAGAAAGAAAGATTACGATATCATTTCAGAGCTCGAAAAATATCCTGATAGTGTTAAAAAGTATATAATCGAAGGTATTCAAGAGACCTTTTTTAATAATATCCTGCCGCCTGCCGATGATTCTGCCCGTGAAACAAACAAGAGGGCAATGGAAGGTATTTTATTGTTGAAAAGGGATAAACGGGCAGTGAAAGAGGTATTTGGCCAGATGGAATACCTCTTTAAATATTATGAACAGGCTGTGTTCCATGCTTATAGCCAGTTTAAGGAAAATTTTGCCGCAAAAATTAATACAACTTTAAAATCAATGGAAAAAATGATGGGTGGAAGGGTGAAAGTAAATCCGGAGAAGCAGCCTGGCTTCCGGGAGGAATGGATGAAGGTGCTCAGCCGTTTAAATAGCCAGTATGCAGAAATACTGGGGGAACAGAAAGATAAGCTTCGCAGGATAAGCTGAGGCATGGAGCTATGTGTTTTTGTATTTGTAAAAAATTGGGCGAGGTGATTTTCAGGTGGCTGTCGTAGAGGTGAGCGTTATTCCTGTAGGGACGCCGTCCTCCAGCCTGAGTGAATATGTGGCGGGGTGCGTCGCAATCCTTAAAGATGCAGAAGGGGTTGCTTATCAGCTTAACCCTATGGGTACCGTTATAGAAGGAGATCTTGATCGCGTATTGGACGTGATTCGCCGGTTGCATGAGCACCCCTTCACGAAGGGTGTCAAAAGGGTGGTGACCACTATCCGTATCGACGACCGGCGGGATAAAAGACTGACTATGGCGGGAAAAGTAGCGGCGGTTGAGGATAAGCTTGCCAGGCAGGGATAATGTCCGTGAAATATTTTATTGAGCTGTTGAACAGCTTGAAGAGGGGAGTAGTAGCCCCGGTTTATATTTTTTACGGTGAGGAAGCCTACTTGCGGGAGCAGGCTGTATCTCGTTTTAAAGAGTATCTTGTTCAAGAGGATGAGTCCGGCTTGAACTACGATCTGATTGACGGTGAGATGGTAACCGCGGAGGATATTGTGGCAAGAGTGGAAACCCACCCTTTTTTATCCGGTAAACGTCTGGTGGTGGTAAAAAACCCCGTCTTTTTTTAAGCCCGCCAGGAAATCCGGAGAATATGTTTCTGAAGCAGGCGAGGAAGTGAAATCGTCCGGAAAGGAAATACCACTGCTCAATTATCTAAAAAATCCGCTGACCTCGACATGCCTTATTTTTACCACCGGTGATCCGGTAGATAAACGTAAAAAGTTGTTTCAGCTGATAAAGAAAAACGGGCGGGCGGTTGAGTTTACCTTGCTGAGCAGGGGGGAACTGGCTCGCTGGCTGGCGCAGAAAGCCGGAGCAGCAGGCAAGAGGTTTACGCCGGAGGCGGCAGACGCCTTTTTGGAGTCTGCCGGTCCGTCACTTCAGAAGCTGGTGTTGGAGTTGGACAAGTTGTTCAATTATACAGCAGGTTGTGAGGAAATTACCCCTGCAGATGTGCGCCGGGTATGCACATTCAGTGTGGAGGAAAATATATTTAAGATTGTAGACGCGCTTGGAAACAAGCGCTGTGGGGAAGCGCTGGCCGGCATAAAGGAAATGCTGGCAGCGAAGGAACCCCCGCTTCGCCTGCTCTCTATGATCACCAGGCAGTTCCGCCTCATGTTGCAAGTGCGCGACTTGATGGGACGGGGCTACCCGGCTCGGGAGATTCCTGCACGGCTAAAGATGCACCCTTATGTTTATAAAAAAATAGCAGCTCAATGCCAAAATTTCGATTACGGAAGTTTGGCCGGTGCTTTTGAATCCCTGCTGGAACTGGATCTGGCGGTAAAAACCGGGCGGCAGGAGTTTTACCCGGCGATAGAGTCATTACTGTTAAAGCTTTGTGCTTAATCCTGTATAAACTGAAGCCACCTCTTAATATGCAAAAGGTGGCTTTTCCTTTATCCCAACATCTTATTGAGTTTTTTGGACAAGCGTGATTTTTTGCGGGATGCTGTATTTTTATGTAAAATGCCTTTTGTAACGGCCTTGTCTATTGCTCTAACGGCATTGCGAAGCCCTTGACGAGCCTCATCCATGTTGGCCGCGTTTAAGGCTCTTTCAAATTTTCTAATCGTGGTCTTTAAAGCCGACTTGATCTGTCTGTTGCGTAATGTCCGCACACGGGTAATCTCGGCTCTTTTAGCTGCTGACTTAATATTCGGCATCTCTTTTCACCTCCCAACGGCAACAATTTTATCATGTGCGGTGACAAAATGCAAGTGCAACTGGTATATACTATCATTTTTCGGGTAAAGATAAAGATAATTGAAATAGATAGGAGGTGATTGAATATGCAATGGCTTGGTCTGGTTATCAGGTTTGTCGTTTCGGCTCTTGTTCTGATTGTAGTGAGCTGGCTCTCTCCCGGCTTCGTGGTGAGAGGAGGATTCGTCGGGGCCTTAATTGCCGCGGTAGTGATTGCTGTGCTGGGCTATATTGCGGAAGCCCTCCTGGGGGAACGCATTTCACCCAGGAATAGAGGTCTGGTGGGCTTTGTTACGGCGGCGGTCGTTATTTACCTGGCCCAGTTTATTATTCCCGGCCTGCTTAGCGTAAACCTGGTAGGCGCTTTGATTTCTGCTTTTATTATCGGACTAATTGACGCTTTTGTGCCAACTGTCATACGTTAACGGAAGCAGCCCTCATAAACTCTTCCTCCAGGACATAAAATTTATGAATAATCCTGGAGGGAGGGTTTTTTATGTACACGGCGCCCGCCTGCCGGTTCCGTAATATGAGGCGGCTGGGCCTTGCCTGCAGGTTTATTGCATTTGCAGGCATATTAATAACGCTTCTTTGTTTTCTTTTTCGAATATTCACGGGGACAGTAACAGGCACGGCATGTAAAGATGTATTAAATAAGGTGCCGGATGCGGCTGTTTCATTATTTTATCAAGGGGAATATTTGAGAGTTTTTGAAAGTGTCATGCCGGTGCTGCGCTGGAGCAATTTTGAAGATGATCCCCGCAGTGTATACCAGTACCAGCCCTATTGGTATATTCTGTGGAACATTTTCCCGGCTGGTCTGCACGATCCGTCCGCGGTACTCCGGTCTCAAGCGCCGGTGCTTGCGTTGCTGGAGCAACCTGACGTATTGCCGGTGAGCGGTTTGGGCAGCTTGCTGCCGGGTAATGCAGCCCAGTTGAATTATACGAATGACACATTGTCAGGAGACAGTCTGGTGATTATCTATAACACTCATTCTGGAGAAACATACAGTATGACTGACAAAGTGGAGAGGCTTGACGGCAGGCAAGGCGGAGTGATCACTGTGGCGGCGGCGCTGCAGGAAGCCCTGGAAAGCAAGTACGGAATTAAAGTAACGCGGTCCGACCGGCTCCATGATGTTAACTACGACACGTCCTACCAGGAGTCTGAAAAGACAGTGAGGGAGTTGCTGGCTGCCAACCCTGAAGCCAGGATGGTTTTTGACATCCACCGCGATTCAGGAAAGTCGCGTGAGCAGAGTGTGGTGAAAATCAATGGGCAGAATGTGGCCCCGCTTCTTTTTATTGTGGGTTCCGGTACTCGCAGGCCGTTTGCCGGTTGGCGTCAGAATTATACGTTTGCAACGGCACTTTCATCTAAAGCTAACGAAATGTACCCCGGTCTTTCCCTGGGCGTCAGAGTAAAAGACGGCAACTATAACCAATCCCTCCATCCCCACTCGGTGCTGGTGGAAGTTGGCACTTCAAAGAACTCCATTGAGGAGGCCGTGCGATCTGCAGTACTTTTTGCCGATATAGTCGCCCGGGTGATTAAGGAATAAGTAACTATCTTGAAAATAGAATTTACCCGGGCAGGGTATTGTCCCTGTTCACTCCAATGCTCCTCGCCGAAAGCACCAAAGCTCGCGTCGGGCGAAATTGGTCCACCTTCAACTCGCCGTCCTGGCTCGCTGAAGGCTGGCGCGAACGTCCTGTCCGCGCCCCCAATTCCGCTTCCTTGCTTCGCCAGGTGTTGTTACCGGCGCTGCGCAAGTCGTTCACTCGGGACAACCACCCTTCCCCCGGCTATTTTCATCCTTCTGCTGGTGCCGCATCAGCGGCATGTATGTCTATTCAGTAAACACGGTGGAGTTACGGCGTTATCGTTAGCAGCGGAACACTTTAGTTATCCATAATGGGGTGGTATTGTGAAGTGGAGCAAATATAAATTAGCAGCCCTGCTGTTTATTGCTGCGGTTGCTGTAGGGGTCTCTGTTATAGTGGCAAATTTTAACCGCATTGTTGCGCCGGCAGTGCCGGTAAGTGTAGTTCGCTTTGAAAGCGTGGAGTACGGTGACTATCGCCTGGAATTCCTGGGAGAAGATCTGGTGGTGAAATGGCCAGTTTTGAATGGGAAGCCAGCGAGTGAGCAGTGATATTATCGTACCTTAGTGATTGATACCCATTTCTGCCAGTGATATAATTTTATAGCTGCCCTTTAGATTACAAGGAGTGAAACCTGTTAAATGGAGTGGGATAAGGATCGGATCCGGAATTTCTGTATTATTGCCCATATTGATCACGGNAAATCGACCCTGGCGGACAGGCTTCTTGAATTNACCNNCGCTCTGAGCGNGCGGGAGATGACCAGCCAGGTGCTGGANCAGATGGANCTNGAGCGCGAGCGGGGCATTACTATCAAGATGCAGGCCGTGCGGTTGAAATACCTGGCCAGAGACGGCCGGGAATACCAGTTGAACCTGATTGATACCCCGGGACATGTGGACTTCTCTTACGAGGTCTCCCGCAGCCTGGCTGCTTGTGAAGGAGCGCTGCTGGTGGTGGACGCAGCCCAGGGGATTGAAGCCCAAACCCTGGCTAATGTTTACCTGGCCCTGGAACATAATCTTGAGATAATTGTGGTTATAAACAAGATCGACCTGCCCGGCGCGGATCCGGAAAGAGTAAAACAGGAAATAGAGGATGTAATTGGCCTGGATACCTCAGAGGCTGTGCTGGCCTCTGCCAAAAGTGGGTTTGGAGTCGAGGATATTCTTGAACAGATCGTTGCCAGAATCCCCCCGCCCGGTGGAGATGCTGCGGCTCCTTTGAGGGCGCTGGTTTTTGATTCTCACTATGATTCTTATAAAGGGGTTATCGCCTATATCCGCGTAATGGAAGGTATGGTAGCAGAAGGTATGCAGATCAAGATGATGGCAACTGACAAGGAGTTTGAGGTGAACGAGGTGGGAATATTCCGCCCTTCACTTACTTCTATCGGCGAACTGCATGCCGGTGAGGTGGGTTTTATCGCTGCAGGCATTAAAAATGTCAGGGACTGCCGGGTAGGAGATACTGTTACTGATGCCCGGCAACCGGCCGCAGTACCATTACCCGGCTACCGCAAAGTTACCCCAATGGTTTACTGCGGTTTGTACCCTGTTGATAATGCTCAATATGACGACCTGAGAGATGCTATGGAAAAGCTCAATCTAAACGATGCCTCCTTAATTTATGAACCTGAGAACTCGGAGGCGTTGGGGTTCGGTTTTCGCTGCGGTTTTCTCGGCCTTCTGCATATGGAGATTGTTCAAGAACGGCTTGAGCGTGAGTACGGACTGAACTTGATCACCACGGCTCCCAACGTAGTCTACCGGGTTACTACCACGGCCGGGGAAATAGTTGAAATTGAAAACCCAAGCAAGCTGCCGCCGGCCGGCAAGATTGAGATGATTGAGGAGCCTTTTGTCAAAGCCATCATTATGTGCCCAAAAGATTATGTCGGTGCGGTAATGGAATTATGCCAGGAACGGCGCGGAACCTTTGTCGACATGGAGTATATGAGCGCCAACCGGGTGCTCTTGACTTACGACCTGCCGCTTAGCGAGATTATCTACGATTTCTTTGACCAGCTGAAATCGCGGACGAGAGGCTATGCCTCGCTTGATTACGAGTTATCCGGATATAGAGAGTCCAGGCTGGTAAAACTTGATATTATGATCGCCGGGGAAGTGCTGGACGCTTTATCTGTTATCATTCACCAGGATAAGGCATATTACCGGGGCCGCCAGCTGGTGGAGAAGCTGCGGAGCTTGATCCCGCGCCATCTTTTTGAGATCCCGGTTCAAGCCGCTATCGGCAACCGTATTATTGCCCGGGAAACGGTGAAGGCTCTTCGTAAAAATGTTCTGGCCAAGTGTTACGGGGGGGATGTGACCCGCAAGCGCAAGCTGCTGGAAAAACAAAAAGAAGGCAAAAAGCGGATGAAACAAGTCGGTAATGTTGAAATACCGCAAGAGGCCTTTATGGCAGTCCTAAGCATTGAAAAATAGGTAAAATAGCAGCTACACAGGAGTCAATAATGAGAGAATGGGTTTGTTGCCCTGGAATATTCTGACTTCTGAATACCTGAATACAACTTGAGGTGCCCGGGCGATGACCCTTGGCTTATATATTCACGTTCCATTTTGTGTTAAAAAGTGCCTTTATTGCGATTTTGTTTCTTACCCTTACTCGGAGACGGCGGCAGGTGCCTACCTTGACGCGTTGTTTAAAGAGATTGAACTATACGATCATATTCTAAAAGACCGTGAAAAAAAACTTACCAGTATTTTTATCGGCGGCGGGACGCCTACCTGCCTGCCGGCCGGGAGGCTGGCATCACTCCTGGCAAAGGTACAGGAGGTTTTCTGCCTGCTGCCGGGGTGTGAGATAACTGTGGAAGCCAACCCCGGTACGGTTGACCGGCAGTCCCTGCTTAGATTAAGAGAATGCGGCGTAAACCGCCTGAGCCTGGGGATTCAAGCTTTTCAGGAGCGTCTTTTAAACACGCTGGGGCGTGTCCACACTGCCGTTGAAGCAAGTGAAGCTGCTTTTGCGGCCAGAGACGCCGGGTTTGACAACCTGAACCTTGACTTTATCTTCGGGATACCGGGACAGACTATTGAAGACTGGTTGGAAACGTTAAGCTGGGTGGTAAGCCTGGAACCGGAACATATATCAGTTTACGGGCTTCAGCTTGAGGGAGGGACACCTTTGGAGCAGGCGGTGACCTGTGGTAAGCTCCAAATGTGTTCTGAAGAACTGGAGCTATCCATGTACCAGTCAGCTATCCATTATTTAACCGGCATGGGTTACATCCATTATGAGATCTCCAACTTCGCCCGGCCGGGCCGGGAGTCGGTCCACAACCTGGGCTACTGGCTGAACCGTCCTTATCTGGGCCTTGGGCCGGCGGCACATTCTTACCTGTGGGGCGAGCGTTTTGCCAACGAGTCTACCATAGAGAATTATGCCGGCTGCCTTTCGCGGGGGGAACTGCCGGTTACCGCCAGGGAGACCGGGACGGTACAAATGGAAATGGCCGAGACAATGTTTCTGGGGTTGCGGTTAATCGAGGGAATTAACCTGGAAGCTTTTTACCGGCGTTTTGGCCGGCGTGCAGAGGACGTCTACCGGGAGAAAATTGGCTTTTTGGAGGATGCCGGGCTGGTGGAGGTTGCCGGGGGGTACCTGCGCCTTACGCCAAGAGGTTTACCGGTGGCAAATGAGGTCTTTAAAGAATTTGTGTGAAATATAATTCCGGATAATACTATCATTAACCATTATTAGTAAAATTTTTGCAACCTTTTCTTCATTTCCCTTGACAATTCATTTGACTAATGCTATTTTTTACTTAGAAGGATTTTAGCACTCAATAGCATAGAGTGCTAACAAGAAGGGAGGGGCCGGTATGACAATGGACGATCGTAAGCAAAAAGTATTAATGGCTATCGTTCACGACTATATCGCCACTGCTGAACCGGTTGGTTCCCGGACCATAGCAAAAAAATACCGGCTTGGGGTAAGTCCGGCTACGATACGCAATGAAATGGCGGACCTGGAGGAGCAGGGGTATATTGAACAGCCTTACACCTCAGCGGGCCGTATTCCATCCGAGCGCGGCTACCGCTATTATGTCGATTTTTTAATGAGGAAGCAAGAATTATCCAGGGAAGAAGAGGAACTGATTCAGAGGGAATACAGGACCAAGGTCAGGGATGTCGGGCAGGTGATTCAAAAGACCGGCCAGCTTCTCTCCCAGTTGACTCGTTATACTGCTATGGTTCTTACCCCACGTGTCGGAATTAGCAGATTCAAGCATATTCAGATCGTTTATATGCACCAGTCCCAGGCGATGGTAATTGCCGTGATGGATAACGGGACCGTTCAGCACAGGATGATTGAAGTACCGGAAAGTATAACCCCCCTGGATATGGAGACGATATCCAGGGTGCTGAATGCCAAGCTGCAAGGCCTTACGATGAAGAGCATCAAACTTAACCTGATAAGAGAAATTTACTCCGAGCTTGCCAGGCATAAACATGTTTTGGACCTGGTGATGGAATTAATCCAGGACAGCCTGAAGCTCGAGGCCGAGGATAGAATTTACCTCGGCGGGGTATTTAATATGTTAAATCAACCTGAATTCCACAACGTGGAAAAGATTAAGACGCTGCTCAGCATAATGGAACAAGAAAAACTTTTGTGTGATCTCCTGGAGGGTGGAAGTGGCGATAAAGGTGTGACCGTGCGCATTGGTGGTGAGATTGACCAATGGGATATTAAGGAGTGCAGCATGATCACGGCTCCTTATTCGGTCCGCGGTTGTAAAATGGGTTCTATCGGAGTGCTTGGCCCTACCAGGATGGAGTACGCCAAAGTAGTGAGTGTAGTGGATTATTTGACAAAATACCTTTCCCAGACTCTGGAACAGATGATCCAGGGCAAGCGGAGATGAGGGGGAACCGCATTTGAGCCTGAAAAAAGAAGCGATTTCCGGTTCCGAGGTTGACGAAAGGCTGGCTGCCCTGGTGACCAACTCTAATGCCATCCGGGCTATCGCGTCAGCGGTGGAAGGAACCCTGGGGCCCAAGGGGCTGGACACCATGCTGGTTGATAAATTTGGTGAAGTGGTGATTACGAACGACGGTGTTACGATCTTGACTATGATGGAAGCCAATCACCCGGCCGCACGGATGCTTATAAATATAGCAAAGGCGCAGCAGGAGGAGATCGGTGACGGTACCACTACGGCTACGGTGATGGCCGGGGCACTGGTCGGCGCAGGAGTCGAGCAAGTGGCGAGGGGTGTACCGGTGGCGCGGGTAATCGAGGGCCTGCGTGTTGGTTTAAAAAGGGCGCTTGAAGTGATGCGCGAGCAGGTACGCCCGGTTAATGGCCTGGAAGATCCGGTAATCAGGCAGGTGGCGCTGGTGGCCGGCCGCGACCACGAGGATATAGCTGATCTGGTTGTCCGGGCGGCAGTATTAATTGGTGAAGAAAAATTAAAAGACCCTTCTTTTAAGTTTTCGGATACTGTGATAGCCGAGGAAGGGGCAGAGAACCAGGTCTTTATGGGAGTAATTATAAACAAAGAGCGGATGAACCGCCAGATGCCGAAGGAACTGGAGAAGGTTAAGGTACTGGTTGTCGATGACGCCCTTGAACCGGAAGAAATTGATGATGAAGCGTTGGGGACCGAAGCAGGATTTAGCCGCTACCTGCAGCTTCAGGCTGAGTTTAAGGAAAATATAGCGAAAATAGGAGATTTGGGAGTAGGATTGGTTCTGGTTGACCGCGGGATAGACGATGTAGCCGAAGAGATTCTGACAGACAAAGGAATAATGGCAATCCAGCGGGTCGCTAGCAAAGAGCTGCGTAAGGCTGCTGAACTTACGGGAGCAAGGATGATTAAGCGTACTGGCCTGAAGAAGGCGGTAGATGAGCTTGAAAAATATTTGGGCTATGCCGACCGGGTATACAGCGACGAGAAACTCGAACAAGTGTGGGTAATGGGTGGTAAAGGCAAGCCCATGGCCACCGTGCTGGTAGGTGCGGCCACCTCCGAGGTGGTTGGTGAAAGAGAACGCATTGCCAAAGATGCTGCTTCGTCAGTCCAGTCTGCTGTTAAAGGCGGAGTAGTTCCCGGGGGTGGGGCCGTGGAGCTGGCGGTAGCCCGCGAGGTAGAAAAAGTCAGGGAAGGCATCCGGGGGATGGCCGCCTATGGAGTGGACTGTGTTGTGGAAGCGTTGAAGCGTCCCATGGCGCAAATTGTAGCCAACGCTGGTTTTAACCCGCTGGAGAAGCTGGGTGATGTTATTGCCGCTCAGGTGGAAACAGGCAAGCAATCTCTGGCTGTTAACTGTGACAAGCGGGCAGGTGGCAGAATATGTACGATTTGGGAGTCGTTGACCCGGCTGATGTAAAGCTCCATGCTCTTAAGGCGGCCGGTGAAGTGGCAGAAGCCATTTTAAGAATAGATACAATCATAAAGAAGCGGGAAGAAAAAGATGTTCAGAATAAAGACACCGTTTAATTTTTGTGGTTGCGGTAGAAAGTAAAAGCCGGGTGGATATTTAATTTGTGAGGTGGGAATAGCATGAATAATGAAGTAAATTATAAGATAAAAAACCAGCAGGAAGAGGTAAAGGAACAGCCGGAAGAAGAAAGACAGGGCGAAGCCGGTGCCGGGCCGGGCGGTTTGGAAGCGGCTGGGGAGCCGGCCGAAGAAGTAGATGTGGCTGTTCTAAAGTCCCGGCTTGAGGAGCAGGAGGCGCTTGCCAAGGATTATTACAACCGCCTGGCCAGGGTCCAGGCCGACTATGAAAACTACAGGCGGCGGACCCGTCAGGAAAAGGAGGATTTTTATAAATATGCTTCCGAGCAGCTGATGGTGGCGCTGCTCCCGGTGCTTGACAATTTCGAAAGGGCGCTTGCGGCGGGAGGCGATTCACTTGAAAGTTTTAAGTCCGGGGTGGAAATGATTTACCGGCAGTTGCGGGATATTCTTGCGGCAGAAGGACTGGCGCCGGTTGCGGCCGTGGGTGAGCAGTTTGACCCGGCCAGGCATGAAGCGGTACTTCGAGCTGAATCTGACGAATATCCTGATAACACGGTAATTGAAGAATTACTGCGCGGTTATTATTTTAAAGACAAGGTAATCCGGCCGGCCATGGTTAAAGTTGCCAAATCATCTTAAATCACAAAACGTAATAATTTATAACAGGAGGTAAAACATTATGTCTAAAATAATAGGAATTGACCTGGGTACCACCAACTCCTGTGTGGCCGTTATGGAAGGTGGCGAGGCGGTAGTTATTCCTAATGCTGAAGGATCCAGGACGACTCCTTCTGTAGTTGGGTTTTCTAAAACTGGCGAGCGTCTGGTGGGCCAGGTGGCTAAACGGCAGGCAGTCAGTAACCCGGAGCGCACCGTCAGTTCAATTAAGCGCTACATGGGTACTGATCATAAAGTAAATATCGACGGCAGGAATTATACTCCTCAAGAGATCTCGGCCATGATCCTCCAGAAGCTGAAATCAGACGCCGAGGCCTACCTTGGTACTAAAGTTGACAAGGCCGTTATCACCGTTCCTGCTTATTTCAGCGACTCCCAGCGGCAGGCCACAAAAGACGCTGGTAAAATCGCCGGTCTGGAAGTCATGAGGATTATCAACGAACCTACCGCTGCCGCTCTTGCTTACGGTCTGGATAAGGGCGATGAACAGACCGTATTGGTATTTGACCTTGGCGGCGGTACTTTTGATGTGTCTATTCTGGAGCTTGGGGACGGTGTATTTGAAGTAAAGGCAACCAGCGGTAACAACCGCCTGGGTGGTGATGACTTTGACGAGAGGATTATTGAATTTCTGGCAAGTGAGTTTAAGAAAGAAACGGGAATAGACCTGCGCAACGACAAGATGGCGATGCAACGCCTGAAGGAGGCTGCGGAGAAGGCTAAAATCGAGCTTTCCGGCGTGGCTACCAGCAACATCAATCTGCCTTTCATTACAGCAGATGCCAGCGGGCCCAAACACCTGGACATTACCCTGACCAGGGCCAAATTTGAGGAACTGACGGCAGACTTGATTGAAAAGACGATGGGGCCAACGCGCCAGGCTTTGTCTGATGCCGGGTTGCAGCCGAAGGATATCGACAAAGTGTTGCTGGTAGGCGGTGCTACCAGGATGCCCGCGGTGCAGGAAGCTATCCGCAAGTTTTTAGGCAAGGAGCCCCACAAAGGGATTAACCCCGATGAATGTGTTGCAATTGGCGCTGCTATTCAAGGAGGAGTCCTGGCCGGGGAAGTCAAGGACGTACTATTGCTGGATGTAACGCCGCTTTCCCTCGGTATTGAGACCCTGGGCGGGGTATTNACCAGGCTGATTGAACGCAATACCACCATNCCCACATCTAAGAGCCAGATTTTCTCGACTGCGGCGGATGGTCAGACTTCTGTTGAAATCCACGTGCTCCAGGGGGAACGGCCGATGGCTGCGGATAATAAGACGCTGGGGCGCTTCACCCTTACCGGTATCCCGCCNGCGCCAAGAGGAGTGCCGCANATNGAAGTCAAGTTTGATATTGATGTTAANGGTATTGTAAATGTTTCNGCCAANGACATGGGAACNGGTAAGGAACAGAGCATGACCATTACTGCTTCCACAAACCTGACTGAAAAGGAAATCGAAAGAATGGTTAAGGAAGCTGAAAAGTATGCTGCAGAGGACAGCAAGCGTAAAGAAGAGGTGGAGATTCGCAACCAGGCTGACAGTATGATCTACCAGGCGGAAAAGACCATCAAGGACTTCAAAGATAAGGCGGACGCTTCTGCCGTTGATAAATTGCAAAAGGCCACCGACGATCTGAAAGATGCAGTGAAGAGCGGCAGTATAGAATCAATTAAAGCTAAACTGGAAGCTATAACCGGCCCACTTTATGAACTGACAGCATCGATGTACCAGAAAACCGGCCAGGGGCAGGGCGCCGCGGGTGGTGCCTATGGTACCGGCCAGGCTGGTGGTGCGGACCGGGGCGGCAAGGATAATGTTGTTGACGCTGATTTTGAGGTAAAGGATGATAAGTAGTAACGAAGATAAAGAAAAAATAGCTAATCTGTCTTTTATATTGTAAAATATTATTTAAGAAACCTTTTAAGGGGAATCTCGGTTCCCCTTTGCTTTGTTTTAGTTTAGCAAGGTGGTGGATAGATGGCAAAGCGCGACTATTATGAAGTGCTGGGTGTCTCCCGGAATGCGACTATTGATGAAATAAAAAAAGCCTACCGCAAGCTTGCGCGCCAGTACCACCCGGATGCCAATCCTGGCGACCGTGATGCCGAGGCCAAGTTNAAGGAGATCAACGAGGCCTATGTGGTCTTGTGTGATCCGGAAAAGAGGGCAAATTACGATCGCTTTGGCCATGCTGATGCCAACGGACAGGGCTTTGGGGGTTTTGGCGGAGGATTTGGTGATTTAGGCGGTTTTGGAGATATTTTTGAAATGTTTTTTGGAGGAGGCGGCCGTAGGCATACCGGTCCGGAAAGAGGTTCTGACATCCGGGTGGATATAGAGATCAGCTTAAAAGAGGCCGCCTTTGGCCTGGAGCGCGAGATCAAAGTACCGCGGGTTGAGACTTGCAGCACCTGTGGGGGCAGCAAGGCGGCTGCGGGCAGCAGGCCTCAAACTTGCCCGGTGTGTGGTGGTACCGGGCAGGTACAGTTTTCCCAGAGTACACCCTTCGGGCGTATTGTTCAGTCACGTACCTGTGACCGCTGCCGCGGTGACGGCAAAATTATTGAAAAGCCCTGTCCGACCTGCCGCGGTACGGGCCAGGTTCGCAAAACTCGCAACATCAAGGTCAGTGTACCTCCCGGGGTGGATAACGGTTCCCGTCTCCGGCTCGCGGGAGAAGGCGAGGCCGGGATACGCGGCGGCCCGTCCGGCGATCTGTATGTTTATATCCATGTTAAGCCGCACCGTATTTTTAAGCGGGAAGGTGACGACTTGATTTGTGAAATACCGATTTCATTTGCCCAGGCAGCCCTGGGTGATGAATTGGAAGTTCCTACGCTGGAAGGAAGTGCCAAATTAAAGATTCCTGAAGGTACTCAGACTGGAACTGTTTTCCGGATGAAAGGGAAGGGCATCCCTCATTTAAATGGTTACGGTCAGGGAGATCAGCATGTCAGGGTAAAGGTTGTTACACCGACCAGACTTAACGAGAGACAAAAGGAACTCTTGAGGGAGTTTGTCCGCCTGGAAAAAGATCGCCCGCTTGGTTCAAGTGAAAAAAGCTTTTTTGAAAAAATGAAAGATGCCTTTATGGGTTAAAATAATAAATATAAGGAGTTTAACAGTTGGATTGGCTGGAGATTGCTGTTTGTACCCAACCTGAAGGAGTGGAAGCCATAGCTGATTTATTTGAAGAAATGCAGACAGGAGGAGTGATTATTGAAGACCCTGCTGTTATTCTCAGATATGCCATGGAAATCCATCCTGATGAGTGGGGCATTTCCAAAAAAGTAACTAGCAATGACCTGCCGGTGGTTAAGTCATACCTCCCGGCGGGTCAAGGACTGGACCGGCGGCTCGCCGGTTTTTACTCAGCGCTGAAACGGCTGGCGCTTAACCCTCCACCGCAGGTGAGCATCCGCATAGTAACGGATGAGGACTGGGCCAATGCCTGGCGAGCTTACTATAAACCGGTGCGGGTTGGGCGGCGGCTGGTGGTAAAGCCCTCCTGGGAGGAATGGTATCCGGGTGAAGGTGATCTGGTTATTGATATAGACCCCGGCATGGCTTTTGGCTGCGGCACTCACGCCACCACTTCTTTATGCCTGCGCTTGCTGGAGGTTTACGTCCGTAGCGGCGCCACGGTCTATGACGTGGGTACCGGCTCGGGTATCCTGGCGATAGCTGCTGCCAGGCTGGGAGCCGGACGGGTGGTGGCAGTGGACCTGGACGAGGTGGCATGCCGGGTTGCTGCCGAAAACGTTGAGAGGAACAGGGTAGCTGGAGTGGTACAGGTTGTGCGCGGCAACCTCCTGGATTTAGTGGAAGGTCAGGCTGATCTGGTGGTGTGTAACATTATCGCCGGCGTGATCACCGGTTTTGCGCCGGATGCTTCAAGAGCGCTGGCCCGCGGCGGTCTTTTTATTGCATCTGGGATTATTCGCGACCGCGCTCCAGATGTGCGCGCTGCCATGGAATCGGCCGGGCTGGCAATTCGTGAACAACTGGATGAAGGCCAGTGGGTGGCTTTTGTAGGAGAAAAAATAAAGGATGAAGAATCATTTCTTCGTTTCGCCGGAACAAATTAAGGCCGGCCGTGTTTCTCTGAGCGGACCTGATGCTGTACATATAGCGAAAGTACTCCGCCTGGGTGCAGGTAAAAGTATCATTGTGCTGGATGGCCGGGGGAAGTCTTATCTGGCGGTAATTGAACAGGCCTGTAAGGATAAGGTTGACTGCACAATTCAAAAAGAGCTTCCTGTTGCAGCCGGACCTTCACTTAAAGTTACATTAGTGCAAGGAATTCCCAAGGGCGATAAAATGGATTTAGTTATCCAGAAAGGAACTGAATTAGGGCTGAGCAGAGTTATCCCGCTCATAAGCGAGCGGGTGGTGGTTAAACTGGCAGGGGATAAGCTGTTGCATCGGCGGGAGCGCTGGCAGCGGATTGCTCTGGAAGCGGCCAAACAGTGCCGGCGTCCCGACGTGCCGGAGGTAAGTGAACCCCAAAGCTGGGAACAGGTGTTGGCCCTTCTTCCGCCAGAGGCTGCTGCGCTGATTCCCTGGGAAGAAGAATTTGTTGAGACTTTGAAAAATTTTTGCCGGTGCAGCCAGGCGCCGGAGGAAATCTATATTTTTATTGGCCCGGAGGGAGGGTTCACCCGTGAGGAAGTGGAGCTTGCCCGGTCCCATGGTGTCCGCCCGGTTACTCTGGGGCCACGGATCCTGCGCACAGAAACTGCCGGCCTGGCAGTTTTAGCGGTAGTCCTGTACCAGTGGGGCGACCTTGGAGGATGATCAGATGGAAAAGAAGCGAGTTGCTGTGTCCACCCTGGGTTGCAAGGTCAACCAGTATGAGTCGGCTGCTTTGGCAGCGCTGTTCCGGGAGCGGGGCTACCAGGTGGTGGAATTCGGGGATACCGCTGATGTTTATGTTATTAATACCTGTACAGTCACCCATTTAAGTGACCGCAAGTCCAGGCAGTTAATCCGCCGGGCGGCCGGTGCCAACCCTGAAGCGTTGATTGCTGTGACCGGCTGCTATGCTCAAACTTCCCCGGGGGAAGTGCTGGAGATACCAGGTGTGGATTTGGTAATAGGTACCAGAAACCGGGCGAAACTGGTAGACCTGGTTGAAAAGGCAGTTAAAGGCCGGGAGCCGGTGAATGCAGTTTGCAATTATGAAAAAGATGACGAGTTTGAAGAAATTCCATCACATCCTGTTGGGGGGAGAACGCGCGCTTTTTTAAAGATCCAGGACGGGTGCAACAATTATTGCACTTACTGTATAGTTCCGTATGCCAGAGGACCGTTGCGCAGCAGGAGGCCGGAAAAAGTTCTGGAAGCGGCGAAGGAACTGGTATCGGCAGGGTTTAAAGAAATTGTCCTCACAGGTATTCATACCGGTTCCTACGGGAATGACCTGGAAGGGAATGTTACTCTGGCGGGTCTGTTAAGCCGGCTGGCGGTTATTCCTGGCCTGTCAAGGCTCCGCTTGAGCTCTATCGAACCCAATGATATTACCTTCGAGTTGGTAGAAACCTTATCCGGTTCCCCTGTTTTTTGCCGCCACCTGCATGTGCCGCTTCAGAGTGGCGACGATCAGGTGCTGCAAAGAATGGGCCGGCGTTACACCATATGGGAATATAGCCGCCTGGTTGATATTTTGCGGGAAAATATCCCCGGCCTGGGGCTGACTACTGATGTAATGGTCGGATTTCCGGGAGAAGCAGATGAGCATTTTAATAATACTTATCAGTTCATAAAGAAAATATCTTTCAGCAGGCTGCATGTTTTTAAATACTCGCCCCGCCGGGGCACGCCGGCTTATAGTTTTCCGGATCAGGTCGAACCATCATTAAAGGAGGAGCGCAGCCGCAAGCTCATTAAACTTGGTGACAGGCTCGCCGCTGGGTTTGCTGCTTCACTGCTGGGTAAAAACCTGGAAGTGCTGGTCGAGCGTCAGTTGCCGGAGGGAAACGGGCTGTACGAGGGTCTCACCGACAACTATGTACGGGCAATCTTTTCAGGGCGTGAAGGGCTCCGCGGAGAAACGGTGATGATAAAGGTTGAAAAAGTCCGGGGAGCTGTTCTCGAAGGTATAGTTATTAATTAGTGTATCAATCTTCAGGGCGGAACGGCAGGATTTATTTTCTTGGTGTTGAATAAAGTACCTTGATAGCTTATGTTATTTCCTGCAGGGAGGAGGTGGAAAAGTGCAGGACTGCATTTTTTGTAAAATTATTAATAAGGAAATACCAGCGGAAATTGTTTATGAAGATGACTATGTACTTGCTTTTAAAGACATTAAACCAGAGGCTCCTGTCCACTTGTTGTTGATCCCGAAAAAACATATTCCCACCTTTTTTGATTTAAAGGAAGAAGATGCTGAGATAATGGGCCGGATCCAGTTGGCGGCCGGCCGTGTGACCCGGGAGCTGGGTCTTGTCGACCGCGGCTTTCGGCTGGTCAGTAACTGCGGCCGTGATGCGGAGCAACTTGTGATGCATGTCCACTATCACCTTCTGGCAGGAAGACCGCTAAAATGGCCTCCAGGCTAATGCGGGAGCCAAAATTGCAAATTAATCATGTTTAAAAACACTGGTTGACTGCAAGCATGCACTGCTGTATAATTATAAAGTGTTTTTATAAAAAGAAGATATAAATTGGCAAGGTATTAATTGTATAGATAAAAGCTAATGCTTTACGGTCTTGGCGGAGGGAGGGAAATTATAGTGGCGGAAGTAAAAGTCGGTAAAAACGAGACATTGGACAGCGCCCTCCGGCGCTTTAAACGGTCATGCCAGAAATCAGGTGTATTAGCCGAAGCGAGAAAGCACGAACATTATGAAAAACCTAGCGTTAAGAGGAAAAAGAAGTCAGAAGCGGCTAGAAAACGGCGGTTCCATTAAATAAAATAAAGTTATAAATAAAAATGCCTGGCTGTTGGTGCCAGGCTAAACTATCTACAGAGCTATACATTGCAAAATCCATGGGTGTTGAAACCAGTTGGTCTGTTACGGAGCGTCGTCAGTGAACAATATTACCATTTAATAGTAATTTGCCCCTTCCAGTTTGCATAATATTTTGCAGGGAGGGGTTTTTTATGGTCTGGCGTGATTTAAAAAAGAAATTTAAAAGGCAGTTCTCCGAGATTCTTGAAATACCTGGAGATGTTCTGTTGGACCTGCCCAAAATCATTCTGGTAGGGAATATTCAACTTTTAATTGAAAACCACCGTGGAATTATTGAATACACTGCTGACACTGTGCGGGTTAGTACCGGTGAAGGTGAAGTGGCAGTCAAGGGTGAAAATTTGATGCTCCGAAATTTATTGCCCGGTGAATTATATATCGAAGGGAAAATCCAGTCTTTAAACTTCAATTAACGGGGGTAGCATTATGTTGTTATTTAAACTGATGTCATACTTTGCAGGTTATGTAGTAATACTGGTCACCGGGAGAGCGCCGGAAAAATTTGTTAACATGGCGGCAAGCAGGGGGATTTACCTTTGGGACATCTCCAGAGTGAGAGATGATGCCGTTTTGTTGAAGGTACGGCTTTATGCCGTAAAGCCGTTGCGCCATATCGCCAGAAGGACTGGTTGCCGCTTCAGGATCAAATCAAAAAGAGGCATCCCTTTTCATTTTGCCCGGTTGAGGCGGAGAAAGACGCTGGCCATAGGCGCTGTTTTTTTCCTGGGAACCCTTTATTTCCTCACGTCTTTTGTTTGGTTTATTGAGGTCAGGGGAAATGAACGGCTTACTACAGCGGAAGTGCTGGAGGTTGCCGCCGAATCCGGCCTGTCCAGGGGTGTGCTTAGGTGGAAAATAGATCCGGCGGGAGTGGAAGCTAAAATTGTTGAACGTCTCCCGCTTGTGGCGTGGACAGGCGTGTATTTCAAAGGAACTAAAGTTATAATCGAAGTGGCTGAACGGGTTATACCCGAGGAAGAGGATCGCAGGCCATCCCATATAGTGGCAGCGAAAGCAGGTTTGATTAAGGAAGTGTTAGTCCTGAATGGTCACCCGTCAGTTAAAGAAGGTGATACTGTTGTGCCGGGTCAGGTACTGATTTCCGGTGAAATTCCACCATTGGAAGAAACTCCAAAGCCGGGTGATGATAAAAAGAAAATTATCCGGCCGGCCTGTTTTGTTCATGCCAGAGGTATTGTCCGCGCCAGGGTTTGGTACGAGGGTTACGGTGAAGCCCGGCTCGTCGAGACTGGCAGACGCCTGACAGGCAGGTTTATAAAGCGTGTCAGTATTAAATATAAATCAAAAGGAAATAATTTTATCGAGTAACCAAAATATTCCCTTTGAACAATATGAAATTGAGACTTCTGTTAAAAAACTTCCCAAATGGAGGAATCTTGAGATGCCCGTCGAAATAGTAACTGTAAGGTACCTGGAACTGGCCACCTACAGGGATGAGCGTAGCTGGGAAGAAGCCCGCAAGGCTGCTGAAGAAATGGCCATGGATGCTGTGGTAAAAAAGCTCTCAGCAGGTGCCGCTGTTCAAGGGCAATGGTTTGAAGAGGCTGGTACCAGTAACCCTGAAAACCTGGTGCGGGTAAAAGCTGTTTTGGAAACGGTTGAGGATATCGGCATTGAAAAACTTTTTAAACCTTAAAGGAGGCCGTATATTGGCGGAAAAATTTGTGGCCAGGGTTGAGCTTGATGATATAGGCGCTGCAGCTGAGATTTTTGGGAAGCATGACGAGCATCTGGTGCAAATTGAAAAAGCCCTGGGGGTTCATGTTGTGGCAAGAGGCCATGATTTGACAATAACCGGGGAACAGGAAAGAGTTGAGCGGGCTCAGGAGGTTTTTACTCAATTAAATAAGTTTTATCACGCAGGGAACCGTTTGACCGTCCGTGAGGTCGGTTATGCCATTAAGTCGGCTCAGGGTGGCCATAAAAACGCCCTTGAAAACCTGGCCAGGGATGTAATCATGGTTACGGCCCGTGGCAAGCAGATTAAACCCAAGACCGCCGGCCAGCAAAAATATATTGAAGCCATAAAAAAGTATGATATCGTTTTCGCTGTCGGCCCGGCCGGCACGGGAAAAACTTACCTGGCAACGGTTATGGCCATTAAAGCATTGCGCAATAAAGATGTCGGGCGTCTTGTTTTAACCCGGCCGGCTGTGGAAGCGGGAGAGAAGCTCGGTTTTTTGCCCGGTGACTTGCAGGATAAGGTTGACCCTTACCTCCGCCCGTTTTACGATAGCCTTTACGATATTATGGGCCTGGAGAATACCCAAAAATACCTTGAGAGACGCGTGATAGAAATTGCGCCTCTTGCCTACATGCGGGGCAGGACTTTGGAGGATTCATTTATTATACTGGATGAGGCCCAGAATACCACACCAGAACAGATGAAGATGTTTCTGACCCGCCTGGGCTTTGGCTCAAAGGCGGTAATCACGGGGGATATTACCCAGGTTGATTTGCCGAAAGGCCAGGTATCCGGCCTGGTTAATGCTATTAAAGTTTTAAAAGAAATAGAGGGGCTGGGTATCCACATCCTGACGGGGGAGGACATTGTGCGGCATCCTCTGGTGGAGGAAATTATCAGGGCTTATGAAAAGGAGCAGTAGGAGGTAACCGAAGAGGGGTGAAGTCGTGCTTGCTATCAGCATGGCAAAAGATAAAATTGCGGCCGTCCTGTCCCTGCCGGTAAAACAACGTAAGATGCGGCGGGGCAGCGCGGCGGTTTTGTTTTTGTTTGTGATTACTTTTATTATATCTTTTGATTTTGTAAACGATAACACCAGTATGATGGCCGGGCAGGTGTCTCCTAAAACTATTAAAGCAGAAAAAACTATTGTTTTTGAAGATAAATACAAGACTTCTGTCGAGCGCCGTCTTGCTGCTGAAAAGGTTGGTAAGGTATATACGAAAGACCCTCAGGTCAGCATTGCTGTTCAAAAAGATATTTCAGAATTATCACAAAAGCTTATTGAAGTACAGAGCAATACTGGGCTTGATATTTCCGAAAAAGTAGAGCGGCTTCGCTCTTTTCTTCCCTTTGCAGTATCTGATACAGATCTTAACGACCTGGCCCGTGCTGCCGTCAAGGATACCATGCAGGTCGAAGCTGAAATAAACAACTTGATTGCCAGGGCGATGGAGGAGGGTGACGGAATTACCCAGGATAAGCTGGCGGAAAGCAAAAAATCTATCAATGAACAGATTGCCGGGATGAAGCTGTCCAAGACTTATGAACAGCTTGCCAGGGGTGCTGTTGATTACTATATTCGCCCGAACAGCTTTGTTAATTACGAATTGACCAGGCAGAAGCAGGAAGAGGCTATGGAATCTATTCCCCCCGCCATGGTCTCAATAAAGGAAGGGGAAAAAATTATCGGCGAGGGGGAAATAATAACTGAGGAGCACCTGGCCAAACTGCAGGCACTCGGTCTCACCCGTCCCAAATTGTCTTATACCTTTATCCTGGGGATGTTTTTGCTGGTAGTCCTGCTCATGGCGGTTGTCCTCTTTTACCTGTACCAGCAGAACCGGGAGATCTATGAACATGCCGGGCACTTGTATCTGCTGGGTATTATCGTGCTGGTGGTCCTGGTGGTAGGAAAAATCATCATTGCGATTAACGTTAACCGCTGGCCTGACTTCAGCGCCCAGTTCGGTTATATGGTGCCCCTGGCTGCTGGGGGGATGTTAATCGCCATTCTTCTGGATTCCCGCCTGGCTGTGCTGGTTGTGGCCGTAATGAGCCTGATGCTTGGGGTAATGACAGGAAACCAGCTCCGTTTCGGGCTGGTTGGTTTGATCGGGGGTATAACAGGCGTTTACAGCGTTTCGAAGCTTAGCCAGCGCGGAGACCTTGTCCGGGCCGGGGTTTATACCAGCTTTGCCAATGTGGTGGCCATATTTACAGTTGGCCTTGTCACCGGTACGCCGTTCGGCCTTTTAATTTCGTCCAGCCTGGTTCTTGGGATAACCAGCGGCATTCTATCCTCAATATTGACCAACGGTGCCCTGCCTTTTCTGGAAAGTACCTTCCGTCTTACATCACCGGTGAAACTTTTGGAGCTTTCCCACCCGAATAACGTTTTGTTAAAGAGGCTTTTAACTGAAGCACCAGGAACTTACCACCACAGCATCATTGTGGGAAACCTTGCTGAAGCGGCCGCTGACGCTATAGGCGGTGATTCACTGTTAGTCCGGGTTGGTGCTTATTATCACGACATCGGCAAGATAAAAAGGCCGTACTTTTTCATCGAAAACCAGATGGCATGTGAAAACCCCCATGATAAAATCGGCCCGTCTTTGAGTACCCTGATCCTTACCTCACACATAAAAGACGGGGTGGAGTTGGCCAGGGAGCATAAGCTACCCCAGGGCATTATCGACATTATTGAGCAGCATCACGGCAGCAGTCTGGTCAGTTATTTCTACCACAAGGCTCTGGAAAATGACCGCACTGAGAGCGTTACCGAAGAAGAGTTCCGGTATGAAGGCCCCAAGCCGCAAACCAGGGAAGCAGCCATAGTAATGCTTGCTGACTCGGTGGAGGCGGCGGTCCGTTCGTTGCAGAACCGTACACCTGCCCGGGTGGAAGGCCTGGTGAGGAAATTCATCAAAGATAAGCTGAACGACGGCCAGCTTGACGAGTGTGACCTGACTTTTAAAGACCTTGATATTATTGCTAACGCATTTGTCCGGGTAATGTCAGGTATCTTACACTCCCGTGTGGAATACCCGGATTTATCTCAGGAAATTGAAAAGGAGAAAGAAGCGTGCCGGTTTTCGTAAGCAACCTGCAGGAAGAAGTAGCGCTGGACAGTGACCTGGCTGATTTTTTAGCCCATATCGTGCAGGAAGCTGTTGAGAGTGAGGGTTATGATGGTGACGGAGTTGAGGTTAGCCTGGTTTTTGTCAATGATAGCTACATGCGCGATTTAAACTTACAGTACCGGGGAATAGATGGCCCTACCGATGTGCTTTCTTTTGCCATGCTTGAAGGGGAGCCACTTAAGGGGGAGGAAGAAGAAGTAATCCTGGGTGATGTGGTTATTTCCCTGCAGACTGCCGCGCGGCAGGCTGAGGAGTACGGGCACAGTTTCCGGCGTGAAGTTGCTTACCTTACAATACATGGTATCTTGCACCTGCTTGGCTACGATCATCAGGATGAGGAAGGGCGCCGGATTATGCGCCAGAAAGAGGAGGAACTGTTGGCACAATTAAAATAACCAGGTAGTGGTTAATTTAGTATGTGTCGCCGTGTTTTTCCCGGCGGTTGATGACCGGTGATTTATTTTGGAGTGGTTTAAGTGAACCTGCGAAAATTTATAAAAAGTTTTAGTTATGCTGTAGCAGGGATTTTCTATTCGTTGCGGACCCAGCGCAATATGCGGATACACTTTGCTGCTGCGTTGCTGGTTTTTGGCTTGGCGCTTTATCTTAGAATAAGTTCCAGCGACCTGCTTTTTTTAATTTTTTCCATTACTCTGGTAATCATGGCGGAAATGTTTAATACTGCCGTTGAGGCGGTTGTTAACCTTTATGTGCAAAAATATCATCCTCTGGCCCGTATTGCTAAGGATGTGTCGGCTGGAGCAGTGCTGGTTGCCGCGTTAAACTCAATCGTGGTGGCATATGTTATAATTTATCCCCGCCTGGCGGATGAAATATCAGGAGTGATCAGGTTGTGGCAAATGTAAATTTCCCGGTTGAAAAGCTGATTAAAGCCGCAAGCGCGGCCCGTGAAAGAGCGTATGCCCCTTATTCATCTTTCAAAGTGGGTGCAGCGATATTAACTGCGGAAGGGCGTTACTACACAGGTTGCAATATCGAAAACGCGTCCTATGGTCTCTCTTGCTGCGCTGAGCGGGTGGCTCTATTTAAGGCTGTTTCTAACGGCGAGCGCAGCTTTGAGGCTATCGCTATTACTGCTGGAACGGACGACTATTGTACGCCGTGCGGAGCCTGCCGCCAGGCTCTCGCAGAGTTTAACCCGGCGATGAAAGTATACATGGCAAACGGGCGGGGTGATTACAAACTCCGGACTGTCGCTGAGCTGTTACCCGCGGCTTTCGTTCTGACGGACTCCCCTTCTGATTGTGCCGGACCCGGAGAAGATAAAACCGGCGCAGGTAGAACTATATCTAAGATATTTGAGCCGGTTAACCGGTAAATTAACCTCTGAATCAGAGTGGTGATTTGTTAGGACGACTTGGTTTCGCCCGGAGCGAGCTGAAGTGTGTGCCTTATGCGAAGTGCTGGAGCAAGCGGTAATAATATCACGCCCTGTTTGTGTTTTATTCGGGTGGGGGAAAATGTGAGTGTTTTCGAGGTCCTTATGCTGGTTTGTTTTGGAGCGGCCTGGCCGGTATCCATTTATAAATCGTATGTATCAAGGAAAATCGCCGGTAAAAGCATTCTTTTCCTCTGGATTGTTTTTGCAGGCTATCTATCCGGCATTATTCATAAGTTAATCCTTAGCTGCGATATTGTTATTTACCTGTACGCTTTGAATGGCGTGATGGTAATGACGGATATAATATTGTATTACCTGAATAAGAAGTTTGTTGAAAAGCAGTGACGAAAGATACAGATAAAGGGTGATTTTTTGTTGATGGTTGACAGCCAGTTTAAATCAGGTTTTGCGTCGCTGGTGGGCAGGACCAATGTGGGGAAATCCACTCTGTTAAATAGACTTGCCGGACGAAAAGTGGCTATTGTATCAGACAAGGTCCAGACGACCAGGAACAAAATCCTCTGTGTGCTTAGCCGTGAAGACTCCCAGATTGTTTTTTTAGATACCCCGGGTATTCACAAGCCGAAGCACAAGCTTGGTGAGCACATGGTTCAGGTGGCGCTGAACACTCTAAAAGAGGTTGATGTTGTCCTTTTTTTGGTGGAGGCAAACCGGCCGCCAGGTCCAGGCGACAATTACCTCATCAGCCGGTTTGCCGGGCTGTCTACCCCGGTTGTGCTAGTGATAAATAAGATAGATCTGGTCAGGCGGGAGGAGCTGCTGCCACTGATTGAAAATTATTCCCGGCTTTACAGTTTCGCGGAAATTGTGCCTGTATCGGCATTGTCCGGGGAAAACCTTGACCGCCTGCTGGAAGTGGTGACAGGATATATGCCGGCCGGGCCCAGGTATTACCCTGAAGATATGGTTACTGACCGTCCGGAGCGGTTCATTATGGCCGAACTGATCAGGGAAAAGGTTTTGATTCTTACCAGTCAGGAAGTGCCTCATTCAGTTGCTGTAGCAGTAGAAAACCTTCAGGAGCGGCCTAATGGTGTTATGGCAGTCCAGGCGGTAATTTATACTGAAAGGGAGTCACAGAAAGGGATCCTGATCGGTAAAGGGGGACAGATGCTGAAAAAAATTGGCCAGCTCGCCCGCGAAGATATGGAGAGGTTATTCGGTTCAAAAATTTTTCTTGAACTCTGGGTGAAGGTCAGGCCGGACTGGCGGAACAAAGAAGCCCAGCTAAAAGATCTGGGATACAGTGGTGAAATTTAAGTAAATGTTTCCCTGTTAGTGGAATTTTCCTTGCAGCAGAAGGATGCGTTATTTATGAAACTTTACAAGATTGAGGCCGTGGTGCTGCGGGCCAGGGACTGCGGCAACGCGGATAAGCTTTTGATTCTCTATTCCAGAGAACAGGGAAAACTGAAGGTGATGGCGCATGGTGCCGCCAGGCCTGCCAGCCGCAAGCGAGGCTCAGTGCAGCTTTTTTCCCATTCCAGGTTCTTGATGAGCCGGGGCCGCGAGATTGACTCAATCAGCCAGGGTGAAGTAATAGAGATGTTCTCCTTCCTCAGGGAAGACCTTGAAAAGATCGGTTATGCCAGCTACCTGGCTGAACTGGTAGATACCCTTACCCCGGAGGGAGAACCTAACCCGGCCCTTTTTGAACTTCTCCTTACTTCCCTGCACCTGCTGGTTTCAGGAGATATCGAACTGCTGACGAGAGCTTTTGAAATGAAGGCAGTAGCCTTGCTGGGTTACCGTCCTTTGCTGGAACAGTGCGCCAACTGCCGGGGACCTGCAGAAGGCAGGCTTTTCTTTAGCCCGGCTATAGGAGGAGTATTATGCAATTCCTGCAGGCCGGCCGCTCCGGACGCGTTGCCCTGCAACAAAGGGATTGTAGAAGTGCTTAAGCTGCTNTTNCGCTGGCCTCTGGCCAGGTTGCGTCAGNTAAAGGTAGACCGTTCAGGCAAAAACCAGATTAGAAATTTGCTATATGAATTTATCCGGTACCATGTCGAGCGGGAATTAAAATCTGCCGCGTTTTTGAAACGGCTTCCACCGGGAACTGGCAGGGCTGATGTATAAAAATAACCGTTGCGGGAGTAAATAAGAAAAAAAGAATGAGGGGGTGTAGGAATGGGCGAACTTGAGAAAATTGATATTTTAAGAGCCCGGCTGGGTGTCGGGTATAAGGAGGCCAAAGAGGCCCTGGATGCGGCTGGTGGCGACGTTGTACAGGCGTTGATCAACCTTGAAGCGAAAGAGCGTGATCCAGGCGGGCACTTCCGAGCCAGGGGAGTTGATATCCTGGGACAGATCAAAGGGCTGTTGCAAAAGGGGCAGGAGTACCGGATCAAGATTAAGCAGGGGGAGCGGACGGTGGTTGAAATTCCTGCTTCACTGGGGGCGCTGGGGATTTTAGGTGCTTTGGCCAGCAGTGAAATAGCTGTTTTGGGAGCTATTGCTTCGGTGGCGGGAATGGCTAATAAATACACGCTGGAAGTTGAACGCACCGGTGGAGATAAAGCAAATAGCACTGCCGTGGAAAGCAATATTTAAGAAGGTCAGAATTATGCATTTTGTAACCGGGAGAAAACCCCCGCAGGTTTCTTTTATGAGAGGGACTTTGCAGGGGGTTTCTTCCTGTCGGTGTGGTATTATTTAGATGGAGAAATTTCCCTCTGACGGTGATTTAACAGTTGAATCAAGACATTCAGTTATGATATATAAAAAATAAAAGATAGATTTATCGCCCGGGATTTTCGATACACGAGCCAGGCAATGGAATCGTCCCAAAACCGAAAAAATTCCCGGATCTTTGAATTCAGTGACACCGGACACCGGGAGTTTTCGGGAGTGTGGTCTAAGTTGATGGGGGAGGTTATTCTCATGTTTAAGAAAAAAGGGTGGTTTCTTTTGGTTCTGGCTTCAGCAGCAGTCTTTTCTTTGATCGGAGCCTTGACCCTGGAGGCAGCGGACGGCAAACTGGTGGATATTCAAAAGCACTGGGCACGGCAGGCTATAACAGAAATGTATGCCAGTGGAATTATTTCCGGTTATCCGGGAGGTTTGTTCCTGCCTGATAAAAGTGTTACCAGACTGGAGGCCGTGGCCATGTTAATCAGGGTGCTTGGTTTGGAAGGACAGGCCCAAAAAGTGGAGAAGACTGATGTGGGTTATTATATACCTCCCGTATCATGGGGTAGGGGTTACTTGATTATGGGGGTTCAGCAGGGTATGCTGGACAAGGATCACCTGGCTCAGCTTGGGCCGGCTGAACCGGCAACACGGGCAGAAGTGGCCGTATTGGTTTGCCATGCCTTGAAACTCAGTGCTGATGAAAGCGCTCTCACCTTTGCTGACTCCGGCCAGATTCCCGAGGTGTACCGGGATTATGTGGCTGCGGTGGTCAAGAACAAGATTATACAGGGGTTACCCGGCAATTTATTCAAACCAAATGACGGAATTAACAGGGCACAGATGGCTGTCCTCTTATCCCGGCTTTTGGAAAACAATTTTGGTGGTGCTGAAATTCAGGCCCTCCGTTACAGCGGAACTATTTCATCTCTTTTACCTTTAGAACAGCCCAGCTGGCTGAATCAACGGCGATATCAATAAGGTTACGAATTCCGGCTGTGAAGTATTCCTTGACGGAAAGGCTGCGGACCTGACCGATCTCAAGGTGGGCGATGAAGTCAAAATGGTTTTAAACAAAAACGGCCGGGTTGTCTTTATCAGTGCTATGAGCGAAGATACTGAAACCGGTGCTACAGCTGCAATATACAAGGGCCGGGTGGATTCAATTATTCAGATTGGCGGGGAATACTGGGTGGGTATAACAGATTTCGACGGTACCCAGATAACCCGTCCGGCAGCCAGCGGCATTGGAGTTAATGATTCCGGCAGTCAGAAGGATATTTCATCTTTGAATAAAGGTGATTATGTAGAGGTAAAGGTTTCTGATAATAAGATCATTGAAATCAATTCCCTTGTGCCAGGTACGGTTCAAGGGACAGTAACATCAGTCCGGCCTGCCGCAATAACAGTACACAGTGACAGTGGAACGGATGTCGATCTGGAAGTGCCGGACAGCGTGGTAGTGGTTAAAAATAACAGCACTATGGCATATAATGATGTCAAGGAAGGCAACCGGGTCGAAATTACAGTGGTGGATAACAAGTCGGTGCGGATTAATATCCTGAGTTCTCCCAGTTTGGAAGGAGTAATAAAGGAGCTGGATACCACCGGTACTTATGTTATCACTATCCGTGACGATAGCGGGGATACCCGTGACTATGTGGTGGTCAGCGACGCGGAAGTGATGCAGGATGGTTCCCGCATATATTTTGACAACCTGCGGGTGGGGGACCGGGTCAGGCTGGAACTGAACAGCCGGAACCGGGTTGTTTATATTGAGTTGGTTGGTTCGGAGTCGAGTAAATTAACTGGCGAAATAGTTGATCTTGATACCACCGGGACTTGGGGGATAACCATACGCAATGATGACGGGGATACTCTTGACTATGTTGTGCTCAGCGATGTAGAGGTGATACAGGATGGATCCCATATTAATTTTGATGATCTTTGCAAAGGTGAGCGGGTCAAGCTGGAGTTGAGCAGCAGAAACCGGGTAGATTATATTGAGGTTATTGATGAGAATTACTCCACCATCAGCGGCAAAGTTGCGGATCTGTCCACAGGTAGTTCCAGATGGATCAAAATTGAGAAAAGTGACGGCAGCAAGAAACGATATTATATGGCAGACAGCGTGGTAATTAAAAGAGATGGTGAAAGCATTCGCCAAAGGGATATAGTAATTGGCAGCGAGGTTGAGATTCAGGTGGGGAGTGGTATAGTTAAAAAAATTACTGTTATAAACGATGAGGATATTTCAGTGTCAGGTACAGTAACATATGTCAGCACGAGCAATAAGAAAATAACAATTCAGCAGGTGAGCGGCAATGAGTTCAGCTATTACCTGGCGGACGGCGCCCGTCTAAGGGATGGCAGCAACCGCAGCATCAGCCTTTATGATATTGAGGAGGGCTGTGACGTTCAGCTGGAACTTGATGGTGGCAAAATTATCTGGTTGACCAAGGAATAAAAAAGTTAAAAGAAACAGCAGCAAGGGGAAAATGATATTTTGACACAGCATTGACTTTAATCTAAAAATCTGATAAATTGTAATGAAATAGGGCACAAGGAAAATAATCAATTGCGGCCAAATTGGTTGGAAACGCGGGAACTGACTCCCGTCTCTGGTGGAATGCCGGGGGCCGGGGGTTTTAATTTTTTTGTTATGAACAGAGGAGGCAGATTATGAATTTCCAGGAGCTGATTATTACCCTGGACCATTTCTGGTCTAAACAGAACTGTGTTATACTTCAGCCTTACGATGTGGAAAAAGGAGCGGGTACCATGAACCCGGCGACTTTTTTAAGGGCGCTGGGGCCGGAACCGTGGCGGGTTGCCTATGTAGAGCCTTCCCGCAGGCCCACCGACGGGCGTTACGGTGAAAATCCGAACCGCCTGCAACATTATTACCAGTATCAGGTTATTTTAAAGCCGTCGCCGGACGATGTGCAGGAGGTCTACCTGGCCAGTCTTAAAGCTATCGGTATAAACCCCGACGAACATGATATCCGCTTTGTGGAAGATAACTGGGAATCACCAACTCTCGGAGCATGGGGACTGGGTTGGGAAGTATGGCTGGACGGAATGGAAATAACCCAGTTTACTTACTTTCAGCAATGCGGCGGTATTGATTGCCGGCCGGTTTGCGCGGAAATAACCTACGGCCTGGAGCGGCTCGCCATGTTTATCCAGGGGGTGGACAGCGTGTTCGATATAACCTGGGTTGGCGACATAACCTACCGGGATGTCCACCACCGGGGGGAAGTAGAGCACTCCCACTATAATTTTGAGCTGGCTGATACTTCTATGCTGTTTAAGCTGTTTGATATGTATGAACAAGAAGCTTTGAGGGTGGTAAAACAAGGATTTGTGTTCCCTGCGTATGATTATGTGTTAAAATGTTCCCATACATTCAATCTTTTGGACGCTCGAGGAGCTATCAGCGTGACAGAACGCACCGGGTTTATCGCCCGGGTGCGGAACCTTGCCCGCGCCTGTGCCCAGGCCTATGTAGAACAGCGGGAAGCAATGGGCTATCCGCTGCTTAAGAAGAAGGGGGCTTGACCGGTATGGCTGGTAATGCCAGAGATTTTTTACTGGAAATTGGGGTAGAGGAGATGCCTGCGCGGTTTTTAGACCCGGCTCTGGCCGAATTGAAAGAAGTGGCCGGGGAGGTGCTGAAAGAGCAGCGTTTGAACTTTAGGCGGGTAGAAACTTACGGAACACCGCGGCGCCTGGCCCTGTTTGTGGAGGGACTGGAAGAAGACCAGGAGCCGCTTGAAGTAGAAGTAAAGGGTCCAGCCGTTAAAGTAGCCTTCAAACCGGACGGCACCCCCACCCGGGCGGCGGAAGGCTTCGCCAAAAGTCAGGGAGTGTCTGTTTCCGATCTGGTTAAGAAACCGGTGGGGCATGTTGATTATGTGTTTGCGGTAAAGCGGGAGGCCGGGCGGCGGGCGCGGGAGATACTGTACGAGATAGCGCCTGCCCTGATTGCGGGGCTTCATTTTCCCAGGCCGATGCGTTGGGGAGACCATGAAATCCGTTTCGCCAGGCCGATCCGCTGGATCGTGGCACTGTTCGGGGACGAAGTGGTGGAATTTGAGCTTGCGGGACATAAAGCAGGAAGGACTACCGCAGGACACCGTTTTTTATGCGGAGAGCCTGTAGAGCTGGCCTGCCCGGCGGAATACTTCGAAAAAATGCGCAGGGCTTACGTTATGGTTGACCCTCAAGAGCGTAAAGAGGCCATCCGGCGCCAGGCGCAGGAACTGGCTGCGTCGGTAGGGGGGACGGTGGTGAAAGATGAGGATCTGCTTACTGAAGTGAACAACCTGGTCGAGTACCCGACTGCCCTGGTTGGAGAATTCAGCCCGGAATACTTGAAGCTGCCCAGGGAAGTGCTTGTTACCCTCATGCGGGAGCACCAGCGCTACTTCCCGGTTGCCGGACCTGACGGCAGCCTGATGCCAAAGTTTATCGCTGTCAGAAACGGGGGAGCGGACCACCTGGATACTGTCAGGGCAGGTAATGAAAAAGTGCTGCGGGCACGCCTGGCGGATGCAGACTTCTTTTTCCGGGAGGATTTGAAAACCCCGCTGGTTGAAAAGGTGCCGGTTTTAAAGAAAATTGTTTTTCAAGAAAGCCTGGGCAGTATTTATGATAAAGTTGTCCGGGTGAGTTCCCTGGTTGAGTACCTGGCCGGGGTGCTGGGGGCCGGAGAGCAAGAAAGAAAATGCACTTTGCGGGCAGCTTATCTGGCCAAGGCCGATCTAGTGACAAATATGGTTTACGAGTTTCCCGAACTTCAGGGGATTATGGGCAGGGAATACGCTGAACGTTCCGGGGAAGAACAAGGCGTGGCCACGGCAATTTTTGAACATTACCTGCCCCGGTTTGCCGGGGATGAATTGCCGGTTACCATGCCTGGAAAAATATTGAGCATAGCTGATAAAATAGATAATATTGTCGGCTGCTTTGCCATCGGTATTCAGCCGAGCGGTTCGCAGGATCCCTATGCTTTGCGGCGGCAGGCCCTGGGTATAAGCCATATTCTTCTGGAAAACGGCATCAGCCTGTCACTGGAAAAGCTTGTCGAAAACGCTTATCGCGGCTATGAAGGCAAGTTCCAGCTTAAGATAAGTCTTGAAAGGGTTAAAGAAGATATTGCCGGATTCTTTAAATACCGTCTTAAGGGCATCTTTGAAGATCGTGGTTTTTCTTACGACATAGTAGAAGCAGTTCTTGCTTCCGGCTACGATGATTTCAGCGACGCCTGTTTGAGGGTGCAGGCGCTGGCTGATTTCCGGATGGAGCCTGCTTTCAACAATTTGCTGACTGCTTTCATTCGCGCGAACAACCTTACCAGGAATGCGAAAGCCTGTCAGGTGGACCCGTCCCGGTTAGAGGACCCCTCAGAGAAAGAACTTTTTGTTCATCTTTCCGGGGTGCGGGAAAAAGCAGGGACGTACCTTGCTTCCCGGGACTATCGCTCCCTGTTGTCAGCTGTCGCCACCCTTCAGGAGCCGGTAGACCGTTTCTTTAACGCTGTAATGGTGATGGTGGATGATGAGAAAGTGCGCGAAAACCGTCTTGCCCTGCTTCAAAGCCTGGCATCATTGGTGAAGCAGGTTGCCGATCTGAGTAAGATAGTAGTTTAATATAGTAGTTTAATATAGTAGTTTAATGAGGGTAATATTGGGCAGGGTTTGACTGAGTTAAGTTAATATTCTGAAAAAGGGAGGTTGAATTGCCTCCGTCCATAGTATATATTATATATGTCAACTAATTAATTAGTATAAATATATGTGCTCTTTGAGGGGCGATTGTTTTGGAATTAACCAGGCGTCAAGCTGCCATACTGGAAATTGTCAAAAATATGGGTCCGATTACAGGGGAGCAAATTGCTGAAAAGCTGTCCTTGACCAGAGCGACCTTGAGGCCGGATTTAGCCATTTTGACCATGTCCGGAATTCTTGAAGCACGCCCCAGGGTAGGGTATTTTCACAGCGGCAAGTTTCCACACCAAATCGTTGCCAAAAAGGTACACAGCATGCTGGTCGCCGATATTAAGTCAGTCCCTGTTGTGGTGCCGGAAAAATGCTCGGTATATGACGCCGTAGTAACCATGTTTATTGAAGATGTGGGAACCCTTTTTGTTGTTAAAGAGGGGGGGCTGCTGGAGGGGGTCATTTCCCGTAAGGACCTGCTCAAAACTACACTTGGCGGTCAGGATATTCAGAAGCTGCCTGTTGGGGTGATAATGACCCGTATGCCCAATGTATTATACACACATCCCGAGGAAACTGTGTGGACGGCGGCCTGGAAGTTAATCACCCATGAAGTGGACGCCCTGCCGGTTGTGCGCAAGGTTTCCCTGCCGGACGGAACCGAGGGGCTTGAGGTGGTTGGGCGCCTCAGTAAGACTAATGTTACACGTTTGTTTGTGGAACTTGGAAAAGAGAGCTAAGGAGGAGTTTGTCATTTCCGCTGATAATGATCTGCAACTGGTCATATATATTGTATCCGATTCTGTAGGTGACACTGCCGAACTGGTGGCCCGCGCCGCAGTCAGCCAGTTTAACCAGGATACAATAGAAATTCGCCGTGTGCCTTATGTTAGCGACCCAAACGAAATTTCTGAGATAGTAGAAGAGGCTGCCGCTTTCCCTAGCTTAATCGCCTATACTCTGGTCCTTCCGGAGTTGCGTGATATTCTGGTCAGGGAAGCAGCGAAGCGTGGTATCCCGACGCTGGATATTATGACTCCGATGATCGATGCAATATCTGCGATCGTTAAACTTCAGCCGAAGCTGGAGCCTGGATTGGTGCGCAGGACGGATGAAGAATATTACCGCAAGGTCGAGGCTATTGAATTTGCTATAAAATGCGATGACGGGAAGGACGCGCGGGGTATTACCAAGGCAGACCTGGTAGTGATAGGAGTTTCCCGCACTTCAAAGACGCCTCTTTGCATGTACCTGGCACACAAGCGGATCATGGCGGCAAACGTGCCCCTGGTTCCGGAAGTTTCACCGCCGGAAGAAATTTTCCATTTGCCATATCATAAGTTAATCGGCTTGAGGATTCAGCCCCAACAGCTAAATGAAATTCGGAGGGAGCGCCTTAAATCTCTTGGACTTACTCCAAATGCCGATTATGTTAGTATGGAGCGTATTCTTAAAGAGCTGGAATATGCTGAAAAAATTATGAAAAAGATTGGCTGCCCGGTTATTGATGTAACAAACAAAGCTGTGGAAGAAACAGCCAGCAAGGTTTTGGAAATATATTACCGGGGGGAAAACATGGCATATAAGTAATAAACAACTACCTCGAATGCATCACCTTTGCCATGGTTAAAACAAGCAGTACTGAAAAAGCTGGAATAAAGAGTGAGGAATAAGGCGGTAGGGAGAAATACCTCAGAAATTTCTCCCCATAGATCATCTCGCCGGCAACCCAGGCGATAACAATGCCGCCCAGGCAGGTAATCCATTGAAACCTGGACATAAGTGAGGCCAGTAGCTGGCTGCCGATCATCAAAAGCGGCATGCTGAACAGCAGGCCGAAAAGCAAAAGAGACAGGTTGCCGTGCGATGCCCCGCCCACAGCCAGGATGTTATCCATGGACATGATCAGATCGGCCAGGACGATTGTCTTGACGGCCCTGATCAAGCTCCTGTGTGATGATACTACGGCGCATTCAACATCATTTTCCACAAGAAGTTTAACCGCAATCCAAATTAACGCGAGCCCTCCCAGGAATTGCAGTAACGGGACCTGTGACAGGCTGATGGCGGCTATACAGGTAAAAAATACCCGCAGTAATATGGCTGCCAGCGCGCCCAGTACTATTGCCCTTTTTCTGTTACGTGCATCCAGGTTCCTTGTGGCCATGCCGATAAGTACAGCATTGTCTCCGCTCAAAACCAGATCTATCAAGATAATTTGCATGATTGACAGCACAAAAGAGAGGTTGTCATGTAACTCCACTAAAATCCCCCCAGACTTGGTATGTTTTTTTAAACCTCCTTACATAGAACAATTTATATTCCATGTCCTTATTAAAATGACTGTTAAAGATGGATACTTGTTAAGGAGATGCTTCTTGATGTTTATTTTCCATGAATCAAGGGAATTTTATTTTTAGCCGCTTTCCCGGAGCCCGACCACATAATCATTCATCGAAGGTAATAAATTTTCGTGGAAACTATGGCTTTGGTGATATATTGCCAGGCTAGACATATGTGCCGCTGACGCGGCACCAGCAGAAGGAAGAAAATAGCCGGGGGAAGGGTGGTTATCCCGAGTGAACGACTTGCGTAGCGCCGGTAACAGCACCTGGCGAAGCGAGGAAGCGAAATTGGAGGCGCGGACAGGATGTTCGCGCCAGCCCTCAGCAAGCCGGGACGGCGAGTTGAAGGCGCACCAATTTCGCCCGACGCGAGCTTTGGTGCGCATCTTACGCGGAGCACCGGAGTGAACAGGGACAATACCCTCCCGGGTAAATTCTATTTTCAGGTTAGCTGTGGGCAATGTGTCATATATTATGGATAATATTTCATCTGAATAATGAAAGGAAAGGTTTTATGTATAACAATAAGGCGGTAGCACAATGGGTTGAAGAGATGGCCAGGCTGACCAAGCCGGATAAGATCGTCTGGCTCGACGGCTCTGAGGAGGAAAGGGTAAGATTAACCGAAGAGGCTGTCGGCACCGGGGAAATAAAATACCTCAATCAAAAAAAGTACCCTGGTTGTTTATTTCATAGAACAGCGAGAAATGACGTTGCCAGGGTGGAGCACCTCACTTTTATTTGTTCCAGGAAAAAAGAAGATGCAGGGCCTACCAACAACTGGATGGCGCCGGAAGAAGCGTATGAAAAAGCTGGAGAAATTTTTGACGGATCAATGAGAGGGAGAACGATGTATGTTATTCCCTATCTAATGGGCCCGAAAGGTTCTCCTTTCAGCAAAGTCGGTATCGAATTAACCGATAGCATTTATGTAGTTTTGAATATGAGGATCATGACCACTATGGGAAAAGCAGCGATGGAACAGCTCGGCGATTCCGACAAATTTGTCAAGGGCCTCCACTCAAAAGCGGATCTAAATCCCGAAAGGCGTTATATTATGCACTTTCCTGAAGATTATACAATATGGAGTGTAGGTTCCGGATACGGGGGAAATGTCCTTTTAGGCAAAAAATGTTTCGCGCTGCGTATAGCCAGCTATATGGCGCGGCAGGAAGGCTGGCTGGCCGAGCATATGCTGATCGTTGGTATAGAAAACCCGGAGGGAAAGATTTCTTATATTGCAGCTGCTTTCCCGAGCGCCTGCGGGAAAACCAACCTGGCGATGCTTGTTCCTCCGCCGTCCTTAAAAGGTTATAAAGTCTGGACAGTTGGCGACGATATAGCATGGATGCGGATAGGGGAAGACGGCCGCCTGTGGGCAGTAAATCCAGAAACAGGATTTTTTGGGGTCGTCCCCGGAACCAGCTCAAAAACCAATCCGAACGCATTGATTGCAGCTTCGAGAAATACTATTTATACAAATGTGCTGGAGGGACCGGATGGTACAGTGTGGTGGGAAGGGCTGGATCAGGATCCTCCGCCATATGGCATAGACTGGAAAGGCGATCTCTGGACCCCTGACAGCGGTACCCCCGGTGCTCATCCAAATGCCCGTTTCACTACCCCGGCCAGCCAGTGCCCTTCAATATCCCCGGAGTGGCAAAACCCGAAAGGGGTGCCCATATCGGCATTGGTCTTCGGCGGGCGGCGGGCGAAGGTAGCACCTCTTGTTTACCAGTCATACAGCTGGCAGCACGGTGTTTTTGTTGGTGCCACCGTGGCCTCGGAAACAACTGCTGCAGCTGCGGGCGAAGTCGGTGTCGTGCGCCGGGACCCTATGGCTATGCTGCCGTTCTGTGGTTATAACATGGCTGACTACTGGCGGCACTGGCTGGAAATGGGCAAGAAGATCCCTCACCCGCCGAAGATCTTTCATGTTAACTGGTTCCGGACGGATGAAAAGGGCAAATTCCTCTGGCCTGGTTTTGGTGAAAACCTGCGGGTTTTAAACTGGATCGTCTCCCGCTGCGAAGGGGATGGGAAAGCTGTTGAGACTCCAATCGGCTATATTCCAACGGTGGACGCCCTTAACCTGGATGGTCTGGACTTGCCTCCGGGAACGATTGAATCTTTATTGGATGTTGACAGGGATGCTTGGGTGGAGGAATTGAATAGGCAGCTTCCCTTCTTTGAAAAATTCGGGGATAGACTTCCGAAGGAAATAATGGAGGAGCATAAGGCTGTTTTGAAAAGGTTTAAAGGCAAAGCCTGATCATATACTCTTCAAATGCAGGTAGTGCCTTCAAAGTATAAAAATTTTATATGGTGGGAAAATATTACTTTTTGTTGAGGATATAATGGGGATATAATATGTGTAGCACTATTTGGCATAAAATTATTTTTTTCAGGAGGGGAAGGTTGTGGCAAGTAAAAAATACGTGTACCTTTTTGAAGAAGGAAATTCTGAAATGAAAATGCTGCTTGGGGGAAAAGGCGCGAATATGGCCGAGATGACTAAAATCGGCCTGCCTGTTCCGCCTGGTTTAATTATCACAACTGAAGCATGTAAAGATTTTACCGCTTTGGGGCAGAAATTCCCTGCCGGGCTGGAAGATGAAGTTAGAGAAAAAATAAAATTACTTGAAGAAAAGTTGGGTAAAAAGTTCGGTGATGAAAATAACCCGCTGCTGGTATCAGTACGTTCAGGCGCTCCTGTTTCTATGCCGGGTATGA